>ENA-UPXM01001847-UPXM01001847.1-activated-sludge-metagenome-genome-assembly--contig:-NODE-1847-length-26068-cov-4.760005_pt1 | contig 26068 bp, 25 predicted proteins | sample MGYA00238178_ERZ772708 | MGnify/ENA primary metagenome ERZ772708 (study PRJEB29002, sample SAMN05720212) | activated sludge metagenome | isolation source: anaerobic digester from wastewater... | reverse complement strand
GAGAAATCTATTCTTGCATCAACTCCCGATCTCTTTAGCTGGTCCTCCAGTTTGGCTGCACATTTTGGACAATCAAGTCCTTCTATTCTATATTTCTTCATTCTAATCGCCCTCTGACAGTTCCTGGAAATGTTCTTTGGCAAGTTTTATGAGTTCAACAACGTGAAAGTCTTCTAAGGAGTAGAAAACAGACTTACCTTCTCTACGGCTCTTCACGAGTCTGTAAGACTTCAGTTGCTTTAGGTGATGGGAAATCGTTGGCAGTGATAGCCGGAGAATCTCTGCAAGATCACATGTACACAGTTCCGTTTCAGACAGAAGAAATACTATTTTCGTTCGCGTCTCGTCGGCGATAACCTTGAAAAGATCCGAGAGACCCGAAACTTCCTTAGCTATCAGTCTATATTTATCTACGTCGACGTGAATTTCTCTACTCGGGCAAAGTTCACTCATAGGATGTCTCCAAATCAATTAGATGGTCATCTAATTGATTATAATTGCTTTCACTTCTCAAGTCAAGTCATCTGCCCATAACTTTCGCGGATGTCGATATCAAGAGCTCCTTTCCACCAAAGTCGAAAACGCCTTCGAAATAAAACGGGGTGGGCTTTGAGAGTCAGTTCTTTTGAATTGCATTCTTTGACATGGATCGATTCGAATCTTGTCTTTCGAAAATCTCCATCCGGGGGAAGACGATCTGAATAGCCTCAGTTCCTTTAGATTCGCGTTTTCTTTTTCCATCTAGGTTCTAACCTTCAACGTTCCTTCTGATTGCTCTTCGACATAACTCATTGAAGAAAGAGGCTCACCTGTGTTCAGGTGATGAATCATTGAACTTATCGCCTGAGAAACTCTGAAAACTTCGGCCCCATGTCCTGCGTTTGGAGCATAGACCATTGATGAACAGCCGGGCAGTTCTTTTATGTATAAGTTAGCTGAGTCTATGGGCCAATATGGATCATTCGTTCCGACAACAATTAGCTTTGAAATTACGAGTAGAGATCGGTAGGTGAAAGATCTATGTACTCTAGCAGATCTAGCTTTTCAGGGTTATTCAGATCATCGAGGATACCTCTTTGTACATACTCATCTATGGAGCGACTAAAGTCTCCCGAGAACTCAAGCTGGTTTCCACCTGTACAGCAATATTGAGGTTGTTAAAGGCTGTGGGAAAGATTCCTTTGACTCTCTTGTCCATCGTGGCAGTTAGCCATGTGGTTCAACCTCGCTTGGACTCCCGGATAAAATGAAGCCTTCAACTTCGCCCCCCTTGTTCCCTATGAAGTCATTCATGATGTTCACTGAAGCAATAGTGGCTTGAACCATGGGCAATAAGGCGGGGCATCTGTAATCACAAGTCTTAAGACATCTTACAAGAGAATAGCTAAGTAACCGGTCCTCTTTGAGACCGCCAAAAAGTGGTTGATTTGGGATGTCAAACAGGACGGCAACGTAAACTCTATTTTGCAGAGCCAGCATTCCGAATAATGCCGGCTCTTCCTACGAGTATCCATGGTCACCGGCTATGAACATCACTGCAGCTTTTGACTCTATCCTTGGTGGCTTTATGATCATCGGATCGTTTAGCCACTTAATCCTCTGCAATACACCGAGTCAAAGTTTAACGTATCTATTTTGATAAGCCCCTCTGACGGCGAGTCCACAATCTTGACATTTGCAATATCCATAGTTGATGGAATTGAGTGGAGTTCAGAAAACTGTCCATTGTAACCGTTGAAAGAGAGGCCGCAACAATCAAGAGCAAGCAAACTGGAATTGCTCTCATCTCAGTCACCTATTGTCTTCAGAAGATTCTCGGCAACTTTTCTGAGTTCGACAATGATCTCCTGCGGCCCAATAACCTTGAAGGAGTTCTCAGAAGCCAGGAACATCACCAAATCTCCTATATCGAAGAAATGGTATTTATGACGATCGCCACCAAAATCCAGGTCTACTTCGTGGAATTCAGCTTCTCGCGGGAATATTCGGTTCCAGAGCATTGGTTCTTCTAAATATCTCTTGTTCGAAAAGATGACCTTATCAATCTCGTCTGACCTGACAAATCGGACGTTACCATCCTCTTGAAGACCACAAAATAACTCACGTCTTTCATCAAAACAGGCGGGATAGAAAATGAACTCTTTGCCTCCTCTTTGAAAAATCTTCACAGCTTTCTTACTAGCTATCGCGTTCAGAAAGACTGAGCTTATTCGATATTCTGTTCTCAGTTGAAATTTCATGCTGTCTTCGAAGAGAGAAGGCAAATGATAGGGTTCGGAATAGAAGTACTCGCCTCTTTTCCTAGAGTATTTCATGGGCGCTCCAAGATTTGCTCTTAGATACTTGAAATCTCTATGGGCCTGTCGGACTGAGATGCCAAACTTCTGAGTGTAGTCTTTCATGGCCGCAAAATCATTCTTTAGCAAGCGATTGTGCAGCCACATAATCCTCATTTCCCTAGACACATCTGCCACCTCCAGTGGCCCAGACGAGAGACATCTGAACATCGCAGAACAGAATTCTAAGGTGCTAGAATTGCAATAGTATTATACAAAAATTCGAAAAGTAAATCTAGAAGATGAAATGGAGACATGATGGTTAGAGGAATCATATTTGACTTGTTTGGAACCATTGTCAGTAATGCGAGGCTTTTCAGACCTGTATGCTCCAAGATGACACAAGAGTCGTCCGCTGAAGTGGTGGAAATAGAGAGAGACTTTGTGAATCTCTACGGTCACTACTTCAAGGACTGTCATAAAATGCCCTTTCAACCGGAGAGGTACTATTACTATCTTCTGATCAGCGATTTGATTGACAAGTACGATTTGCCAGGAGACATGGAAGCCTACTGTAACTTCATGTACGATTCCTTCTCTAAGTTCCGCGCCTACCCGGATGCAAGGATCTTAAGGGCGATCGTAAACAAGTATTCCGTCGCAATCTTAACTAATGCCGATAATTCCTTTGTTGAGAAGGTTGTCAAGAGAAATAGACTTCCACATCATTTTCTGCTTACCTCGGAATCGGCAAGGTCATATAAACCATCCGAAGTTATCTTTGAGAGGCTCCTGTCTATGATGGAAATCGAAAAGAGGCACGCTGTTTTTGTTGGCGACAGTATTCAGGCAGACATGCTTGGCGCTTCTGCGGCAGGAATCAAAGGAATCCTTATCGATCGGTCAAGGTCTTACTTAGACTACGCGCCAAGAATCGAAAGCTTGGAAGAACTGCCTAGCTTGCTAGAGTCCTTGTAAGAGCAGCTTCGAATTCCTCAAGAACTATATCGAGATCTTCTCTGGTAACGTTTAGATTGGTTACGAATCGCCATTCGCCAGCTTCAGGCGGATTTATCTTTATTCCCTTATCGTGAAGAGTTTCAACGATAAACTTTGAACTTGCTTTACCGGTGATTCTGAAGAAAACCATGTTTATGTCGAGACGATCAAAGAAGACTTCGATGTTTGGTAATTTTGAAAGGCCTTCAGCCAGGTATTTAGCATTGTCGTGGTCTATTTGAAGACGATCGATCATTCTCTCGAGTGCGAATACTCCGGCGGCAGCAATAATACCTGCCTGACGCATAGCTCCTCCCATGATCTTTCTTCCCTTTCGTGCCTTGGCTATGAATTCTCGTTTACCTACCAGCATTGACCCTATCGGTGCACCGAGTCCCTTCGAGAGGCAAAACATAACCGAGTCGGAACAAGAGGCAATTTCTGCGGGGCTAACCCCTTCGGCAATAGCAGCGTTGAATATTCTTGCACCATCAAGATGCAGGGGGACTTTCTGCGCTGAAGCCAGTTCGTAGATCTCCCTGATGTAGTTCATGGGGAGGATTCGTCCGCTGGAGTGGGCATTTTCCAGACAGATTAATCCGGTTCTCGGATAATGAAGATCCTCAGATCTGATGGCACTTCTGATTCTTTCGGCTGAAGGTTTGCCATCATCACAGTCAAGAGTTCTCATCTGAACTCCCGCTATTACTGCAGAGGCACCGGCCTCGTGGACAATGATGTGATTGGACGCTGGAATAATCACCTCATCTCCCCTTAAAGTGTGTGTGAGGATTGAAAGTTGATTCCCGAATGTTCCTGAAGGTACGAAAAGGGCGGCTTCCTTCTTCAAGATGTCTGCTGACATCTCTTCAAGTCTGTTGACTGTCGGATCGTCTCCGTACACATCGTCTCCTACCTCTGCGCTGGCCATAACCCGCCTCATTTCTTCACCGGGGACCGTAACTGTATCACTTCTAATATCTATCCACTTCAAGACAGCACCTCCATAAGGTAAGTTATGAAAACAATTATAAACCAGAATTACTATGAAGAATAAAAAAAGCCGGATCTAATGATCCGGACTATATGGGGTTCCTATCTAAGGGGGATAGGGGGGTTATAAACTATAATTATTCTAGTTTGTTTGTATGAATATCACTTTGTGAAAATAAAGCGAAAACATGCAGTGTGCATTACCTATAGATTACCTGTTAAAAGAAACATTAACATTAACACACCGGATGTTACATCTCATGAATACTATGGGTTGTTACTTATGGAGTGAGCGGTAACCAGATGGAGTATATCAATGTTACACTTTAGAAAATATCTTATCAGTAAGAAGAGACAGCAGGACATTTGTGGTGTAAGTGGCTGCGAGGGTAAGTTGCTTGTTATTGTGCTTTACTCCGAAATACGGTAACTTTCTTGTGTATGGAGTTCAATCTTCTTCTAGCATTTGGCAGGAATCTCAAGAATCTTTCCAGCGTTTCTTTCGGATACTTTTCGCATTCCCCGCAGTCTGAGATTTCCTTCTCTTCACAGCACAGCATAAATTGGCACCCACTGCAGCTGATGTTGGTCGCCAAAATCAAATAACCAAAATCCTTCGACCACCCCACCCATTTAGAGTCTCTCTTCTTAGTGAATTATCATCAGCAACAGTGACCCTGTATGTATCGCACTGAGTGCAGCCTATCCCGCAGAATGCTATCATTGTCATGTACCAGGTCTCCAATCAACTAAGGTGTTTGCTCGTCTTTAGAGCATAGCATTGCTGATTGAACTGCCATATCTTTGGAGGGAGAGCTTTGAAACCTGTAGTTACCAAGGAAGTTTACAGAGTCAGATACTACGAACTGGATTGTCAATGGAAGGCTTCAATTTCCTCACTAATGGATTATTTCAATGACGTGGTGACTCTTCAGACCGTGGAGATGGGTCACGGAGTTGACGTCATGAGCAAGGGCGAATACGCTTGGCTTCTTCTTCGTTGGGATGTCAAAGTGAACAGGTATCCTGATTATTTGGAAAACGTGGTTGTTCAGACTATTCCTTATTCAATGGATAGATTTTATGCATATAGGCGTTTCGAGATATTTGACTGTTCGGGTAATGTCATTGTCGACGCGAATTCTCAATGGATTCTGATTGACCAGAGGAAGCGAAGACCAATAAGGATCGGAGACCAGTTCTACGAATTATATGGTATTGACAGTGACTTCCATGAACCTCTTTCTTTTCCAAAGGTCAACGAAAATGAATCTTCTTCTGAAGAGATCACCTTTATAGTACGCAATTCGGACCTGGATACGAACGGGCATTCTAACAACGTGGCATATGTTAGATGGATTATGGAGACAGTTCCCAGTGAGTTTGTGAAGAGATTCTTGAAGAGACTTACAATCGAGTACAAACGCGAATCTAGAAAGGGCGATGTAATTTCTGTAGAGAGTGTATTTGAGAACGGAGCCGAGTTTGCTGAAGGTAAACACAAAATAACCAGTTCTGGAAGAGTACTTTCTCTTGCCAGAACTGAATGGAAGTGAAGGACTGCTGAAGCCGCCTACTAAACAAGTGAGTCTGGATTTACATAATCATCCAGCCAATAAGCATCGGGATTCCTGTCGAAAGCCATAAAGAGATCGTAGCGTTTTGGATCGGCAGCTCTATGGTACTTCATGTATATCTTCTTCTCGTCCAGGCCGACATATTCGATTTTGCCGGTTGCGTGCGACATTACGAATCTGGCCCTCTTCGCCAAACCTGAGACTGAGTCTATGGACTTCTTGAAAATCTCATAACCTTTCTCGGCCGGCACTGCATAAGTGTGATTTCCCTTTGTGGGTCTACACTGAAAGACATAGTAAGGCGGAATTCCAATAAATGAGAGTTTCCTGAATAGTGCTGTCATTACGTCGACACTGTCATTCACGCCGCGAATCATTGGCGTCTGATTGCAGATTACTGCACCGGCATCTCTCAGAATGTTCAGACCTCTTATCGCTTCATCGGTTAGCTCTCTGGGATGGTTGAAATGTGCCATTATATATATCCTTTTCTTTGGGGTGCTGTATTTCTTAACCATTTCTGGCAAATCTGGATCGTTAATAATTCTGTAGGGGTTAAAAGCAACCATTTTGCTTCCAAATCTTATTATGCCAACATGGTCAATCTCCCTCAACTGGCGAACAATATCTCCCAGTTTTTCTGTAGATAGTATTAGAGAGTCCCCACCGGTGAGAAGTACGTTCGTGATTTCCTTGTGCTTTCGAATGTACTCAACACCAAGAGTAACGTCATTTACCACTTCTTTGTTTTCTGTTGAGAACAGTCTCTTCCTGAAACAGAATCTGCAGAAGCTTCCACAAACCTTTGAGACAAGAAGCAGGGCGGTATCTTTGTACTTATGTTCCATACCTGGAGCAACGGTGTATTTATGCTCCTGTGAAGCATCCAGATCCCCCCATTCATCGAGTTCTTCGAAGTCGGGAAGGATTATTCTCTTTATAGGGTCATGCGGATCGTTCCAGTTAATGAGCCCCAGATAGTAATCATTGGCCCTGAAGGGGTAAACATCGGTCACCTTCTTCATTTCACTTATCTGTTCATCATTTAGCTCTTCGATCTTCTCTACACTAGTAAGATATGTTGGTTTCTGCAAATCTATCACTCCTTTAATATACAGATTAAAAATATACGAAGCCTGCATTCGATCAATCCGAAGAAGCCTTTGGCAGAGACTGCCCGCAATGGTAATCGACATTGATTCCTTCTAGTGAATCTTCACTTGTCGCAAATCGATATTTGATCTGAATCAAACGAGTAAGCCGGCATCGTGCAAATACAGGCAATTGTGCAGGCACTAACAACAATTAATTATATCATACTCAAAACTCTGATAAAAATGATGCAGCTGCACTCTCTGAGTTGCTTTTCAAGTATGCTTCACAGAAGTATACTCACATAGGGTATTTGGTAAACAGAAAAGCCCCTCTTCTTGGAGGGGCGGATAGACAAAATCTAGCGTTACAGTTATTCGGTCACTAGTATGATATTCCCCACATAATCTCCGGAAGGAGAGTAGATTTTTCTGTTCAGTGAATCGTCTGTAGAATCGAATATCGCCGTTCCGATTAATGTTTCTTCAGATTCATTGATCGAATAGAACTGAATCTCATCGAAATTGAATTCCCAGTCGGTCTTGATAACAGCCTGTTTTCGGTCGGAAACGATTTCATACTCACCGGCAACAATCCTAACGTTTTCAGAACTAAATAAAGGAAGCGCATATGATATCCTTACAACCTTTTCTGACGCTTTTACTTCAAGTCTAAATCCCTTTTTCGTCTTCATACCAAGTTCATCTGAGACTTCTAGAATTACCTCTCTTTCTCCGATGTCGGCTCTTTCCGGAAGGAAAAAGTATCTATCTCCCACGACTTCACCCGGACCAGAAATCAGGTTGAATCTGAGGGCGTCGCCATCTGGATCAGTTGCGAATGCCCGAAGGTACAAAGAGAACTCCTTTCCAGCCTCTGCGATGCAATCTGGCAAAAAAACGTCCGGTGGCCTGTTCAGATTTCTTACTTCGATTCTGATTGGAAGACTCTGGCTTGAGCCATTAGAGTCTATGGCTGTGACTGTGGCTGTCTTTTCACCGCTGTCATTAAACCCGGGAGTGTAAATGTAACTATTGGCTGATATGCTCCCGATCCCCTGTAATTCGAATTGAAGATCATCCCCATCAGGGTCAACGAAAAGACTTCCCAGATCGAGGTCAAGAGTGAAGCTTTCCATGATACTGGTGTTTATCGAAGGTGATAACGTTACGGGCGATCTGTTTACGTTTTCTACCGTGACTTTGAAGAACCCTACGCTTTCAAGTCCTTTGTTATCTTTTGCCGTTAGTGTCACTTCATGTATTCCTTCGGAATCGAAGTCAGGAGTGAATAGATAATGGTCATCCTCAATGAAGCCTGGTCCGTCTGCGATTTCGAAGGTGACCTCATCTCCATCGGGATCGGAAATGAAACCCTTCAGGTATATTTTTAACTGCTCTCCCTCTTTTACCGATTGATCTGGAATAGATATTTGAGGAGGTCTGTTGACATCATTGACTCTAACCATAAAAGAAGCCGTGTTTGTTGCTCCTTTTTCATCTTCGAGAATTAATACGACCGATTTGTCCCCTGCATCTGAGTAATCTGGATTGTATATGTAAGATCCGTCAACAATCTCTCCAGGTCCCTCTAGGCTGAAGGTCACGTTATCTCCATCTGGATCGACAACCCTGGAAAGCAAATCGAAAGAAAGGGACTCTCCTTCATTCACGTTTATGTCGCTAAGCAAGGATTTTGGCGGGCGGTTCACGTCTATTACGAGGATTTCGAAGCTTGAAAAGACATCGTTACCCGAACCGTCTGATGCCTTGATTCTAACGGTTTCAGTTCCGGAATCCGAGTATGATGGCTCGTAAGTGAACACTCCTTCCGTAATCTCTCCCGGGCCTTCTTCTAGAGAAAGGACCACTTTGTCGTTATCTTCATCGACTACCTTTGAAGAAATATCAACCGAGAGAACCTCTCCTTCATTAACGATCTGATTCTCGAGCTGTAAAACAGGCGGGGCGTTGACATCGATTACTTCAAGTTCGATATCTCGTGCTGTTTCGTTTCCATTTGGGTCCTTCGCCAGTACTCTCAAAACCGTCTTGCCGGAATCACTGTAGCCTGGAGAGTAAATGTAAGCACTTCCGTGAAGCTCCCCTGGGCCTTGAACGGAGAATTCAAGTTCTTCACCATCTGGATCAACTGCTAGCGAGTTCAAGTCGATAGTCACTGTTTCACCTTCGCGAACTACGATAGGAGAAGTGTCTATTTCCGGTGGGCGGTTCACTCTAACTACATTAATCAGCATTTCTTGCTGAGAACTCTTTCCCTTCTTGTCGGTTGCCCTTATACTTACACGAACTTCTCCCTCATAGGAGAAGCCTGGTTCGAATACATAGGAAAAACCGGATATTGTGCCGGGACCTTCTACCAGTTCAAGAACTACTTCATCGATTTTTTCATCTATAACGAACGGCTTCAGATTTGCAGAAAGCTTCTCGCCCTGATTCACTACATGAACTGGAAACTGCAATTTCGGTTCTTTGTTTAAGAGTACGGGAAGTGCAATAATCAGAACGATTGCCACGGCAACTGCGGCAATGAGTAGATATATCATCCATCTCTTCATTATTTCTCCCCCTTTCTCACGATTGCCTTCTTTCAATTATCTGCAGATATTGATCCAAAAGACTACGAGTAAAGTTTATATTAATTAATCTCCTTTCTTTGATTGCCAGCTTTCTCAATTTCCACATTAGTTTCTAATGAGTTATCCTGCTCAAACAGAACAACAACTTCGTCAAACCCCATTCCGAGGAAGAGACCGTGGAAGAAGTTTCTTGCGCTTTCTCTAGATGTCTCTTCAACTCCCATTTCTGAGGCGTTCTGAAGTGCCTGCTTTTCTATTTCGTCGCTGTAAGACTGAAAAGTCTTCAACATATCTCTATTCCCAAATATCCTTGTCAAAACACCACTCTGGTTGATTACCCTAATATCGGGAATCTTACTCTGAGGAATTGTAACTTCGAGTCTTGGAGAAGGTAGGATCAGCTTAATCCTTCTTGCTTCACCTTCATGGATTTCGATTGAATCCTCTTTCAACTTTTTTAGGTCTACATAACCCCTCACCTGAAAGGGAACAATGAAAATAAACCGCTGAAATGTTCCGGGAACAAGGCTTTCCCGCTCAGGTTCGAAAATCAGAAGCGTTGTCATCCTCGCAGTACTCAGTTCCGAGATTCTCTCCACTTTGTGAATTATCGATTCTGTCCTGAAGCTGGTCTTTCGCCTGGACATAAGAATAAACGCTGCAAGCAGAATCACAAGTGCAATCAGAATAATATTGAGTATCAACTACGAGTCACCTCCAAAGACTGACGACCATCAGAAGGTATTCATAAAAGTGTCGTTCCGCCTTCCTTGGCAGCCATTACATTACTTCAATTGTTACAACTATAGTAAATCGAGAGTTTTGCACATACAGCAAAAAACCCCTTAACTCTCATTAGTGATTTCTGAGAACTATATAGATTTTGAATGAGCGCAAGCACCAAATTCCATTACTGATCTTCGGAAAAGATCTTCCGCCATTCGTTCGAATTCCCATCGATTCCCACACATATATCCTGTTGTGGCCAAATGACCACACAGAAGTCGAATCAGCAGGATAGATCAACCTTGTACTTCGGAAATCCCCAAGCTGGTACTTAAGCTTTCTCTTTCCAAAAGAAATAGGCATCTTCGATTCTCTTTCATACCAAGTTTATCAGAGAAAAAAGAAAATCCATCCTGCAAACAGATTTATCGTTTAAATACATAAGTATAATAACTCTCGTGACGATTCTTAGATGATATAATTAAAACAATCTATATCGGAATTAAAAAGGGAGGTATGATTTGAATGGAGTATCGCAAAGTTGGTAAAAGTGGCCTTCTTGTAAGTGAGTTAAGTCTTGGTTCATGGCTTACCTTTGGGGCTCAGCTAGATATAGACAATGCGAGAGAGGCGATGAGAGAGGCATACAGAGCCGGAATAAACTTCTTCGACACTGCGGAAGCATATGCCAGCGGAATGGCAGAGTCGATGATGGGCGAAATTCTGAAGGAATTCAAGCGGGAAGAAGTAGTTGTTTCAACGAAGATCTTTTGGGGAGGAAACAAACCAAATCAAAAGGGACTCTCAAGAAAGCATCTACTTGAAGGAACCTGGAATTCTCTGAAACGACTCCAGTTGAATTATGTTGACATTCTGTTTGCTCACAGGCCAGATCCGGAGGTTCCAATGGAGGAAATCGTCCTTGGGATGGATTACATCGTAAGAAATGGTCTCGCTTTCTACTGGGGAACATCTGAATGGAGTTCCAAAGAGCTCGAAGAAGCCCATAAAGTAGCCGACAGGCTGAATGCAATTCACCCGGTTGTCGAGCAGCCGCAGTATAACATGTTTGTGAGGGAAAGAGTAGAGTCGGAGTATCGACCGATTTACGAGAAGTATGGGTTAGGGCTTACCGTCTGGAGTCCCCTGGCGAGCGGGCTTCTGACAGGTAAATACAACAAAGGAATCCCGGAAGACAGTAGATTGGCAAAGTTTCCCGGCTTGAAGAAGCATCTGGAAGAGAACAAGCTCTTTTCGAGTGAGAATCTAAAAAAGGTGGAAAGACTTGCCGCCGTTGCGAAGAAACTCGACACTGAGCTTGCTCAGCTTGCACTTGCCTGGATTTTGAAGAATGAAAACGTCAGTTCAATAATACTCGGAGTCAGCAAGGTTCAACAGCTGAGAGATAACCTAAAGGCTTTGGACGTAAAGGATAAACTTACCGAAGAGATAGTAAAAGAAATCAATTCCATTATTGAATGACCGTTTTCGAGTGTTCTTTTGGAATGAAAAGAGGGAGGAGAAGTCCAAGATGAAAAGGCTCTTGCTTTTTTTGTCGGTTATTTTGATTATTTTTCTGGGGAGTTCTTGCCTATACGTGATTTCGCTGCCGATCCCAGTTGGCGAAGGATTGATAGAACCCATCGAATTTGAACTCCCCGGGAGTATATTGCCGTTATCTGGTTTTGCTTTCGGAACTGAGACAGTCCCATCGCTCGACGAGATAATCCAAGAGGCCGAAAAAGAAATCCAGTTAAATCTTCCAGATAACTTCGTGATTACCGGTATGGAGATCAAAGCTAGAGTAGAATGGGTTCCGGAGAACCCTGATTCGGAAAACTCTATTGACATTGACTTCTATGTCTTCAGAGAGGGACATTCAGAAGAAGAATTTCTGGCTTTTTTCAACGATCCTGATTCAATAAGCGATCACAAGCTTTTCAGTGGTTTAATTTATCCCGGTGAAAACACTTTCAGGTTGCATTCTGGCGAATCCGCTGCACTAGATATGATACTAGAAATAATCAACGGTGGAACAGCCGAAGATTTAGATTGGTTTGCGATTTACGACTATGAAGCACCTTCGGATTCAACTATCACTATTCATCTAAGTGGAACTATTTCGGTTAAGAGAGTTGCAGAATAAGACGTGAAGTTAGATGAAAAAGGTCTCCCTGACGGGAGACCTTTTTTTCTACAGTCGAATCTAAAGTATCTTCTCGCTGATGGATTTTCCCTGAAGGAAAAGTAGTAAGTAATCTCTTCCGCCCGCTTTAGAATCAGTGCCGGACAGATTAAACCCTCCAAATGGCTGGACGCCAACAAGCGCTCCGGTACACTTTCTGTTGAAGTAGAGATTTCCAACGTGAATCTCTGTCTTTGCCTTTTCAATTCTGTCTCTTCTCTTGCTGTAGAAGGCTCCAGTTAGACCATATTCAGTACCGTTGGCGATTGCTATCGCATGTTCGAAATCGCGCGCCTCTATTATGGCGGTTACAGGCCCAAATATCTCTTCCTGTGCAATTGCTGCTGTTGGTGATACGTCGGCAAATACAGTAGGTTCTATGAAATATCCCCTGCGTTTCAAACGATTACCGCCAGTTATAAGCTTGCTTTCCTTCTTTCCCAGTTCAATGTAACGGAGTATCTTTGATACAGCACTTTCGTTTATAACCGGCCCCATGTAAATGTTGGGATCGGTTGTATCTCCAATGGTTAGAGCTTCCGTTTTCTGCTTCACCAGCTTAACCATCTCGTCATAGACTTCACGAACAACGATGATCCGTGATCCTGCAGAGCATTTCTGCCCCTGAAAACCAAACGCACTCGCTACAGCTCCAGTCGACGCGGCATCGGTGTCTGCCGTTTCATCTACCACTACACAGTCCTTGCCACCCATCTCGAGTATCACTCTCTTTATCCATTTCTGGCCTTTTTGATGTTTCGCAGCCAACTCGTTGATTCTCAATCCGACCTCTTTGGAGCCAGTGAATGATACGAACCTGGTCAAAGGGTGTTCAACAAGATAATCGCCAATTTCACTACCTGAACCTGGTACATAGTTGACCACACCATCTGGAAGTCCTGCTTCCCTTAAAATGTCTACGAACTTTGCGGCGATAACCGGAGCATCGGATGCTGGCTTAAGCAAAACACAGTTTCCGGATACTGCGGCCGCAGTTGTCATACCGGCCATTATTGCACTGGGGAAATTCCAAGGTGGGATTACCACGCCGACACCAAGAGGAATATATCTGAGCTCATTGTATTCGCCGGGAATTTGAACAACGGGCTGAGATTGTCCATATCTAAGCGCTTCACGAGAGTAGTATTCTAGAAAATCGATGGCTTCGGCTAGATCTGCGTCGGCTTCTATCCAGCTCTTGCCCACCTCAAGAATCATCGTAGCATCTAATTCGTATCGTCGCTCTCTCATTATTTGCGCAGCTTTCAGAAAAGGGACTACTCTTTCCGAAGCAGGCATTCGGCTCCAGCTCTTGAAAGCGAAATAAGCAGCATCAATCGCTTTGTCAACGATCTCTCTAGTAGCTTTTGAAACCGTTCCTACTACTTCATCAGGATCTGCAGGATTTTTCGAGACTATTTTGGTTTCAGTCGAAAGATATCTTCCTCCAATAAACAAGTCGTAGTTTCTTTCATGAGAACGAATTCTTTCAAAAGCTAGCATCATCTGCGATCTTACTTCTGGATCTAAAGGGTCGATATATGGTTCATTCTTGAATGGTGGAATTATCTGGAAATCCGTAACATCAAACATAGTAATTACCTCCTACACTACGTTTCTTTCTTTGGTGATGCCATGTTCAAATCTCTCAAGGCTGAGATCTGAAAGATCGGCGCTCCTTGGCTCGCCGTATATGATCCACTCGGCAACTGCCTCTCCTACTGCTGGGGCCAGCATAAATCCATGTCCTGAGAATCCGACTGCATAGAAGAAATTCTCTAAATCTTTGGATCGGTCAATTATGGGCCTCGCGTCGGGAGACATATTATAAAGACCGGCCCAGTGTCTAAGCACTCTAACGTTCCTAAGAAATGGGAAAATCCCTGGCATTTTCTTAGCCATTTCCGAAATGAAGGTCCAGGTCGGCTCGATATTGTGACCAGGAAGTTCGTCCTTGCTACCCTGGCCCATAATGAAATTTCCAGACTTTGTCTGTCTTATGTAGAAATTGTTCTCAAAACTTATGACAAGCGGATCTAGCATATGTTCCAGCGGTTCTGTAACAAATATCTGGTGTTTATAAGATTCTGTTGGCAGATCAATGCCAGCCATTGCCCCTACCTCTCGGGAATATCCACCGGCAGCGTTAACAACGATTTCAGCTTCAATTTTCCCCCTGTCGGTTACTACACCGGTTATTCTTTCGTTTTGAGTTAAGATTCTCAGCGCGGTTGTGTGAGTTGAAAAATCAACTCCCATCGCTTTGGCGGCATGTGCGTAAGCAAAAGTTGTTAAGTGAGGATTGGCATGACCATCACTTGGACAGTAAGCGGCAGCCTTTATACCTTTTAAATCTATCAGCGGAAATCTCTTTGCGGTTTCTTTTGCCGAAAGCATTAAGACATCTAGTCCCTCTTCCCGTTGCATCTTGGTATTCTTTTCAAAGAGAGAAACCTCATCGTCTGTGTATGCAAGAAGCAAATATCCACCCTGAAAGTATTCAATATCAAATCCTACTTCCTTTTGGAATTCCTTGAAGTGTTTGACGCTTCTAATTGCGAGTTTCACATTCGACTTTTCAGACCACTGTTGCCTTATTCCACCCCCACACCGTCCAGTTGAACCCGACGAAAGATACTCTTTTTCAATAACAACAACATCATTCAAGCCGTTCTTCGCAAGATAGAAGGCAGTCGCCGTTCCGACGATTCCCCCTCCTATTATCACTACTTTGTATTTACTCCTCATAACCATCAACTCTGCCTTCACCAAGTGCTTTGAAACTAACCGGTATTGAGGGCGGCCTGAAGACACCTGGAGAAAGTCTTTCGACAGGTACCCCGGTTTCCTCTGACAGAATCATGAGGGTGTTTAGCCTGCAAGTTCTCCCACCGCATGGCCCCATACCAATTCTCAGGTATCGCCTCAGCTCTTCAAAGTCTGTATAACCTTCTTTAATTGCCTTTCTTACTTGATCAACCGTTACTTCTTCACACCGACAGACCATAGCCCCTGATTCTTTGGAGGGCACCAAGATATGTCGGACATCTGAAGCATACTCGCGGAGAACGCTTATATAGACAAGATTTGTTTTGTTCGCCGATTTGACCACTTTTTCTACCTTCGCCTTGCAAATTGCCTCTCCATTTCTTCCCAGAGCTGTTACATATTGTCCCTCAGCAGGAAGTGGAAGGAATTCGTAAGGAATTCCAACAGAACATGTGCCATCCTTGTTCTCTCTAAACATGAAAATGGCAAGCCCCGGACAAGTAGTTGCACAGATGCCACATCCAGTACACTTTGAATAATCTATGATCGGTCTACTGTTGATATTATCACCGATGCTTATGGCACCAGCCGGGCAACTTGTTTCACAAGGATTACAGGGAATTGCTTCGAAGCATTCGATTAATGGTCGCATCTTACCCGTATACTTGGTGAAATCATTCTGATTACCATTTGTGAATGACACTTCCTCAAACTTGCTTCCAAGTTTAGAGAGACCGGCTCTTGTCTTTGAAGAAGTAGGACCGCTTCTGAATTTCCTGAGAGTGTCCTTAAGATACTTCAATCTCTCTTGAATGCTATTCTTGGTGAGGTCACTCACCACTGCTAAACCTGCAATTTGCCCTTCAATCATGGCCGTAGTTGCTTCTTCAATCCCAGCAGCATCACCTGCTATAAATATGTCATCTATCGATGTTCTCATGTCCTCGTCTCTGAGAGGGACATAACCTCCAAGTTCTTGGACATACTTCATTTCGCAGCCGGCCTGGGCTGCTAGTTCTATTGATGGTAAAAGTCCCACTGCGATGCAGATCGTGTCAACGACAAGTTCCCTCTCCGTTCCCGAAATCGGGCTCCATCTTTCATCAAGTTTGGAAATGACAGCTCCCCTCACGGACTCCTCTCCAATTGCTCTCAAAATTGTATGCTGCAGCAGAATTGGAATTCCCACTCTTCTCACCTTGTCAGCGTGAACCTGGTAACCTCCTATGCGATTTGAAGCCTCAAGTATCGCTCTAACCTCTACACCTGCCTGAAGCAGCTGATAAGAGACTATGAGTCCGATATTTCCCGATCCAATCATAAGCACGCTTCTTCCGGGGAGAATTCCGAACTGATTCATAAGAGTTTGAACAGCACCGGCTCCATAGACACCCGGAAGATCATTGTTTTCAAATTGAATAAACCTCTCCGATGCACCTGTTGCGAGGACAATCTTCTTTGGTTTCAAAAGTGAAGTGTGATCGTTTCTCATATCATGGACAAGTATTCCATCAGGATAGATTGCCACAACGGAGCTCTCGTTTTGAATCCTAGCTGAGTCCAGGGAATTCAATTGTTCAGTAAGCCTTCTGCTTATTTCGAAGCCTCTTACCGAAGCAAAAAAACTCTCATTCCCAAAGAATTTATGTGTCTGTTTGACCAGTTGACCGCCGGAGGAAACCCCCTCATCTACAACTAGAACCGTAAGTCCATTCTTGGCAGCTTCAATTGCGCTCGAAAGGCCGGCCGGTCCACCGCCTATGACAAGAAGATCCAGATTACTCACTAATCTCACCCCTACCGTGCTGTCTTCTAACGATCATCCCAGGTTTTACGGGTGTTATGCAAGTTCGCACGTTGGGTTTACCGTCAACTTCCATCAAGCATGACGAACACTTCCCAATCGCACAGAAAAGACCTTGGGGTCGATTTCTTATCGGGCTGTACCTTAAGTCTTTTATCCCATTTGCATGAAGTGCTGCGGCAATAGTCTCTCCAGTATATGCCGAGAGCTCTCTTCCTTCAAAGAAAAAAGTGATAATCTCGCCTCTCTTGAAAGAGATTAACGGATGTTTGAAAATTCTTTCCAAGGTATCGCCTCCATACAACTTCTATCAGACAATGATCTGTCTCAAATCCCGTCTCATGAAGTACATTGCTCTTAAGCTTCTTTGCGGTCTCCAAAGAATAGCATTACATCAATATCGGTTATGAAACATTCACGATTAACGCCTAAGAAAATATACTTATCATTCGTCAAATTCTGCTTAGCTTAGGAATGATTTTGCTGCGAGTGGCATGCGCTATCTCTTTGATTTTATCCAGTTGCTTTTCCGAAATGGGGACCTTTACTTCTTCCGTTGAAAAAGGTACTTCTTTCATCCTGCAGACGCTAAAGAACAAGCTCATATTGTCTTCCATTCTGGTAAACATTAAATTATCCGCTGCCTCTTCCCACTGTTTGATTTCGTGTGCAAAGGCACTTGTACTGACGGAAAAGATGTATGATTTGCTTTTGTCACTCTTAATAACCTCTGTTATATAATTTAACATCCCCTGCTTATAGGTTGGAGAAAACAGAAGTAGGTTTAAGGCTGATCCAAAAACTAGAGTGCCTAGTTCACTCGGTTCAAGCATATTGTTTGCTGTTTCGACAGCTGACTTCCACACCTCAGGCTTTAACAGATTAGCTTTTACTGTGTTTTTCCCGATTTCTTCATGTTTGTCCATATCCGGCTCAAACTGAATATAAGAAACGTGGTTTTCGTAATCGCTCAGATCAACCCTATATAGATCCTTTAATGCAGTCTTTCCCATTTCCATTGTGGGGTATTGCAGAGGAATGCTAATTACTGATCCGCCAGCTTTCAACCAGGAGGCAACAAACGCATATTCAACTAACGGTTTCCCAGATCCGCCAGGTCCACTGATAACTGTTGAAGACGGATAAACGATCCCTTCTGGAAGAGTTTCTTGAAGCCATTTTTCTTCCAGTTTCAATGTATCCACTTTTTACGCCACCTTTTATCTCGTCATATGCTCGATCATTTAGATCAAATATGCCACGATACTAATATTCTAATTGAGAATGATTCTCTTTGTCAATGTTTTGAAGTTTTTTTCAAAACATATTGCGATATAGTGTTAGTAATACAAAAACTGCTGTCTATGCAAAGTGGTATTGGGTATCTAATCATGTTTATCCTGATCTACCCATAATTTCCATTCTTCTTTTGAAGAGAGTTTTCAGATTAACGAATTCTCCTGAACAGACAACGTATGCTGCTATAATTGTGAGTATATGCAGATACCGCAGATGAAACGAAATAGCAGACAGCCTACATTGAGTCCTTGTTAGTGCTTTCGATTCTGTAATCATTGTTGAAATGGAGGTTCTTATGAATTTCAGGCCTTTGATTCTTGGACATAGGGGTATGGGAACCGGAGAAAGTGAAAACTCACTTCTTTCATTCATCAGAGCAGTTCAGATTGGAGCAGATGGAGTTGAACTAGACGTGCAGCTTTCGAAAGATGGAGTCCTGGTTGTCAATCATGATTCCAGTTTGAAACGAACACTGGGTGTTGATGTAGAGATAAAGGATACCACTTTTAGATCTCTTAGAAAGATGAAACTTGTAAGACCTGATGGCATTACTACTCTGGAAAGAGTCTATCTTGAGCTTCCGGAGGAGTCCTTCGTCAATGTTGAAATAAAGGATCCTCTAGCGGCCGATCTTGTTGTACCTTTGGTGAAGAGCTTCAACGCAATAGATAGAACACTCTTTTCTTCGTTTTGGCATGATTGTCTCAGAAAGGTGAAGGAGAAGGATGACAAAGCGAAGATTGGGCTCCTCATCGGAGAAGATGCTAGAGGAAAGAATCCTGTCGAGTATTTCGAAGAGCTTCTAGCGTACCATCCATATTCGATAAATCTGCCGGTTCAACTGTTTGATGAGATCGGCTTCGAGTTGGGAATGAGTTTGATTAGATTTGTAAGAGCCAAAGGAGTTAAGGTTGCACTCTGGACATTAAACGATCCAGCATTGCTCATTAAGATCAGGGGTGAAGTAGACATTATAATTACTGACAATCTTCGGGGTATAATGGCTGCACTTGGAGGAAAAGGCGAAAGGAGGTGACGGCATTGCTGTATCTTGAGAAATCCGCTTCAGCTATTCTTACACCACCGGGACTATTCATCCTAATCTTTCTTATAATTGCAGTGATTCTTATTAAGAAAAGCGAAGAACGACGCACAAAGATCTCTGGAGTAGTCATGATTATTCTGTGTTTCTTCGCATATCTTCTCTCTACGGGCTTTGGAACTCACCTATATCTTCAGCCTTTGGAAAGGGCATATACTGCGCCAAATAACGTGAGCGGTCAGGCCATAGTGGTCTTGAGCAGCGGGATAATTATTTCTCCTGAAGGTCAGGTACTCGACAATCACTCTGTCGCTAGATTATCTAAAGCCTACTCTCTTCATCTACAGACGAAGCTGCCCATAATTGTGACAGGATCGTTTATGCCTGGCAGATCCACGGTGGCCGTTTCAGAACTTATGAGAGACTGGCTTTTGGATCGTGGTGTTGCATCATCCAAAGTTATCGTTGAACCGAAGGCTCAGACAACCTGGGAGAACGCAAGGTATTCTGCCGACATATGCAGTCAGTTCAACTGGTCCAGCATAGTGCTTGTTACTTCGGCGGTTCATATGAAGAGAGCGGTCACTTCATTTGAGAAGTTCGGTTTGAGAGTAACACCCTTTCCTACAGACTATTTATACGATCACACAAAACTTAGTTTTGTTGATTTCCTTCCTAATCGGGGAGCTTTAGATGCTAATCTGGCGTCCATTCATGAGTATTTTGGGCAGTTGTGGTATCTTTTTAAGAGCCCTTAAGAAGCTGAGATTATGTGCGATACTTTTGTAGTACTTGGAAGTTCAACTCCGGACGGTATTACCCTGTTTGGAAAGAACAGCGATCGAGAACCAAACGAACCTCAGGCCGTATACTTTTTTCCTCGCTCATCAAACAATCCCGACGAACTCTTCACGACAAACCAAAAAGTGGATCAGGTAAGTGAGACCAACGCAATTCTCATTTCTAAACCTTCATGGATGTGGGGCGGCGAAATGGGAGTAAATGACAAGGGAGTAGTTATCGGTAATGAAGCAGTCTTCACCAAAGAGAGAGTGCGAAGAGATGGTCTTCTTGGAATGGACATACTGAGGATTGCGCTTGAGAGATCTGAAAATGCAGAGCACGCTGTAAGAATAATAATCGGAATTCTTGAGAAATACGGTCAGGGAAGCAATGGGGGTTTCACGAAAACGCTCTATTATCACAATTCATTTCTGGTTGCAGATCGAGAGAATGCGTGGATTGTTGAGACTTCCGATCGATTTTGGGTAACCAAAAGGGTTTATGGATCAGCGGCGATTTCGAATTGCCTCACTATTGAAACGGAGATCGACGAAATGCATCCTCAGGTTGTCAGTAATTCACAAGATCGAAAATGGCATAATCCAGCTAAGGAATTCGATTTTGCCGGTTCATATGAAAGGAGATTATTCAGGAAGTTCTCGGGTGCCGAAATCAGGCTGAAAAGAATGAGAGAGCTAATTGAAGAGAAAGAAATGAATACTGAAAGATGTTTCGAGATCCTTCGAGATCACAATGACAGAAGACCTCAGAGCTCAATGAGAAATATTTGCATGCATGCCGGGGCAGGAGTTGTAACTTCTCAAACAACCGCTTCCATGGTTGTAGCTATTGGAGATAAGATTGAGGTTTGGGTCACAAATAGCAGTCTGCCGTGCCTTTCAATATATAAGCCAGTTTGGTTCAACAGTCAAGAATCAAGCTTATCATTTGGAGAAGGGGAAAGCGGCTTGAACTACTGGGGAAACTGGGAGATCTTCAACCGACTTGCCATATTGAGAGATTCTAAAGCCGCGGAGTTATGGAAAGAATACTGCCTCCCTTTTGAACAGGACTTGTTGTTAAGCAGGGGGAAAACAACTGAGGCAGATCTAACGAAACAGGCCTTTGAAAAAAGCTGGAAGATTGCAAGGAAGATGACCTCTATTCTTAGAGGAGAAAGGGAAGAGGCAGGTTTCTTAAAGAAAAGCTACTGGAAGAAGCAAAACGCAATGCTTCAAAGGCTGAAGTCCAGAAACTTCAGGAAAGAATTGCCTACATGAAGAACGGATTTTCTCTCAAGATAATTCTAGCAGTTGTCTGCGGGCCATGTCCCGGGAAAACTATTAAATCAGGCATTTTAGTGAAAAGTTCTTTGAGTCGATCTATGCTGCTCTTCATTTGATCATGGTCGCCTCCAGGCAGATCTGTTCTTCCGACAGAAGTAGAAAACACGGTGTCTCCTGAGAACAAAAATCTTTCGTCGAAAAGAAAGCAGCAAGAGCCTTCTGTGTGGCCTGGAGTATGAAGGCATTTCCAACGATCACAAAGTACTTCAGTAGATAACACCTTCTTTCCTCCCAGGAGGAGAGTATTCTTCCCGAATAAATTGAGAAAGCTTTTTTCGGCATCCAGTAACATTGGCTTGTCCATAGGGTGAATTATGATTTCATCTGTATCAATCTGGTCAAGATCAAAAATGTGATCAGCATGCCCGTGAGTAAGCAATGCTCTTAGATGTTTCTTGTCCTCAAAAGCCGTCAGTTCTGTGGAAACGCCAAAACCCGGATCAATTATAGTTATTCTTTCGTCCTCTCTGACCACATAACAGTTTTCATCCAATGCTTTAGCCAGTAATCTTCTTACTTCTATCGTTTAGGCACCTCCCTTAGAAACGGATCATCTGGACAGGAATCTTCTGGCTCCAATATAGGATGAGAAAGACAACAATCCCCAGAACTCCTGCAATGAAAACATTGTATTCGGAGTGAAAATACACAACTCTTTTGAAAGCTCCCGATGGCTCAAAGCACCACACTTTCGATTTTACCAGATAGCCTTCGCCATGATAGAATAATGGGGGGGAAGAGGAGTTGGATTTGAAGAATTCTAGAATTTGCGGTCTGGCCTTAAGATTCAATTATGACAATCCCGAGGATTTCAGATCAGAGCTGAGATCCATTTATGAGCAAGAAGACCTTTCTAGAGAAGAGATTGGAATGCTTCTGGCTCTCGATTTTGCTTACTCTAGCACGTTTGATGAGGCGAGGGAATTTGATTCCTCTGATACAGATCTCAAGCTCCTGGCCGAAGGAGTGTATTCTCTGTCCTATTTTTATGCCAGGAATTCCGAAGACAAGATAGCGTACCTCGTATCGAAGCTTGCGGTAGATCACATTGCCAGAGAATGCGAAAGGGAGCAAGAGATTAATCTGAAGATACTCCATATGATGACCTCGTTCGAAATGGGCTTCGGTGAAGAAACGCTACTTCTCTTCGAAGAACTAGTAAAGCTTGAAAAGTATGTTCCAATTCAGAAGCGCTTTGAGTATTACAACGATCTTGGTCTTGTATCAACTCAGCTCCAAACTGGCGGCAATCCGTTGAGGTTCTACGAGAAGGCTAAGGAACTTGCCGGTTCGCCGGTAAGAACTCTGATGGTACAGCTGAACATGATTGATTATCTTTACTCTAAGAACATGTTCAAAGAAGCTCTTAAGCTTCTTGAAAAGACGGAAAGCTGCAACGTAGTTTCCATAAACGGATACAAACTCATGATAAATCTCAAGATCCTGCTGCAAATGAGTAACCTCGCAAGAGCAGCTGCCGTTGCCGATCAACTTGAATCCCTAATTCGTTCTTATGGGGAATGGACGGATATCGCAGTATCTTACATTTTTCTGGGACATTTCTACGTGAAGATTGGCAACATCTCTAAGGCACAAAACTATCTAAATCTTCTGAAATCTCTTCCGGACGAATCCCTTACAAACTATATCAGAGGGGAGACGCTTATTCTCGAGGCGTCGATAATGCAAGTCAAGGGAGAACATTTTCGAGCACTTGAAAACTCTGTTGGCGCTTTTGAGACGCTTACACTTTACAGTACAACGTCGCCACATCTTAAAGATTTCGTAAATAATCTCTTTGGAAGTATTTCGGCAGTTTTCACTCAGCTCATCAGAGAGCTCAGGCTCAAGGATAGCTATACCGCTCTTCATACACTTAGAGTTCTGAAGATATGCTATGAGTTTGGTAAAGAGCTTGGACTAGAAAAGATAGATCTGTTCAATCTATCAATTGGTGCAATGTTGCATGATTACGGCAAGGTCGACATACCATTCGACTTGTTGAATAAGCCATCAACGTTGACTGAAGAAGAATTCACGGAGATAATGAATCATCCCGTATACGGCGAACGTTATTTGCGGGATTTGAACTTTCCTAAAGCAATAAGAGATATAGTCAGACATCATCACGAAAGAATAGACGGAAACGGGTACCCCGACGGTTTAAAGGGAGACCAAATTCACAAGCTCGTTCAAATAGTTGCAGTAGCAGACGTGTTCGATGCACTGACGACCGATAGACCATACAGAAAAGCGATTACAAAGGAGAAAGCTCTGGAGTACCTAAAAGAAAAAGGCGACCAATTAATCTCAAAAGGTCTCCTCTCTAGGTTTATAAGATTTGCTCAGCACAAAGAAATAATCATACAAGAAAAAGAAATAACTGCACTATGGCGTTCAATAATCTCCGAACTCTTCAAATAAGACGAAAGAGCTGCGGCTAAAAAATCAATAACCTTCGGGAATCTTCCAAAGTCCTGGGCCACCATCAACGGTAAACTCACCTTCGGGAATCTTCCAAAGTCCAGGTCCTGCAAGCGCAACTCCACCAAGTACTATCAATCCAATTAGAAGAATTGCTGCTACCTTTTTCATTCACTCCACCTCCAAAAATCTGCTTGATGAATTTCGTTCTGTTTCAGCACCTTACTCTTAGTGATCTTCTTCTTCAGGTATCTTCCACATATACCACACCTCCCGGTCAAGTGTTCGAGTGATAAATTACCTTTTGAATCTCTCTCCACCTCTAAAATCTCTTATCAAAACTCAAGCTCCTACGAATAAATGTTTGGTCGGGTGGACAATAAAAAAAACAGTACCTCTACATAAACAAGATTACAACTAGATTCTAGATCAAGAGCATTCAAATACGTAAACATCAATAGAAGAAGAATGAGAGCAGTAATCAGGTTTGACTGGTGATAACCGCTTATAAACGACTATGATGAAGTGTAGAGCGCATAATCAAACGTAAGAAATATAAATATGAATAAATCATATGATGTACTATTTATTATAACCTTTGCGAGGCAGCACTAGAAACTTATCTCACAAAAATTAAACTAATAATTCATGCGAGTGCAAAAATCAAAAAGTGAAATCGAAAGTTCGCATTGTCTAATGAGGCGAATACCTTTTATAAGTTTGGTATTTGCTAGTTTGTTGGGATTTATAGAGGTAAAAAGAAGCTCCAAAAAACGCCCAATATGCCCGTACCAAATACGATCCAGATGACTGAAAGTTTGAATTTGTAGAGGATGTAGAAGGCAGATACTGCTGTAACAATGGTGAAAACACTATTAATAGACTCAATCCCTATCCTTAAAGTAGCCGAAAGGATCAGTGCGATTATCCCGAGCCTTAGGGCATTAAAGACCTCTGCCGTGTCGATCCATTTCGATAGAATTTTCAGAATCTTTAGTATCAGAAAAATCCAGAACACGCTTGGAAGAACAACTCCCACAGTTGCGAGAATCGATCCTTGTATTCCGGCAATTCTGTAGCCAATAAAAGTGGCCGAGTTGATCGCAATCGGGCCGGGAGTCATCTGTGAGATGGATATTAGAGTAAGGAACTCTTCAATTCCAATCCATTTGTTTACGTTTACTATTTGGTCCTGGATTAGACTTAGAGCGCCATATCCTCCTCCGAAAGCTAGAAAACCGATCTTAAAGAAAGACCAGAAGAGATTGAGTAGAATCATCTGGTCGACCTCCTGTCGATGAAATAAATGAGAAGCGAGCATACCAGCAAAACCCAGATAGACGATACATTAAGAAAGACAATTACCAAAGTACCAGCAGCGATAACGATTATAATCAGGTATCTTTTAAGGCTTTTTCGAAGAAGCTGAAGGGAAAGATTGGCAAGTATTACAGTTACACCCACTCTCGCGCCGGCAAAGAAGCCTTCGAAGACAGGAAGGTCTACAAAATCGGTGAAGAAAGTTGCTATTACAAGTATCATAATAAATGGAGTCAACGAAGCTCCAAGCACCGCAAAAAAAGCGCCCCAAAACCCTGCAAGCCTACTTCCAAGGATCATAGCTGTGTTTATCGCTATAACACCAGGTACAGTTTGGGCAGTGACAATCACATCGAGAAACTCGTCTTCCTTCATTATCCTGTACTTGTCTACAATAAACTCCTTTATTACAGGAATCATTGCATATCCGCCGCCTATAGTGAATGTACTGACTTTGACGAATATCCAGAAAAGCCTAAGTGGGCTCATGATTTCAACGTCCATCTAATCCATGCTGGAGCGACGAACTTCCTCCTCTCACCATTATGAGTGTACAGTCAAATGCAGTAACCTGGAAAGACTCTAAGTCTTCTGTTCTCCGCCCATTTGCTCCTATATTTTACAACTCGTTCTGGTTTTCTGCAGTCATAAGTCAAGTTATCCTTTTGAATGGAGCATGTCTTACGTGATAAACTTTACTAAAGGGGGTGAACCTATGGAAAACAGAATCAGATGGGGCGCCAAAGCGATTTCTTCCGACGGCAAAGACCTCGGAAAAGTCATCCGGGTGGTTATACATCCCAAGAGCAACGAGGTTACTCATGTTGTAATAGA
>ENA-UPXM01001837-UPXM01001837.1-activated-sludge-metagenome-genome-assembly--contig:-NODE-1837-length-26116-cov-5.077549_pt1 | contig 26116 bp, 30 predicted proteins | sample MGYA00238178_ERZ772708 | MGnify/ENA primary metagenome ERZ772708 (study PRJEB29002, sample SAMN05720212) | activated sludge metagenome | isolation source: anaerobic digester from wastewater... | reverse complement strand
TCATGTCACAACAAAAGACACATTGCTTTAGGTGATAGACGCGTGTTCTAACCCCTAGGGGGATGTGAATCTTAAAACCTAAAGAGGCTCGGAAGCGGGCGTGGGCTCATACGCTAATTTTTTTGATTTCAAACGGGTGATTGACCCACGAATTTGAAAATGCAAACAATAATTTTTCAAAAAATAAAAGGAGGATAACATGGATAAAGAAATAAGAATAGAGCTGTTTCGTAGCACTAAACCAAGATTGGTTGCAAGTAAAGAATTACAAGAATTCATAAATGGTTTTATCAAAGAAGGATGGAATTTTAAATCCATTCTGTTTCATTCAGATATCTTGGCCTACGAGATTTTGTTAGAAAAAGGGAGTGTGAGTGAAAATGGCAAAAGACGGAACTGCTAGAGGCGGAAGGCGTACAAATTCAGGAAAGAAAACTACTGCTCACGCAACTATATATGGCGAGATGGTTGGCCTTAATGGATTGCCTACTCCTGATGAACTTGAAGGAGTCGAATGTCCTCCTGTTGATGAGTTCATGAAGGCAAAACAAAAAGATGGAACTGACATGGAAGCGGAGCGTGTTTACAAAGCCACTTACCTTTGGCTAAAGAAAAAAGGCTGTGACAAGCTCGTAGCTAAACAACTGGTTCAGCAATATGCGATGAGCGTAGCACGTTGGATTCAATGTGAGAACGCACTATCAACTTATGGTTTCCTTGCAAAGCACCCTACTACATCAGCAGCAATTGCATCACCTTATGTCTTGATGGGTCAAACCTACATGAAGCAAATAAATGCTACTTGGTTTCAGATCTATCAGATCGTTAAAGACAACGGTTCTGCTGGTATGGAAGAGCTAGAAGACAGCGATATTATGATGGAAGCTTTGCTTAAGACTAAGAAAAGATAACGGAAAGACACGCGTCTTGAAGGCCAAAAGACGTGAAAAGACAGCAGTCTTAAGACCAAAAAGACGTGGTCTTAATGGGGAATATTGGTGGATATTGGCAAAATATCGCGGTATCTCCCGCTTTATTGTGTATATTTGCAAGTCTTAAAGTCTGGAAGACGAGCGTCTTAAGTACGCAAGACAACCAAGATACCGATGTCTTAGACTGAAAAGATACGGAAAAGACAGCAAAAAGACAGGTGTCTTAAGGCCAAAAGACACCAAGTATTAAGGGATGAGACATCGTCTAGAGTGCCACATCTTCTGCATAATACCTAACATCTAGACAACAAATACACATTTTTGAAGGAGGAAAGTAAATGTTCGAGAAGGTAAACCCAAAGCACCCTGATAAGGTTGCAGATAGGATTGCAGGGGCAATTGTTGATTTAGCCTATGCATCCCAAGAAAACCCTAGAATCGCTGTTGAAGTTTTGATTGGACATGGCAAGTGTCACATCATCACCGAAACATCAGTATTCTTGGATAGAAAAGAAATAAATAAAATTGTGAAGCGCATTGCTGGTAATGTGCGTGTGGACTATGTTGAAGTTCCACAGGACCCACAGCTTGCAAACAATCAAAAAGGAAAAATCAGATGTGGTGACAATGGCATCTTCCGTGGTGTCCCACTTACAAAAGAACAAAAAACACTATCAAGGATTGCAAGAGAGATTTTTGCAAGATTTCCTTATGATGGCAAATACATCCTTGATGGTAAAAAGCTAATCATTTGTCAATCAAACACACAGGCTGAAGAGCTAAAGAGAATTTATCCTTCAGCTACTATTAATCCGCTCGGCTACTGGACTGGTGGAACAGATGTTGATACAGGTGCTACTAACCGTAAGCTTGGCTCTGACATGGCTGATTCAGTTACAGGCGGTGGCTTGTGGGGCAAAGATACATCCAAAGCCGATGTATCAATAAACATCTACGCTTGGCTTAAGGCTCAATCAACTGGTCAGGTTGTTGAACTTTCCTGTGCTATTGGAGATGAGACTGTTGATGGTAGACCTTATAGCGAGATTGTTGAAATTGCAAAAGAGTATATAAACGATTTAGGTGGATTTGAAAAATTTGCTGAGTGGGGGCTTGTGTAATATGGCAGACAAAAACACTACTTATGAAATTGTTGAAATTGAAAAATTAATACCTTACGTGAATAATGCCCGAACTCATAATGAAGCACAAATTGAAAAGATAGCAGCTTCAATTAGAGAGTTTGGGTTTTTAAATCCTATCATCGTTTCTGAAGACTACACGATTCTTTGTGGGCATGGCAGATACTATGCTTCAAAGAAACTAGGACTAACAAAGGTACCTTGCATAAAAGAGTCTCACCTAAGTGAAGCACAGAGAAAGGCCTACATCTTAGCTGATAACAGAACTGCTGAAGACGCTGGATGGAATGATGACTTACTTAAAGTCGAGTTAGATTTCTTAAAGGAACAGGCATTTGACCTTTCACTTACAGGCTTTGATGACAAAGAAATAAATGCGCTCTTCGATACTGACAATGAGGCTAAAGAAGATAATTTTGATGTTGATGAGGAATTAAAGAAACCAGCATTCTCAAAGCCAGGCGATATTTGGCATCTTGGTAAGCACACAGTTATTTGTGGTGACTCAACGCTCCCAGATACTTTTAAGACCTTATTAGGTGATACTAAGGTAAACCTTGTATGCACTGATGCCCCATATTTTGTAAAACTTGAAAGCACGAGCGGAACGATTACTAATGATGATCTAAACGATAAAGAAGGATACGAGTTCTTACTTAAGGCTTTTACAAACTTCAAAAACGCGATGGCAAAGGATGCTTCCATTTATGAATTCTATGCAACAATGAAAACTAGAATCTTCTATGATGCATTTGAAGATGCAGGATTTAAAGTTGGCGCTGGCCTTATTTGGAAAAAGCCTAAAGCACCATTTATGAGAACTGACTGGAAATTCAATATGGAACCAATCATCTGGGGTTGGAGAAAAGATGGTAAGCACATCTGGTATGGAGATCAAAAGCAAACAACTATCTTTGAGTTTGACTCAATTAAATCAAGTGTGATGGACGGCTTCTCCCATCCAAGTTCAAAACCTGTACCGCTTATTGCTTACTTGATAAAACAATGTACGCAGATTAATGGGATTGTCCTTGATGGCTTCTTAGGTTCAGCATCAACTCTTATTGCTTGTGAGCAGCTTGATAGAGTTTGCTATGGTGTGGAACTTGAACCAAAGTTCATCGATGTTGCAGTTAAGAGATACATTGCGTTTAAGGATGATGACACTGATGATGTTTACTTAATCCGCGATGGTAAAAAGTATAAATATGAAGATGTGAAACTCCCTGAAGAAGAAAATGAGTAAAAGTGCTCGAATGACTTGATATTTTCTCCGTTTAGAGCGATGTATGTAATACCAATTAAGGAGGTCTTTTAAATGGAAAACAAACGCGAACAGCTATATAAGCTTTGTGATGAAACCAACACATCGAGATCTGGAATGGACTACCTTGTGAATTACTACATCAGCTCTCTTGGATGGAGTGAAGAGAAAGCAATTGAATATGCCATTTCTCTTTTTCATAACGGAACCATCACACAAATCAAACTAATCGGTAAGGATGGTAAAGAACTATGAACCAAGAAACACTGGAAAGATTAAGAAAACAATACCCAGTTGGAACTAGAGTTGAACTGTTAAAAATGGATGATGTTCAAGCACCGCCTGTAGGTACTCTTGGTACAGTTATGGGTGTAGATGACATTGGTTCTATTATGGTTTCATGGGACAATGGTAGCTCACTTTCTGTTGTATATGGAGAGGATATTTGCAGGGTTATAAAACCGACAAAACTACACAAAAACTAGTGTAAAAAATTGTGTAAATTATTATGCTCAAATGACTTGATATATATCTTTTTTAGAGCGAATATACACATGCGAAAGGGAGAATATCCCAAAAAGCATCGGAGGAAAAAGCATGAACGAAAGAATAGAAAACCAAGTCAAAGAGATGAAAAGCCAAACAATCGGTGTTGAGGTTGAAATGAACAACATCACAAGAAAAAAGGCAGCAACACTAATTGCCGACTTCTTCGGAACTGTAAGCTATGATGCCAACCACGAATACGGTTATTACACATGGGCATGCAAGGATGGCCAAGGTCGCATTTGGAAGTTCCAAAGAGACTCAAGCATTCAAGGAAACGATGATGAGAAATGCGAACTTGTAACACCAATCCTTACATACTCAGACATTGAAACCTTACAAGAGATCATCAGAATTTTAAGAAAGGCGGGAGCAAAGAGTGATGCCACAAGGGGATGCGGAGTTCACATTCACATTGGAGCAAACGGACATACAGCTAAAACCTTAAGAAACCTTGCAAACATTATGGCAAGCCATGAAGGATTACTTAAAGTTGCCTTAGACCTTGATGATTTAAGAGTTCAAAGATACTGCAGAATGGTAAGCCCTAACTTCTTAAAGCAACTTAACAAAAAGAAACCAGAAACATTAAGCGATTTTGCAGACATTTGGTACAAAAGCCAAGGAGCTGATTATGGCAGAATGCAACACTACAACGAATCCAGATACCACATGCTAAACTACCATGCAACATTTACAAAAGGCACAATTGAATTTAGACTTTTCCAATTCAACGCACCAGCTGATGGAAAACAAAACGGATTACACGCAGGCGAACTTAAAAGCTACATTCAATTATGCTTAGCCCTTTCAGAAATGGCTAAAGAAGCAAAGGCAGCAAGCCCAAAGCCACAACAACACGACAATCCAAAATACGCTATGAGAACTTGGCTTCTTAGACTTGGCTTTGTAGGCGATGAATACAAAACTGCAAGAGAAGTTTTAACCAGAAGATTACCAGGCGATGCAGCTTTCAGGTCAGGAGTAAGACCTGGAGCTACCGCTTAAGGAGGTAAAAGATGATGAAATACTACATTGCATACGGAAGCAACCTTAACCTAGCACAGATGAAATACAGATGCCCAAAAGCTAGACTTGCAGGAACAGGATGGCTTGAAGGCTATAGGCTTCTTTTTAAAGGAAGTAAGACTGGTTCATACCTAACGATAGAAAAGGATGAAAAGCATAAGGTTCCTATAGCGGTTTGGAAAGTAAATGATGAGGATGAAGCTGCACTTGATATTTATGAAGGGTGTCCTACCTTCTACTACAAAAAAACGATGAAGATAACATTCACATCCTTGCGGGGACTTAAGGTAAGAGATGACGCCTTTGTCTACATCATGCACGAGGATAGGGAGCTTGGAATTCCTAGCCAAAGATACCTTGATACTTGTGTTGATGGGTACTTAGCATTTAAGTTTGATACACGCTACTTACAGGAAGCATTAAATTATTCATATTTGGAGGTATAGTCATGGGAGCAGAAAGAGAAAATGTAAGAATCAAAGTTTGTCCACTTTGTGGGAAGGAATACAAAGGTCATCCAGCCATTTCAAGAACGGATAACCAAACACCGATATGCCCAACTTGTGGAACACGCGAGGCGCTTGAAAGCTTAGGAATTGATGAAGCTGAAAGAGAAAAGATAATCGCCTCAATTCCTCAAATCGAGGATAAATAAACAACAACAAAAATAATAATAAACCAAAGAAGGATTCCAGCAAAATGGAGTCCTTTTTACATAGTAAAAGGAGGTGTGAGTTTTGGCAAAACTAAAGAAATATGTACCAACGAAATTTATGGCTCCTGACTCCACCTACTCAAAGTCAGCAGCGGACAGAGCTGTATGTTTCATTGAATCACTAAAGCATACTGACGGTATCTGGTATGACAAGCCATTCGAGCTTCTTGACTGGCAAGAACAAATAGTAAGGGATGTGTTTGGTGTTTTGAAACCTAATGGTTATAGGCAATTCAACACTGCTTATATTGAGATACCAAAGAAGCAAGGTAAAAGTGAGCTTGCAGCTGCAATTGCACTATATCTTACCTGCGGAGACCTTGAGGAAGGAGCGCAAGTTTATGGCTGTGCAGCTGATAGAAATCAAGCAAAGATTGTATTCAATGTTGCAAGAAAAATGGTTCAACTAAATAAAACACTTAAGAAGGTAGTAAAGATTAGTGAATCAAAAAACAGAATGGAATATAACAACAGTTTCTATCAAGTGTTATCAGCTGAAGCCTACTCTAAACACGGCTTTAACATACACGGAGTTGTCTTTGATGAGCTTCATGTTCAACCAAACAGAAAACTCTACGATGTTATGACTAAGGGTTCAGGTGATGCTAGAATGCAGCCTTTATTCTTCTTAATCACTACAGCTGGTGATGATACGAACTCGATATGCTATGAGCTTCATCAAAAAGCAAAGGATATTCTTGAAGGGAGAAAGTACGATCCGACATTTTACCCAGTAATTTATGGTGCTGAAATGGATGATGATTGGACTGACCCTGAGGTTTGGAAAAAGGCAAACCCTAGTCTTGGCGTAACTGTTGATATTGTTAAGGTAAAGGAAGCTTGTGAATCTGCAAAGCAAAATCCTGGAGAAGAAAACACATTCAGACAGCTAAGACTTAATCAATGGGTAAAACAAGAAAAGAGATGGATGCCGATGATAAAGTGGGATGAATGCAAGAGTGATTTTAGCGAAAGTGACCTTGAAGGAAGGATCTGCTTTGGCGGACTTGACCTTTCATCAACATCTGATATCACCGCTTTTGTTTTGGTGTTTCCTCCTGGTGAGGAAGGAGAGCCTTACAAAGTATTCCCGTACTTCTGGCTTCCAGAAGAAACAATAAAGCTAAGAGTAAATAGAGACCATGTCCCATATGATTTGTGGAATAGGCAGGGGCTCTTTTTTACTACTGAAGGCAATGTTGTCCATTATGGTTACATTGAGGAGTTCATCAAAAAGCTGGGTGAGAAATTCAATATAAAAGAGATCGCATACGACCGCTGGGGTGCAACTCAGATGAGCCAAAACCTAGAGAATGACGGATTTACTGTTGTCCCATTCGGTCAAGGCTTCTCAAGTCTTAGTTCACCTACAAAGGAACTAATGCGACTGGTTTTATCAAAGGAACTAGCTCACAACGGTCATCCTGTACTTCGCTGGATGATGGATAACATCAGTATCAGAACCGACCCTGCTGGAAACATTAAGATGGATAAGGCAAAGTCAACTGAGAAGATAGACGGTGCTGTTGCTATGGTTATGGCACTTGATAGAGCTCTAAGAAATGGCTCAGATACAAGCGAATCGGTGTATGACTCACGTGGCATCTTATTTATTTAAAGGAGGAAACGAATGGCACTATTTAAAAGAAAACCCAAAGTGGAAGACAGAGCCATATCTTCAAACTATACATTCCTGATGGGCAATTCAGCTGCAGGAAAGGTAGTAACTGAAAGAACTGCTATGCAGATAACGGCTGTTCATGCGTGCGTAAGGGTTATCTCTGAAGCAATCGCTGGACTTCCACTTCATTTATACAAAACAACCGAGGATGGCAATAGTGAAAAAGCTACTGACCATCCTTTATATTTTCTGCTTCATAACGAACCAAACCCTGAGATGACAAGTTTTGTTTTCAGAGAAACTCTGATGACCCACTTGCTTTTATGGGGCAATGCATATGCCCAGATAATCAGGAATGGGAAAGGCGATGTCGTTGCACTTTATCCACTTATGCCAAACAGGATGAAAGTTGAACGCAACGATGAAGGCCAACTCTACTATGAGTACACAAAGAGTGAGGATGACAGAGAAAAAACAAAGGACCAAACAATAGTCCTTATGCCTTATGACGTTTTGCATATTCCAGCACTTGGTTTTGATGGTATCTATGGCTACTCGCCAATAGCGATGGCGAAAAATGCGATAGGCCTTGCCATAGCAACTGAGACTTTTGGTTCAAAGTTCTTTGCTAATGGTGCAACACCATCAGGAATCCTAGAACACCCTGGAACGATTAAAGACCCTCAAAGAGTGAGGGATGCGTGGATGAGTCAGTTTGGTGGTTCTTCTAATAGCGGTAAGGTGGCCGTTTTAGAGGAAGGAATGAAATACACGCAGATCTCCATTAACCCTAGTGAAGCACAGTTTTTGGAGACTCGAAAGTTCCAAGTAAACGAAATAGCGAGAATATTTAGAGTTCCACCTCACATGATTGGTGACCTTGAAAAATCGAGTTTTAGCAATATCGAAAACCAATCACGAGAGTTTGTGCAGTACACCTTAGACCCTTGGCTTGTAAGACTTGAACAGTCATTTGCTAAAGCACTGTTTACATCTGATGAAAAGAAAACCTACTTTTTCAGGTTCAGTGTGGAAGGCTTGCTTCGTGGTGACTATCAGTCAAGGATGCAAGGTTATGCTGTGGGAATTCAAAATGGTTTCTTAAGTCCTAACGACATAAGACAACTTGAAAACATGAACCTTATCCCAGCTGATGAAGGCGGATATGAATACTTGATAAACGGTAACATGCTCCCACTTAGAATGGCTGGTGCATATGCGCAAAAGCAAATATCTGAAGAGACTGATTCGGGTAATGAGCCCGTTCAGATAAAAAATCTAAACAAGGAGGAAAGGTAAAGTGAACGGTAACAAGAAATTCTGGAACTGGAGACCACGCATAAGTGATGATGCGGAAGTTCAGCCAAGAGTGCTTGAGATAAGTGGAGAGATTGGTACTGAGTCTTGGTTCGGTGACGAAGTAACACCTGCTGAGTTCAAAAGGGAGCTTTACTCAGATACTGGTCCTGTCACTGTCTGGATTAACTCACCTGGCGGAGACTGTATAGCAGCTAGCAGAATATACACAATGCTTACAGAGTACCCAGATGAAGTCACTGTTAAAATCGACGGAATTGCAGCATCTGCCGCATCGGTTATAGCAATGGCAGGATCTAAAGTGCTCATGTCTCCTACATCTCTAATGATGATCCATAACCCAATGACATCGGCTTATGGTGACCACAACGAGATGGAAAAGGCAAAAGAAATGCTGGCTGAAGTAAAAGAGTCAATCATTAATGCGTACGAACTCAAGACAAAATTATCGAGAGCAAAAATCGATCACTTCATGGAAAGTGAAACATGGTTCAATGCAAAGAAAGCTATTGCTTTAGGATTTGCTGATGGGCTTCTTGGTGATGAAAAACTCGAGTTCTCAACAGATGATGAGATGGTATTCAGTCCAAAACAGGTAGAAGCTTGCCTACTTAACAAAATGCAAGCAAAGGATAATCCTAAGCCTAAAAAGACAGGACGAAAAATCGCTGATCTTGAAAGAGATCTACAAGTCATGAAACAAATTTTTAATTTTAAGGAGGATAACAAACATGACAATTAATGAACTTTATGCGAAGAGAAAAGCAACATGGGACGCAATGACAGCGTTCTTAGAAACTCGTAGAGTTGATGGCGTGCTTTCTGAAGAGGATGACAAAACCTATAACGAAATGGAAGCCAAAATGAATGCACTCACAAAGGAAATCGAAAGAATGACTAAGATGAGTGAAATGGAAAAAGACCTTAATAAGCCAGTTTCTACACCTATCACATCTAAACCTATGACAATGGATGAAGGTAAAGAAACAAAATCTGGTCGTTCATCAAAAGCATACAAAGAAGCAATGATGACTGCTATCAGATCTAAATTCAAAAAGATTACTGACATCCTTCAAGAAGGCGTAGCTGAAGATGGTGGTTACCTTGTACCTGAGGAACTTGACTCAAGACTTATTGACGGCCTTACTGAAGAAAACATCTTCAGAAAACTTGCTACACAATTCAATACTTCAGGTGACCACAAGATTAATATCGCTGGTGCTAAACCTGCAGCTGCATGGACTGATGAAGGCGAAGCTATCACATTTGATGATGCTAAATTCAGCCAAATCTTACTTGACGCACACAAACTCGTCGTTGCTGTTAAGGTTACTGAGGAACTTTTGTATGACAGCGCATTCAACCTTGAAGGCTATCTTACAACTCAATTCTCAAAGGCAATTGCAAATGCAGAAGAAAATGCATTCTTAAACGGTGATGGTTCTGGTAAGCCTACTGGTATTTTTGCAACTACTGGTGGTGGCGAAGTTGCTGTTACAACTGCTTCATCTACTGGCATTACTGCTGATGAGGTTATTAACCTTGTATATGCACTTAAACGCCCTTACAGAAAGAAAGCTGTATTCATCACAAATGATGCAACTATCGCATACTTAAGAAAACTTAAAGACGGTAATGGTGTTTATTTGTGGCAACCTGCACTTACTAACTCTGAACCTGATAGATTACTTGGCTATCCTATCTACACATCTGCCTTTGTACCTACTATCGAAGCTGGTAAACCTGTTATTGCCTTTGGTGATTTCAGCTACTACAACATCGGTGACCGTGGTACACGTACCTTCAATGAGTTGAAAGAGCTCTTTGCAGGAAACGGCTTAGTAGGCTTTGTTGCTAAAGAAAGAGTCGATGGCAAACTTGTACTTCCTGAAGCTGTACAAATCTTAAAGATTAAAGCATAAGGAGGATAGGCCATGAGTTACAACACTAAAAACTACACCGAACAAGGTGGGGACGTTACTCATATCGGTGGCAAACTTGTAATTGACGAGGGAGGCTCAATTGAGGGTCTTCCTCAATCTTCTAATGTCCCAGAATCAACAGCTGATACTGTTGCAGGATTAAAAGATGACTTCAACTCTCTTTTAGCAAAGCTAAAGGATGCAGGTTATGTCGAAAAGGATGAGTTCAACATTGACTCAAACCTTATCCCTACACCAACTGAAGCAGACCTTACTTTTAACCACTCTAAAGTTGAAAGTGTGGAATGTGAAAATGATGTAATTGAGGTAAAAGTCGATGTTGACGCCCTTCGTGCATATCCATCATCTAACCCTGCACAAGGTACTCATAAATGGTTAGGTCTTGAAATTAAAACTGGCCTACCAACAATAGTCGGAATCACATATAACGGTGATTATGTTTTAGCACCAGCTGATGCTACAGAAGCTGCATCTGTCGGATGTTCTGACGGTTCATTTGTCCTTTATATTAAGGCAGAAATTATCGCAGAAAACGATAGAGTTATCACTTTAGCTAAGCCTGGATATAGAGAAGCATACATCACTATTAAAGTGATAAATACACACATTAACTAATTATAGGAGGCGGCAGAATGGAAACATTACTCGAAAAGGTGAAAAAGAATCTGATTTTACAACACGATGAAGATGACGATCTTCTTACCCTTTACATTACTGCCGCCGTCTCCTACGCTGAAAGTTACCAGCATGTAGATGAAGGGTTCTATACTTCAAACCCAATTCCTCCAACAACAGAGCAAGCCATCATTATGTTATCATCCCACTTTTATGAGTCGCGTGATGGTTCCACTGGTGGCTTCTTTGCTGATAACACAAGTGCATCCGCCCAAGTGTGGAATACGGTCAATCTCCTTTTAAGACTCGATAGAAACTGGAAGGTGTAAGGCTATGGGACTTGGTAGAATGGATCATTTCATTGAAATTGGAATAGAAGTAAACACAACCGACACAGAGGGCTTTGTTTCGCGCACGTTTGAAACATTAGCAAAAGTTCGAGCGTATAGGGAAGGAAGACATGGTAGCGAACGTTGGGCCAATTTTGCGGCTTTTAGCGAGGCTACTGAACTCTACCGTATCCGTAAGATTCCAGGGCTTACTATTACAACTGAAATGATAGTGATTGAAGGCAATGAAAGATTTGAGATTAGCTCAGTGGAGGATGTTAAAGGCCGTGGGATGTATATTGAACTTCTTTGTAAGGAGGTAAAGCCAAGTGGCTAATATGAAATTTAATATGCCTGAGGACTTTATAAAGAAAATATCATCTCTAGGCGATAAGACTGATGAGATAATAGCAAAAGTGCTTGAAGCTGGAGCTGAGGTTGTTGAAAGTGAAGTGAGAAATAACCTTGAAACACAAATCGGGAATAACACTAAACAAAGAAGCAAATCAACAGGTCAATTAATATCAGCACTTGGTACAGCTTCAGTAAGGCAAGATAAGAAAGGCGTTATGAACGTGAAGATTGGTTTTTCTGAAAACAGACGTGATGGGAAAAAGAATGCTATGATTGCAACTGTCCTTGAGTATGGCAAAAGCAATCAAAAAGCAAGACCATTCATAAAACCTGCACTTAGGAAAAGTAAGGACGCGTGCATCAACGCCATGATAAGAAAACTTGATGAGGAGATTGAAAGATTATGAGCTTACTAAAAGAATTAAAAACAATAGCAAATACTCTGAAGATTCCTGCAGAAACATCGGTTTATTCAGGTGTTGCACCAGACACTTATATTGTCTTCACTCCTATTTTGGATGAATATGAGCTCTTTGCTGATAACAAACCAAATGTGGATATAGAGGAAGTAAGGATATCCCTTTTTGATAAAGGTAACTACTTAAGCGTTAAAAAGAAAATCGAAAAGGCAGTACTTGATGCGGAAATAACGATAACCGACCGCAGATACATAGGTCATGAAGATGACACAGGTTATCATCACTATGCCATTGATGTGGCTAAACATTATGAAATTTAAGGAGGAAATAAAAAAATGGCTACTATAGGTCTTGATAAACTTTACTATGCAAAAATCACTGAGGATTCCAGTGGTAACGAAACATACGGCAATCCAGCTGCTCTTGCTAAAGCAATTGAAGCGGATATTGCTATTGAACTTCTTGAGGCTATCCTTTATGCCGATGATGGAGCTGATACAACAATTAAAGAATTTAAGAGTGGCACTTTAACTCTTAACATTGCAGATATTGGTGCATCCGTTGCAGCTGACTTAATCGGAGCAACAGTCGATTCTAAAGGCGTACTTGTCTCAACTGGTGAGGACGAACCTGCTCCTGTTGCTATTGGCTTTAGAGCTAAAACAGCTAAGGGTAAATATAGATACTTCTGGCTTTACAGAGTTAAGTTTGGTATCCCTGGCGCAAACCTTAAAACGAGAGGGGATACTGTTGAGTTCTCAACTCCTTCAATTGAAGGTACTATTACAAGACGAAACAAAGTCGATGGTGCAAATAAACACCCTTGGAAAGTTGAGGTAACTGATGGTGATTCAGGCGTTGCTGCATCTACAATTTCTGGATGGTTTACCTCAGTTTATGAGCCTGACTACACTGTTCAAAGCAATGTGCAATAATTGGAGGTAAAGGGAAATGAGTAATAGAATCACAATCGCTGGTAAGGAATATGAACTTATCCTTACAACAAAAGCGACAAAAGAAATCTCTAAAAGATATGGCGGGCTTTCAAAACTTGGAAATAAACTTCAAAACACTGAGAACTTCGAGCTTGCCTTAGATGAAATCATCTGGCTTGTGACAGTTCTTGCTAATCAGTCTGTCCTTATCCATAACTTAACTGCAACTGAAAAGGAGCCTCTTTTAACTTGCGAGGCTGTGGAACTTTTAACAAGTCCATATGACATTGCAGGCTTTAAGGAAGCAATCACTGAAGCGTTATATCTTGGAACTAAAAGAGAGGTACTCTCCGAGGATAACCCAAAAAACGCATAAAAGGGGCAGGTGATGGTCCTAGCGATGATGAGATCTTTGCCCGCCTTATTTTTTATGGAGTTACTTTACTTGGTAGAAAAGAGGATGAAGTATGGCTTATGCCGCTAGGTCACTTGCTCGATCAGTGGGAAATTTACAAACAATTCAATGGGATAGTAAAGCCAAAAACTAATAAGACAATTGACGATGTTATTCCTTTTGGAATTTAAGATTTAGCCTCATCTATTTGGTGGGGCTTTTAAATTAATAAACATAAGGAGGTGAGGGATGACATGGCAGACAACATAGGAATCAAGATAGGTGTTGATGGTGAACGAGAGTTTAAGAGTGCTCTTGCAAGCATTAACTCACAAATGAAGGTTCTAGGCTCTGAATTAAAACTAGTTGAGTCACAGTTCTCATCACAGGATCATTCGGTTGAAGCATTAACTGCAAGAAACCAAGCCCTCACTAAATCAATAGAGGGGCAAAAACAAAAGATTGAGTTACTTGAAAAAGCACTAAAGAATTCAGCTACATCTTTTGGTACAAATGATAAAAGAACTCTTGAATGGCAAAGACAACTAAATGAAGCCAAAGCAGCTCTTAATAAAATGGAGCACGAGGTTCAGGAAAACAATCAAGCACTTAATAAAAATGAAAAGGAATTCAAAGAAGCTGGTAAAGCTGCGGATAACTATGGTGATGAAGTAAAGGAGTCTGGAGATAAGAGCAAAACTGCAGGTGAGGCTTTTAAAGGTTTAGGTTCTGCTTGTAAAGCGGTAGGTGTTGCAGTAGCCGCTGCGGCCGCTGCTATAAGTGCTGCTGCAATAGCTGCTGGTAAAACCCTAATTAATATGACGAAGGAAGGTGCTGAATATTCTGATGAGGTACTTACCCAAAGTCAAATAACAGGCATTGCAACTGATAAGCTTCAAGAGTACATGTACGCAGCTGAGCTTGTGGATGTTTCAGTTGATACTCTAACTGGATCTATGGCTAAAAACATCAAGTCCATGAAGAGTGCAGCTGATGGATCATCCAGCTTTGCTGAAGCCTATGCCAAACTTGGAGTCGAGGTAACAAATGCTGACGGCACACTTAGAAATAGTGAGGACGTTTACTGGGAGTTAATTGACGCTCTTGGTATGGTTGAAAACGAAACTGAACGTGACTCCCTTGCAATGACTCTTCTTGGCCGTTCTGCTCAAGACTTAAATCCACTTATTGAAGCTGGTGCTGGTAGACTTGCACAGCTTGGAGAGGAAGCAAGAGATGCTGGTTATGTTTTATCAGGTGACTTGCTTAATGCCTATGGCGAATACGACGATGCAATGCAAAGGTTCACTAATGGAACTAAAGCCGCAAAGAACGCACTGGGTACTATCCTTTTACCTGTTTTAACAGATTTAACATCTGAAGGAACCAGAATGCTTGGTGAGTTTTCAAATGCAATCCTTGATTGTGGTGGCGACTTATCAAAACTTCCTGAGTTATTCGATAGGTTCTTACCTGAGGTTTTAGATGTAATTTCATCTTATATTCCGACAATCCTAACCCTAATAGGCACGCTTTTAAAGAATGTGGGTACAACAATTCTTAATAACATGCCTTACATTTTATCAACAGTAAGTGAAATTTTAGGTCAGGTACTCACAGCACTACTTGAGTCAATACCAAAAGCACTGGATTCAATGGTTGAGTTTTTACTGTCGGTTGCAGAAACATTACTTGCAAACCTTCCACTTTTAATCTCAGCAGTAAAACAAATCATAATAAGCATTGAAGAGCAAATCATAAATGCTGGTCCTACGCTTATGACTGTATTTCAAGGCATCATTTCAGAGGTGTTAGGCTTAATTAAGGAACTTATACCTACGCTCATCCAAATGATAACATCAGCACTTGAAAACATTGTGGGAAGCATTGAAAGCTACCTTGATACTATTTTAAGTGCACTTATTGATATAATCGAAAGTTTGGTAAATGCAATCCTTGATGGACTTCCAGCCTTATTATCAGCAGTAATTGCGGTACTTGAGAGAGTTCTATCAGCAGTTCTTAACTTCATACCAAAGCTTCTCCAAAGCCTAGCAAATATGATCCCGCAAATCATAAAAACCGTTTTATCGCTTATTCCACAGCTCATTGAAGCAATCTTAAATATCGTCCTTGCGATAGTTGCTGCGCTTCCAACTATAATTGAAAGCATAATTGCAATGATTGATGAAATTATAGTAGGAGTTGTTGATGCGGTGGTTGAAGCACTGCCTTTAATCATTGATGCGGTATTCAAGCTGGTACTTGGTATTGTTGGTGCTTTGCCTGACATCATAAACACTTTAATTACAATGATTCCAGAAATCATAAGCCACATAATTTCTACTTTAATTTCACTAATACCTGAACTTGTGCAGTGCGCAATTGCACTTGTTGAAGGTATCCTTACGCATTTGCCTGAGATTATTGTGGGATTAATAAAGGCAATACCTGAGATTATAGCCAACCTTGTCCGTGGATTTATGGATGGAATTTCCGACTTTTTCACTATAGGTGTTGAGCTTATAAAAGGACTATGGGAAGGAATCAAGAGTATGTTTTCTTGGCTATGGGATAAAGTTTCAGGTTTCTGTTCAGGACTTTGGAATGGTATAAAGGATTTCTTTGGTATTCACTCACCATCAACAAAATTTGCAGAGATTGGTGAGAACTTAGGTTTAGGTCTTGGAGAAGGATTTGTCGATTCAATGAAGGGGGTTGAGTCGGATATCGAAAATGCAATCCCTACTGATTTTGATATTGACGCAAGGACTCATCTTAAGAATGTAGCCTATGACCAGATTTCACCAAATACTATAAAAGCCAAAGAAAATACACAATCAGAGTTTGAAACAGCAAATTCATATGACACAGAGCAAATAACATTACTACGCGAACAAAACTCACTACTTCGCAGAATACTTGAAAAAGAGTTCTCTATCTTTGTTGGCGATGACGAGATAGGTAGAGCAAATGCAAGGTATGAAGAAAAGCGTGGAGTGAAGGTTAATGAAGGAGGATTCCAAAATGCCTATTAACATAAAAATGAAACCTGGATTCATGTACTGGGGACTTACCATAAGCGATTTAAGCTTGGAGGTCCCTTTTCCTTCATCTGGTACTTTTGAAACATCAAGAAAAGCACAAACTCAAGAGTCAGCTGATGGTTCACTTGTGGCTCAGATGATTGGTAGAAGCAGGGATAAACAAACACTATCTTGGGAGATAATGGACTGCAATAAATGGTGGGAGATAAATAACTGGCTTGAAACAAATGGTATGTTCTTTTACTGCAGATACTTTAACTTCAACCGCGGTATCTGGCAAACAAGACAGTTTTATGTTGAGAGTCCTTCTTGCGAACCTTATAGACCAAGTTCAAATTCATCATCACCATCTTATGGCATGCCACGCTTTTTAAGAAACTGCCAAATAACTGTGACGGATATGGGAGGCGAATAATGAAGAATACAAGTCTAAATTACAATGTCAAAATGGGTGAAAGGTGCAGACCTTGCTCGCATATCCGTATCTCACTTATTTCTGGTGGAACCACTTATACATTTACAGATAGCACTATCCAATCAGCTCAGAAGCAATCGGATATAGATCCACTTTCCCGTAGGGCTCCTAAGGAGAACTTTACTTTTTCAATCTTTGACTACTCAGGAGATTATAACCCATCTAACCCTTCAGGAAAGTGGAGCTCTCTTGATGAAAATGCTGAAATTACTGTTGAGTTTGGTTTGGAGGTAACGCCTGGAACAACTGAGTGGCTTGCACCCGATAAGTATTTACTTGATGCACGTCCTACGGTTTCTGGTGGCATTGCAACATTTAAAGCTTCATCTCGCCTTTGCCACCTAACTAACACTTACTACAAAGGTACATTTGCATCTTCAAACTTATATGACTTAGCGGTAGCAGTTTTAACTGATGCAGGGATTTCGCAATCGGGTTATTCGATTGATTCATCACTTTCATCAATGACAACAAATGCGCCTCTTCCTGTATCAACTCATCTAAACTGTCTACAGCTAATAGCCCATGCAGGTCTTTGCTCGCTTCGTACAGTTAGTGGGGTTATAACCATTACACCATTTTCAACAACGCAAACACCAACAGACTTTATCATTGGCCTTGATTCCATTGCACTAAATGGGGACACAATATCAAAAATAGAGACCCTATACAAAGTCTCTGCAAACCTATATGTGTATGTTCCTGAAGACACTGTCACTACATTGTCTGAGCTAGTCATCGATGTAAGTGGAGAAACTGAATGTCATATTGAGTATCCTTTATCAACTGACCAGACAATAACGGTTTCAACTGGGGCTAGCATTTCAAACTGCAATGTTTATGGTGCTTCAGCTGATTTTACATTAACAGGTACTGGCTCATTTAATATAACTGTGACGGGTAAAAAGATAAACACGAGCGTTTCAACAATGGAAACTGTAGTGTCACTTAACACAAGTGGATCTACTGATTCAGAAAAGAACCAGCTTATAACATCTGCTGCAATGCAATATGCGCTTATTTACCACGCAGCAAACTACCTTCAATACCGCTTGACGCATACTGTGAAGTATAGAGGCAACCCAGAACTTGAACCACTTGATTGTGTGTTTTTTGAAACTATGTATGACTCCTATATTACAGGTGTCATTCTCACTCATACAATCAATTATAGTGGAGCCCTTTCTGGTACTTTGACTCTAAAGAGCGTAAGTGAAATCAATGAAGCTTATCTTTATGATGCAAATGAAACAGTTGTTGTTGATAGTGATGAGGAAAGAGTGAGCCTTATAAGCCTTGTTGATTATGAGAGTGACTACACAGCAAACGAGATGGATAGTTTTATAACGGAGGTACTTGGAGAATGAGCAATTTAAATTATAAAGCCAGTGAATTTGATGCAGCTATAAGAAAGGTAAGAGCTGATTATGGCGATGTTTCAAATGTTAATGCTGTAGCTGGTGATGTGGCTTTTGGCAAAAAGATAATGAATGCAAATGGCACTTTAATAACTGGAACGCTTAGTGAAGCAAGCACAGAGCCACAGGCTATTATTAGCGGAAACGAGGTATCAAGTGAAGAGAGTGACTATGGCATAACAGTAAATCCTACAGTTACAGTAAACCAAGCTGGAGTCATTGAAAATGATGTGACAGGCCAGACGATTACAAAATACATAAAGACAGAAGAAAAATCAGTCACGCCAAGTGAAAGAGAACAAACAATTACTCCTACTTATGGGAAGTTACTTAGTAAAGTTACAGTTGGTGCATGTGACGTGCCACCAGTTATTGATGGTATGTATATTCCAACCTTTAACTTTAAAAAACCAACGCTTACCACAAGCACTTCAGGTAAAAAGATAATTCTTTCAAGTGGCGTGCTACACAACAATGTCTATAGCGGCTCCCCAAGTACTGCAAAGGTCTATCTGTTTAGGCTTGGAGCTACTTTAAGTGAGCTTACTAATTTTAAGGTAGTAGATCCAAACACAAAACAAATGCCATCAACAACTATTATTCTTTCAGCTGGTCAATCGGTAACATCAACAGGGGCAGAATATTCTCCTGCTGGTATTTTTTCTTTCACATCTGAAGGAAGGGTTACGTTCCAGCATACTGCCAGTTTCTATATTGCACCAAGTTATGGTGATCATGCGATGCTTTTATACATCGGTGGTTACTACTACATCCCTTGCGTAGATTATAGATACTTCTCGCACGGATACACAAATGTTGGAACATCAACTACGAGCTCTGCTACATACATGAGTGGCGGTGGCCTTACAAGGGTTGCTGGGGTTTCTAAAATTTCATACTACAAACCGCAGACACTTTTTGCAAACCTTACCGATATTTACTTTTTCCAGGATGGAAGTTCAAGCAGCTACAGTAAGGTTCGTATGTCATTTAACTATGGAACCTATGAGAGCTTCTTTATAGAAGGCGAAAGTTAAGGAGGACAATATGGGAAAACTAATATTTACTGGACCTCAAATTGATGAGGCAATAAAAAAAGTTAAAGATGGCGAAAAGGATGTATCAGCCGTTACTGCAGGTGCTGATGATGTAAGGCTTGGTAAAATCATAGTCGATAAAAACAAAGTTGAAGTTGCAGGCATTATTGGCGATGCATCTGTGACACCTTCATTTTCAGTGTCCTCTCGTTTCATTTCAGATGATGTTACATCTTACCCAGTAAGCATAACACCAAAACTAAAAGTTAATAGCAGAGGAATCATAAAGAACGGTGGCAACGGTCCAAGCGATCATGTTTACATTCAAACTGAAGAGAAGGAAGTAACACCCTCAGGTGAAGCTCAGGATATAACTCCTACAAGTGGAAAACTAATGAGTAAAGTAACGGTTGCTCCTATCCCTGATGCACCAGAATATCCTATTACAGGATTTCCTGTACCTTACTTTTATTACTATATTTCACGTTCAACTACATCATCATCTTTTGTTACTTGTAAGATTTCGAGTGGAACGCTTGCAAATAACATTTATTTAAAAAGCGGAGTTTCAACTGATAAAGCAAAGGTTTACATCTTTCCTATTTCTACTTCATCATCAAGTACATCATACTTCTGGGGTACTACGTTTTTAATCGACAGTAGTAGTCATAGGTTAAAAGATGGAACAATTGTTCTTAAGCCAGGCGATTCATTCACAAGTGATGCTTCAAACTTTGCACCTTCTGCTACATTATCTGTAACAAGCGGTGGTAGAATCACTCTAAAATTCAATGCAGATTTTGAGTGTTTGAATGTTGGATCTTCGTCATCACCTACAACTCGAATGCTTTTATTTTTATGCAAAGGCACTCAGCATTATGGCGTTTGTGTCGATGGTGAAAATTGGAGCTGCGGAACTCAGTATATTGGGACAAAAACATCAGGAACAACCAGAAGATACTCAGATAGAGGTTGCCCTACTCAGTATTCAATAGTAGATGGTGTTTCTTCATACAACTTTACTGCAACATCAAAACTGCTATCGAATTATGCTCCTTTATTCTTTGAATGGAATTATATAAACGACTCAACATCATATCATTTGGCGTGCATGACTCATGGTGGTGGAACAAAATATTATGTACCAACAGAAACTAAAAAACTAGATGAACCTGTTGTTTCAATCACAAGTGCAGGAGTTGCTTCATGGCCTGCTGTAACTGGTGCTACAACTTACTCAATTGTTATAACGGGTACAGCATCATATTCACTAACTACATCAGCAACTTCATACAATTTAAGAAACAAGATAACAACAGGTGGGACTTACTACGTGAAGGTTCAAGCACGTGCATCAGGTATAGGTTCAGATTATTGTGACCCTATTACTTATGTTTTATCGCTTGCAGCACCAGTCATTTCAATCTCTGGTTCTGTTGTCTCTTGGAATGCAGTAACTGATGCTGCATCTTACTACATTTATCGTGATGGCGTTCAATGGACTACAACATCAGCTACATCAATTGATTTGTCGCAATTCACACTTTCAGGAGGCACATACTCAATAACCGTGAAGGCATATAAGTCAGGCTGGAGTCTATCGCCTGAAAGTAATAGTGTGTCTTACACAAGAGTTGGTGCTCCAGAACTTGTGCTATCAAGTGAAGGAATCCTATCTTGGGCAGAGCCTTATGCTGCCAATTACTATGTAACATCAATTGATGGAACTGAAATTCAAAGAAGCACTGCTAGGATTATTGATCTAACAGATTACGTGGATATAAGTGAAACACACGAGGTGACGGTTGTTGCTTATAACCTTGCTGGTGACCATTCTGACACATCAAAGGTTCATACAGGAAATCAAAGCGTTCACACCATGAGTTGCAGCGACTTTTCATTCGGTGAAAATTACTTCAATTTAACAATGCTTGCTGACTTTTCAACTGACCTTACAGGTTACTATGCAAGCAACTTTACACAAGAAATGCTTGATGCAATAACTGAAATAACCACAACAACAAGAACATGGCAGCAAGGGTTCGGATTTCAAGATTTAAAAGCTGCGCCAGTTGAACCAGTTAGACCTGGTGGCTCTATTACTTTTGATGACTATCCAACAGTTACCCTTGATGCATCAACTGGTTATTTCAGACTTATATTAAGTGGTGAGGTAAGTGGCGTAAGCCAAACCTACTACCTTGATAGCATTAGCATATTAAGCGATACAGTTTCATAAAGGAGGAGAAAGCACGATGGAATACTTATCATTTGCTATATCCGTTCTCTCAGGCATCATTTCAGGAATGGTGCTTTTCTTTTTAAAGAACTATTTTAATAGACGTGAGGAAGCGGAGAAAGAAAAAGAAAAAGCCAAAGCTAAAGAAAACATCCTCATATTAAAATCCATAAACGCACTTGGAAAACTTACCTATGCAGACTCCATTGCAATCCGTGATGGAAAAACAAATGGCGAGTTAAAGGATGCGTTTGAGGATTATGAGGAAGTCAGAAAGGAATTATATGAATATTTGCTCGAGCAAAACGCTAGAAACAAATAAATTTTTGTAAAGGAGGAATGAAGGATGGATTATCTAAATATAATCAGCGTGCCAGCAATCGCAACTGCCGTATATCTTCTAATCGAGGTATTAAAGAAAGCGACTAGTGACAGCGAAAAGGTAAAAAGATTTATTCCGCTTATTGCCTTAGGCTTAGGAGCCATTGCTGGTTTAATCTGCTTTTACTTCATCCCAGCTATAATTCCTGCTACTAATGTAGTGGTTGCCATTATAGTTGGTGGTGCATCTGGCCTTACTGCAACAGGTACTAACCAGATCATAAAGCAGTTATCAAGTGACAAAACGGAATAAGAAAAGCAAACCATGAAGGATAAATGGGAGTGCAGAAATGTGCTCCTTTTTCCTTTGCAACGTGTGCCAAATTACGGGCCAACGTGCGCAAATTTGGGTATGGTGCAACACAAACCCGATAAGAGAAAATAAGCCCAACACAGCCAAAATAAAGCCAAACAGAAGCAAAGATAATGACAAAGGACAGTGTCCACAAGCAGTTCAACTAACTAAGGAGGGATATTTATTATGACATTATCTGAACTTGCTTCGGAATGGATCGAAACTTATCAAAGAGATCATATCAAGCAACAAACATACATTAAATATAAATGCTGCATTCAAAACTACATTGATAACACTATCGGTGACAAGGATATAACCGAGTTTACCAGAAGAACCATGCAGGAATACATCAATAACTTAAAAAGGACAAAAGGTGCAAGAACAGGAAAAACACTATCTCCTGCAACGGTCAACGCAACACTTACAACCTTGAAGCTCATATTCGCCTATGCAGTGGATTTTGATATTTTGCCTTCAAACCCTACAGATAGAGTTCGTGGGTCTAAAAAGGAATTCATGAAGAGCGTGAAGTGCTTTACTGTTGAAGAGCAAAAAACGATTGAAAGATACTGCTATGGTAAAAACGATGTTTATTGGTTCGGGATTGTTTTGGATCTCTACACAGGGATGAGAATAGGCGAACTTTTAGCTCTTGAGTGGAAGGACATCGATTTTGATGAAGGAATCCTAAGTGTCAATAAAACAATTTACATCTCAAGGGATGAAGATGGTGAATGGGTTGAAATGACAGATACTCCAAAATCTAAAACTTCTTATAGGGAGATTCCGCTTCCTGCTCACATTCTCGAACACTTGAAAAAGCTAAAAGAAAAAAGCACAACTGATAGAATCATTACAAATAAAAAAGGCGAAGCACCTGACAACAAACAGTACAGGTACAGATATGACAACATGCTAAAAGAACTAGGCATACGTCATATTTCTTTCCACTCGCTACGCCACACCTTTGCAACCCGTGCTATTGAAAATGGGATGGATGTAAAGACTCTATCTGAAATCTTAGGTCATGCTAATCCAACCATAACCCTAAATGTTTATACGCATTCGCTGCTCGATACAAAGAAAAAGGCCATGCTTGCCATGAAGCCACTTGTAGACGCAGCTTATTAATCTCCTTTTTGCCTCACTGGTTTAAGACTGGTGGGGCTCTTTTTTTATGCTCATTTTTCACTATTTTTCCATCATTTTCCGACATCAAAAAATACCTCATTTATTTTCCGCGATTAAGTTGACTTTACCACTTTTTTATGGCTGTATATGACACGACCGAAGGTAAACTTCGAGATTTAACAAGGAGGATAAAAACAAGTGACGCTAAATGAATTACTAAGAGAGTGGCTGGAAAAGCATAGGGACAGCGACAAAATAAAAGACTTGACTGTCATCAGGTATAAATGCGCTATCTCAAACTACATTGAAGCCACGCTCGGGCAAAAGGAAATAACAGAAATTACAAGGCATGATTTAGAAGAGTTTGTTGAAGGACAAAAAAAACATGTCGGTGAAAGAACCAACGCATCCCTTGCTCCTGCAACCATCAGATGCACTGTTGCGGTATTAAAGATGGTATTCAGATACGCTGAAGAGGAAGGCTACATTTCATCGAGTCCATGTGCAAGGGTTAAAGCACCAAAGCTCATCACAAAGGATACGGTTACCTTCACGCTTGAGGAACAAAAACTAATCGAACAAGAAATCATAAGACAAGCAAATGACGAGAATTATGGTGTGCTCTTATCACTTTACACAGGGATGAGAATTGGTGAGGTTCTTGCCCTTCAGTGGAGTGATGTTGATTTAGAAAACGGGACCATTGAAGTAAGTAAGACTGCTGCGACAGTAAGAGATGAAACTGGTAAATGGGTAGAAACAATTAACACTCCACAAACAAAAACATCAAACAGAACTATTCCACTCCCAACATTTGTAGTTGATGACTTAAAAACAATGAAGGAAAGGAGCAAGTCAGATTACGTGATTTGCAAGAGAAAGACTGGAGAGCCATTTGGAACCAAAATTTACAGGTATAGGTTTGAGGTCCTATTAACCAAAATAGGAGTTGAACTAAAAAACTTCAACACGCTAAGACACTCATTTGCTGAACGCGCCATTCAATCAGGGATGGACACATTTACTTTAGCACTAATCTTAGGCCATTCGACAGAGTTTAGAACAATGGCCGCATATGATGGAATGCTAAGAGATGCAAGGGGTGAGATGAGAACGCTAAGCAGAATAGGAAATCAAGAAACAAGTCAAAGAACCCAAAGAACACAAAACCACAGGAGAACACAAAGATGAAGCACACACCAAACCAAAGAACAAATAATAGGAGGATAAACAGATGAAAGTAAGAGATTTATTTTATGAATGGTTGGATGGAACACAAAGGGAGCGTATTAAGGTTCAAACCTATGTAAGGTACAAAAGCCTATACGACATTAACATTGATCCAAAGATTGGTGACTTTGAAATCGAGCAAATTACCAAACGAGACATGCAGGAGTTCATGTGGCAAGTGAAGCGAGCAAAGAGTGATAGAACGGGAATGCCTTTGTCAGGCACATCGGTTAATATGATTCTGACGCTTTGCAAGCTCATGTTCGAGTATGCCATAGACTTCGATATGCTACGAGAGAACCCGTGTGCAAGAATCAAATCAATCCCTGCTCGTAACTTTAGAAAAGTAGTAGCCTTCACAAGGGGTGAGCAATTAAAGATTGAAGATTATGTTGATCACTCAAACAACACTGAGTTATTTGGAATTTTGCTCGACTTCTATACTGGATTAAGAATTGGTGAGCTTCTTGCCCTTGAGTGGGAAGACATCGATTTGAAGCATGGAATCATCAGTGTCAATAAAACAGTCTTTACAACAGTCGATGATGAAGGAAACTGGTACACTAAAATTGACACGCCAAAGACCAGAACATCAAATAGAGAAATTCCTATTCCTGATTGGATGATAGAAAAGCTAAAAGAGCGCAAGAAACAAAACATGAGCAAATGGGTAGTTTACAAAAGTGACGGCTCAAGTGTTAGTGGTAAACGCTATGCTAGATTATTCTCCCTGATGCTTGATGCGCTAGAAATTGAACCACATCACTTCCATGCAATCCGTCACACCTTTGCAACTAGGGCTTTAGAAAATGGCATGGATGTTAGAACCCTAGCAGACATCTTAGGCCACGCAAACCCTAATGTAACGCTCAATGTTTATGCTCATTCAATGACGGAACACAAGCGAAACTGTATGAATAACATGATGAGAATCACGAGCGAAGATTAAAAACCAAAACTACTAAATAACCACTTTTCAACCCTGCCTTTTTGGTGGGGTTTATTTTTTTAGTGCCCGTTCGTACGCATTTTAGTTTTGTTAGTTTGTTGCGTTGTAGTAGTGCTGGGGAGATGGTTAGTAGCAGTTTTGTGGAGTGGGAATGATGGATTGTAGTAGTAAATTAGGTTACGATACATGTGTATGAGTCATATTTTGGCTTGTTTTTCATCCCACATATTTGCCCTATAATTGGGCCATTATTTTGCGATTTTTTCTGTGATATACAACACCATTTGCCCATTCGAACGGGGTTGTTATTCGTACTAATAGTTATGATACTGTTTTAACTATCAATGCTCCTCTTG
>ENA-UPXM01001833-UPXM01001833.1-activated-sludge-metagenome-genome-assembly--contig:-NODE-1833-length-26138-cov-5.115439_pt1 | contig 26138 bp, 21 predicted proteins | sample MGYA00238178_ERZ772708 | MGnify/ENA primary metagenome ERZ772708 (study PRJEB29002, sample SAMN05720212) | activated sludge metagenome | isolation source: anaerobic digester from wastewater... | reverse complement strand
CACGTTTATGTGCGATTATCTCATCAAAATCGCCCGCGACCGGGGCATCGCCCGATTCGTCGCCTTCGTTTTGCCGCGAAACGAAGCCATGCTCAAAGTTTTCGACAAATGCAGCGTCAAACCGGCGAGAGCCTATGAAGAAAACACTTACGTGCTGCGGTTCGATCTGCTTTCGCCTCAAAACTAGCCTCTTCCGATTTCACCGCCTTCAAGCGCCTCTGCCGGCCCGCCGGTCAAGACCGCAGAGTCAAAATAGGATCTTGATCCGACTAAACTTTTTCCCTTCCCGGGCCGATAACGAAACAGAGGATCCCAAAATTTACTCTCAGCAAGCATGATGAGGAGATGCAACCGTATGTCCCCGAAAGAAAAGCCCGTTCAAAGCCGTCAGTCTAAAAGCGCGTCCGCAAAAAAAACCGCCGCCGCCCCGAGAAAGCCGATCGCCAAGAGGCCTTCGAAAACGGCGGAAAAAGGCCGGCCTCTGAAGCCCGCAGGTCTCAAGCAACACGGCGGCCGCCCCGGACGAGCCATAAAAGTCCCCGGCAAGCCGGAGGATCGCTACAGGGCCATTGTGGAAGAAACGGATCTGGGGTACGGGGAACTCGATCTTGCGGGGAATTTCACATTCGTCAACCAAGCCGGCGCGAAAAACATCGGATACAAACCCGAAGACCTGATCGGAAAAAATTACCGCGATTTTATGGATCAAAAGAGCGCCGAAAAACTTCGGGACGCTTACAACGCCATTTATAAAACCGGCAAACCGTTAAAGAAACTGGAAGTCGAGTTCCGGCACAAAAATGGAACCCGCCGCATCAAGGAAATGTCGGCGGCCCTGATCCGCGACGCCAAAGGACGGCCCGCCGGATTTCACGGCCTGTCCATGGACGTCACGTCGAAAAGGCGCCTGGCAGACGCCCTCCGGACCAGCGAGGAACGCTACCGGTCCATTCTGGAAGAAGTCGATGAAGGCTACGGGGAAATGGACATTGACGGAAAAATTCTTTTCGTCAACGAGGCCGCGGCAAAAAACATCGGCTACGCTCCGGAAGAGTTGATCGGAAAGAATTTCCGGTCCCTGGTGGGCAAAGATGAAATTCCCAAAGTCGATGCTTTGTATCAGCAGGTCATGGAGACCGGCCGGCGCATCCGGGGCCTTGAAGTCGAGATGATTTCAAAAGACGGGCTTGCCCGCTTTGTCGAGGTTTCGGGAACCGTCATCCGGGACGGCGAAGGACATTCGGCGGGGTTCCGATGCATGACGCGGGATATCACGGAGCGGAAATGGACGGAAGAAGCGCTTATGCAAAGCGAAGCCCGCTATCTCAGCATCATTGAAAGCATCGGCCATGCCTATTTCGAAACGGATTTGCGCGGCGTCATGACCTACATCAACGATAAAGTCTGCGCCGATCTGGGATATTCCCGGCTGGAACTGCTGAGCATGTCTCCGCACGAGCTTCAGGATCCTGATAACGCAAAAAAAACTTTTGAAGCATTTCACGACGTTTTTGTCACGGGACGGGCCAATCCCGCATACACGTATGAGTTCATTAGCAAAAGCGGGAAAAAACTGGCCTTTGAGATGTCCATCTCGCTCATCCGCGACGCGCAGGGTCAACCCACGGGGTTCAGAGGCCTGTCTCGGGATATAACCGAACGCAAGAAAATGGAAGAAGCGCTCCGGGCCAGCGAGGAGCGGGCCCGCACCATCATCGCCACGATTCCCGATCCCTATTTCGAAACCGACCTGAAAGGACGATTCACATACATCAATCACGCTTTTCAGTCGCTTTTGGGCTATCCGCTCGAGGAGCTTTCCGCCCTGGATTACCGGACATATCTGGATCAACGGACCGCCGAAGACGTTTATTCACTGTATAACACCGTTTACACAACCGGCATGACCCTCAAAAACGCCGAACTTCAAATCGCAACCCGGCGTGGTGAAAAACGCGCCGTGAATTTATCCGTCTCGCTCATTGTCGATCCGCAGGGCAAAGCGACAGGCTTTCACGGCATCCTGCGCGATGTGACGGAAAAAAAGGCGGCCGAGGCTTTGATCGTCGAATCTGAAAAAATGCTCCGGGAATATTCCGAAGGGCTTGAACAGCGCGTGTCCGAGCGCACCGCCGAGCTGGAAAAAGCCAAAACGGCCGCCGAGGCGGCCAGTCGCGTTAAATCGGAATTTCTTGCCAATATCAGTCATGAATTTCAAACGCCGCTCAATTCAATCATCGGGTTCACAAAAGTGCTGCAGGATCGCCTCTTCGGCGAACTCAACGACAAGCAGGCGGAATTTGTCGCCTATATTGCCGAAGCCGGCGCCAATTTAAGCAAGCTGCTGACGGAAATCATCGATGTCTCGCAGGTTTCGACCGGCCGGACCACGCTCAAGCTCGGTCCGGTTTCGATTTCACAGGCTCTGATGAAAACGTTGCGGCTGCTTGAAAAGCCCGTGCGCGACAAGAATCAGATTCTCACCGTGAATGTCTCGCTCGACGCGGATATTTCGATCGAGGCCGACGAAGAAAAAATCGGACATATCTTTTACCACCTGCTCGGCAATGCCAACAAATATACCCCTGCGGGCGGATCCATCACCGTTTCCGCAAAACGAACAAAAAGTCTGACCGGCAAAGACGGTATTGCGGTGTCCTTTAAAGATAACGGTCCCGGCATCAAGCCGGAAGATATTTCGAGACTCTTCCAGAATTTTGGAAGACTCGAGTCGGCTTACGCCAGAGAAAGCGGCGGTATCGGCGTAGGGCTGTCGTTGACTAGACAACTTGCAGAACTTCACGGGGGCGGTGTTTCCGTGGACAGCGAGCCCGGCTGCGGAAGCACCTTCACCGTGTTTTTACCGCTGAAACAAAATCCATCTGCTCTTTCGGAGTAAGCATGCAGCCGGCCTCCGCAACGACAGCTTTTTCCATTCCGGCCAAGCGCCCGCAAATCCTGTGCGTCGACAGTGACGCGCCCGGCCTGGTTCTGCTCGATGCCATCCTGGCGCCGCGCGGATACGATGTGGCCCAGGCGGCAAACGCCAAAGAGGCCCTGGAGATTCTCGCGCGTCAGCCGGTTGATATCATTCTGCTGGGATCCATTTTGCCGGGCGTGGACGGGTTTACGGTCTGTCTGCAGCTTCGCGCGCACGAACGCTTCCGGGATCTTCCGATTGTCATGATGTCGGCCATTAAATCCCGTGACGATTTCATCCGGGGAATCGAGGCGGGCGCGGACGACTTCTTATTCAAACCGCTCGACCATGACATGATGCTGGCCCGCATCAAAATGCTGATCGCCCGCAAAAAAGGGCGCGACCGCCTGGCATTTCTGCATGCGGATGCCGTCTCGCTGACACAGATCGGCGCGCAAATCGTGGACGATATTCGCGAGAATCCTTTCGACGTCCAGGCCGAAATTGAGAAAATGGTCTCACGGCTGGTGCGACGGACCACGGACGTACCGGACAAACCGCGGACGGTGATTATCGGCATTTCCTCCGACGGGTCGGCCTGGCAGTGGCTCCATTTTGAATACGCGTTTCACGAACTCGGACGGGTCAAGCTCGATTTCAGCCCGATTTCGGGCATTGAGCTTTCCGCAAAAAGCAAAGCGAAAAGCTTTCTTCTGACAGGTCCCCAAACAGCGCCGGAAGCCCGGGTGCTGATTAAGAATTTTCAGGCCCGCAACATCTCCGTGGAAAACGGCATTGCCTACCTGAGCGCCAACCTGTGCGTTCTGGCGGTCAATTACGGCGCGGACGTCGATGACGATCATCTGGCCGTTCTGAGGCAATTGATTCTTCAGAGCCGTTTTCTGCATCTGCTTGCCGGCCAGATCCGGGAAGTGGACAAAGCTTTTGATTACGGGGTTTACGCCCTGGCGCGGGCCGCCGAGGCTTATGATGACGAATCCGGCCAGCATGCGCTGCGGATCGGCGACTATTGCGGCATTCTGGCCGAACGGCTCGGCCTGAAGGAAGAGGTTGTCAAAACCATCACGGTGCAGGCCGCATTGCACGACGTCGGCAAGATTTACACACCGCAGGCCATTCTCAAAAAAACCGAGCCTCTCACGGCTGACGAATGGGGGGAGATGAAAAAGCATACGCTTTGGGGCGCGAAAATCATCGGCGGCAATCCGCATTGGCACCTCGCCCAATCCATCGCGCTCAACCACCACGAAAAATGGGACGGCTCCGGCTATCCGCGCGGTCTCAAAGGCGATGCCATTCCCGTGGAGGCGAGAATCGCCGCCTTTGCCGATCAGTACGACACGCTCAGGATGGCGCGGCCCGGCAAGCCGCAGATCGATCACGCCACCGTCACCAAAATTCTCAATCAGGGAGATGACCGCGTAAAACCCCAGCATTTTGATCCCCTGGTGCTTAAAGCCTTCCGGGAAACAGCCTTTCTGTTTGAAGAAGTTTACCAGCGGCGTAAAGGATAATTCTTGCCTAAACGCCCCGGTTATGAAATACTCCCTCGCAAATTTCATAGGCCTGTCCATTTTCAGCCGTATCTGAATTAAATGCCGTGAAGCGGCGTCAAAATAAAACATACCGATACCAAGGAGGTAACAGCATTATGTCAAATGCAGTCATCGTCAGCGGTGTGCGCACCGCGGTCGGATCTTTCGGCGGTTCGTTAAAAGATGTTCCCGCCAAGGACCTGGGCGCACTGGTGATTCGCGAAACACTTCTCCGGGCGGGACTTAAGCCGGCATTACCGTCGCACGCAAAAGAAGACGCGCCGGATACAGCCAAAAGTGAAGGCCTGTGCCCTGTCGAACAACAGTATGCAGACTGGCCCGGCGCCCTCAAGGAAATCGCCGTGGATGAAGTAATCATGGGAAACGTCATCGGCGCAGGCCAGGGACAGAATGTCGGCAGGCAGTCTATGGTCCGCGCCGGCCTGCCCAAGGAAACAACCGCCATAACCGTCAATAAAGTCTGCGCCTCCGGAATGAAAGCCATCGCGCTGGCGGCCTCGACGATCAAAGCGGGCGACAACGAGGTAGTCATTGCCGGCGGCATGGAAAACATGAGTGATGTCCCCATCGGCCTGCCCAAAGCACGCTGGGGGCACAGAATGGACATGCCGTTTGGCAAAACCGTTGACCTGATGGTTTTTGATGCTCTTTACGAAATCTTCTATGGCTATCATATGGGGATTACCGCCGAAAACATCGCGGCTCGCTACAATATATCACGCCAGGAACAAGACGAGCTGAGCCTTGAAAGCCACACCAGAGCGCTCAATGCCATTAAAAGCGGCCTGCTCAAAAACGAAATCGCGCCCGTGACCATCCCGCGGAAAAAAGGCGATCCGGTTGTGTTCGATACGGACGAGCGACCCATGGAGACCAGCATGGAAAAGCTCGCCAGATTAAGAACCGCCTTCAAAAAAGATGGCACAGTGACCGCCGGCAACGCCTCCGGCATCAACGATGCGGCGGCCGCGCTTTTGATCATGAGCGAAGACAAGGCCAGGCAGGCCGGGCTGGAGCCGCTGGCACGCATCACGGGCTACGCCTCCGGCGGCGTTGACCCCGCATATATGGGGCTCGGTCCGGTTCCGGCCGTGCGCAAACTGTTGCGTTTGACCGGTACATCAATAAAAGATTACGGACTGTTTGAGCTCAATGAAGCTTTTGCCGCACAGGCCATCGCCTGCCTGCGCGAACTGAACATCCCCTGGGAGATTACCAATGTCAACGGCTCGGCCATTTCCATCGGTCATCCGGTCGGCTGCTCCGGGGCGCGTATTGTGCTGGCGCTGGTGAACGAAATGAAAAGACGCAATGTCAAGCGCGGGCTCGCCTCTCTTTGCATCGGCGGCGGCCAGGGTATGGCCATGGCCGTAGAGTCTGTCTGAATCATCACCGTGGGGGGGGCCGATAGCGCCCCCCCCACGCGACACAATCGGAACAAGCAGCATCTCATGCCTTATCAAAAAATAAACGGAATCGAAATTTATTATGAACAGCACGGTCAGGGCAGGCCCCTTTTACTGCTCAACGGACTGGCTTTCCCCATGGATTTATGGTTTGCGCAAATCCCTGATTTATCGGCGGATTTTCGTGTTATCGCCCCCGACAACCGCGGCATCGGCCGCTCGGGTAAACCAGATGAGGAATACAGCATCGCGCTGATGGCCTCCGACGCGGTCGGACTGCTCAAGGCCCTGGGCATTGAAAAAGCCCACATCGCAGGACTTTCCATGGGTGGCTTCATCGCCCAGGAAATAGCCTTGTCCTGTCCCGGCCTTGTCGATCGCCTGATTCTAATTGCCACGAGCATGGGCGGCTCCCGTGCCCGCGAACTGGGCAGGCCTTTTTGGGAAAAGGTCGTACCGGCCATTGCCGGCAAGCCGGCGGCGGAGGTTTACCGTACGGATTTGTCCATGATGAGTGCGCCCGGATTTGCCGAAAAACATAAAGATATTCTCGAGCAGGCAGTTGGCCTGCGTATGAAGAATCCTCAGCCTCTGCGGGCGTTTATGCGCCAGTACGCAGCCTGCGAGGCATTCGACACAAACAGCCGCGTGCAGGCCATCGCGCAGCCGGTTATGGTTATCGCGGGCAAGGATGACCCGGTGATACCTTTCCCGCTGTCTGAAGACTTTCTGAAGAAGCTGCCCGGAGCAAAAATGATTTCTTACGAAAACTGCGGGCATGCCGTTTTGCTGGAAAAGGCCCGCGAACTGACCCGCGATATCCGTGAATTTCTTCTCGACGAGACGGAAACAGGCAGCGGCTGAAGCTTTCCCGTAATGTATTCCAAATGGCGCTAAAACCGATCAAAACAGTCACCCCCGATGAGGCGATAAAAGCCGTCCGCAGCGGCGATCATCTGCACTTAAGCAGTGTGGCCACCTCGCCGCAGTGCCTGGTGCATGCCCTGTGTCGGCGCGGGCGTACAGGCGAACTGGCCGATGTCCACATCCATCATCTCCACACGGAAGGCCCCGCGCCCTACGCCGGGCCCGAATTTGAAGGCGTCTTCCAACTGGATTCTTTTTTTGTCGGTCCGAACGTGCGTGCGCAGACGCAGCGGGGATTTGCCGACTACATTCCCGTTTTTCTGGGCGAGACGCAAAAGCTCTACCGCGAAGGGTATCTGCCCTGCGACGTGGCGATGATCCAGGTCTGCCCGCCGGATGACAAAGGGCTTGTGTCGCTGGGCACATCCGTCGATGCGACGCTTGCCGCCATGGAATCCGCCCGCTGTGTCATCGCGGTCATCAATCCCCATGTGCCGCGCACTTTCGGCGATGCGCTCATTTCCCTGGACCGGATCAATATTTTTGTCGAAGACGATACGCCTCTGGAAACAGTTCATTTCGCCGCGCCGGATACCGTGGAAACAGCAATCGGCAGGAACTGCGCCGAACTGATTGAAGACGGGGCGACACTTCAGTTGGGGATCGGTGCGATTCCCAACGCCGTGCTCAGTCAGTTGGGGGGGCATAAAAACCTCGGAGTTCACACGGAAATGTTTGCCGACGGGGTCATCGGTCTGGTGGAAAAAGGAGTGATCAACGGAGCGAAGAAAGTTATCGATCCGGGAAAAATGGTGGCGACTTTTCTTCTGGGCTCCAGGCAGCTTTATGACTACACGCACGAAAACCGCCTGGTGTTGATGAAGGACGTAGGCTATACCAACGATCCGTTTTTGATTTCGCAAAACCCCAGGGCCACAGCGATCAACTCCGCGCTACAGGTCGATCTGACCGGCCAGATTTGCGCCGATTCCATCGGTGTGAAGCACTACTCCGGAGTGGGCGGCCAGGTCGATTTTTTTTACGGTGCTTCGCGTTCACCCGGCGGCAAGGCGATTTTGGCCATGCCGTCTGTAACCTCGCAGGGAATCAGCAAGATAGTTCCCGTGCTGCTGCCCGGCGCCGGCGTAGTGACCACACGCGCCCATGCGCACTGGGTAGTGACGGAATACGGCGCCGTGAATCTCTACGGGCGCCCGCTGCAGGAAAGGGCCAGGCTGCTTGTCGGCATCGCCCATCCGGACCACCGGGAGGCGCTGGACCGGGCGGCGTTTGAACGCTTCGGATCACATTTCCATTTTGTGAAAAAATAATTCAGCTCACTGACACGAAAGCAAGACGATGTATGCTTAGGCGCACTCGCTGAAGCCGCAGGCACGGCAGACCACGCAGCCCCCTTCATGCTCGACAATCCCGCCGCAGTCAGGGCAGGCGCCCTTGGAGAAGACGCGTTTTTCGTGATGGATTTTTCCGCCGTTGGCCGTTACATGGGTTTGGATCGCCTTGGCCACCGCGTCCGCGCAGGACATGATCTTGTTTTCGCCGAAGCCGGAGGGGGAATGGCAGGAAATTCCCTGTAGCTGCTTGATCACCTGGCGCGCCTGCAGCCCGCTGCGCCATGCGAGCGACACCATGCGGCCGATGGCCTCGTTCTGGGAGGCGGCGCAGCCGCCGGCCTTGCCCATGGTCGTGAAAAGTTCGAACAGGCCTGTATCATCCTCATTGATGGTCACATAAAGAGGACCGCAGCCGGTCTGCATCTGATAGGTCCAGCCCTTGAGTATTTTCGGCCTTTCCCGTTTTGGGGCTGCTTCTTCCGTCTCGCGGGGAATGGCCCTGTCCGTCTCCTGCTTTTTGCCCACACTGAGCACCTGCTGGTCGCGGGATCCATCGCGATAGATGGTGACTCCCTTGCAATCGAGCTTATAGGCGAGTTCATAAACACGCGCCACATCCTGAATCGTCGCGCTTTCGCGGAAGTTGACTGTTTTGCTGACCGCGTTGTCCGTGCACTTCTGAAAAGCGGCCTGCATGCGGATATGGACTTCGGGGGTGATGTCATGTGCCGTAACGAATATTTTCCTTATGTCGTCAGGGATTTCGTCAATGCCCTGTACGCTGCCGAGTTCAGCGATGCACTGCATCAGCTGTGGCGAGTAAAACCCTCTTTCTTTTGCCAGCTTTTCAAAATAGGGGTGTACCTCCACCAGAATGTCGTTATCCATGACCTGGCGGATGTAGGAAACAGCGAAAAGAGGCTCCACGCCTGAAGAGGCATTGGCGATGATCGAGATGGTGCCGGTGGGCGCGATGGTGGTGACCGTAGCGTTACGCAGCGGCGCATCCCCTCTTTTTTCATACACAGACCCGATGAAATTCGGGAAGGCGCCGCGGGTGGCAGCCAGCGCGCGGGATGCTTCATGTCCCCGGTCGCTGATAAATTTCATGACTTTTTCACCGAGCTCAACCGCCTCGTCAGTATTGTAGGGTATCGCCAGTCTGATGAGCATGTCCGCCCATCCCATTACCCCCAGGCCGATTTTTCGATTAGCCAGTGTCATTTCAGCGATTTGCGGCAGAGGATACTTGTTCACTTCCACTACATTATCCAGAAAATGAACGGCCAGAAAAACCACTTCTTTGAGCTTGTCCCACAATATCCGGCCTCCGGAGACCATGGTGGCCAGATTGATGGAGCCGAGGTTGCACGATTCATAAGGCAGCAGGGGCTGCTCGCCGCAGGGATTGGTGGACTCTATCGTGCCGACATGCGGTGTGGGGTTGTCGCGGTTGAGGCGGTCTAAAAAGACAATGCCCGGCTCGCCGTTTTCCCAGGCCTGCGTGACAATGCGGTTAAAAACCTTACGGGCGTTTAGCTGTCCGGTGACCAGACCATTGCGGGGATTTATCAGGTCGTAATTTTCATCTTTTTCCACGGCCTTCATGAAGGCCTCGGTCAGCCCGACGGAAATATTGAAATTATTGAGCTGCCGGTGGTCGGCCTTGCACATGACGAAGTCCATGATATCCGGATGGTCGACGCGCAAAATACCCATATTGGCGCCGCGTCTGGTGCCTCCCTGCTTGATGGTTTCCGTCGCCACGTCAAAAACACGCATGAAGGAAATCGGGCCGCTGGAGATGCCGGTGGTGGTTAAAACAACATCATTGGCCGGACGGAGCCGGGAAAAGGAAAACCCTGTTCCTCCGCCGGATTTATGAATAAGAGCGGTATATTTCACCGCGTCAAAGATGTCTTCCATGGAATCGCCAACCGGAAGCACAAAACATGCGGACAATTGTCCCAGCTCACGTCCGGCATTCATCAGCGTGGGCGAATTGGGAAGGAACTCAAGACGCGCCATCATGGAATAAAAAGCGTCGGTCAGGGCCGCGACATCCGCCTGCTCATCAAATTTTCTTTCCGCTTCGGCGATTGTCCGGGCCACACGCTGAAACATCTGCACAGGAGTTTCCAGAACATTCCCCTGCTTGTCGCGTTTCAGATAGCGCCTCTCCAAAACGGTAAGAGCGTTTTTCGTCAATGCAGGAATCACAGCGGCGCCGGTCGTTTTTTCCATGGGGGATAAACTCCTTCAAGATTGTATAAAAAAGATTTAATAAGTAAAAAAACACTATATGTAGTGTAGTTATTGCTATTAACCACAACATCTAGGCATTGTCAATAGATGGAAATAATTTTTACAGAAAATTAAAAAAAGGTGCGTGATTGGATGTGAAAAATGGTGGCGTACGTTGAATAATCGGCGCCACCGCCGGGTGTTTACGGAAGGTTTTTTCCAGAAAAAGGCGAATCGCAGGGCGTTGCCAGCCTTCGGGATGAATAAAGTTTTTGTACAGGGACAAATCTCCTTCGTAAAAATCATGTGTGGCCAGGTTTTTCGCCTCCGGCGAACCGGCCGGCAAATTAAAAACAGACAGATTCAAAAAAGAGATGTCCTTTGCGTGCCGGACGACAAAATCGAGTGTTTTCATGGCTCTTACTTCGGTCTCCGGCGGTGTGCCGAATAAAAGATAACAATAGACGGCGATGCCTGCTTTTTTGAGCGCCTTAAGCGCCCCCGACACTTCGTGCAGGTCGATGCCTTTGTTCATCCGGTCGAGCACTTCCTGATCTCCCGATTCGATACCGAGCTTGAGCATTACGCAGCCGCTTTCTCTTAGTGCACGGCAGAAATCTTCATCTGTCAGATGTTCCGTTGCGCGTGCGAATCCGTACCAGGGGGCTCCCGGCGGTTCATGCACAACAGCCGCAAGGAACGCCGGGGAGATGCAACTGTCGAGCAGATGAATCAAGGAAGGCTCCGTCCAGGAAGTCAGTGTCTGCAGCTCCTTTGTTGCGCATGGCGTGGGCAGGGGCAGATAGGGGCTGGATTCTGCATTTTCCGGGCAGAAAGAACATCTGCGCCACCAGCAGCCCGCGGCGGCGCTGTAGGGCAGTATGAAGCCGGGGGAAAGGTAGGGGTTTTTCATCAACTGCCGATAATCGGTCGATTCGTCATTTGGCGCATTTTCCGCCCCCAGCAGCTCAAGTAGTTTGTCCTCCCCCGCCCCGGCGATAACTTTTTCGACAAGCCCCGGGAAAAGGTCGGTTTTATCGGTTACCCGTACCCAGGAAGTGACGAGGCTGCCCCCTAAAACAATCTTCTGACGCGGATTGATTTTTTTGATCATGCCGATCATGGCCATGGTGCAAAGAGCCTGGCTCAGAAAGTTGAGCGACAAGCCGATGAATTCCGGCTCCTGCGCCAGTGCCTGCTGTATGCAGTTCAGAAAATAGGGATAAAACGGGTTGGCCTGCGGGTTTTCAGCCGCCGTGAAAAGGTCACGGCTTTGGACAGGAGAGAGTTTCGGGTCAACATAGTCAGACAAAGACAGGCCGACGCCGCAAGATCTTCCGGCCATGTTCAAAACGTGATTTATATCGGTGACGATGCGCGAGTAGGTGCTTTCGTTTTTGCAAATATCCGGCTGCGACAGCAAGGCGAGATTCGCCTCCAGATTTTTGCGGGCGCGGGCCTCTCGGCGGCCCGCATTGCTGTCGGTTTTGGCGGTCCGGCGCATCAGATAAAGCAGCCCTTCGATATTGGCGTCAATCACCCGATGCTCAACACGGCCGGATTGCAGACACGATGATAATCTGGCGATGCCGGCCGGCGGTTCTGAAGGTTTTGCTACCGGGGGGTGAATTAAAATAATTTTTACACTCATGAAATAATATTTATTTAAATCATTTTAACAGTCTGCACGGCAAACAGTCCACGCGGCGTGGCAGGTGTCATCCCCGGAATAAATGCTGGATGTGTATATGCCTTGAAAGAAAAGCCCCGGGTATATTGCATGCCCCGGGGCTTTCCCTGATCACTTACTTGGCGATTTGCCCTCCGTCAACCACTAAAACATGTCCGGTCATAAACTGTGAGGCGGGGGAGGCCAGAAAAACGGCCACACCTTTCATGTCGTCAATTTCACCGACACGCCGCAACGGAATCTCGTTGACGATGGCCTGGCGCATGGCCTGATATTCCGGCTTATCGATGTAGGCCATCATGTCCGTGTGGAAAAAGCCCGGCGCAATGGCGTTGACGCGGATATTGTAGGGCGCCAGCTTCACGGCCAGATTCATGGTCAGCAGGTTGATCGCTGCCTTGGTGGAATTGTAGGGCACGGCCGGATGTGCTTCTTCCAGGGAGCCGCGAAACGACATGACGGACGAAATATTGATAATATTACCGCCCCCCTGCTCCTTCATGCGACGTGCAACTTTCTGCGTCAGAATCCAGACGCCGCGGACGTTGACATTAAACAGCCAGTCCCACTTTTCTAGGGGGAAATCCAGCGTCGGAGCCCCCCAGGTGGCTCCTGCATTGTTTACCAGAATATCAATGCGCCCGAAACGCCCAATGGCTTCCGTAAGCATGGCATCCACCGTGTCTTCTTTGGACATATCGCAGGCGATGGCCGCGGTCCTTACCTGATAATTTGCCTCGAGCCAGGCGGCTGTCGCCTCAAGATTTGCGACTTTCCGCGATGTCAAAATGACATCTGCACCTGCCTCGGCAAGTCCCGCGGCAATGAATTTGCCTATGCCGCGCCCGCCGCCGGTCACCAAAGCGACCTTCCCCTTCAGGGAAAACATTTCCGTAAGCTTCATATAAACCTCCTTTTAAGTTATTTTTACGTTGTCATTGCGTATCCATTTTTGATCCGTCCAGTCGAAACGCTCATGGGGACGGAATTGCTCCTTGTACGCCATGCGCGGGTTTTCGCCGATCCGATAGCCGAGATAGTAGTATTTAAGGCCGGATTCACGGGCAAAGGCTATCTCGTTGAGCGCGCTTAAGGTCCCCAGTCTCAGATGGCTGTAATGCGTGTCATAAACAAAATAGACACTGCTTAAAGACGAGCTGCCGCAATCGAGGAAGCCGACGCCGACGAGCCGGTCGTCAATATAGTATTCTGACTGCGCCGATGGGCATGAAGGAGCGTAGAAGCTCTCCATGAAATCATTTTTATCGGTTTCCTGAGCAAAGCGCATCCGGGAATGGTCGGTATAAATTTGGAAAACTCTGTCTGTATAGCGCAAGGGGCCGAGGCGCATGTCAATCCCTGCGGCCGACGCTCTTCGCAGTACGCGGCGCTGGCTTTTGGAGAGCATAAAATCGGCGACGGAAACTCGCAGGGGAACACAGCTGCGGCAGCCCGGGCAGGCAGGCCTGAAGAAATAAATACCGAACTTTCTCCAGCCTGTTTCCAGAAGATTCTCCAGCTCTGTATCACTTACTTCCACGGCGAAAAACGACTCATAACGCGCCTGTCTGCCTGCAAGGTACGGGCACGGGTGGGAAACGCCCAAAAAAGGTTCTTTCAGTACGATCATGGCATGTGAATTCAGACGACCGGCAAAAAAACCCGCCCGGCAGCGGATCTTCAGGTTCGTCTGATTTTATATGGTGCCGGAGCTCGGAATCGAACCGAGATGGGCGCAAGGCCCGGGGGATTTTGAGTCCCCTGCGTCTACCAGTTTCACCACTCCGGCACGCGCGCGATTATTAGCGGCGGGCAGGGGAAATGTCAAGCTAAAAACGGTTGACAAGCCGTGAATGCACATGTTAAGGGGGCGGCTCGATTTAAGAAAGTCCCGGGGCTGTAGCTCAGCTGGGAGAGCGCTTGAATGGCATTCAAGAGGCCAGGAGTTCGATCCTCCTCAGCTCCACCAAATACAAAAGGGGCAAAAACCGCTGCGGTTTTTGCCCCTTTCTTTTGATGCTCGTAAATGGAAAGCGCTTACAGGTCCTCCGCTCTTTTATTGATTTTCAGACGCTTTTCCCTGATCATCTGCTCTTTGTTTCCCTCGAGCCATGATTTTACCGCTTCATCGCGCTTGAGGTTGACGGCGACTTTCCTGTACACTTCTTTTTTTATTTCAAAGTCGTTCATATCGGGCGCGGTCACTTCCTTGAGTTTCAAAATTACATATGTGTCGTCTATGACGAGCGGTTTTTCAGGATATGGCCGGCTCGGAGAAAGAGACAGCAGTTCTTCCATGGAGCCCGGATGGTCTCCGATTTTGGGGATAACGTTACCGGGCAGGAAAAAACCTGTTTCACTTATGGAAAGGCCCCTTTGCCGGGCGAGTTTTTCTATGCTTTCCCCGCCCCGTAACCGCTCGAGTATAGAGTCCGCTTCAGCGGCCGCGTTTTTATCTCGCTGAGTGCGTAAGTACTGGCGCCGCACCTCATTTTCAACTTCTTTGAGCGCAGGTGTATAGGCCGCCTTTTTGTCTTCGACACGGATGATATAATAGCCGGCTTCCGTACCCAGTACCCTGGTCGTTTCATTTTTTCCCAGGCCGGCCAGCTGCAGTGCAAGATCCTTCAGCCCGGCCAGTGGCTGAGGTGGAGCATTGACCGGAAAAAACCCGGTTGTTTGAGGCTGTAAATTATGATCCTGCGCGTAGGTGTCAAAATTTTCTTCCTGGTAGATCGTGTCATGGGCTTTTTTTGCTTCAGCCAGGGCATTTTGCATCCCCTGGTTTTGCTTTATCTGCCTGGCGATGGCCGGTGCCGCCTGTTCCAGGCTCAGAGATTTACCGTCTTTGTCTTTATAGCTGTCCTTGTGCCGGTTATAGACGTCCCTGATATCGGAGGTGCTGATATCGGCCGGTGCGTATGCGGAGCCCAGGAAGTAAAGATATTTGACTTTGAACTGTTCTGGAACCCGAAAAGCGTCGGTGTTTTCCCTGAGGTATTCCCCCAGATCGTTTTGGGAAGCCGTGACATGCTGCGCTAAAGCCGAACCCGAAATTTTCACGAAGTGCAGATTGATTTTCTGATTCTGCAGTGAATACAGATCAAACGCTTCCTGATCGGACACCTTGATCCCTTCACGGATGATGCTTTCGATTTTCGCCGCCGCAAGACTTACTTTCTGGCCCGTTTCGAAATCTTCCGCCGTCATTTTGTTGAAACGCAGAAATTGATTGTATTTGCTTTGGTCAAACCTTCCTTCGGTAAGCAGGGCGGGAATGGACATAATTGACTGTCGCACCTCATCATCGGAGACCTGCATTTTAAAGTCTCGAGCCTTGGAGATGATGATCTGACGGTTCATGAGGCTGTCATAGGCCATTTTTTTCAGATCCATCTGCTTGAGCATATCCGCCGTCAGGGCGCCGCCATAGCGGTCTTTGACCATGTCCATCACTTTGGAGTATTCATTGTAATATTGACCCTCACTGATGGCCCTGCCGTCGATGATCGCCACAGCGGAGGTTTTTTGCGATCCACGGTCAGTGCCGAAGTAGAAGACAAAAACAAGAATGATGATGGCCATAAACAGCAGCATGAACCAGCCGCGTGCGTGCTTACGGAAAAATTTCAGCATACAGTCACCTCTAATGCGGACCTGAAACAGCCCAAAAAAGTAAAGTTGGTGATTAGTATTACAGTCATCTGCAAATTGCAAATACATTTTAAAAATGCGTTGATATGGCGCCTGAAATACGATATAAACCGGAAAATTAATGTTTTACGATATATTGTGCAATCAAAACGGGAGGCAACATGCTGTTCGATTATATTTTAGGAAAGTTTTCCAACGACCTGGCCATTGATCTGGGAACCGCCAATACGCTGGTTTATGTTAAAGGTAAAGGGATCATTTTGGATGAGCCGTCCGTGGTTGCCGTGCATAAAGACAGCCGGGGGCTGAAAAAAGTGCTGGCGGTGGGTAATGAGGCCAAAAGCATGCTGGGGCGGACGCCCGGCAATATCGTTGCCATTCGCCCTCTGCGCGACGGAGTCATCGCGGATTTCGACATCACCGAAGCCATGCTCAAACATTTCATTCTGAGTGTTCATAACCGCAAATCGCTGGTCCGTCCCCGGATCATTGTTTCCGTGCCCTCCGGTATTACGCAGGTGGAAAGGCGTGCGGTGCGGGAAACAGTCGAATCGGCCGGCGCCCGCGAAGTCTATCTGATTGAAGAACCGATGGCGGCGGCGATCGGCGCAGGGCTGCCCATCGCCGAGCCGACAAGCTCCATGGTGGTCGACATCGGCGGCGGCACCACGGAAGTGGCGGTCATCTCGCTGGCCGGTATCGTCTATGCAAAATCGGCGCGGGCGGCGGGCGACAGAATCGACGAGGAAATCGTTCAGTACATGAAACGAAAATACAGCCTTCTTATCGGTGAGAGGACTTCCGAGATTATCAAGACGGAAATAGGCTGCGCCTACCCTTTGAACGAAATCAAAACCATGGAGGTCAAGGGGCGTGATTTGATTTCCGGAATTCCGAAAACAATCGAAACCAGCTCGGAGGAGATCCGCGAGGCGATCATGGAGCCTGTGACGCTGGTGGTGGACGCAATCAAAGACGCGCTGGAGAATGCACCGCCGGAACTGGCCGGGGACATCGTCGACCGGGGCATTGTGCTTACCGGCGGCGGGGCTTTGCTGAAAAACATCGACGTTCTGATTCGCGAGGAAACAGGCCTGCCGATTACCATTGCCGATGATCCCCTCTCCGCGGTGGCCCGTGGCGCGGGCATGGCCCTGGATCAGCTCGATGTCCTCAAAGAAGTAACAATTCAAGTCTGATGTCTTTGGGCAAAACCGGCTGACGCCGACGGCGGATATTAGGGAGACAATGTTTTTCAAGAATTATCGAACCGTCATTTTTATCTGCGCAGCCGTTGTCGCGGCTCTCATCCTTCTTTCGTACAGCCTGAAGTACGCATCCGGAACAGGCATGGTGAAAAAACTTGTCCTGGAAGCGGCGGCATCGGTGCAGATATTTTTTAATATTCCTGTTGAACGGACAAAAAGCGCCTGGACGCGCTATATCCACCTGGTCGGGCTTGAGGAAGATAACCGCAAACTGCGGCAGACGGTTGCCGAACTCCAGGCACAACTGATTCTCTATCAGGAAGGTCGTCTGGAGGCAGATAGGCTCAGGCAGCTCCTTTCGCTGCAGCAGGAGTACCAACACAGTTTCCTGGCCGCCCGGGTGATCGGCAAAGAACAGGGAGCTTTTTCCAGGAGCCTCTGGATCAATAAAGGAAGTGCGCACGGACTGAAGCCGGGCATGCCGGTGATGGTTTCCCAGGGGGTGATCGGAAGGATTACAGATATTTCCTGGCATAATTCGAAAGTGATGCTGCTGATCGATCAAAGCTCCAACGTGGACGCCCTGATCCAGAGGACGAGGGCGCAGGGAATCGTGCGTGGCGCAGGAACGCGCGATTGCGTAATGCGATACGTTTCAAAAACGCAGGATGTCAGGGAGGGAGATCTCGTTTTGACATCAGGCCTGAGCAATATTTTCCCCAGGGGATTGCTCATCGGCAGGGTCAGCCATGTGGGGCGCACGGACTTCGGGTTGTTTTTGCAGATCAATGTCGTCCCTTTCGCTGATTTTGCCTCCATCGAGGAAGTGATGGTTGTAACGGGAGTTCCGGTGCAGGATCTGGCCGGTGAGAAAACAGTGAAATGATTTATTACCTGTTATTACCTTTTGCGGGCATTGTCCTGGTGGTGTTTCAAAACACGCTGGCTAACGTCCTCTTTTCCGGCTGGCTCACGCTTGAGTTGTCGCTGGTACTGGTAATTTATGCCGGTTTTCGTCTAGACGCGCTCAAAGGAGCGGTGCTTGCGTTTGTCACCGGCTTTGCCTTCGATTGCGTTTCGGGGGCGCCTGCGGGCCTTTTTGCGATTATTTATCTGCTGATTTTTATATTTTCATTTTTTGTTTCCCTGAGGTTTGCCGCCGAAAAGCTTGCGCTGATCACTGTTTTCAGCCTGGCTTGTTCTCTGATTGAATCGGCGCTGCTGCTGGCGGTTTACTATTTTGTTTTTAAATTCGAAAACCTGGGCGATATGCTGTTTGCTTTTATACTGCAGGCGCTTTTGGTCAGTTTTCTTTCGGCAGGCGCTTTTTATATGATGCACAAGATGGAAAGGTTCTTCCATGGACAGACAAGGCAGTTTCCGCGACGGGCCGCAGCCGGCAGAATTTCGGCGCAAGCTTAAGCTGATTCTCGCGATGGCCTGCCTGGCCGTCTTCGTATTGACGGCAAGGATGTGGTATCTGCAGGTCATCAAGGGGGACGAGCTCAGGCACCGCTCGGAAAATAATGCCGTACGCCTGCGCGCCATCCAGCCTCTGCGGGGGCTGATCATGGACCGCCGTGGCGAGGTAGTGGTGGACAACCGCGCCTCGTTTGACGTGCTGATTACGCCCGCCAGGGATTTTCCCCCGCATATGCTTGCCCGGAAGGTGCAGGAAATTTATGAAACCAGGTCTGTCGAATTTTCTCCCGACCAGCCGCTTCCCGCCGTCTTTAAAACCCACCTTCCGGTGCGTCTGGAAAAAAATATCAGCCTGGAAAAAGTAGCGCTCATCGAAACCAATTCCGTCGATCTTCCGGGAGTCTATATCGGCGTTACGCCGGTCAGGCTTTACGTGGGCGGAGAGATCATTGCCCCGATAGTCGGCTATACCGGTGAGGTGAGCAAAGCAGAACTGGACTGCGGCAAAGGAGATTTTTTACCAGGTGACATTACGGGCAAGACGGGCCTTGAGAAGATACTTGACCCCTACATTCGCGGGCGACGCGGCAATGAGCTCATTGAAGTCAACGCGTTTGGCCGAGTTATCAAAAATCTGGGGCGGATCGACCCTGTTTCCGGTGCGGATGTCGTTTTGACCATTGACGCGAAACTGCAAAGAGCCGCGTGGGAGGCCTTCGCCGGCAGGGCCGGCGCGGCGGTGGCGATGGACCCGCGCGACGGCTCGATTCTGGCGATGGTCAGTTCCCCTTCTTTTGACCCCAACCTTTTCAACAGTGGAATCGCGCACGACGAATGGGTCAAGCTGCAGAACAATCCGCTGAAGCCTCTGTCCAACAGGGCGATTTCCGGGCAATATCCACCCGGCTCCACCTACAAAATGATCGTTGCGGCCGCGGCGCTCGAAGAGGGCATCATCACCCCGGAAACCAAAGTGGTGTGTAACGGGACCTTCGAGCTGGGCGGCAGAGCGTACCGCTGTTGGAAAAAACACGGGCATGGGCCGGTCAATCTGCACCGGGCGCTTGTCGAGTCCTGTGACGTCTATTTTTACACAGTAGGGAGAATGCTCGGCGCGGACAAGATAGCGCAGTACGCGGCGAGGTTTGGTCTGGGAGACCTGACCGGCATCGAGCTGCATCATGAAAGAAGGGGGCTTGTTCCGACAAGGGACTGGAAACTGGCCCGTATGAAAGAGCCGTGGCAGCAGGGGGAAACGATTTCTATTTCGATAGGCCAGGGGTTTAACTTGACCACACCGCTGCAGCTGGTGCAGGCCTACAGTGCCCTGGCCAACGGCGGTACAAGGTGGCGGCCGCGTCTGATTCAGCGCGTCATATCCCCGGACGGAACAGTTTTGAAGGAATTTTTGCCCGAAAAAACAGGGGAGATCCTTTTGAGCCAGAAAACAATGGCGCATTTGAGCCAGGCTCTCTGGGGCGTGGTAAATGAGCCGGGCGGCACGGGAGCGGCGGCGCGCAGGCCCGGTGAGGATGTCTGCGGCAAGACCGGCACATCGCAGGTGATCGGCCTGCCGCAAAGTGAAAAGGCCCGCCGTTCGATGAAAATTGCTGATTTCCACAAGGACCATGCTTTGTTTGTCTGTTACGCGCCGATGAAAAACCCGGAAATAGCTGTTGCCGTGATTGCAGAAAACGCAGGCGGCGGAGGGGCGGTGGCCGCCCCCGTTGCCCGCAAAATTCTCGACGCGTATTTCGACGGCATAAAACAGAGGCAGGCAATAAAGCTTACCGGAAAAGATGTATCGGCAGGCACTTGAATAACGTTCTTGCAGCCTCGTGTTTCAGCACGGGACTCAAGGAGGCAAGATGTTTTTTTTCAGATATGACCGTCGGATATTCCAGAATTTTGACTGGACGTTGTTTGCGCTGGTTATGGGCATCTGCGCCATTGGCGTCGTCAATATCTACTCGACTGGTTTCGGTCTCGGTGAGAATTCTCCGCAGCTATATCTCAAACAGATTCAGTGGATCATTTTGGGCCTGTTTTTAATGGCGATTTCCTTTCTGATAGACTATCGGGTGATCGCCCAGGCCGCCTATGTCATTTACGGTATTTTGCTCGCCTCACTGGTTTATGTGGCTTTTTTCGGCCACATGGCCAACGGAGCGCAAAGATGGATTTCCTTCGGGTTCGTCCTGTTGCAGCCGTCTGAATTTATGAAGATCGCTGTAATTATTGTGCTGGCCAGGTATTTCGACGACCATAAATCCCGTGAACCATACCTGCTGAGGGAATTGTTTCTGCCCCTGGCGCTGGTGCTGATTCCGTTTGTGCTCATCATCAGACAGCCGGACCTCGGAACGGCTCTGATGATTCTTATAGTCGCGGTTTCCCTGGTTCTGTTTATCGGCGTTTACTGGAAATCCATCATAATCGCGGCGGCAAGCGCGGTGGTGATGATGCCTTTGGCGTGGTTGTTTCTCAAAGACTATCAAAAACACAGGCTGTTTTCCTTCCTATCGCCGGAAAGCGACCCGCTGGGCTCAGGCTATCACATTATCCAGTCCATGATTGCCATCGGATCGGGCGGAGTGCTGGGCAAAGGTTTTTTGCGGGGATCCCAAACGCAGCTTAAGTTCCTGCCGGAGCAGCAGACCGACTTTGTTTTTTCGGTTTTTGCCGAAGAATGGGGGTTTGTCGGGGGAGTGGTGTTGATGGTCATGTTTATGTCGCTTATGGTGTGGGGTTTCAGAATTGCCTTGCATTCTCGAGATTTATTAGGCACGATTCTGGCCTTCGGCATTACGGCGCTCATCGGTTGGGAAGTAATTATAAATCTGGGGATGGTTTTAGGCTTGCTGCCGGTCGTCGGCATCCCGCTGCCTTTTTTTAGTTACGGCGGTTCGGCGATGGCCTCGATGCTGGCGGCGGTAGGTCTTTTGATGAACATCAGCGTGCGCCGCTTTATTCTGCAGCGCTGATATCCGGCGTGGTATACAAGGAGGGATACAACGATGTGGGAAAAAAAGAAACCCAAAGAGGAGCTGAAGGCTGTGTTGGGGAAAGGCGCTGAGTTTACCGGTAAAATGATTTTCGAGGGTATGGTAAGAATTGACGGCAATTTTGAGGGGGAAATATTCGGTCAGGGTTCCCTGGATATTGGCCGGGGGGCATTGGTCAAAGCGGATATTGACGTGCACAGAGTCTACATCGGCGGAGAAGTAAAAGGCGGCATAAAGGCAAAAGAAAAAGTCAGCATTCACGCCACAGGTAAACTATGCGGAGATGTGCATACACCGGTTTTGATTGTAGAAGAAGGCGCTTTTTTTGACGGCAGGTCTTCCATGAGCGACGCAACACAAAAAGACTCATTCAGTGGAAAAGCTGATAAAAAGGCCGCAAACGGATAATTTCATTATACAATATCCTGTTTGACAAAGAATAGACCGCCGGTCACAAAAAAGCTTGACATCCCTCTGATGGTGTGATTAGAAGACTCCGTCTTCGCGGTGTGGCAAGGCTTACAGCCCGGTTTCTGAGCTTCGACGCCCCTGCGGCAAGTCACTGCCAGAGATGACGCTGTTTGAATACAGATACAACCAATACACCTGAAGTTGCTCTGAGCCCACGGGCAACCGGGTCTGACAAAACGACGAGGTAAGTTGTGGTTACCGTAATTCCTGATTTCACTCTTTTCGTTCAGGCGGCCATATTCATCGCTCTTGTTTTTATCCTTAACTCTCTGCTTTACAAACCTATTTTGTCCATCATCGCGCGCCGTAAAAAGCAGCTCGAAGAAGCTGAAAACGAAATAAAACTTTTTCAAGATTCAGTGGACAAGAAAGTGGCCGAGTATGATGAAAAGCTCAACAAAGCCAAAACGACTGCCTCGGACCTGAAAAAAGAGATCATCAACGAAGGAGCCCAGCAGGCCAAAAGCATCGTCGATGCCGTCCGAAACGAAATTCCTTTAATGACTCAAGAGTTTCAGAAAAAAATAGACGCGGAGATGCAGGCTGCCCGCCAGGTTTTAGAAGGGCAGTCACGTAAACTTTCGCTGGAAATCGCGGAAAAGGTTTTGGGAAGGAGAATGCAATGAGATTTTCACGCAAACAGGATTTCCTTTCGTTGATTCTTTCCCTGCTTGTTCTTTCCCTGCCGGTGTTCACGGCCTTTGCGTCCGAAGGTGGTCATGATGCTTCCCAGTGGAAGGGTCTGGCCTTCAAAACTTTTAACGCTGCCATCATCATAGGCGCCCTGGTCTGGTTTTTGGCTCCCAAAATAAAAAGCTTCTTTTCCGGACGCCGTCAGGAGATCAAAGAGTCGCTCGAAAGCGCCGCTATGCAAAAGGCAGAGGCTGAAAAGCAGTACAGAGAGTATTCAGAAAAGATAGACAAGGCATCACAGGAAATTGACGGCATTTTTGAGATGATCAAGGCTCAGGGTGTTGTGGAAAAAGAGAAAATTGTCGAAGATGCCCGGAAAGTGGCGGTTAAAATGAAAGAGGATGCGCAGGCGCGCATCGAGCAGGAGCTGTCGAAGGCCTCCGCCCAGCTGCGCAGCGAAGCGGTCATCCTCTCGGTACAGATGGCGCAGGAGATACTGAAAAAAAATATAACAACACAGGATCATGAAGCCATGATCAGGGAATATGTGGATAAGGTGGTGAGCAAAAATTGATCAGCAATATTGCCAAACGTTACGCCCGCGCTTTTTTTGAAATTGCCGAGGAAGAGAAAAAACTTGAGCAGTATTACCGTGAACTGAACCTGTTTTCTTCTGTTGTCGAAAAAAACAAAGACCTGAAGGGCTTTCTGGCCAATCCCATTTTTGAACAGGAAGACAAAAAAAAGGTTCTGGAACAGGTTATCAGCAAACTTTCCCTGTCTCCCATGACCATCAATTTCCTGAAACTACTGATCGATAAAAAAAGAATCGACGCCCTGGCGGATATAGAAAGCTGCTATCGGCAGCAGATGGATGAGGTGCTGAAAAAACTGAGCGCCACCGTGAAAACAGCATTCCCCCTGTCCGAGGAAATGCTCGCTTACGTGAAGTCCGGTTTGGAAAAAATGACGGGCAAACAGGTGGATGTGACAGTGGAAACCGATCAGAGTCTTTTAGGCGGTATAATGATTGGCGTTGGTGACACGTTGTATGACGGCAGCATCAAAAGCCAGTTGAACAATATGAGGAATCTCTTAGGGGAGGCAAGATAAAGCATGGAAACAATCAAAGCGGAAGAAATCAGTCAAATTATTTCTGAGCAGATCAAAAGCTATGAGAAAAAGCTGGATATAAGTGAAACGGGAACTGTCCTCTCCGTCGGTGATGGTATCGCACGTATTTACGGCGTGCAAAACGCCATGGCCATGGAGCTTCTCGAGTTCCCCGGCGGCATTCTCGGCATGGTTCTCAACCTTGAAGCGGACAACGTCGGTGTTGCCGTTCTGGGAGAGGTTACGCACATTAAAGAGGGCGATATTGTCAAAAGAACCGGAAAAATCGCGCAGGTACCGGTGGGCGAGGCCCTGCTGGGCCGCGTCATTGACGCCACCGGCGAGCCGCTTGACGGTAAAGGTCCCATCGAGACACAAGAGTTCCGACGGATTGAAATGGTCGCACCAGGCGTGATTGAGCGTCAACCGGTCAACGAACCGATGTACACGGGTTTGAAGGCCATTGACGCCATGACTCCGATCGGACGCGGTCAGCGCGAACTGATCATCGGCGACAGGCAGATTGGTAAGACCGCCATTTGCGTGGATGCCATCATTCGCCAGAAGGATACGGGTGTTAAATGTATCTATGTCGCTATCGGCCAGAAAAAATCAACAGTCGCGCAGGTTGTCGAAAGGCTCCGCCAGAATGACGCCATGTCGTATACATGTGTCGTCGCGGGCTGCGCGTCCGACCCCGCCACCCTTCAGTACATTGCGGCCTATGCCGGCTGCAGCATCGGCGAGTACTTCCGCGACAACGGTCAGGACGCCCTGATCATTTACGACGATCTGTCCAAGCAGGCAGTGGCTTATCGTCAGATTTCTCTGCTTCTGCGTCGTCCTCCCGGACGCGAAGCCTATCCCGGCGACATCTTCTACAACCACTCCCGCCTGCTCGAACGCGCGGCACGTGTAAGTGCGGAACTCGGCGGCGGCTCGCTTACCGCCCTGCCGATTATTGAAACACAGGCCGGTGACGTGTCCGCTTACATTCCGACGAACGTTATTTCAATTACCGACGGGCAGGTCTATCTGGAACCCAGTCTGTTCTTTGCCGGTATTCGCCCGGCCATCAACGTCGGTCTGTCCGTGTCCCGCGTCGGTGGTGCGGCTCAGACCAAGGCCATGAAGCAGGTGGCCGGCACACTTAAGCTCGATTTGGCCCAGTTTCGCGAGCTGGCGGCTTTTGCCCAGTTCGGCTCCGACCTGGACAAGTCCACCCAGGCCCAGCTTGATCGTGGTGTGCGCCTCGTCGAGCTGCTCAAGCAGCCGCAGTTTCAGCCCATGTCACTAGGTGAGCAGGTTGCCGTTTTGTTTGCCGGAAGCCGCGGGTTCATCGATAAAGTTGATGTAGAAAAGGTTCTCGTTTATGAACAGCAGCTTTTGAGCTTCGTGAAAAGCAAGTATCCGGAGATATTGAAAGAAATAGACGAAAAACAGATAATTTCTCCAGAGCTGGAGAAAAAAATGAAAGATATGCTGACGTCTTTCGAATCTGCTTTTGTTCCTGAATAGGCGATTTCATCGCGCCCTCTTGTACGACGGGAGCGCGTCTTGCCTGAAAAAAACTAATGTTGAGAGGAGTGTTCAGTGCCCTCACTAAAAGATATTAAAAGAAAAGTAACAGCTGTTCAAAAGACAAAGCAAATTACCCGTGCGATGAACATGGTGGCGGCTGCGAAATTTAAATCGGCTCAGGTGAAAATGGAAAATTTCCGGCCCTACGCCGGCAAATTTATGGATGTTCTTAACAGTCTGGCCCTGCGTGTGGAAAGCATTTCCCACCCGCTTCTGGCCGTCCGCGATCCGAAACGGGTCCGTGTAATCTGCATGACCTCCGACAGAGGACTTTGCGGTGCTTTCAACGCGAACCTGATCAAAGCAACCGAAAATTTTATAAGAGGCAAGGTCAGTGAAGACAAAGAGATCGCTCTGATTAATGTCGGGCGCAAGGGCAGAGATTACTTCCGGAAAAAAGCGAACATTCTGGCGCAGAAAGTTGACGCTTTGAGCAAGTTTGACATGACGCTAGCGGTTTCGATTGCCGACGAGGTTATCGCACCTTTTATCAAGGAAGAGTATGACGAACTGTATCTGATTTACAATCAGTTTGTTAATGTGTCGGTACAAAGGCCGACTGTGGTGCGCCTTTTTCCATTGCCGTCAATAGGTCAGGAAGTAGATGTGGAGCCTGATTTGCGTGTCGATTACTCCTATGAACCATCAGCTGAAATACTGCTGCACAAACTGCTGCCGATGTATGTTCACGTTTTGGTCTATCGTGCTCTTCTGGAGACATCGGCCGGAGAAAACGGCGCGCGCATGGCGGCCATGGATAACGCGACCAGCAACTGTGAAGAACTGATTCGCTCACTGACGCTGAAGATGAACAAAGCCAGACAGGCCGCGATCACAGCTGAACTGATGGATATCGTAGGCGGTACGGAGGCCCTGGCGAAAGGCTGATTTTGCGACGGCGGAATACCCCCCGTAAAAAGATAGATTACGACTATTTGCAAGGAGATACTTATGAATATAGGAAAGATTGTTCAGGTTATTGGCCCTGTTGT
>ENA-UPXM01001830-UPXM01001830.1-activated-sludge-metagenome-genome-assembly--contig:-NODE-1830-length-26180-cov-40.522411_pt1 | contig 26180 bp, 29 predicted proteins | sample MGYA00238178_ERZ772708 | MGnify/ENA primary metagenome ERZ772708 (study PRJEB29002, sample SAMN05720212) | activated sludge metagenome | isolation source: anaerobic digester from wastewater... | reverse complement strand
TATGTTATTGAAAAACCCTAATGCGCAGTGGCACTATAACTGGGGGTAGTCCCCCATCATTGTTTTCTAAAACGGGCTATTGGCGGGGCTATTGAATCAACGGTTGAAGCCTTTAAATCCCATCATTGTTTTCTAAAACCTCCACCTGAACACTCAATATTTTTATTTCATTGAACTTTAAATCCCATCATTGTTTTCTAAAACTCCTTTTCTATTGATTCTGGGGTCGCCTTTTACAAACTTTAAATCCCATCATTGTTTTCTAAAACCTGGCTGTGATACTTCAAATATTATAGTAAGCGGCTGCTTTAAATCCCATCATTGTTTTCTAAAACTATTCGACATCGCATCTTAGTTGAGCGATATGCTAACTTTAAATCCCATCATTGTTTTCTAAAACCTCATCCCAACACAACTTATTCCCTGTATGTAAATACCTTTAAATCCCATCATTGTTTTCTAAAACCGGAGATGCCATTCAAGAGGAATTTCAGCCTTTAGCCTTTAAATCCCATCATTGTTTTCTAAAACTTGACCGCGAACGAGCGCACACAACTTGGCGACACTCTTTAAATCCCATCATTGTTTTCTAAAACGGCAATAGATAAAGTGAAAACGACCTCAAATAATCCTTTAAATCCCATCATTGTTTTCTAAAACGCCGAAAGGTCGGACGTTGCCGGATAGAGCGTCACCTTTAAATCCCATCATTGTTTTCTAAAACGGCGGAATTCAATGTGATTCGGTCAATGACGTGAAACTTTAAATCCCATCATTGTTTTCTAAAACCTTGAAATAAGCAGGAGAAAAAGTTCCCGCCGGAAACTTTAAATCCCATCATTGTTTTCTAAAACCATCAATTCAACAAATCTAATTTCCACAAAATCAAATATTTAAGCCACCTCCTTTCATAAATCTGCGCACAATTTTTCTCGAACCTCAGGTAATGTATCTCACGGGAAACACAATCAAATAATCACTTCCGTCGGGTCCAATTGTATGCCGATGCACTCTCTTTCCACGTTTTTCTTATTATCGATCCTGAAAAAGACCACATAATCCGTTTCTTCATTGATAATCTCTTTGGCCTCTTTTTGAAGCGCCATCAGTTTGGCTGCTGATAGCTCGCCTTCAAAAACGGACTTCTGCGTATGATGAAGATACTGCCGCATCTTTTTCATAATCCGCGTCAACCGTCGCTGTCCTGCGGTTTCCAACGTTGATATATCATAGACGGCTATTACATACATACCTCACCACCAGATTTTAAAACTTTCGTATTTATCTTCACCCAGCACATGCTTGACCAGTTTATAAAGCTCAAGCCGGATAATCCGCCGATAGCTGACCTGCTGCTTGAGCTGCTTGTGCATGATCGTCGTATTCAGCTTTTCGTCAATCGCCTTGACGACAATTTTTCGTCCTTCCTCCATCAGGTACGCGTAATTCATGTCTTTATCGAAATGCTTCTGTTGCAACTCATTATTGTTGAGAAGCGCAAAGATAACGCGGTCGCCATAGATCGGCTTGAATATTTCAGCGATATCCAGAGACAGAGAAAAACGTCTGTAGCCCGGCTCGTGCAGATAGCTGATGGTCGGATTGAGTTGCGTCTTGTAAATCTCGCGCAGCACCTCGGTATAAATCATGCTGTTGACGAAGGAGAGCAGGGCATTCATCATATTATCCGGCGGATTTTTCACCCGTTTGGTGAATTCAATATCCTGCGTGATGATTTTTGGAAACGCCGCGTAATAGATTTCCTTGATATTGCCCTCAATTCCCATCAGTTGCGCGATGGTGGACTGCTTGTCGATTTCTTCAAAATAAGCTTCGGCTTTTTGCAGTTCGTCCTGGGTCTGATCTTTGTATCGTTTGAGGTTCTGAATTGTACCGTAGGCCGCGCCCTTGACAAACTGCTTAGCCAGCTCCAGCCGTTTCGACTTTTTCATATAGGATGCAACCTGCCGGACGACCACATCGCCGGAATTGAGAAATTCACGGGGGTAGAAGGTACCGGTATAAAAACCGTAGTAGTTGAAGAAGTGCACCATAACATTGCTTTGCGAAAAGAAATTGAGCAGCTTCGTGTTCAAATCCACTTCGCCAAAAAGGTAAAGCGCATCAATGTCATTGACGGGAATCGGCACCCGCTTATCCTGCCCGTCCTCCGCATACTCGAACATGACGGAATTGTCTTTGCGGCTGACCCGCCCTGATTTGAATATGTAATAATCACGCATAGCCTTCACACATAACAGAGTTCATAGTAACTGCACGACTTGCAGATTTTTGCCTTGATTATCGGCGGCGGCAGTTCCTGTTCATTGATTGTGACAATATCGTCCAGCATCCGCTCAAGCTGCGCTTCGTCATCCGTGGTGAGGTCGACCGTTTGCGTCCGCCGGATCAGCGGATAATCAATCTTACCGGTGACATGAAGCCCCAGCTTCTTGAAATGATAAATGTAGAATTTAAGCTGCCAGAAATGCGCATCTTCCATTTTCTTTGACTTCTTGACCTCGTGAATGACACCGTGATTCTTGTCGAAGAAATCGATCTTGATGCCGTCGAAAACAAGCTCTTTATTCTTACGCTCATAACTGTGCTCATGCACCAGAGCACCGATTTCCACCGTTTCCGACGTATGCTCCATATTGATATTGTGCGAAAACAACCACAACTTCCGGCGACAGATCAGATAATAATTGACCTGGGTGCCGGTGATGGTTGGCGAATTTGATGTAAGGCGATGTACAGTCATAATAGTTAAATTATATTTGGCATTTCTTCAATTTCAATTGCTTTGCCTGTAAAACCAAGCGTTTCACTGTATTCGTAACGTTTATCGAGAAACGCAATATTATATCGATGATCAAGTATTGTAACTGGTTGCGCTATTCCTATTTTCTTAAAAGCATATGAAGTATTAACGCAGTATAGTGGAATTGGAACTTTATATTTTTGTATTTCCATTAGAATTTTGGCTCTTGCGAGTCTTTTTTGTTCTCTACTTAAACTTTTAGGTAGATTGTTTAACTTTTTGTATTCAGTTAATATTTTAGTTTTGAATATTGCTGGAATTAAATCAACTGTCATAACATCGCGAAAGCTGCTTTTTTGAAGTTGATCTAAAATGATGTTCCATCCAGAATTTATCTCAGCTTCCACTTGTTTCCATTTCTCAATATATTTTGTGGAGGTCAAGTTCTCAGTGCTATACAATTCTGAAACAATCCATCGTTTGTCACAAGATAACATATAGCCATCATTCTTTCTAATTACTGCCATTAGCAATTCTTTTGTCTTATCTCTTAACGGTTTTTCATAAACCCAGTTCACATTTTCTTTAACTTTGCCTGCAATAATTATATTGGGTTCACCTTGATAATTATAATGCCTGTGTCGCCATATGCGGCCCATGCGTTGTATAAGAGAATCTGCTGTTGATAATTCCGTGAATAGATATTCGTAATCAATGTCAAGAGAAGCTTCAACAAGTTGCGTTGTAATCCAGATACATTGCCCAAGATGAACATAGTTATCATTCTCATCCTGGGCACAATCACTAATAATTGATTGTTCAAGTTTCTGCCTCTTCATCCAAATAAATCTGCTATGAAGTATTTTGACTTTTTTCATTTCTTGTTCGTCGAGGTGGGATTGAAATAGATTATACAATTCTTGCGCGCGCCCCACCGTATTGGCAACAATCAGTACTTTTTTGCCACATCTGAATTTATCGACGATTGGTTCTATCAGTTTGGTAATTTCACAATCTTCATACTTCACGTGATGCCTTATTGTTTGGTCTTTTGTATCCTGCGCATCTGACACAACCTCAATCCCGATATCCTTAAATCGTTGGGCAACAATTGTCGGTAACGTGGCAGTGATTACTAAATATTTTGCGCCAATCTTCACAGTTTCCTCTATCTGTTTGAGAATAGGTATGATTTGCTGTGGAGAAAAACCTTGAATCTCATCAATTACGATATCAGAATAGGCCAAGGTTGCATAAATCTTTTCGTAACCTGGGTAATGGAAGGCTGATGTAAAAAGTTGATCTGCTGTGCAAACAGTAACCGGCTTGGCTAGAAGTCTTGTTTGTTCATATTCTTTCAGTGTATCAAGCCCGTCGTCATCATCTGTTTTGGATGATAGGAGATTAAATAGTGCTGTTGAGTGAAGAAGACCTACCTTATCATCCCCATATACATTACTGAGGGTGTTATACATTGCATTAACAGAGGCGCGATTCGGTAGGACATAAAACTTCTTCCTTTGACTCCATAAAACAGACAATCCGGTTTTTCCCATACCAGTATCGGCGACTAAACAAAGGTTTTGGCCTTTTTTATTCTGTCCGTATGCGAGTTGGAACGGCCGGAAGGATTTTCCGCGAAGAAAACTATTCAGAATACGTTCGCGTTCTTCTGTTATCGGTTCATCCTCGACATCAAGCCCAGCTGAGGCTGCATGGTCAAGACGTATTAAAAAACCAGATACTATGAGCAGATCGGTTGTATTAATATTATTTATGCTTGTCTTACTTGAATTGTGGATCAATGCGTAAATTTTTGAGATATCATTTAGTAAATCATAAAAGTCTGATATCTCTTTGATTGTTATCCATTGTGGTAGCGCAAAATTATCTATGTTATCGGATATCTTTTGTTTTAATATCTTTGTGCCTAAATATTCATTCATTACAAATTCCAAGCCGCGATTATGATGATTTATTACGGCATGGAATATAAGTATTTTCCCTTCATATGAAAGAACACCGTTTAGCAAGGATGAAAATATGCCAGAAAGAATATTATGCGGAACAATATCGTTCGTTTTATTTTGAAGCTTTTTCTGAAATAAAATATTCAATTTGCCGAGGTCATGAAAATATATAGCAAGCTTTAAAATATTCTTTTGACAATCGGTTAATTCTTCTGGAAAGAATCTTAAAAATTGCTGCAAGCTTGCGGCAAGGTCATTTATATGCTGGTCTAATGTTGTGCCATCAGATTTGGCAAAAGATTTCTTAAGTCGTTGCCCCAGTATTTTATCGAATTCATAAATAATTTCTTTGACACTTTTATCAACTATAAACAAATCCATCTCCAATAAACTCAATGCTATGATCCATCTTCACACACGGCATATAAAGAAGATTTATGAATCGATACCCAGTTATATTTTTGTTTTCATCTACAAGTGAATCATATGGCATGTTGAAAAGAGCACCACTCCTATCGTTTGTAAAATTTGCATATGCACAAAATTCGGATGGATAAGTTAGCCTCTTAACATCGTCATCAATCTTTGAAATGCTATAATCAATAATCAAATCTTCTTGTCTTCCTAATCGCATGGCACCAGAGAACGTATTAAACCCATTAACAATTTTATTCTCAAATTCAAAAGGTGTGACGACAAATACCACTGATCTAACCTGATGGAGGCATTGTATTGAAATAATATTTTGGCTGCTACCTTTGCTTTTTTCAAGATAGAGTCTTTCTTTTTCAATTGATACGCCCTGATATTTTCCACTAATAGCCAATTTTGTGTTTTCATGATTTATACTCTCTTTTTTTGTTATACCTCTCAGAAATCCATAAAATGTTGACGGTGGCACCAATGGATATGTCAGATAAGGGTTTCCTATAGTTGGCATTCTATAGTGTGCCGACTCCTGATATATTTCAATTCTTAACATCTGGTGTACTCCATATCGTTTCAATTTCTGAAACAAGATTAGATACAATTTGGTCATAATTATCTATGCCTGCCACATGAATTGTTTTTGATTCTTTAGATCCGAAATCCACAATATCTTTTTTTTCAAGTTTATTGTTTTCAGAAAGTAATTTCTTGATAGCTAAAAAGTACTTAGGCGTTTGGTAGTCTAGAGAGAATGCCGCAAAAAATGGCGTTAGATTTTTTGGTGAACCTTCTATTCTTCGGCCTAGATCGCCCATACCTCTCAATAAAGATGAAATCCTCTTCTTCCTTTCTGCCAATGTCAATCTTATAATTGTTTTTTTATCATCTTTGGTAATATCATCAACTTTTGCTGCTAATTCATCAGAGGCTATTCTATCCTTAAGCTTGAGTGCTTGATATATTTTGCTTATCTTTTTAGATTTGGGATCATCTTTATCAAAATCGATTTTGATGTCTTCAATTTCTTGTAAGCCAACCCGATACAACTCAATAACGAAAGGCATGATATAAATGCCATGGAAATTTTCCTTATTAATAATATTGGCTTCATTTTGACCATATTTATTGGCTAAAGCCATATTTGTCATAAATTCCGTGTCACCAGCATAGTTGTTTATTGAGATTCCTTTATCTACAAGAAAGGTACAATTACGTGAATATCTAGGTTTGGCTATCATGGTTCCTGCGAAGTCGAATTCCTCACTGTCAATTATTGTGCCTGTTCTTTGTACGACACCGCTATCGCGCGTAACCATGCAAGGATTCCAACCAGCACCTTCTTCAAGACTAGTCCAAAGCGCCCTTTTATAACTCACGGGTGAGAAAAATACTTTAATGCCCTCATGTGTTGTTACTTTCTTGACTGTTGCAATATTTCCTATACCATCACCTCTGTTAACAACGCCTGTTTCAATAACAAAAACACCTGTTAATTTTTTCATGCGATTTCTCCTTTATTCATGTTAAAAATCTTCTCTCTTTTCAATTTGTGATACCTCTTCTTTTGCAGTTATATCTACATCAGTATTTTTTTCTTTAGGTGACTTTGAAATTAGTGCAAGAGCAATAATTGCACCAATGTCTTTATAATTATTTTCATTTAGTACTCCCAACTGTTCATTGGACAAAAGAACGCCATGACTTATTGCAATCCGCACAAGTGTTTCGGCAAATTGTTTGAAAGAACTGTTTGTGCTGTTCATAATCTGATTCGAAAGTGCAATAATTTTATTGTTGAATGTGCTTTTAATTTCTTCGTATGTTTTACCTTCAATTAGTGATGCATAAATAGAATTTCTAATTTTTTGACCATAACTTTTAAATTCATCAAGGTATTGCATAGATAATCCTCCGTATAATTCGATGTCAATTTTGATAATATCAAGGAAAATATCTGGGAAGAATCCCTGGATAGTTGCCTTCTCTTGTTTTATTTTACCCTCGGCGATTTGTTGTCTGATTATTTCTGATCTTAAAATATAGCTATAATATTTGCAGACAATATTTAAGAATCTAAGATTATGAGAGAGATGGAAGATAATTTCGCGACCGATATTAAATGAAAAATTCTTTCCCTTTGAACCTTTTATCGTCCCCCATAGTCGGTTTGATTTGGAAGAATAAAGTGTCTCAAGTAATGCATGTATTTTGATCATATTATCAATGCAGTGCCTGTTAAGAATGTAAAATTTTATATCTGGTTCTTTACTATCAATGTAAAATTCAATGATCTGAAAATCATACACAATTGCCTGCTGATTAAGCTTTAGCTTAATATATTCTAAGAGGGTTAATGTGATTTCACCGAGATCTTTCGATCTAAAGCGTGCAAAAGACTTATGTATGTTTTCAAACTCTTGGAGATTTGATACATATACAACGATGCCATTCCTGTAACTCTGCCCTAAAAAGGTTATGGCATGAGTCACGGCCAGATTTGATGCTATACAATATGGGCATATAAAAATATTCTGGGCATTAAACCACGATGCATTCAATTGTGCAGGCGAATAAAAATATGAGTTTCGAGAAATCGGTTTTCCCGAATTAGTATGACAGAATGAGCATTCTCGTGTTTTTAATTCGCCTTCTTTTATATATAAGCTTTTCTGAGCTTTTAAAAAACTATCCCTCCCCTTAGCTGTTTTATCAGCCTGAAAATTTAAAAGTGTGGTATTCAGAAGCTCAATACTTTTTTCCCAAATAATATTTTCACATTCTTGCATATCAAGCGCTGATGTTTTTTTGTTTACGGTGGGATCATTATAAATTTTACAGGCAAGCTCTTTGATTAAATGATCTATAGAATCATTACTGTATGTTGATAATTCCCCATATATGTATTCTTTCTTATCTTGTTCTAATTCATCGTTTTTAATTGGATTATCGTCTATTTCGTCCTGTTCATTATCCGTTTCATTTGCATTGTCTTCGATAGCTTTAATGACTTTAGTTTTAAAGTGTCGTGCCCCTCGATCAATTACTTTTTTCAATAGGACGAGTTGCAATATTTCTTCCGGAGTTAAGTCTATTTCAATGTAGTATTGATTATCCGTCTGATAGGGTTTGCTAAAGTAATCCAAAACCTGCTTCAAACCAAATACACCCAAATCATATTGAAAGTTTCCAGTTAAGGTATATTTCATTCCACAACCTCCCAGTGGCCACCTTTATCCGGGCCGATACGTTTTATTGCTCCTGACTTTTTCAGTGTTGTTAAATTCTTTTTTATGGCTCTGTCTGTAATGCTCAACAACTCGGCAAGTTCAGCGATGGTCGTTTCCGGATTTTGCTTAAGGATTTTCAAAATCTTCTGGGAACTTTTCTGGGAACTTTTCTGGGAACTTTCACCCAACCTTTTCACCGGTTCTGTTTGCCCTCCCGCCGCCGGTTCCCTCATGATCAGAACAAAGCCATACCCCAGCATCTCGATGGTTTGCGGCGGCTGGCCTTGCGCGGCAAGGGCGCTGCGGATGCGGTCCATGCCGGAGCCGTACTGCTCGATGCGGCCGGCAAGATAGAAAATGTGCGCCAGAAGCGGATTGCGGGCTATCGACACATGCGGTCCCTGCAGCTTTTCTATGGTTAAATCGTCCATCAAGTTTCCGGGATTGAAGGCCCGGATGTGATCGTCGAATATTTTGATCTGCGTCTGCGTGCCGTGGCTGAAGTAGTCGCGGTGCACGACGGCGTTATTGAGCATTTCGCGGACGGCTTCCAGCGGGTAGTCCCAGACGTTTTTGCGGATCATGCTTTCGCCGGTAATATCGTAGCGCACGTTGATGAAATTCTTGATGGCTTCTTCGGCCTCATCGATCTGCTGGAAAAGGTTGCCTTCTATCCGGCGGTCGCCGATGATCAGGTCTTCGCGCTTGAAGCGGCCCACGCGTAGGACTGCATTGAAAAAGTATTTCTGCGGGTCTTTCCCGAAAAGCATGATGGCGGCGTTGGTCACTTTTTCGCCGTCGATGAGCTTCAACCGGGACAAAACGGTTTTTGCGGATTCTTTCGCGGCAATATTGAGCAGCCTGCCGCTTGCTATACCCATCCGTACAAACTGGCGCACAGTGGATGCGTTGATGTCTTTGAGGGCGGCTTTTTCACAAATCTGGCTGTCCCAGTACAATCTGCGGCGGAAAAAGCGGCCAAGCTCGTCGCTGTTCATTTCGCGTGTGGTCGCGCCAACGCGCTTGTAATAACGTCCCTCAAAGGTGACGGGGGCATTGCCTGCTTCCACGGAGATATGAATCAAATCCTTTCCTTTGTATGGCACTGTGTCGATATGCGGATGAATGCCCAGCTTGTCGATCATTCGGCTGGTCAGTTGATCCAACTCCGGATGCGTCAGGCTGACGCCCGCTATCTGCCCTTTATCGTTCACACCGACCAGGATGGAACCGCCGTCCGTGTTGGCAAAAGCGGCGACGGTTTTATAAACGCCGTCATTGATTTTTTGCTTGAATTCCAGATGCAGGCCTTCCGGTTCACCAAGCAGTTGCTTAATCGTTTTCATTAAATGATCTCCAGCATGCCAAAACCCTGGCTGCGCTTTGCGCCGATTCCGGCGTCATAGATCAGTTGCAAAACATTGGCCGGGGCTTTTATTTTGATGGTTCCGGATGTTGCCTCAATCATTTCTTTTTTGCTGTCCGGCGAAGCATCTTTATTTTGATAGTGATTGATCCGGACGGTTTGCGAACGTATCCATTCGGCGGCAAAGTCATTTTTCTTCAGTTCGGGTGTGCCATCCAACAGCGCTTTACACATGGATTTGACGGAATGGTAAAGCCTGTCTTCAAATTCTGGTTTGTCAGCAGTGATATAGCCCCGCGATTTGCCAGACGCGTCGGTATCCCGCACAAGAAGGGGTGAGCAGGTTTTAAAGACGGATTCACTTAATTGAAAGTTTTTTTGTTGCTCCAGGTTGAAGCGGCCCACTTTTGCTTTAAGTCCGGGGAAAAGCGGATAATCTTTCTTTAATTGAACCAGCCCGTTATAAACGTAAATCAGAAAGACAGGATCACTTGCCGAAAAAAACAGGTTCAGTTTCGGTTCTGTAAGGCTCAGACGGCCTTTTTCGCTCTGTTCGTCATCGGTTTTAAAATGAACCGAAAATGTAAACGGCTTTATCTTTCTGGCTTCTTTGACGTAATACTTCTCATAGATTTCCGTACCGATTTGGCCTGGATTAATCGCCTCTTTTATCAAAGAAAGAATATTTCGGCGATAATCGGTGGGAATGACTAATTTACTGCCACTGAGTTCTATTTCAACAGAAAATCTCATAAACATTCTCCTATAATTATTAAATTATAAGACTATTATAAGCTAAAGCGCAGTTCCGTCTAAATTATTTTAAAAATATCGAAACCCTAGTAATTTCATTTGTTTATTGGTCTTGAGTAATCTTTAACGTTAGCTTGCCGATAATTCAACTATGCAAAGACAGGCGTACACGGCATTAATCGGCGTCGGTGATCGAGTTATTATTTTACCATTTCCAGTTGAGACTTTCTATATTTGGAGCTTCTAATTACGGTAAAAGATTATACCCGCCGATTATTATAGTGTCAACCCCGTTAGAGATTAATTTAAATCTCTAACGGGGCAGGCCCTGAGATTGCCGAGGCGGCTTGCGCCGTCTCGCAACGACTGCGTCGGATTGCTTCACACCGCTGACGCATGGTTCGCAATGACACAGAATGCCTGCGCTGCGGTTGCCTGCCGGGCTAGGCTGTCGGACTTCGTTCCATTTAACGTCACCGATGGTGGTGCGTCTTACAATTCAACTTGTTTGATATATTCCGTAAACAAAGTTATTTTTTTACTATCGGACGGCTGAAATAAAAACGGCTCTACGTCTTTAGCCAGTTCTTTTAATTTCAAGCTCTTACTGTAACTGATTAATTTATTTTTAAGCTGTTTTTTATCCGCTATGCCAAGCTTTTGCTCGAGGTAATCGTAATTCGGCTTTGTCTTTTTTAAAAGAAATATAACATCGTAAAAATCCCTGCCTTTCGCCCGCTTGCGGCCTAACAACGCGTAAATCTTCTGCGCAAGCAGAATATCGGGCGGCGTGACGGAAATCTGCGTAAAAATATCAAACTTGTTGATAAATATTTTATCCGGCTGATAGACGTAATGATGCGGTTCCGTATCAAGCTGTATAAGAATTTTTTCCTGCTTTAAATCTGATACGGAGCTGTCATAAAGCACTTGCGGCAGCTTTATATAACAGCGAAAAGCTCTTTTTAATACATTGCGGATTTCCACGTCATAGCCTTCGAGTTTAAGCCCTTTTTGAATTTCTCCGGTTAGCTGTATAAAGTCTTTTTCAGTCAGCTTAAAATTATCAAAGTCGAGGTCTTCGGAAAAACGCGTATTATCATGAACAATACGCAACGCGGTGCCGCCGAGAAAGGATAGTTTTGCGGCTATCTTACTGTTGAAAATAATCTCCAACATTTTATATTGCAGATATTCCCGCAAGATGTTTCTTTTAAACTGGCGCAGTTGCGGCGGATAGTATTGTTCTATTTGGGATAAGCTAATCATAATTTATATGTTTCAGGAATTTGTTGAATCGTTTTTCCATGCGCTTATTGCCCATGGCCTTGAGGTAATCTTGGAGTTTCTTTCTATCCACTTGCGCTAAAAATTCTGTTTTGTTAAAGCGCAGGCCGGCAAAATCGTCTTCCGTCTGAATGTTTGTATTTAAATAAAAATAATCCAAAACCGCCTTTTCCATTTCCGCGATTTTTATGCTGTAGTTTTTATAATTTTCTAATCTATAGCCGAACATCAATGCAGGCTTGACACGCCGGTAAATAAATTCTCCATGCTTTGTCTGGAAACGGTTTGTTTTGCGGGAAGAAACGGAAGTTATTCCGTAAACCGCCTCCGGTATCAGGCTGTAATGGGAAAGAGCCATCTCCAGCGAAATGTAAGAAGGCGCGTAAAGTTTGTTTGCTATCAAAAAGAGGCTTGCTTCGTTTAAATCAATATCGGTGAAGATATAATAACCCTTGCGCAGCATTTTTATATAACCCTTGCTTTGCCATTCGTTAAGGCGCCGCAGGTCAAAACGATTTTCTATCTTGCGGATATCCCGCAAATTAAAAACGACAAAATCCTTTAGCTTTTGCTTGAAAGATAAAAAGTTCATTTTATTTCCGTATTATGTGAATAATAACATAATTGGTAATCATATTGACACATAATCAATAAATATCAAGCTTTATTTTCTGCCGTTCTTATCGCAAAAAGTAATCGTTTATCGAGATAATCTCTTTCAGATCAATCGCAATTTATCCCAACATGTTTTCATCCGCAAAGCTAAAATAGTTGCCGTCACCGATGATGATGTGATCGAGCATGCGGATGCCCAAAAGCTTTGCCGCGGCGGAAAGCTCGCCGGTTATTTTTTTATCTTCCGCGCTGGGCGCGATGTTGGCGCTGGGATGATTGTGCACGCAGATAATTGCGGCGGCGAATTTCTGCAGGGCGGAATGAATGATCTCCCGCACAATCGGCGCGGCCTGATTGACTGTGCCATAAGCGGCATCGGCAATATCGATTATTTTATTGTTGCTGTTGAGATAGACAACTTTGAAAACCTCGGTTTTCAAATCGCGCATTTGCGGCATGATAATATCGACAACTTCTTTTGCTGTGGCAATTTTTTGTTTTGCGGGAAGAACTTCGTCTTCGCGGAAACGCTTGCCGATTTCCAGCGCGGCTTTAATCTGCGCGATTTTGGCCGGGCCTAAGCCTTTGAATTCTTCCCACTCCCGCGCATCAGTATGACTCATGTTGCGAAACATACCGAATTTAGCCAACATTTTTCTGGCTAAATCAATGGCGCTGTTTCCTTTAACGCCGGTGCGTAAAAGTATTGCCAGAAGCTCGGAATTGCTCAACGCTCCCGCGCCTTTTTTAAGCAATTTTTCTCTGGGGCGGTCGTCTTGAGGCCATGAGCGAATACCAGTTGATTTAGTTTTTTTAATCGCCATTTTTTATATCCTGGATTCCCCGGTCACCCGGCATCCGCCGGGCAAAGAGCCGGGGAATGACAGTGTGATCTGGATTCCCATCGGAGTAAAAGCTGGCGCATGTCGTTCTGCAATTCATTAATTCTGTTTTGCTGGGTTTTCAGGCGCTTTTCATTGATGGTAAAACCATCAACCAAATGCCTGCGTAAAACATTTGTTGCCCAGATGCGGAACTGGGTGCCGCGGATTGAATTTACTCGATAGCCAACGGAAATGATGGCATCTAAATTGTAAAAAGATACAGGTTTATCTGAATTAGCAATGTGCATTTTTTGCACATTGCTTTTTTTATTCAACTCATTGGACTTAAAGATATTATTCAAATGCTTCGTTATAACGCTTCTTTCTGTATCAAACAATTCGGCCATCTGCTTTTGCGTCAGCCAGACAGTATCCTGTTCCAAACGCACTTCCAGCTTGTTTTTGTACAAGATGATTTGCCCTTTAGTATTTTCTGCTGTTTTTTGACTCTTCATTTTAATATCGATTTTTAATTATTATTTTAACTGTTTCCAGTAATGATTTTAAATATTTGGAGCTTTTAATTACGAGAAAAAATTATACCCCCCGGTTTTTTATGTGTCAACCTTAATAAGACTTAAGGCAAAGCATTTACGCTTTCTGCTTTTCGAGTATTTCTTTCCTTATGTTCTGAAAAAGTTCGATAGTTTCCTGAACTTTTTTGTTGCCCTGAGCGACGGCTTTTTTAAGCCATTTTGCCGCTTCGGTATAATTTTTTAGGGCAATGCTTTATCAATACTTGCTTCGACGCCTTTTCCGAAAACATATATAGAACCCAGTTGTATTTTGGCATTAACATTTCCCTGCTCGGCGGCTTTTGTTAACCATTTTATTGCTTCCTCATAATTCTTTTCTATATGGTTGCCGCGCATATACATAGAACCAAGCAGAAACTGCGCGCGGGCATCTCCATCTAAGGCTGATTTTTTAGCTCTAAAATATTCTATACTGATTACAGAAGCCATCCCGACACCTCTTTTAATCAGGACGATTGATGTTTGCGGCTTTCTTTATTTGACTTGACATTAATCTTTTCCGGCTGATAATTCAAGAATACGGCGACAAAGGCGTGTCGCATATTTTGCGGCTCTTTCTTTTATAATAACTGTTCGATATTACTGAAATATTGGAGGCAAAAGCCATGCCCCGCGAGAAAAAGGCACATTCAAAGCTCATCCGTGTAGCGCAGATTCTCAGATTTTTTATGGTAAAAGAAAAAATATTAAGCAGTTGGCTGGCCAAAGAATTCCGCACCACGCCGCGGACAATCCAGCGCGATCTGGCGCTTTTGAAAGAAGCCGGTTTCCCCCTTCATGAAATCCAAAAAGGCGTTTACCGGCTAAACAAAGACCTGATAAAAAATCTGGAGGTTTTCGACGATACCGAGCTGGCCCTGATGGTGGCGCTGAAAAATATTGTCAGTCAGCTGGGAACTCCTTTTCAAAAAGCGGCAAACACCGTGCTGGACAGGATTTACGAATGCGTCACTTCCCTGCCGGTTTTTGTCAAGATTGACGAAGCTATTCCGCTGGACACTTCTTTTTTCAACAGAATGGTAAAGGCAATAAGGGAAAAGAAGCAGGTCCGTTTCCATTATTCCGGCCTCAAATCATCGCATCCCGTGGAACTGGAGCCGTACCGCGTAGTTTATTTTGAAGGTTTCTGGTATCTGATCGGGAATGAACCTTCCACCGGCATTCTCAAGCGTTATGCATTAGACAAGATAAAGGACTTCCGATTGTCAAATTCCTGTTTCAAATCTGTTCCGCGCGATCTGGATGACACTCTGCAAAAAAGCGCCAATATCTGGTTTGCCGAAAAAGCAAACATTAAAATAACCGTCCTGATTAACGCCGAGGTCAGCCATTATTTCAAGCGCAGGAAAATGTATCCCTCACAGGAAATCAAAGAGGAAAGAAAAGACGGCTCGCTGGTCGTGACTTTCTCGGTAGGTCATTATGAAGCCATAAAAAACATGCTGAAATCATGGATCCCCAACATCACGATAATTTCACCCGAATCCTTGCGCGAACAAATTCTGGCGGACGTTAAAGCATGGACAAAAAAGCAGGAAAAAGCCAAAGGGAAAGAATGAAAGGCTGAAGGTGAAGCGTTGTTGTGCAACGCGGAATCCCGCGAATGCGGGACTGAAGACTGAAATGAAAAGAGATTGCTACGGCGGCTTACGCCGCCTCGCAACGACAGAAACTACCTATTTATTTCGTTGTCAGTTCTTTGATTTTTTCCGCCACGGCTTTGTCTTCAAAAACATTGCGGATGGCCTCGCCCAGAAGGGCGCTCAATTCCCGGCCCATGCGTTCCTCGGAAAAGGAAAAATGTTCCCGCGATGCCGAAGCCTCCACCTGACGGGTATAGACTATATGACCGCTTTGCACATCCGCGAAAACAATGTTCAACTTTATGCCGGAGGTGTAAATATTGGCGGGAAATCCCCGACGGCAGACAATTTCCATTTCGTCAATGCTGCCACCGACAAGAATTTTTGCTCCTTCTTTCGGTATGTTCCTTTCCTGCAAATCCCACTGCAGTCTTTTATCCGCCACCTGATAGGCGGCTTTTTTCAAATAATCCCTGACGCCGTCCGCCACGGTTTTAGCGGGAAGAACCAGCCTGGGGAAAACCAAAATATTCACGCCGTTTTTTTCCACTACGCGACCGATTATTTTCTTATCGTCTATTTTACGCCGGTCGTTGAATTCCGCCACGGCCACAACAGCTTCGAGGGCTTTTCCTTCCGCTTTTACGTACGCCGGGGGCGCAAAGCGCGCGGCGTCGTGTTTCACGTCGATGCTGTAAAGAGCGGGCGCGGCACAGCCGGAGATAATTAAAACCGTCAGGCCCAACAGCGCCGCGGTAAAAAAAGAGCGATATTGTTTCATTTATCTTTCTCCTTAATGTTTTTATTTTTACTTTGCCGCCGAACTACCCGTGTTATACCTCAACAAAATTTCCTTGTCCAAGCATTTTACCGCCTGATATTGTCCGTTTCCTTTTGCCGGAAAATATTATAAAATCAGCGCCACTACACAGCAGGAAGGAAAGGAGGCCCCATGACAGAAGCAACTTTGCAGGCTTTAGACGGGTTGAGGGATCTGACAATGATTAAATGGTATATCATCCCTCTGATGGCTTTGATTTTTTACATTTACACCCGCGAAATCAAGGAAGCGCGGAAAACCAAAGACTGGAATGCCGTGCTGGCCGGATTGACCATCTTCGGCGCCGATTTCTTCAACGAAACATGGAACGGATGGGTAATGCACCTCACGCAGCGTTCCGCCTTCTGGACGACGCCCGGCGATACGGCGCTGCGCACGATGGTGGGCTGGAACATCGAAATCATGTTCATGTTTTTAATCCTGGGCATCATTTATTACCACACGCTGTCGGAGAGCAAAACCCAAAAAATCCTGGGCATCGGCGAAAAATGGTTCTGGGCGATAGCCTACACTATCTTTTGCGTGTTCATCGAATGCGTGCTCAACATCGGCGGACACCTGGTCTGGGAATATCCGTGCTGGAATCTGTCGTTTGCGGGCATCTGGCTGATTTTGCTTATCGGTTATTTCCAGTTCTTCTTTTACGCCCTGATCGTCATCAGCCTGAAAACGATGAAAGCCAAGATTACCATGCTGAGCGTCATCTACGCCGTGCCGATTGTGATGAACATTATCGCCATCGCCTCGGGCTGGAGGTACTAACCGCGCGCGGGCATCAAGGGGTGAGCAGGGAATATTCCTCGAAGACTTTATTGTACTTTTCGTGAATCATTTTCCGGTCGAATTCCCAGAATTCCGCCAGCATCTTTTCCTGCTCATCCTTGCTCAAATATTCCTGGGCGGGATAAAAGAAACGCTTGTCTTCCTTCTCGATGTGCCGGGGATAGAATTCGCCCAGCTGCCGCCCCAGTGATATTATTTCGGACAGCTTTCCTTCATCGCCCGATAAATATTTTTCTTTGGCCGCCACCAGCGCCGCGGTGGTTTTTCTGCCCCACACGTGTTCATCGAGCAGTTCCTGCATCGTTTTCTTGAGCTCCGGCGTCATATCTTTTTTTACCAAATCACGGAAAAGAATTTCTTCTTCCTTCCCGTGATGGGTGCGGTCGGCGTACATCCGCACAAAATCAACAGCCATATCAACAACAAGAGGCTTTATTTTCTTGCTTTTTTCCGCTTTGTCTATATGACGCATGAAAGAAACAAGCATTTTTTCAATCAATCTGTGTTCCCACATCAAAGGCCCGATTGGTTTCATAAACACCCTCCTTGTTTTATTTTCGTTTTATGAATATATACCATAAATGGGGGCGGCAGAGTAACTTAAATGTTTTTCCGCCCTTTCAGTCTGTTTTATCCGATACTGATTGCATCTTGACGACATTTTTGCTAATGAATCGCAACAGCACAATCGCCGGACACATACATTGCGCTTATGGCCAAAAGCAACGTAATTCAGGGGAGAAAAAGGATAAATCATGTGGTCAAAAATTATTTTTATTCTTTTGATTTTCCCGGCTTTGATTATACCATCCTGCAAGCTGGCGAATGACACGCAGATTCCGGACACCAGATTAAAGGTAACCGCGACAATTTTCCCTCTCTATGATTTTGCCCGCGCCGTCGGCGGAGAAAAAATTTCCGTCTCCATGCTGCTGCCTCCGGGAGCGGACGCTCACAATTATGAATTAAAGCCGGAAGAAATCGTCAAGGTAACCAATTCCGATGTTTTTCTTTTTATCAATTTTGAAATGGAACAATGGGCGTACAAAATAATCAGCGCCGCCACGGAAAAAACCAACATGTTGGCCGTGGAAACGGGAAAAGGAACTTTTCTTCTGCCGCTGGCCGTCGCCGGAGAACAGGAACAGGATGAATACGGCGGACAGCACGCTTCCCGCTTCGACCCGCATATCTGGCTGGACCTTGCCAACGCGCAAACAATCATCGACAACATCACGGAGGCGTTTATCAATAAAGACCAGGCAAACAGCGATTACTACAAAAACAACGCCCGCAAATACAAATCACGCCTGGCCGCGCTGGATAAAAAATACCGGGAAAAACTGGCCCTGTGCAAATCAGACGTGATTCTGCATGCCGGTCACTGGGCTTTCGCCTATCTGGCCCAAAGATACAAACTGAAATATATGGCGGCGTACAGCACATCGGCGGAAGCGGAGCCGCTGCCGCAGAATATCTTCAACATGGTCGAACAAATAAAAAAAACCGGCGCAACCTACATTTTCTACGAAGACCTTGTCGCCCCGCGCCTGGCGCAAACAATGGCGAAAGAAACAGGCGTAGGCCTGCTCAAGCTCAATAACGGTCACGATATCGGCAAAAATGACATAAAAAAAGGCGTTACTTTTCTCTCCCTGATGGAAGAAAATCTGGCGAATTTAAGGAAGGGGCTTTCATGTCCGTAAATCTGGTGCGCGTGGAAAATCTAACTTTCAGCTATAACTCCACTCCAGCCGTCAACGGAATCTCTTTTAACCTGAATAAAGGCGATTATCTGGGCATCGTCGGACCCAACGGTTCGGGAAAAAGCACGCTGGTGAAAAATATTTTGGGCATTCTGCCCCTGCAGTCAGGCAGTATTCATCTTTTCGGGCAACCGCAGCATAAATTTCGCCGGTGGGACAAAATAGGCTATCTGCCGCAAAAACTCAGCGCGCTCAACACGCACTTTCCCGGCTCCGTGGGCGAAATTCTGGAAATGGGCCTGCGCAAAAAAAACGCGGGGGAAAAAAGACAGGTTCTCGAACTTATGGGAATTTCGCATTTATCTTCCCGCTTAATCGGCGAGCTTTCCTACGGCGAACAGCAGAGAGTCATGCTGGCGCGCGCGCTGATCGGACGTCCGGAATTAATCATTTTTGACGAGCCGACAACCGCGCTGGATCCCGAAACGAGGGATATTTTTTATTCCCTCAGTGAAAATTTAAACCGCACCAACGGCACAACCATTATCCTTGTAACGCACGACATAGGAATCATCGGCGAATACGCGCGCCATCTCCTGTACCTGGATAAAAAAGTCCTGTTCACGGGAACATTTGAAGAATTTTGCAAATCACGCGAAATGACGGGATTTTTCGGAGAGGGAAGCCAGCACATAATCTGTCACCAGCATGACGGAACGGAAAAAACCAAATGATGATTGCGGAAATATTCAATTTCGGTTTTGTTCAGCGCGCCCTAATCACGGGAGCGCTCATCGCCGTCGCCTGCTCCATACTGGGAGTTTTTCTCGTCCTGCGCCGCCTGTCTCTCATCGGCGATGGGCTGGCCCATGTCACCTTCGGCAGCGTGGCTGCCGTTATTTTAATCGGCTTCAGCCCGTTTTACGCCGCCCTGGCCGCTCTGCCGCTGGTCATGCTCTCCTCTCTGGCCATACTGCAGCTGACCCGCTCCCGGCGCATTCACGGCGACGCGGCCATCGGCATTGTCTCTTCCGTGGGCATCGCTCTGGGCGTAATCATGGCCAGTCTCTCGGGCGGATACAACGCCGATTTATTGAGCTATCTCTTCGGCAATATCCTCACCGCGACGCAGACGGAACTTGTTTTGTCTTTAATCATCTTTTTCATGGTTATTCTTTTCGTCGCTTTCCTCTATCCCGACCTTTTCGCCGTCACTTTCGATGAAGAAATGGCCAAAAGCATGGGGGTCAAAACGAACCGCGTAAATATAATTCTTCTTTTGCTGACCGCGGCGGCGGTGGTTTCCGCGATGAAAATCGCAGGCATTATGCTTGTTTCGGCGCTTTTAATTCTACCCCCGGTCACGGCGCTGCAGCTTTCTTTAAGTTTCAAAAAGACAATCATCGCTTCCGTCTTTTTTTCCCTTTTATCCGTAATCAGCGGCATGATTTTTTCCTTTGCTTTCAATCTTCCCACCGGAGGAACCATCGTCATCTTCAACGCGGTGTTCCTGCTTATGGTTCTTCTGGCCAAAAGAATTCTACGGACGCAGAGGTGAAACAGATGAAATATTTAAAATTTGTCTTTTACCGCTCCAATATTTTGTTCCTGCTTTCTGTATCGGCCGGCATTGCCCTTCCCCAGGCATCGGCCATAAGCATTTTTTTAATTTTACCGGCACTGATGACTATCATGACCATAACGCCGCTGAGGATACCGCGCGGTTTTTTCCGCCGCATACGGCCGCTGATCGCACCAGCCGTTCAGGGAAATCTCATGAATTACATTATCCTGGGAAATCTGATTATCTTCGCCAGCCTCTTTTTTATCCGCGAAGAAGGATTCTGGTTCGGCATGGTGCTGGTTGCCGCCGCCCCGCCCGCGGTCAGCATGTTGTCTCTGAGTAAATCATTCCGCGCCGATTTGACCGTTTCCTTCGCCGGTTTTGCCGGAGCATATCTGGGTGCCCTGCTGATTATCCCCTTGATAGGCTTGGGTTTCCTCAAATACAATCACCTGAATTACTTATTGATTATTCTCGTCGTGGGGGCGTTGATTCCACTGCCGCTGGTCCTTTCGCGCATCATCGTGGAAAAGGAATGGGACGGCATCATTCAACCGCATGAAGGAATAATCATCGACTATTGTTTTTTTATTGTCTTTTATACCATCGCGGCAAGGACCAGAGAGCTTATTCTCCACTGGTCTTCCGATATGTCCGTCATTTTAACTATCGCCGCCTTGACTGTCTTTATTATCTTCTTCGCCGTCAGGAAAATTGGGCGCCTTTCTAACGTCGCCGAAAACAAAATTATTTCTCTTCTCCTGCTGGTAACGATGAAAAATTACGGCCTGGCGGGAGGACTGGCGCTTCTTCTCTTTTCCGAAGAAGTCGCTTTTGCGGCTCTCGCTTTTACAACGGTCAATTTTCTTTTCACCAATTGGCTCAAATACACAAAAATCGTCGTCGGAAGGTCAATCGTCGCTGAAGAAACTCCTCCTTCCTAAATACCAACAGGGTGCGCCATTACGCCGCGCCACCGCTCCATCCGGCAGATATTATTGCGTTTCGCTCGCTTATTGACGAGATTCATTGACAAAACAAAATTGGGCGTTATACTGATTTGTAAAGAAAGGAGGCTAGAATATGGCTATATCTTTACCCCCATTACCTTACGCAAAGGATGCGCTGGCACCCTATATAAGCGCGAACACACTGGATTTCCACTATGGCAAACATCACAAGGCATATGTGGATAATGTGAATAAATTAATCGAAGGAACAGATCTGGCGGAAAAATCACTGGAAGAAATAATTAAGATTTCGGCCAAAGATACCGCGAAAACCGGTATTTTCAACAACGCCGCCCAGGTTTGGAATCATTCTTTTTACTGGCAGTGTCTTAAAAAGAACGGAGGAGCTCCCCGCGGACCAGTGGCCGACAAAATCAAGACTGTTTGGGGAGGATTTGAAAAATTCGCGGATGAACTGAAGAACGCCGGTATTACGCAATTCGGCAGCGGCTGGGCCTGGCTGGTTTTGGAGGATAATCAGTTAAAAATAACGAAAACCGCCAACGCCGATACGCCTATCGCCCACGGCCAAAAACCGCTTTTAACCATTGATGTATGGGAACACGCCTATTATCTAGATTATCAAAACCGCCGGCCGGATTATCTTGCCGCGGTTATTCAAAACCTGATCAACTGGGATTTTGTAAATGCGAACCTGGCTTGATTAAATTAAGGCATCACAATAAAAAGGGGACTTGCCAAGTCCCCTTTTTTATTTTCAGCAAAAAGGAAGGAGCGTTATCTTTTCCGGTCAACTCTGTCTTTTAACTCTTTCCCTACTTTGAAAAACGGCAATTTCTTAGGCTCCACCTGTATTCTTTCTCCGGTTTTCGGATTCCTTCCTGTGTAGGCACCATACTTCTTTACGACGAAGCTGCCGAATCCCCTGATTTCAATGCGGCCGCCTTTTTTCAGCTCGTCGGTAAAACCTTTAAAAACAAGATTAACAACATCTATCGCTTTTTTCTCGGTTAAATTGAGCTTGTTACTCAAAGCTTCAATCAGATCGGACTTGTTCATGGCTCCTCCTTAAAACTGTTTACAAAGTTTGTTACCGGATGGTATTGCGCGATTATTTACATACGATTGAAGTTATTATCTATTTTCCGAGTAATGTCAAGAAAATTTTATCTTTTTTCCCGCGGCCAAATCCAGCAAACCCTCGATTTCTTTTCCGGTTAAATCGCGCCAGGAACCTTCCTTAAGAGAACCGATACTGACCGGGCCGACAGACTTCCGCTGCAAACGGCTGACACGCCGCCCCAGCGCCTCAAAACCTCTTCTTATTATTCTGTTTTTCCCCTCACGCAAAGTTAATTGCAGCCAGCAGCTTCTTTCGTTAATCTTTTCCAGGCGCACTTGTTCCGGCCGGAAAACCCCGTCAGGCAGCTTGATTCCCTCATTCAGCTTTTTAAATTCTTCTTTGGAGAGGCGTCCCTGAATTTTGACACGATAAACTTTTGGTATTTGAAAGCGCGGATGCTGGATTTTCTGGGCAAAGTCTCCATCATTGGTCAAAAGAAGGAGCCCCCCGGAATCGTAATCAAGCCTGCCCACCGGATAAACCCTCTCCGGCACCCCGGAAAGCAAATCCACCACGGTCGGTCTTTTTTGGGGGTCACAAAGGGTGGTGACATAGCCGGGTGGTTTGTTCAGCGCGATGTATAAATTGGTTTTCTCCACGGAAATAATATTTCCGTCCACGCGGATAACGTCTCTGTCGCCATCCGCCTTTGCCCCCAGTTTGTTGACCACCACGCCGTTGACGCTTACCCTACCGGCGGCAATCAGTTGCTCGGCGCGGCGTCGCGAAGCGACGCCGGCGGCAGAAATGATTTTTTGCAGTCTTTCTTTCATGAACCGGGCAGTTCTTCGGCTGGCTCGTCCGTCACCGCGCCCTCGTCCGCCTCTACGGGAACCACATTTTCGGCTGGTTCGTTTAACTCCTTCAACTCGCGCAGCGTGGGCAGTTCGGAAAGGTCCTTGAGGCCGAAAACCTCCAAAAACTTTTTTGTGGTACCGTAAATAATTGGCCTGCCGGGCACATCTTTGCGCCCGACAATGCGCAACAGCTTCTTCTCCATGAGAACTTTAAGCGCGTGCCCCGCATCCACGCCGCGGATGCTTTCAATTTCCGACTTTACAATCGGCTGACGGTAGGCGACAATCGCCAGCGTTTCCATCGCCGCGGCGGACAGAGAAGCTGGCTTCATACCTTTAAGCTTTTTCACCCACTGTCCCAGTTCGGGACGCGTCCGGAATTGGAAGCCGCCGGCTACTTCCTCCAGACAAATTCCTCCGGCGCGCTCTTTATATTCCGCCACGAGCGCGGCGAGAATTTCTTTCAGCTCGCTCTTTTCCACCTGCGGTAAAACAGTACATATTTTATCCAACCCCAGAGGCGCTTCGGAAGCCAAAATCAAAGCTTCAATAATTGCCTTTATACTTTCCATTTATGCCTCCATCTCCACGGCCGGAAATATACGGATGACCCCAAAAGCCGTAGCCTGGTAAACCTTGACCATGCGAAGTTTGATTAATTCCAGCAGCGCCAGGAATGTATAGACAATGCGGCGGCGCGACTTTATTTCTCCCAGCAATTCGTCAAACGTAACATTCTTTTCGCTGGAGAGCCTGTCCAGTATTTCGTTTATTATGTCAGTAACGGACATCTTTTCCAGGTCAATTTCCATCAGCTCCTTTTTGTCCAGGCGCGTCACCAAGCGATGGAAAGCCTCGATAAGCTCAAAAATACTCACCTCGACAAGTTCTTCTTCATCCGACGGCGCCTTTTCGGTTTCCTCCGGCAAAAGAGCCGCTCGCGTGAAGACATCGCGTTCCAGAATCGGCCGCTGCGACAAATTAGCCGCCGCCTCCTTAAAGGCCTTGTATTCCAGAAGCTGCCGTACCAGTTCGGCGCGCGGGTCTTCCTCTTCCTCCTCCGGCTCCTCCGGCTCAGGCAGAAGCATCCTCGATTTTATGTGAATCAACGTGGAAGCCATCACCAGGTATTCGCCGGCCAGGTCGAGATTGAGCGATTTAATCATTTTAAGATACTGCAGGTATTGCTCGGTAATCAGGGCGACAGGAATATTATAGATATCTATCTCGTTTTTTTTAATCAGGTATAAAAGCAGATCAAGCGGACCTTCAAAAATATCCAGCTTTATGGCGTAATCTGTCGTCTGTTCTTCATTCATAAATTTGCGGCCGAATCAAATTTTAACCGCGGCACGTACTTCGTCCATGGTCTGACGCGCTATTTTCGTCGCTTTTTTATTGCCCTCTTCGATGACCGTTTTAACTTCATCAAGATTGCTGTTGTAATAGGCAATGCGCTCATGAACCGGTTTCATCACTTCCGCCACGCGAACCGCGAGCATTTTCTTGCAATCGGTGCAGCCGATGGCCGCCCTGCGGCAGTCGGCATCTATTTGTTTAACTTTATCTTGCGGCGAATACAAGCCGTGAAATGTGAAAACATTGCATATTCCAGGATCACCCGGATCTGTTTTTTTCACCCGCTGGGGATCGGTAAACATGGAGGAAATCTTCTGCTGCAATTCCTTTCCCCGGTCGCTGATATAAATGGAATTTTCGTATGATTTGCTCATTTTTCTGCCGTCGGTGCCCAGAAGCTTGGGCACACCCGCCAAAAGGGGTTCAGGAATGGGAAATACTTCTTTATAAAGAAAGTTAAAACGCCGGGCAATTTCGCGTGTGAGTTCCACATGCGGAAGCTGGTCAACACCCACCGGAACACCGTAAGCTTTATACATAATGATATCGGCGGCTTGCAGAACCGGATAGCCAAGAAAACCGAAAGTGGACAGATCTTTGCCGGAAAGCTCCGCCTTCATTTCTTTATAGGTGGGATTCCTCTCCAGCCAAGCCAGAGGCGTAATCATGGACAGCAATAAAAACAGTTCGGCGTGTTCTTTCACCGCTGATTGCACGAATAAAGTGCTCTTCTGCGGGTCCAGACCGGCGGCAAGCCAGTCCACCATCATCGAAGTTATATTGTTTTTGATATCTTCCGTGGCATTATATTCGCTGGTAATGGCATGCCAGTCAGCGACAAAATAAAAACAATCATATATACCGCTGTTTTGCAGTTCAATCCAATTTCTTAACGCGCCGTGCAAATTTCCCAAATGCAATTTACCGGTAGGACGCATTCCGCTGAGAATTCTTTTTAGCGCCAAAATAAAAGCTCCTTGTCAGGCAATAATACTTTAAGAGATTATCAAGATAAACGCACTAAGGCCTCCCATTAATTTCATTAATAATGAGGAGGCCTCAGTTGAATAATAACTTATAAATTAACTACTTTATTTTGCTTGCCAGTTCCTTGCCAGCCTTAAATTTAACAACTTTCTTCGCGGGAATCTTAATGGTGGTTCCCGTCTGAGGATTTCTTCCTTCTCTGGCCTTCCTTTTGGACACGGAAAAAGTGCCAAAACCAACCAGGCCAACTTTACCGCCTTTTTTAAGTTCTTTTGTGACCGCGACAACGTAAGCATCCAGAGCCAATGCTGCCGCCGCCTTGGTAATATCCGCCCCCGCCGCCATTGCATCAATCAATTCTGCCTTCGTCATTATTCAATTACCCCCTTTTGTAATGTTAAATTTAATACAATTTATTTTTTGCCGCCACACGCGGCTGCTAGCTTATGTATCCTGATGAACCATCAGCCCGACTTCGTAAATCCAGTCTGGCAGAGAGTTTAGAAGATATTCCCTTTTAAACTTGAGCTACGCCTAACACATAAAAAATTAACAAGCAAGAAAAATTTGTTTTTAAAAAAACTTTTTTTAACATTTTTTGCGCTGAAAAATTTTCCGTGTAAATACTCTTTTTA
>ENA-UPXM01001823-UPXM01001823.1-activated-sludge-metagenome-genome-assembly--contig:-NODE-1823-length-26248-cov-5.901997_pt1 | contig 26248 bp, 23 predicted proteins | sample MGYA00238178_ERZ772708 | MGnify/ENA primary metagenome ERZ772708 (study PRJEB29002, sample SAMN05720212) | activated sludge metagenome | isolation source: anaerobic digester from wastewater... | reverse complement strand
TGGATGGTCATCGCCCACGCGAGGCGCAGGGCCTGACTTTGGACACATGCTTTACGAATCAGGAACTACGATTATAAAATTTTGGTTTTCGGTGAATAAAGAACAACAACTTTATCGCTTTAACCGCAGATTAAAAAATCCGCTAAAAATGTGGAAATATTCTCCCGTGGACGAAAAAGGACAAGAACTTTGGGACACCTTTACCTATTACAAAGATCAAATGTTTAGCAGAACGCACAATGCTTTTTCGCCTTGGGTGATGGTGCAATCCGATAACAAACAAAACGCAAGACTCGAAGCAATTCGGTACGTACTTTCATTATTTAATTATGAAGGCAAAGAAAAAGCTACGGTAAATTTGAACCCAGATCCAAATGTGGTTCAACGATATTTCAGAATGGTAAAACAGATTGATTTGTAAGGTGTTATAGAATGAAATCCAAATAATTTCTTACATTTTTTACATTTTGATCCAATTTAAACTTTAAACCAAAATTTATGGAACTCACACAAGAACAATTCGATATATTAAATTCTAAAAAAGGAATTTACGCTTTACTTCAGAACGAAACATTGGACGTAGAAAAAGCACAAAAATTTATACGATACGAAAAACGCCTTGAAAAACTACAAGAAGAACTTATAAAACTACAAAATTGGGTAGTAGAAAACCAAAAAAGAGTGGTAATACTTTTTGAAGGTAGAGATGCAGCAGGAAAAGGTGGCGCAATTAGAAGAATTACCGAAAACATGAATCCCAGACAATACAGAGTTGTAGCATTACCAAAACCCGACGAAGTAGAACGTGGACAATGGTATTTCCAAAGATACATTAATCAACTTCCGAAAGCTGGCGAAATTGTATTTTTTGATAGAAGTTGGTACAACAGAGCAATTGTAGAACCCGTAAATGATTTTTGTAATGAGGAAGAATATAATATGTTTATGAACCAAGTAAATGAATTTGAGAAGATGATTACTACTTCCGGAACGCATCTTTTGAAACTCTATTTTTCTATCTCAAAAGAAGAGCAGGAGAAACGCTTCAAAGATATCATCAACAATCCGCTGAAAAAATGGAAATTTAGTAATGTAGATGAAAATGCACTCAAACTTTGGGATAAATACACCAACTACAAAGAGAAAATGTTCCAAAAAACCAATTCAGAATTCGCTCCTTGGAAAGTTTTTAAAGCCAACAAAAAATCTAAAGCCAGAATAGAATCTTTGGAATATATTCTACAAAATATCCCTTACCAAGTGAAGGATTATGAAGCCATAAAACACGTGGAAATAGATGCAGATGAGGATTACAAATCCGATATTTAAGATACATTTATTATGATCATAAAAAACTTTCAGTATTCCAAAATGCTGAAAGTTTTTTCTTGATAATTCATTATTAAATAGCATCACAAAATTTTTAAATTTTTCTTCAAAACATCTTGCACTTCATCAGTTCTGGTAAGCATAAGTTTTTGAAATCCTAGCAATGCAATTTTCGCACAAACTTCCGCATCATCACCTGCACGATGATGGTTAAAATTAATTTGATGAAGATTTGCTAAATTTTTCAAACCATAACTCTGCAAATCTTTCCAAGATTTTTTAGCAATTTGGACAGAGCAGAGGTAATTCATTTTTGGTTTGAAAAAACCATAATAATCAAGACAGCCACGCAAAACACCCGCATCAAAACTCGCATTGTGTGCAATCATTAAATTTCCGTACATCAATTTTTCTGCTTCTTGCCATACTTCATCAAAAGTGGGCGAATCTTTAACATCTCTCGGTGTAATCCCATGAATGTCGATGTTTCTTGGATGAAAGTAGGGATAACTTGGAGGTTTAATGAGCCAGTTTTCAGTTTTCACAATTACTCCGTTTTCCACCACGCAAATTCCCATTTCACATGCAGAATTTCTTTCGTGTGTCGCAGTTTCAAAATCGATGGCGCAGAAATCAATCATTTAAGGTTTGATATTATTTAGTTTAAACAGTAAAATATTTGCATGAGTAAAATATATTCTTTTTTAACCGCAAAAGCGACAAAAGTAATTCTTGAAAAAAAATTACAAAGATTGCAAAATCTAAATACTTGTTTTTTTTTGAAATTTTGCACACTTTTGAAAATCTCATTTAGCGGTAAATCTTTTGTTTCTTTTGCGGTTAAATAATCAGCAAAATCAGTGAGAGCAAGAGTTTTCATTCCAAAATTTTCTTTATTTCAATATTAAATTCTTCGAAAGAAGCCAAATCATCATGACTTCCACCAAATATTTCTATAAATCTTTTCTCTATTTTTGGTTGGGCGTTTTTAAAGGTGTCGAATAGTTTTTTTCCAGATTTTAGCGGAACTATTTTATCATTCGTCCCGTGAAAATGAAAGAGTGGAACTTTTACTGAAGAAATAAGTTCATTTGACCTAAAATGATAAGTCATCGTTGGCGAAACCCGATCGGTCACTTGCTTTGGCAACCATCGGTTTACAATATCCTGAAGATTAAAAAAAGTAGCTTCCAAAATTAAAGCTTTCGGATGATTTTCGGAGGCGACTTTAATAGCAAAAACACCACCCAAACTTCTGCCATAAACCACCATATTTTTTTCGCCATAATTTTTTTTTGCAAATTCATAAAAAAATTGGGCATCAGAATAGAGCAAATCTTCATTTCTCGGCCCGGAACTTTTGCCGTAACCTCGATAATCCATCACCAAAACATCGTAGCCAAATTGAGTGAATTCACTGGCGATTTTTCCCCAACGATGAAGATTGTCGGAGTTTCCATGAAAATAAAGCAACACACCTTTTGGATTTTTTATTTTGAAATGAAGCGCATTGATTTTTCCCTCGAATGGTGTTTCCCAAAAGTATTCTTCGAAATCTTTATCAAAATCGAATTCGTGATGTTCGGGTAAAATGACGGGTAAAAAAACTACTTTTTCCTGAAAATATTTTAGGATTTCTGACATGGCGCAAATTTAAGAAAACTAATTTTTTCGGTGGTTTTCATTCATACTCGTTTTCTCCATGTCGATAAAAACTTTTCGCTCTTCAAAAATTTCTTCCATCGCACGATGATATTCTTCAAACTGATGAATATTAATATGTCCTGCTCCCAAAATAACATAAAGCCTGGTTAGTTTTGGATTAACTTCGGAAAGGTCGATCGCCGTTTTTATAGGAACCAAACCATCATCACTTCCATGAAGGATTTTAATTGGGCAACGAACATTTTTTAAATAATGAAAAGTCGGAATATTGTAACGCAGAAAGGGTTTTGCGGGCATAAACGGAAGATATCGATGAATCGCTCGTAAAAGAGAGTAGAGTGGAGAAGTGAGAATCAAAATTCGTGGATTGTTTTTCGCGGCCAATCTTGCTGCAAATCCAGAACCGAGCGATCGTCCGTAAACGATGATCTGATCTTCTGAATATTCTTTTTTTACGATGTCATAAATAAATTGCGAGTCGCGTTTCATGGCTTCTGCGGTTCGTTTTCCCGTACTTTTCCCGAATCCACGATAATCCATCATGATGACTTCGTAGTTTAACCTCGTGAAATCGATGGCAAATTTTCCCCAACCTTTGATGCTTTTCGTGTTACCTTTCAGATAAATTACAACGCCTTTTGGGTTTTCAACTTGAAAATGCAAATAATTGATTTGGGCACCACGTTCTGGTTCAACGGTTTTTTCCTCCGCTTTTAAATGTTCATAAGCAAATTTAAAATCTGGTGAAAGTTTCTCGGGTTGAAAAAAAAATCGATGTTGAAAAAAATAAATCAGTATTCCTGTAATCAGCGTAACTGTCACAACAATGCTTAAAAGAAAGTAAATATCTATTTTCATATCAATGATATAAAAGTAAATAAATTTAGGAGAATTATTTGTGTTTCTTTAAATTTTTATCAAATTATCATAGAAAATGTTTAAATATTAACCATTTTTTTTCGTAATAATCGGTAATTTGATTTTTTCCGCGCAATTTGAGTGTTCCATAAAACTGTCGATACCAACTTCCGTGTGCTCGAATAACTGCCCAAAAGTGAGAGAAGCCATTTTTGTATCCCAAATAGATTCCTGCAAAACCATCTAAAATCAAACGTGCGGGAATCACCCAAAATAATGTATGTAAAGGCGCATTTTTTAAAATCATCGACAGGTTATTTCGGATGTTTAAAAATGTTTTCTGTGCACTTTGTTTATTTAATGATCCACCTCCGACATGAAAAATGGTTGATTTTCCGGTGTAAAATATTTTTCTTCCTGAATTTTTTAATCGCCAACACAAATCAATTTCTTCCTGATGGGCGAAAAATCTTTGGTCGAAACCATTTTGATCCCAAAAATCTTGAGAACGGATAAACAAACAACAACCTGAAGCCCAGAAAATTTCGGTTTCATCATTATATTGTCCGAGATCTTCTTCTAGATCTTCAAAAATTCTTCCTCTGCAATAAGGAAATCCAAGATTGTCGATAAATCCTCCTGCAGCGCCTGCAAATTCGAAATAATTTCTTCGGTGGTAATCTAGAACTTTCGGTTGAACAGCAGCAATACTTAAATCACTTTGAAAAAGGTCTAAAACAGGATTGATCCAGTTTTCTGTCACTTCAACATCGGAGTTTAAAAGACAGTAAATTTCAGCCTCGATTTTCTTTAAACCTTCATTGTAACCTCCTGCAAATCCGTAATTTTTTTCGTTTTGAACAATTTTTATCGCAGGAAATTTTTCCTTTAAGAAAGAAACAGAATCGTCTGTGGAAGCATTGTCAATTACAAAAATGTCGGTGTTTCCTGAATGTAAAATGACATTTGGAAGAAATTTTTCTAACCAATTTTTGCCGTTCCAGTTGAGGATAACAATTGCTAAATTCAAGATGTGAAAATTAATTATTAATTATTAATGATAGAAAAGATGCGCTATCATTGTCCCATAAATTTAATGGCATTTTGGTATTTCCATCTTCTATGTGACCAAAGATAATTGTCGGGTCTTTTATTAATGGTGTTTTCCAAAAGATGATGGAATTTTTTTACAACTTCATGTTCCACAAATTTCTCGCCATCTGGATAAATTCGATAATAATTGATCTGATAATATCCGCGCTTCACTTTTTTCATTTCACAAAAAACAAACGCCAGTTCCATTCTGGTAGAAAGTTTGTCGTATCCTACAAAAGCAGGAGTTTTTTGGTTCAAAAAATTAAGACCATAAGTAACTTCCGAGTGATGAGGAGTTTGATCGGCAACGAACATATACACAGAATTTCCATCATTGGGATTTCTGAAAATATGCCGAATCACCTCTTTTGCTTCCAAAGCTTGATTTCCAAATCGGTTTCTAAGGGATTTTATCTTTTCTTCCCAGAAACTGTTTTGTACTTTTCGATACACAGGAAAACTATTTTCTTGAGGAATAATGGTCGCTAAAGTGTTGTACCATTCCCAATTAAAAACATGTCCTGCGAGCAAAATTACATTTTTATTTTCCTCTTTGGCTTCCTGAAATATATCTTGATTCAAATGCTGAACACGAACACGCAGTTCTGTGGAAGAAATGGTGAAGGATTTGAAAGTTTCTACAATATAATCGCAAAAATTAATGTAAAACTTTTTCTCAATTTTTTTTAGATCTGCAGGTGACTTTTCTGGAAATGAATGTTGAAGATTCTCGAGTACCACTTTTCTTCTGTAACCAATGATATAATAGATTACAAAAAACATAAAATCCGAAATCAGGTACAAAATCCGAAGTGGAATTTGTGAAAGCAGCAGAATTATTTTAAAAAGAAATCTCATAAATAATTTGCAAATTTAATGATAATATAGTTTATTGATGGCGCTATTTTTGTTTATTTGTTTCGAATAAATATTTAAAAAAGTATGATCAAATTAAATTTGAAAATTTTAGCTTTTTCGTCATTACTCGTTACAAGTTTGGCATATTCGCAAAAGACGGATCAATTGCAAACAAAAAACAATGTTTCCGATAATGCTCTCCTTTTAAAAGCGAAAAATGACTCCGTTGTTGCGGCGAAGAAAAAGGCAGCTGCAGCCGAAATCGCAAAGCTTCCGAAACCTTACAATCAGAAGGAAAATGCGCAAACAAAAATCGCAGAATTGGTAAAACAAGCGAAGAAAGAAAATAAAAATGTCATGATTCAAGCCGGTGGAAACTGGTGTATTTGGTGTTTGAGATTTGATCATTATGTCCAAACTACCCCAGAATTAAAAGCATTAGTTGATCAAAATTTCATTTACTATCATTTAAATTACTCTCCCGAAAATAAAAATGAAAAGGTTTTTGCAAAATACGGGAATCCAGGAGAAAAATTTGGCTATCCAGTTTTTATCGTTTTAGATCAGAACGGGAAGCAAATTCATACGCAGGATAGTTCAGTTTTAGAAGAGGGAAAAGGATACAGTTTAGAAAAAACCAAAACCTTTTTTAAAGATTGGTCGCCGAAATCTTAAATTAAAAATCTCGTCATTGATTTGACGAGATTTTTTTTTAGAGGAGTTTCTTAATCCAATTTAATTTTTTATCATTGTAAGGTGGATATTTTAGATCTGGTTCTCCCCAAGTTGCACGATCCAAAACTGCTTTTTGGTGAGAAAATGCATCGAACCCATATTTCCCATGATAATTCCCGATTCCTGAATTTCCAACACCGCCGAAAGGTAAATAATCGTTGCTCAAGTGCATCACAACATCATTAATACAACCACCACCAAACGAAATTTTTGTAGTAAATTCTTCCTTTTCTTCCGAATTATCGCTAAATAAATACGCAGAAAGTGGTTTTTCATACGCTGCGATTTGCAGTAAAGCTTCATTGAAATTTTTGAATGTCAAAACCGGAAGAATAGGTCCGAAGATTTCTTCTTGCATCACTTTATCATTCCACGTTACATCATGCATAATCGTGGGTTCAATATATCTTTTTGCAGCATCTGTTTTTCCACCAAAATATACTTTTTCTTGATCAATTAAATTCACCAACCGATCAAAATTTCTTTGATTGATGATTTGGGTGTAATTTTCGGATTCTGAATGGTAATTAAATTTTTGAATGTAAGATTGTAAAGAATCTAGAAAACTGTCTTTCACTTTTTCATCGACCAAAATATAATCTGGTGCAACGCAAGTTTGTCCTGCGTTCAAAAATTTTCCCCACACAATTCTTTTTGCAGCGACTTCAAAATTGGCGCTAGATGTTACAATTGCCGGACTTTTTCCACCCAATTCTAAAGTTACAGGTGTTAAATGTTTGGCGGCAGCTTCATAGATAATTTGCCCCACTTTCGGACTTCCTGTAAAAAATATCTTATCGAATTTTAGTTTTAAAATTTCCGTTGTTTCTTCAATTCCGCCTTCTGCAACGTAAAAATAATCTTTCGGAAAATTCTCATTGATGATTTTTGCCATTGCTTTCATCGTGTTTTCGGCGATTTCACTTGGTTTTAAAATACAGGTATTTCCTGCCGCCAAAGCTGCAACAACTGGCGAAAGTGATAATTGATAAGGATAATTCCAGGCGCCAATAACCAACGTACAACCAAGAGGTTCGGGATAAATTTTACTGGAACCCAATTGATTGGCGAGATTGGTGCGAACTTTTTTAGGTTTTGCTAAAGAATTAAGATTTTTCAAAAAATAATCGATGTCTTTCAAAACAAAGGAAATCTCCGTCGTAAAAGTGTCGAATTTCGATTTCCCAAAATCTTTATAGATGGAATCGTAGAGTAATTCATCATTTTTCAGAAGAACTTCTTTCAGTTTTTCGAGGTACATTTTCCTGAATTTCAGGTTTTTGGTTTTTTGACTGTTAAACAAATTCCGCTGATCGGATAAAATATTTTGAAAATCCATTATTATTTTAATTTTTCGTTTCGTATCAATTGAGGGTAATATCTTTTTTAAATTACTGAAAAACAATTAGTTATTCAATATGAAATCTGCGGCTTTTTCCGCAATCATCAAACATGCTGCATTGGTGTTTCCAGAAATAATTTCCGGCATGATCGAAGCATCTGCAACTCTAAGGTTTTCAATACCATGAACTTGCAATTTATCATTGACCACAGAATTTTCACCGTTTCCCATTCTGCAGGTTCCAACAGGATGATAAAGGGTTTCTAATGTTTTTTTAAGGTGCTCAATCAAAACATCATCAGAAGAATTTCTTGGCGGCCAATTCATTTTCTTTAATCTTACGTCATCAAAACTCGAAGAATCCATTACTGCCATTGCTTTTTTCAATCCAAATAATAATCTTTTGACATCATTTTCTTTCGATAAAAAATTGGGTTGGATCAGTGGTGCAACTCGACTGTCTTTAGATTGTAAAAGAATATTTCCCGAGCTTTCTGGATGCAATAATATGGCCAAAATCGTATAACCGTTTGTTGTTGGAAGTGAAAATGGGTTGTAAAGATCCGCTTTGTAGTCATTTCCCATGTGTAAAGGCGAAAAGTGAAACTGCAAATCTGGAATTTTTTTCTCTTCGGAAGATTTAAAAAATGAGGTGGTTTCAATAATAGAGTAGTTGAGCAACGATTCTTTTTTCCGAAAATATTGCAACAGATTGCTGATGAACCCCGTTTTTTTAATAACAGTATTTAATCCATTTACTTTGCTGAAATCGCTGGTTCCTGTCCACACGTGGTCTTTCAAATTTTCGCCAACTGCGGGTAAATCTTTAATTAAATCAATATCAAATTTTTTCAGTTCTTCTTTTGGGCCAATTCCCGATACTTTCAAAAGTTGTGGCGATTGAATTGCACCTGCACAAAGGATCACTTCTTTATTGCAAAATATTTGTTCCGAGGAATTTTTCCCGGCATAGATTTCTACACCAATCGCTTTTCCATTTTCAATGATTATCTTTTTTACAAAAGATTTTGTTCTGATTGTTAAATTTGTTCGGTCAGAAATAGGTTTTAAAAATGCTTCATACGTGCTTTGACGAACGTTTTTATCAATCGTGTATTGTAAAAAAGAAGAACCTTCCTGGTTTTCACCATTGTAATCTTCATTAAAATTCAACCCATTTTCTTTACAGGCTTCAATAAACTTATAGGTTGATTTGTTATATTCTTTGCGCAATGAAACGTTTAATTCCCCATTTTTACCGTGAAACTCATTATTAAAGGAGTGGTTGTTTTCAGATTTTTTAAAATAGGGAAGAAGCGAATCGTAATTCCAACCTTTATTTCCCATTTCTTGCCAGTTGTCATAATCTTTTGAGTTTCCACGAACGTAAGCCATTGCATTTGTCGCACTCGATCCACCCAAAGATTTTCCTCTGGGAATATAAATTTTCCGGTTATTGACGAATTTTTGTGGTTCCGTTGAAAATGCCCAATCCATTTTACTGCGATTCAACAAACTATACCATCCCGGAATTTTTGATAAAAAATTCGGTTTTCCACCCGCTTCTATTAATAGAACTGAGTTTTCTTGATTTTTGCTTAGTCGATTTGCCAAAACACTTCCCGAAGAACCTGCACCAATAATTATAAAATCTACATTCATTTTTTTTAAGGTCTAATTTTTAAATTTAATCATTTAATTGATCTTTTTTAAAAAAATGCATCATTTTTAATAATGCTTTAAATAAGATTTTACAAATAAAATTTATTTAAGATTGAATCACTTTTATTTCTGCTCTTAATATATTACTTTTGTTACCTTAAAGATTTAAAATGAATTCCTACAAAAATCCTCTTGAAGAACGCTATTCGAGTGAAGAAATGCTCTATAATTTCTCTCCCAATAATAAGTTCCGAAACTGGCGAAAACTGTGGATTGCACTGGCTGAAATTGAAAAAGATTTAGGGCTTGACATTTCTGACGAACAAATTTCACAACTGAAAGACAACGCAGAAGAGATTGATTACGAGAAAGCTGCAGAATATGAGAAGAAGTTTCGTCACGATGTTATGGCGCATGTTCATACCTACGGCGACGTGGCTCCCTTAGCAAAAGGAATTATTCATCTCGGAGCTACTTCGGCTTTTGTTGGTGACAATACAGATTTGATTCAAATGCGCGACGGTCTTCTGTTGATCAGAAAACAATTGGTCAATGTGATGAAAAATCTGGCTGATTTCGCCCTTCAATACAAAGATTTACCGACTCTTGGTTTTACACATTATCAACCGGCACAATTAACAACTGTAGGAAAACGCGCCACATTATGGTTACAGTCTTTAATTTTAGATTTCGAAGAATTAGAATTTTTCTTAGAAACTTTAAGATTTCGTGGCGTGAAAGGAACAACCGGAACTGCCGCAAGTTTTTTAGAACTGTTTAATGGCGATTATTCCAAAGTAAAACATTTGGATAAAGAACTTTCAAAACGGTTTGGTTTTGATAAAGTTTTCGGAGTTTCCGGCCAAACTTACGACCGAAAAATTGATGCGAAAGTTGTTGCTTTACTTTCTAATATTGCACAATCTGCTCATAAGTTTACCAATGATTTAAGACTTTTACAGAATTTAAAAGAAATCGAAGAACCTTTTGAAAAAAATCAAATTGGATCTTCTGCAATGGCTTACAAAAGAAATCCAATGCGTTCTGAAAGAATCGGAGCCTTATCAAAATTCGTCATGTCACTTTCTACAAGTTCCGCAATGGTCGCATCTACACAATGGTTTGAAAGAACTTTGGATGATTCTGCCAATAAAAGATTAACCATTCCGCAAGCGTTTCTTTCCGTAGATGCGATTCTGATGATTTGGAATAATATCATGAACGGAATCGTGGTGTATGAAAATAGAATTCAGAAACATATTATGGAAGAACTTCCATTTATGGCGACCGAATATATTATTATGGAGGAAGTAAAAGCTGGCGGTGATCGTCAGGAAATTCACGAAACTATCCGCGTGCATTCGATGGAAGCCTCAAAAAAAGTGAAAGAAGAAGGGAAGGAGAACGATTTGCTTGAAAGAATTTTAAACGATCATTCCTTAAAACTGGATAAATCGAAATTGATGGAAGTGCTCGATCCGAAAAACTTCATCGGTTTCGCGCCCATTCAAACGGAAGAATTTATCGAAAACGAGGTAAATTCAATCCTCCAAAAGTACGCCGACTTAATCGGGTTAAAAGCCGACCTTAAAGTATAAATAATTAATGCAGTCTTTTTGGCTGCAATTTTTTTTACCCTTATGAAACATAAATATTTGCTTTTGTTCCTATTTACGTTAATATTTCAAAGTGCATATAAAGCGCAGAGTTTTAGCAATCAAAAAAAAGGAATGTTAAGTTCGAGTCAGTTTAGTGATTTGAAAGCGTTTTTAGTTTCTAAAAATCTGCAAATTAAGGATACTATTTTTATTAAATATGACTTCAATAAAGAAAGTTGCTGGAATCGCTTAGATGAGCAGGGAAATGAAAAAATAGAGATTATCAAAATGAGTTTTCAGAAGCATATTTCAGATTTCAACGCTCAACATAAAGATGCAATTGCTTATAACTTTAGAGAGCCAGGAAATAGAATAAACAAACTTAAATTATGGGATAGTACGATAATTATCGATGATCTCTACTTTTTAAAAAATCTTCTTTTTAAAAAGAAGCGAGAATGTGGAACTTCTGTAATTATTCTAAACGACGGATCCTATCTTCTTTATTTTGGTGATCCACATTTTGAACTTTTGGATAAAGTTTATCAGAATCAATAAAAAATCTAATTAAAACTAAAAACTGACATCTAATGTCTAATAAAAAAAGAATCTTCGTAGAAAAAAAAGGAATTTTCGATGTTGAAAGTCCACAGGTTTTTAATGAAATCAAAAATATTGTTCCGACAATTAAAGATGTTAAAGTTTACAACATCTATGATGTTTTCGGAGTGAATGACCATGAGTTCTCGAAAGTCATCAACAGTACTTTTGTAGATCCAGTGACCGATATTTTGCATGAAGAAAATCCGGCAAAAAGCAATCATTTCGCAACCGAATTTTTACCAGGACAATATGATCAACGCGCAGATTCTGCACAGCAATGTATTGCCTTATTAACTGAAAATGAGAATGGTAAAGTAAGAAGTGGGAAACTCATCGAATTGTTTGGAGTTTCGGAAGCTGAAATAGAAACCATCAAAAATCATTTGATCAACAAAGTTGAATCTCAGATTAAAAATTTATCAAAATTAGAAATTCCGGCAGAAGAAACACCTGATCCGGTTATTGTTCACGAAGGTTTCAATGATTTTTCTGCAGAAGAATTAAAAGCTTTTTACGATGATCACGGTTTTGCTTTAGATATTGATGATCTCGGTTTTATTCAAAGCTATTTTAAGTCAGAAAATAGAAATCCGACCGAAACCGAACTCAAAGTTCTCGATACGTATTGGAGCGACCATTGCCGACATACGACTTTTGAAACTGAACTAACTGATATTCAGTTTAATGATGCCTTTAAATCGACTTTAGAAACGATATTTAATGATTATTTAGAAAAAAGAAAATTCTTGGATCGAGAAGCGAAACCCGTTTCATTGATGGATTTGGCAACGGTTTGTGCAAGATATTTTCACAAGATAGGTAAATTAGAAAACCTCGTAGTTTCCGATGAAATCAATGCTTGTACGATTGAAATTGAAGCAGAATTCGATGGTAAAAAAGAACCGTGGTATTTGTTATTTAAAAATGAAACCCATAATCACCCAACGGAAATTGAACCTTTTGGTGGTGCATCAACTTGTTTAGGCGGCGCAATCCGTGATCCTTTATCCGGACGTGCTTTTGTTTATCAGGCGATGCGATTATCTGGAGCAGCCAATGTTCTAGAACCGATTTCTGAAACTTTAGCAGGTAAACTTCCACAACGAACGATTACGAAACAAGCTGCAAACGGCTATTCTTCCTACGGAAATCAAATCGGTTTAGCCACCACTTCTGTCAATGAAATTTACCACGATGGTTACAAAGCAAAACGCATGGAAGTTGGTTTCGTCGTTGGTGCCGTGAAAAAGGATTGGGTGAAAAGGGAGCAACCTCAAAATGGAGATCACGTTATTTTATTAGGCGGCGCAACCGGAAGAGACGGAGTTGGCGGTGCAAGTGGAAGTTCAAAAGTACAGGATGAAACCTCGATTCATACTTTATCAACCGAAGTTCAAAAAGGAAATGCGGTTGAAGAGCGAAAAATTCAAAGACTCTTTAGAAACCCAGAAGTTACGACTTTAATTAAAAAATCAAACGATTTTGGAGCAGGTGGAGTTTCTGTTGCGATCGGTGAAATTGCTGATTCACTGGAAATTAACCTCGATATCTTACCTTTAAAATATGAAGGTTTAAATGGAACTGAACTTGCTATTTCGGAATCACAAGAAAGAATGGCGGTCGTTATTGAAGCGAAAGATAAAGAGCAATTCATCAGGTTCTGTGAAAAGGAAAATATAAAAGCCGTAGAAGTTGCGAAAGTAACCGATTCCGGAAGAATGCAGATGTTTTGGCAAGGAAATAAAATTGTTGACCTAGGTCGGGAATTTTTAGATACCAATGGTTGTGCAAAAAAACAGCATGCTGAAGTTTCACACTTGCAAACAATTGATAATCAAGTTTTAAAATTTAATGAAGAAAATTTATTAAAGATTCTTTCCAGTAAAAATGTCGCTTCCCAAAAAGGATTGGTAGAAATGTTCGATGCTTCTGTGGGCGGAACTTCTGTTGCAATGCCGTTTGGAGGAAAACATCAGTTAACAGAAATGGAAGGAAGTGTGCAAACGCTGCCTATTTTAAACGCCGAAAACATCGAAACAGTTTCTTTGGCGAGTTGGGGATTTGATGCCGAAATATCGTCTCAAAACTCCTTAATTGGAGCTGCGAACGCCGTAGTTGAAAGTGTTGCAAGATTGTTGCAATGGGTGGTAATTATAAAAATATCCGTTTGAGTTTCCAGGAATATTTTGAAAAACTTGGGAATAATCCTAAAAAGTGGGGGAAACCATTGGCTTCTTTGCTTGGAGCGTATGATGCGCAGATGAATTTCGAATTGGCTGCAATTGGTGGTAAAGATTCTATGAGTGGAAGTTTTCAGGATATTCACGTTCCACCGACCTTGATTTCTTTTGCGTGTGCAAACGGAGAAAAGAAAAATATCATTTCACCGGAGTTCAAAAAAGCCGGAAATAAATTGTACTTATTTAACCATATTTCGCAAGAAAATGGAATGCCGAATTATGGCGATTTGAAACAAATTTTTGATTTCATATTTGAAAATATTAAGGCGAAAAAGATTGTTTCTGTCAAGACGATTAAAGAAGGTGGAGTTGCAGTTGCCTTATCGAAAATGAGTTTTGGGAATCATCTTGGAGCGGAAGTTGAACTCGCTGAAGATTTGCTCTTGACCAAGAATATTGGAAGTTTAATCATCGAAAGTTCAGCAGTTTTAGAAAATGATTTACTTCAAGTTATTGGTGAGATTTCAAATTCGAGTAATTTGAAAATCAATACTTTTGAGTTCAATATCGAAAAATTACTTGAAGCATGGAAAGGAACTTTTGAAGAACTTTTTCCAACGGCAGAAGAAAAGAAAATGGTGGTAGAAATTGATTCAAAATTGAACTCTATTCAACCAAGATCGATTCAGATCTTAAAACACAACTTAGCGAAACCGAAAGTTTTTGCACCCATTTTTCCGGGAACCAATTGTGAATATGAAACTCAAAATGCCTTTAGAAAAGAAGGTGCTGAAGTTTCAGGATTGCCTTTAATTAATCTCAATCATCAATTATTAAATGAAAGTTTAGATGCCTGGATTTCGGAAATTAACCAGTCGCAAATTTTAGTTTTATCGGGTGGTTTTTCAGCCGGAGATGAACCCGATGGTTCTGCAAAATTCATCGTCAATGTTTTGAAAAATGAGAAGATGAAAAATGCAGTTCATCAATTATTGGAACGGGACGGAATGGTTCTCGGAATCTGTAACGGTTTTCAAGCGTTGGTAAAATCAGGATTATTGCCTTATGGTGAAATTCGGGATTTAGATGCAGATTCTCCGACTTTAGCGCATAACGCAATTGGTCGTCATATTTCTCAAATGGTAGATGTGAAAGTCATCAATGATGATTCTCCTTGGTTAAAAGGAATGAAGGATCAAGTTTTCACAATTCCTATTTCACATGGTGAAGGTCGTTTCGTGGCCTCAGAAAAAGTGCTTCAGGAACTGTACGAAAATGGACAAATTGCCACTCAATATATTGATCACGATGGAAATATTGCGCATGGAATGCCTTTTAACCCCAATAATTCCTTATTCGGAATTGAAGGATTGACTTCTAAATCTGGAAAAATTTATGGAAGAATGGGACATCCGGAACGGTTTTCTGAAGGTTTATTGAAGAATATTCCGACTGCGAATTATCATAATATTTTTAAAAATGGAGTTGAGTATTTTAAATAATAGGAGTTAGACTGTTGAGAGCATTAATTTTAAATTATAAGTCAATTTGCTTATACTTGTGTTTTATTAGTGAATTTACTTATATTTTCGAATCAATTTTTTTAAAAAATTATAAGGCAATCACCTTATAATTTGAGTTTATAAGGTAATTACCTTATAATTTGAATTTATAAGGAATAATGCTTATATTTGAATCATGATTGCAATTATTACCGGAGATATTATTAATTCTCAAAAGTCCGATTCCGAGTTGTGGCTTCCAAAATTGAAGGGATTGTTGCAATCGTGGTCGACTACACCAGAGAATTGGGAAATATACAGAGGCGATGAATTTCAGTTAAAATGCAGTGTTGATGAAGTTTTTCATAAAGCATTGCTTATAAAATCACTCCTCCGAAGTTTTGAGAATTTAGATGTACGTGTGGCAATCGGTATTGGCAATGAAGTTTTTCTATCTGAAAAAATCACCGAATCGAATGGCTCTGCTTATTTGAATTCGGGAAGATTGCTCACAGATATTAAATCTCAGGGAAAAACATTTGCCATACAAACGGAAAATGAAAAAGTAAACCGAGATCTCAATATTCTTTTCAAATGGGCTGCAATTGACTTCGATAACTGGACCGTAGCAACAGCAGAAATTATTCATCAGTTATTGCGAAATTCAGAATTAACTCAGGATGAATTGGCGAAAGAACTCAATATTACCCAATCATCAGTTAGTCAGAGACTTAAAAGAGCTAATTTTGAATTGCTGCAAGAAACAGATTTGTATTTTAGAAAAAAAATAACAGAATTATAAATGATTTTTACCAACCTCATATTTGCACATTTATTGGGAGATTTTATTCTTCAACCCAATTCTTGGGTCGCTGATAAAGAGGTAAAAAAGGGGAGAAGCATTTATTTATATTTTCATGTTTTCATCCATATCATTCTTGCACTCGTGTTTCTTTGGGATTTAAAACTGTGGTGGATTGCCTTAATTATTGGCATCACACACTTTTTTATCGATTGGGCAAAACTGAAATTTCAAACATCAAAAACAAAAAGAACTTGGTTTTTCATCGATCAAATCTTGCATATTCTTATCATTGCTGCAATTTCAATTTGGTATTTTCCTTATTTTAAATGGAATGATTTCTTTAATCCTGAAAATTTAAAAATTGCAACAGCAGTTATTTTTCTCACCATTCCGTGTTCCATTTTAATTAAAACCGTCATCTCTGTTTGGACTCCGATTACCGTAGAACACAGCAAATTGCAAACAGAATCTTTGGTGAATGCCGGAAAATATATCGGAATTTTAGAACGACTTTTGGTTTTCGTATTTATTTTAGTCAATCATTGGGAAGGCGTTGGTTTTATGATCGCGGCAAAATCGGTTTTCAGGTTCAGCGATTTGGCAGAAGCAAAACAGAGGAAACTCACAGAATATGTATTAATAGGAACTTTGCTAAGTTTTGGCATCGCAGTTCTAACAGGAATTTTAGTGAAAATTTAATATAAAGTAAAATTTAATAAAAAGTAAAAATGACAAAAGGAGCAATGCTTTATGAAGGAAAGGCAAAGCAGGTTTTTGAAACCGACAATCCCAATGAAGTGATTGTCCGTTTTAAAGATGATGCAACCGCTTTCAACGCACAAAAAAGAGGAAGTGTAGATCTTAAGGGAGAAATGAACAACGCGATTACCACGTTGATTTTCGAGTATTTGAACACCAAAGGAATTCCGACGCATTTCATTAGTAAAATAGACGAAAGAGAACAATTGGTAAAAAAAGTTCAGATCATTCCTCTAGAAATGGTTGTTCGAAACTATTCCGCCGGAAGTATGGCACAAAGATTAGGAGTGGAAGAAGGAATTAAATCTCCTGTAACCATTTTCGATCTCTGCTTTAAAAGAGATGATCTCGGAGATCCTCTTATCAATGATCATCACGCTGTTTTTCTCGGTGCGGCAACGTATGAAGAACTCGATGAGATGTACGAACTGTCTTCAGATATTAATGATCTCTTAATTGAACTTTTTGATCAAATGAATATCATTTTGATTGATTTCAAAATTGAATTGGGCAAAGATTCGACCGGAAAAATAATTTTAGCCGATGAAATTTCGCCCGATACCTGTAGACTTTGGGATAAAGATACCATGAAGAAACTCGATAAAGATCGATTCAGAAGAGATTTGGGTGATGTTACCGAAGCGTATGTAGAAATTTATGAACGATTGAAAAAAGTTCTTCAAAAATAATTTTTGGGAAAACTAAAAATGAAAGATTTACAACGATACAAAGAAGATTATTTAAATCAGTTTAAGGAAAATACGTACGGCAGAAATCTCCTCAAAACCGAAGATCCATTTGATGCTCCTTCCGAGGAATGTGGAATTTTCGGCTTGTACTCAGAGAACGATGTCGATACCTTTTCTCTTTCGCAATTTGGCCTTTTTGCGCTTCAACACAGAGGTCAGGAAGCATGCGGGATTTCTGTGATGAAAGATGGAAAGATTTTCAATATTAAAGATGAAGGTTTGGTTCTTGATGTTTTCAAAGAAATTCGCAATCCCGAGACTTTTATGGGCAATTCTGCAATCGGTCATACCCGATATACGACTGCAGGTGATAAGAAAAAGTATAATTTTCAGCCCTTTTTTGCTAAAAATGAATATGATCAAATCATCCTTTCCATCGCTCATAATGGTAATTTAACCAATGCACATGAACTTAAAAAGGAATTGGAAGCAGAAGGAGTCGTTTTCAAGGCAACTTCAGATTCTGAAGTTATTTTGCGACTGATTCAAAAAAACCTTGATCTTGGTTTAAGAGGTGCCATTAAAGCCACGATGGAAAAGATCGAAGGTGCTTATTCTGTGGTAGGAATGACGAGAAATAAATTTTTTGCCTTTCGTGATTTCCATGGGATTCGTCCCTTAGTTTTGGGTGCGATTGACGAAAAAACATTTGTTGCGGCTTCAGAATCTGTTGCTTTAGATGCTGTGGGAGCGCAATATGTACGCGATATTTTACCTGGCGAAATTGTTTATACCAATGAAAATGAACCAGGTTTACAAAGCTTTCTGGTCAAAGAAGATTGCGAAAAAAGAATCTGTGCATTCGAATATATTTATTTTGCGCGCCCCGATTCTATTTTAGAAAACATTAATGTACACGAAATCCGAGAGAAATCGGGGATGAAAATATGGGAACAAGCACCTGTAGAAGCTGATATTGTTATTGGTGTGCCAGATTCTGGAGTTCCGGCTGCGATTGGTTTTTCTATTGCTTCGGGTATTCCATTTCGCCCCGTTTTGATTAAGAACCGATATATTGGCAGAAGTTTTATCGTTCCTACTCAGGAAATGCGTGAGAGAATTGTCAATTTAAAACTGAATCCCATTGTTTCCGAAATTAAAGGAAAAAGAGTAGTCATTATCGATGATTCTATCGTGCGCGGAACTACTTCAAAAAGATTGGTGCGAATACTGAAAGATGCAGGAGTAAAAGAAATTCATTTCCGAAGTGTTTCACCACCAATTATCGCACCTTGTTACTTAGGAATCGATACTCCATCAAAAGATGATCTCATTTCTGCGAACATGAATGTGGAAGAATTGAGAAATTATTTGGGAGTTGATACGCTAGAATTTTTAAGCATGGATAATCTGAAAGTGATTTTGGGTAGCTCTAATCACTGTTTTGGGTGTTTTACAGAAGAATATCCTGTTCCACCGGGACCAAATCCCGATTTTAAAGATGAATAAATAGAAAAAAGGTTGGGAATAATTTCCCAACCTTTCTTATAAGGTGTATAAGCAATTCTTATTAGAATTTATACGCTAAACCAACTTGAAAAGTATTGTTTCTTACTGCATCAGAACCACTTGGTCTGTTTTTCGCAACATCGGTTAAACCTGCAACATATCTTGCAGTTAAACCTACATTTGGAGTGAAATAATATCCTGCTCCTAATCCAATTCCAAAGTTGAAAGTGTTCAAATTGTCTTTGATATCAACAGAACCAGAGTTTGTTGAAGTTGTAGTAGTTGTTCCTGTAGTTGAAGTTACGGTAGTATCTCCTTTAGATTTTCCGCTTACCATTAATCCAAATTCTGGACCTGCTTCTAAATAAAATCCTGGAGTAGCATTATATTGAAACATTACTGGAACAGTTACATAATCTAAATTAGTAGAACCTGTTGTTTTGCTTACTACTGTAGTTCCACCAACTGTTGTTGTGCTTGTAGAAGTTGATTTGTCTCCCATTTGAGAGTAAAGTAGTTCTGGTTGAATACTAAAGTTTGCTGCTAATGGAGCATTCATAAATACCCCTGCGTTGAAACCGATTTTAGATTTTTGGTCGCTTAATGAAGCGTCTTTTGATAAAGATGAAACATTCATTCCTCCTTTAATCCCGAATTGTTGTGCAAATGCTAATGAACTCATTGCTACTGCTGCACCTAAAAATAACTTTTTCATAATCTTTAATTTTTCTAATTAATTTTACATTTTTAATAATGAGATGTTTTTCTTTTTTAAAAATGATAAGCCTACCATTTTCAAAATCATTAAATCCTCACTATCTACGCATTTTAAATTTTGTTTTACGTGTGGGGTACTTCCAAACGCTGTGCCAAAACGATATAAAGTTTGAAAAAATTAAACGATGGTTTAAATAGTTTTTGTAATAAGATGCTGTAAATCAAATGTATTGCCGTAAAATAAAAATTCTCATACAATATTTGTACAAGAATTGAGTTCAGCAGTTTTATTACTTTTTAAGGCAAATTTTGATAATAATGCAATGACTTGTTGATGTGTTCTGCATCAACCGAACAGTTATAAGAAGAATTTCCGATTCCGGTTAACAAGGAAAAATTAATGGTTCCGTGCGAATTTTTCTTGTCGTTCCTCATTAGATTTAAAATTTCTTCTACTGAGAACTGCTTCGTATCAATATCGGGGAAGAATTTTCTCAGATGAGAAATAATGGTATTCGATGTTTCTTCTGAAATTAATCCGTGCAACATCGAAATTCTCGTTTCGGAAATCATGCCTAAAGCAACAGCTTCACCATGCATAATTGGCTTTCCTTTCAATAAGAATAAACTTTCTAACGCATGACCAATCGTATGACCAAAGTTTAAGGTCTTACGAATATTTTGTTCGGTAAAATCTTGATCAACCACCTTTTGTTTAATCTTCATCGAAGTTTCAATGAAAGGGAAAACACTTTGAGGCGTTAAATTTTTAATCGAAATTAAATCGTTCCAATGCTTTTCATCGATAATTAAACCATGTTTGAGCATTTCGGCAAAACCACTTCTGAGTTCTTCAAACGGCAATGTTTCTAAAAATTTTGGAAAGACAAAAATCTGTTCCGGATTCGCGAAAGTTCCAATAATGTTCTTCAAAAACTGATGATCGATTCCTGTTTTTCCACCAATTGAAGCATCGCACATTCCCAAAAGCGTCGTAGGAATATTAATAAAAGGAATTCCTCTTTTGTAAGTTGAGGCGATAAATCCACCCAAGTCCGTAAGAACTCCACCACCTAAATTAATCATTAAAGCTTTCCGATCAGTTTCAAATTCGGTTAAGATTTCCCAAAGTTGAGCCGCAGTTTCTAATGTTTTCATCTCTTCGCCGGCTTCAATTTCTATAATTTCAAAAGGAATCTCGGTCTCTAAATTTCCTAAAAGTCTTGGAAGACAATATTCATGCGTGTTTTCATCAACCAAAATTAATAGTTGGGTCGGTTGTAATTGGTGTAGAAATTCGTTGAGTTGGGAGAAATCCTCATCTAAAATTGAAATCATTGAACTAAAATTTGTCGCAAAATTAAACTATAAATTCGTTTTATCAATTCATAGAGTTATATTAAATTTGTTGCACTTTAAAAATAATCATGAGTATTTTCAATAACACCCAAGTTGCCTTCGCAGACAAAACTGATTCTCAACTCAAAAAAGCATTTTGGATGTTCAAGGCAATTGAGCAGCCGTTTATTACCAACATTGGAATTTCTGCGCTCAATTTTACCATAAAAAATAATTTCCCGCTTGTAACCGATATTGTTAAAAGTACTTTATTCGAGCAGTTTTGCGGTGGCGAAACCCATGAAGAAAGCATGAAAGTGGTAAAGCAAATGTTTAAACATCACGTCGGAAGTATTTTCGATTATGCGATTGAAGGAAAAGCAGAAGAAAAGGTTTTTGATGATACCTGTACCGAAATCAAACAGAACATCAAATTTGCAGAAGGAAATCCGGCAATTCCGTTTGTTGTTTTTAAACCAACGGGTTTCGGGCGCATTGAAATTTATGAAGAAGTAGGGAAAAATGTTGAATTAACAACTTCCCAAAAACAAGAATGGGCGAGAGTTGTAAAAAGATTTGAAGAAGTTTGTCAAATGGCGTTTGAAAGAAATGTAGTGATCATGATTGACGCCGAAGAAACGTGGATGCAAGATTCTACCGATGATTTGGTGAATGAGATGATGGCGAAATTCAACAAAGAAAAAGCCATCGTTTGGAATACTGTTCAAATGTACAGAACCGGACGATTAGAATATCTTGCAAAAGATTTGGAGCGCGCCAAAGAAAAAAACTATTTTCTCGGCTACAAATTTGTTCGTGGTGCGTATATGGAAAAAGAAAGAAAACGCGCCGCAGAATTGAATTATCCGGATCCGATTCAGCCGACAAAGCAAGCTTCAGATGACAATTACAATGCAGCCATTGATTTTGTATTAAAGAATTTAGATAAGGTTTCTGCGTTTTTCGGAACACACAACGAGAAATCTACAGAACTCGTGATGGATAAAATGAAAGCCATGGAATTGCCACACGATCATCCTCAAATTCATTTTGGCCAATTGTACGGAATGAGCGACAATATTACCTATTATTTAGGCGCTGAAAAATACAATGTCTGCAAATATCTTCCTTATGGACCAGTAAAAGATGTGGTTCCTTATCTGACAAGAAGAGCACAGGAAAACACCTCTGTTGCAGGACAAACTGGACGAGAATTAGGTTTGATTGAAAAAGAATTGCAAAGAAGAAAAAATTCGTAAATTCGTTTAGTTTTATTTCTAAAAAGCACAAAAAATGACAGATTCAATTATTATAAAACCCCGAAACAGAAAAGAATTATCAACTCTGAAAAAAATTCTTGAAGCCTTGGATGTGTCTTTTGTTTTAAAAAAAGAAGTAAAAGAAAGCGTAAGTCCAAGCAACGATCCTTACTATGATATTCCTGAAAATGTTGCAGAATTGGAAAAGAGGATTAAAAATTTGAAGAAAAATACCAACGAAAATAAAGTGATACTGAAAACCAAAGAAGATATTAAAAATCTTTTGGGTTTATGAGCTATATTTTAGTTTTTAGAAAACGCGCAAATGAAGATATAGAATTTTTCAAAAAATCAGGCAATAAAATTCTGCTGAAGAAAATCGAAATATTACTGCAAGAATTGCAAGACAATCCCTATTTCGGAACCGGAAAACCTGAACGCTTGAAATACATAGATGGTAATGTTTGGTCCAGAAGAATCGACGGTAAGAACAGATTGATTTACAATGTTGAAGAAAATATTATTACCATAGAAATTATCTCTGCAAAAGGACATTATGACGATAAATAATTTGAAAATCTTCATAATGAAAATTAAATTTTCAAATTATCTCATTCTCAAATTATCTCATTGAAATTCGCCCAAATTATTCTTCCGCTCAATTTAAAAGGAACTTTTACCTACAAAGTTCCCGCTGAACTTGCCGAAAAAATCGAAATTGGAATGCGGGTTTTAATTCCGTTTGGTGGCAAGAAAATTTATACCGGAATTGTATTTGATTTGCACGATCTCGCTCCCGAAAATTTTGAGCCAAAAGAAATTATCAATCTTTTAGATGATTCCCCAATTTTGCCAAAAGAGCAAATCTCTTTCTGGACTTGGCTTTCCGAGTATTACCTCTGCAATATAGGCGAAATCTACCGATTTGCTTTTCCGTCTTCTTTAAAACTGGAAAGTGAAACCTATTTAAAATTAAAATCTGGAGCGACCATCGATTTTCAGAATTTAGATGTCAATGAAATGTATTTGATACAAGCTTTAGAAGTTCGGCAACTGATTAATTTGACCGAAATTGAAGCGTTTATTCCCAAAAAGGAAATTGTAAAAACCATCAAATCTCTCATCGATTTGCAGTACATCGAAATTGATGAAAAAATTGCTGAAAAATACAAAGCCAAAGAAATTGCTTTTCTCAAAATTAATGAGGAAGAGGTTTCAAATAAAAGTCTCGCGCAAATTCTTTTATTGTTAAAAAAAGCTCCCAAACAGCAAGAACTTTTTCTTTTACTTTTAGAGAAACATACCGAAAATCCCGAAAAAACCATCAAAAAATCAGATGTTTTCGAAGATGGAAATTTTGCACATTCCCAGTTGAAATCTTTATTAGAGAAAAATTTGGTAGTGGAATATTATCTTCAAAAAGACCGCCTGCAAAAGTATGAAGGCGAAATTGAAGATTTAGATTCTTTGACAGATGCGCAACTGGAAGCCAAAGCAGAAATTGATAAAGCGTTTGATGAAGGGAAAAATGTTTTGCTTCATGGCGTCACTTCTTCCGGGAAAACACATCTTTATTTGGATCAAATTGAAGAAACCATTGAAGCAGGAAAAAATGTTTTGTTTTTGCTGCCCGAAATTGCCATTACGAAACAAATTGTGCAGCGTTTAGAAAAAAAATACGGCAAACAATTGGGTTTTTATCATCAAAAACTTACGGATTTTGAAAGGGTAGAAGTTTGGCGAAGCGTAAAGAATAATGATTTGAAAATTTTGATAGGAACACGAAATGCACTGTTTCTTCCTTACCAAAATTTAGGTTTAATAATCGTCGATGAAGAACATGATTCCGCTTATAAACCGAGAGAAGTTTCGCCATTTTTTAATGCGAAAGATGCGACGCAGGTTTTAGCAAAAATGTATGATGCGAAAGTGATTTTAGGTTCCGCAACACCTTCTGTAGAATCATATTATTTAGCAAAAAAAGAAAAACTGGCTTATGTTTTTTTAGGAGAAAGGTTTGGAAACGTGAAATTGCCCGAGTTCGAATTGATCAACTTTAAAGAAGAACAGGACTCAAAAAAAATTATCGGAAATTTCTCTTTAAAATTAATTGAAGAAATAAAAAAAGAACTCGACCGGAAAAAACAGACCATGATTCTGCACAACCGTCGTGGTTACGCCAATGTGATTGAATGCGAAAGTTGTGGTTATGTGAATTACTGCTCTAATTGTGATGTGGTGATGACGTATCATAAATTTTCGAATGAGATGAAATGCCATTATTGTGGACAAAAAGCATCGAAACCCAAAGTTTGTCCCAAATGCAATTCCGAAAACTTAAATGAAAGAGGAGTTGGTGTGGAGCAAATTCATGAAGAAATGATGAAGATTTTCCCTGAAGCAGAAGTCGATCGCATGGATGTAGATTCGATGCGTAAAAAATTCGCCTACGAAAAATTGTACGAAAAACTAGAAGAAGGCGAAACCGATATTTTGGTCGGAACACAGATGATTTCTAAAGGTCTCGATTTCGAAAATATAGAATTGGTCGCAATTCCAAGGGCAGATTCCATGTTGTATGTTCAGGATTTTCGCGCAGAAGAGCGGGCTTTTCAATTGATTACGCAAGTTTCTGGTAGAGCCGGAAGAATTTCAGGTGAAGGAAAAATTCTCATTCAAACTTATAATCCGCAACATTCTGTTTTTCAGTTGATCAAAGAAAATGATCCTGCAAAAATCTATGAGCATTTTTTGGAAGAGCGGAAGAAGTTTCTCTATCCTCCTTTCGTGAAATTAATCATGATCGAATTGAAACATCGAAAAGAAGATAAAGTCAATCGCGCTTCTCAGTTTTTAGGTTCTATTTTTCATAAATATTTGCCTTCTGAATGTATTCTTGGGCCAGAAAAATCACCCATCGGAAAATTAAATTTAATGTATCAATATCAAATTTTATTAAAGCTTCCGCGGGGAAAAAATTACAACGAATACAAGAACTTAGTTTTGAAAAGTTTTGAAGAATTTGATGAAATCACTGCTTATCAAAGCATTAAAAAGATGATTTTTGTCGATTTTTAACAATTTTTAACATTATTTGGCTCCTTTTATAAGGGTGAAAACACGGTAGGTCGATAATAATTTATATTTTTGAGCGTTGGAAAGATGTTGGTTTCTTCATATAAGGTTAACATCAATCAGCAACCATCATCAAATAAATGATTATTAAATGATTAGACTTAAAAATATATTTGTTTCTTCAGCACTTGCTGTATCCGCTTTTGCATTCTCACAGGGAACATTTACAACTTCTACTTATCCTCAATCTTACGATAATCAATCCTCCAGTTCGCCGAAAGACTTCAGTTCAACCACTACCGAAAAATTAATGACCGCCAAAGAATTGGTTGACATTAATATCAATTCGATGATGAGTGATCCTGTTCTTCGAAATGCAAGTTGGGGTTTTGTGATTTATGATCCAAAGACTAAAAAAGTAGTAAGTTCTTATAATGAAAATACGCCCTTAGTTCCAGCATCCACTACGAAATTATTAACGACCGAAACTGCGATAAGTTTGCTGGGAGAAAAATTCCGTTGGATCACCCAACTCGAATATTCTGGAACGGTTAATTTAGACGGGACTCTTCAGGGGAATTTGTATGTAGTTGGAAGTGGTGATCCCTCATTAGGAACCAACAAAGCTGGAGCTGCATCTTATAAAGATATTGTTTCTGATTTTGTTTTG
>ENA-UPXM01001814-UPXM01001814.1-activated-sludge-metagenome-genome-assembly--contig:-NODE-1814-length-26354-cov-7.209666_pt1 | contig 26354 bp, 28 predicted proteins | sample MGYA00238178_ERZ772708 | MGnify/ENA primary metagenome ERZ772708 (study PRJEB29002, sample SAMN05720212) | activated sludge metagenome | isolation source: anaerobic digester from wastewater... | reverse complement strand
CTCACCGTCTTGGTGGTATTATTAAGGCTTTCCCGAAGACGAATATCCATAAAAGTACTGGTAGCGCTGCCGCTTTCCAGACGGGTAATGGGATCGGGGGGTAAAAAAGTGACATTCGCTTGACTAACCTCGACATTGCCCAAACTAAGACTGTCAATACTAATATTGGGGGATAAAGAAATAACATTACCGCCTAAGGCGGGGATGGCCTCGCCGTTATCATATTTTCTATTATCGTTTTCGTCGGCAAAAATAAAATAGGAATGATTGCTACCACTGCCTGAAGACACAAAGACGCCCCAGCCTCCGGGCGGAATTTCCCCGTCATATTTTACCAAGCCCAAAGCATTGGCTTGAGCGAAGCGGATATGGGTGACTAACGTTTGCGCGGACATGGTTAAATCGGTTCTCTGGTTGGTGCTATGATAATTCACTAAAAACAAAGCGGTTAAAATAGAAATAATACTCAAACTAACCACTAATTCAATTAAGGTAAAACCGGTCTTCAAACTGACTTTCCTGTCTTTATTTCCAATCATAAAGTTCGGTCTCGACCTCGTAGGTAAAGACTTTATCACGATCATTCCAAGTAATCGTCGCCTTTACCGAGGCGGAAGAAGTGGCGGCATTAATCGATATTAAGCGTTTAAAATTACTCCGCCGGGAATTAGCGGCCACTGTTACCGGCGAATAGTACCAATTATCGTTATTAAAATAAAGGGGACAATCATTGAGACTGGAAGCAACGCGCAAAGTGGGCGACAAATAATCAACGCAATAATCACCGGAATTAATACCGTCTTTCCAGTTTTTGCCCTGCAGCCAATTAGTATCCCGTATTTGACGAACAATTTCTATGCCCTCTTGCGCTAATTGATAGGCGATAATACTGCCGCGATTAATAGTTTGCGCCTGGATGCTCTGCACCGCCAAATTAGCGACACCAATCATGGCCAGCGAGACAATAAGCAACACCGCCATTATTTCAATAATGCTAAAGGCGGGATGACACCGGCTAATTGTGCGCAATCGCTTAAACATAGGACATTCTTATTCCGCCTTCACTTCCCTCCAAAGAGGTAATTGGAAATTAATCGTCAAGACCGGCGAAGAGGTCGAACAAGTATAGAGATCGGGGTCAGTTATCTGTAAAGACACGGACTTCGGATTTTTATTAATAAAAACAATAGTAGTAGTCGACTGCGTCGCCTGAGAAATATAAGCAGCCCCGTCGCTTACTTGCCACCAAAATTGACAGACACCGTCAACGCATAATTGTGGGTTGGAATTAGGTGAAGCAACGGTATAATAACGAGAATTACTGACAAAATCGGTGCTGCTGCCGACAATGATTTCAGTCGGGCTCCAGCTAAAATAAGGAGTGGGAAATTCGTGCTTATAATTAGTAAAGGTCAGGTGGGGATCTACGGGATTATTAACGCTATTGGCGGCGATATTATCAGTTAAAACCCCGAAAGTATTGGTATCAAAGGGGAATAATTCTGTGGGTTGGTTATTTTCGTCCCACAACTGCAGCCACCAATAATAGGAAGTGCCGTAAGCGGGCTGGAAACTACAATTAGGTCCGGGGCAAACCAACTGGGAAGCAAAGCCGGCAATCTGACCGGAATCATAAACCGGGCTAGAAGTACTATTGGTAGTATTAACAACCACCCGATAAGCGGTTTGGATGCCGCCGCGACGCCACCATTTAAAGGTTACCCGCCGTGCCCCCTGACTACAGGCATCGCTAAAACTCCAATTGGGCGCCGACATCTCTTTCAAATCTAATTTCCAAAGATAAACTTTATGGTCAAACGTGCCGCAACTGCCATTATTGGCGCAATTGAACATAATGGCGCCAAAGGAACTGGAAGCATAGCCAGAGAAGATTCCTGGCTGAGGGGTAAGATAATTAGTCATCGTCGTCTCCGGCATGATGGCGCTATTTAACTCGATCCATTCGTCGGTACCGATAACATAGGCCCAGCCAAAAACTCTTTCATTCTCATCGTTGTAGCAAGCAATACAGTTATTGCTCGCATTACAAGGCTGCTGACAATTAACATTAAAATCGTAATTAGGGGCAGCCGGGGTACTGGTAGAACCAAAATCAATAAACCCTAAAACCGGATTCCAGGCCAAACCAGAAAAAGTATTATCGCTGTTTAAATTAACGCCATGCTGGGAAAAAGAGCAAGGAGGAACATTAAAACGAAAAGGGAAAGTAAAGGGAAAACGGCCGGCAAAATCATCATCCAAGCAGTTAAAACTGATATATCCCCGAGAAGAGCTGGCTAAGCCACGAATATTTTCATTAATCGAAGCGTGCGCCACCTCCAAAGACGACGGCAGTAATAAAGCCGCAAACGGCAATAATAAAAACAAAAAATGGCGGAGACGCATATTTATAAATTCTCTTTGATTATAGCATTTTTCACCAATTCTTTCATTATTCTCTCTCCTTTAGAGATCATCGCTAAACGTTCCTTTTCAGTCGCGTCGTCATCACCGGCCAAATGCAGCAAGCCGTGAATCATTAAGAATAATAAAATATAAGTAAATGATTTTTGGGCACCGAAGACTGCTAAATATTTTTGCGGACGGCGGCAGTCGGATAAATTAATAAAGATCTCGCCTAAAGCGCCGGGAGAAATCACCGGCGCGCGGAAAGAAAGAACGTCGGTCGGCTTATCTTTTCCTAGAAAAGCTTGATTTAAGCTCTGCAAACGACGGTCGCCAGCCAAAACTAAAGACAGCTCTCCGTCCAGATGTAAACGCTGAGCGGTAAATTCGGCCGCGCGCCGTAAGACTTTCAAGCCCACCGGACGCTTGCTTAAATTTTTAATTTCTATGGAAAACATATTAAGGACGTAATTTTTTGACTATTTTGGATAATAGAGAATAAATAAAATATTTATGTTTAGAAATAACCAAGAGAAAAGAACCGGGGTACACTCGCTCTTCCCCGCCAAAACCGCGCTTAAAACGCGTTACCCCGGGCCACCTTTTTTCATCAATGCCATAAAAATCATAATAACGGCAATGTTTGGCTTTAGCCCTTTGTATCATCCGCCATTGTAAAAGATAGGGGGCCATATACTGCCGGTCGTTATTGGCAGAGGCGCCATGAAGGTAGACCGCCCGACCACCATAGAACGAAAACAAGCCGGCGGCCAAAATTTTACCTTCAAGCCGGGCAAAGTAAAGTTCAATCGCGCCGCCGCCCTTCTCTAAAAGATGGCGATAATGAGCTAAAGAATGACCGCGAAAACCAGCACGTGCCGTTGTGGTCTGTAATAATTGCCAAAAATCGACCAAATCTTCAGACTGACCCGAAACAATTTCCACGCCTTTCTTCTCGGCCAGACGAATATTATATCTAGTTTTGGGATGCATCTGCGATAATAGCTCCTCCTCACTATAGCTTAAATCTAAAAACAAACTTTTTTCAGGTTGAATTGAGGTAATTTTTTGCCCAAAGGAAACAACGGGTAAGGGCCAGTTTTCCGGTTCAAAACGGATTGACATTACCCCTTGGCGCTTGGCTTCTTGAATTAAATCGGCTAAAACTAAGGGCCAGGCAATCTCGGCGCCCTCAGACAAAAGCCAAACCGGTCCCCGTGGTAAGTACCATGACTTAAGGCCAAAACGATTAGTCGTTAACACCTGCGCTAAAACTGCTACCATCCCCTTTTCCTGAAGCCAGGAAAAACGTTTAACCTCACGCTTCTCCGCTAAAGCAATCTGCCGCCAAATACCCGACTGTAAGAGTTCTCCGCCATCCGGTAAAGACTGCAAACTGGCTTCCCAAGTTAAATCGGCCAAATTGTCTTCTTTAGTTAAAATCATAACCTAATTATAGCAAAGGCCGGCCTAAAAACAAAAGCGCCCCTATCAAGGAGCGCTAATATAATATTAAATTGTAAACTAATAAATACCAGCTGGTGTCGCGGTATGAGGACCGGCGGGAACATTGCCAGTAGCGGAACCGAGACAATAAGATAAAGCATAGGTGGCAGAGCCAGTACCACTACTACCCCCGTAAAAAGTGTAGGTGTAGTCGTTTTTGCCTTCGCAGCTGGTGCCGCCGTCGACCGGGAGGGGGGCGATTGGTATTGCCTTAATCAAAGGCGGAGTGGTGGTAGTTAATTGAGACAAAGTATTTGGATAAGTATTCTTATCATTATAATACATTTCCAAAGCAGTTTGGATTTGTTTGATATCAGCGATACGCTTAGCGTCACGGGCTCTAGCGCGAGCGCTGTTAAGAGCTAAAACCGACATAGTCGAGAGTAAGCCGATGATGGCGATAACCACCAATAATTCAATTAAAGTAAAACCTTTTTTGTTATTCATAGATTCACCCCCTTCCAAAAATTTCCATTTACGCCCTTAATACCGGTAGTAAAAGCGTAAACGCAAATAAATTTTAAGACATTAAAATTATAGCAAAATCCTATAATCGGCACAAGAGTATCACATGTAAGCTAAAAGCAAAAACAATAATCGGCTTTTAAAACTGATTAGCCATATTATACATAGGCATTAAAATAGCGGCCACCATAATACCGACGCCAACACCCATAATAACCATAATGATCGGCTCCATCAGCGTGCTGAGATTGGCCAACATCGCACTCGACTCGCGACCGTAAAAATCAGTAATCTTATCCAGCACCGAATCGATACGCCCTGTCCGTTCGCCGACACTAAGCATTTGCGGCACCATTTTCGGCACATCGTTACTTGCCTCCATTACCGTAGATAGTGGATTGCCGTCATTAATGGATTCTAAAGTGGCTAAAATCAAATCGCGATAAACAACATTACCCACAACGTTAGCGGTGATTTCCAAAGCCCTGGTGATAGTCACCCCGCCTTTAAGCAACGTGGATAAAGTACGGGAAAAGCGCACCAAATAGATATATTTGAATAAACGACCAAAAATTGGCATCTTTAATTTAAAAGTATCCAGTTGATAACGACCAACTTCCGTGCGCAGATAATAACGGACGGCGATAATTAAACCGACTAATGTCAGAATTAACAGAATCAAATAATTTTGCAAGAAATTAGAAATAGCGATGATAATTCTGGTAGCCAGGGGTAATTGCATGCCGGTTTCCGTCAACATACTGGTCAGGTTAGGAATAACGTAAACCATTAAAATTACAGCGACGGCCAACAAACCAACGAGAATGAAAGCGGGATATATCATTGCCCCTTTGATTTTAGAGGCCATATCATAGCTCTTTTCGGTTTCATCAGCCAAATATGTTAAGACCTCATCCAGTTTGCCCGAAGTTTCGCCGCTCTTAATGATATTAACAAAGAATTCGGAAAAAATTTTCGGACGTTTGGCAAAAGCGTCAGAAAGCAAAGCCCCGCTATCGACCTCAAAGGCAATATCAGCAATCATCTTCTTTAAAGAAAAATTATTGGTCTGGTCAATTAATATTAAAAGCGATTCGACCACGGGCACGTTAGCGGCAATCATCACCGAAAACTGACGAGAAAAAATTACCAAATCTTTGACTTTAATCGAATTTAAAAACAAATTAATTTTTGCCTCCAGGCTGTCTGTTTTGTCGGCAATAGCCAACACGCTAAAATTTTGCCGGCTTAAGCGCTTGACGACATCCGCTTCATTAATGCCAACGGTAAGCTCCGATTTGGTCTTGCCGGTGATATTATTTTTAGCCTTGTATTTAAAAATCGGCATAAATTAATAAAAAAATTCAACTAACTTTCAATAACGCGCAAAATTTCTTCCATGGTCGTAATGCCCTTCAGCACCTTGATAATCCCATCTTGATTAATGGAAATAAAGTCCTGACTGGCTTTGACCGCGTCGATATCTAAATTCTTATCCCCGCGATTAATCATTTCTTTCAGTTGGTCATTAATATCAATTACCTCGGAAATAGCGACGCGTCCGGTAAAACCGGTATTTTCGCAATGACTGCAACCGACCGAACGATAAAAGGTATAATTGCTCAAATTATTAAGGTCCTGTAAATCTGGCAATTCTGTTTTTAAAATATGAGCCGGCACATCTTTGAGAGCCGCCGACATTGCAGCCAATTCCGATTCAGGTAAAGTCACGACTTGTCGGCATTTATCGCACAAACGTCGCGCTAAACGCTGAGCCACGACAGTTTTTAGGGTAGAGGCTAAAAGAAAGCGTTCAATCTTCATGTCTAAAAGACGGAAAACTGCCCCCAAGGCGTCATTGGTGTGCAAGGTGGAAATAACTAAATGACCGGTCAAGGAGGCATGAATGGATAATTCCGCCGTCTCCTCATCGCGGATTTCGCCGACCATGATAATATTGGGGTCTTGGCGCAAAAGCGAACGCAAACCGTTGGCGAAAGTAAAGCCGACTTTGGGTCGGACCTGAGACTGATTAACGCCTTTTATTTCATATTCAATCGGGTCTTCCAGGGTAGAAATATTTACACCCTCCTGGTTAAGAATGTTTAATAAGGAATATAAAGTGGTGGTCTTACCAGAACCAGTCGGACCAGTTACTAAAATAATACCGCTAGTCTTCTTGATCGCCGCATTGATCGCCCGAAGAGAATTAGAATTAAAGCCTAAATCAGATAAAGCCGGCGCGCCTTTGGCCGTATCTAAAATACGCATCACCACTTTTTCATGATTAGCCAGAGGCAGCGTAGAAATACGAAAATCAACCGCGCGGCCATTGACCAACAAACGGACACGGCCGTCTTGAGGCACGCGTGTCTCGTCTAGCTTTAATTTGGACATAACCTTGATGCGGGCAATAATGGCATTGTGAATACTTTTGGGCAAGGTCAAAGAAGTGTGTAAAATGCCGTCAATGCGGTAGCGCACCCGGCTTTCCTTGTCATACGGTTCGATGTGGATATCACTGGCGCGCGCTTCGACGGCGTGACGGATGATGACGGAAACGATGCGAGACACCGGCGCGCTATTAATATCCTCTTCGTCAACCATCGCGGCGTCTTCGGATTTTATCGCGACGACGTCGTCACTGTCTTCCTTGGCCTTAATCTCTAGAGCGCTGGAAATTTCTTCTTCGATTTTCTGATACTGCTTGAAAATTTTTTGCCAACTGCTAGCCGATAAAAGATAGTACTGGACGTTTAATTTTTCATCCAGGGCCAAAAAATTAACAGCTTCCATCGCTTTCAAATTGGGCTCAACCAAACCTATTTTTAAAGTTTTATTTTCCTTGGCTAAACAAACAATATTATAGGTGCGGGCAATTTCTTCTGGTAAAAAATTTAAAACCTCTTTCGGGATAACTTCGTCGGTGTAAGCGAAATAGGGCAAATTATATAAAACCGCCTTAGCTTCAGTTAATTGCTCTTCATTGACCAGCTTGTTGTTCAATAAAAAATCAGGCAGCTCTGTTTTAGCGGCCGCAACTTTAAGCTTGATATCGGCAACTTGGTCGGCAACAAGCAATTTTTTCTCCTGCAATATCTTCAGCAACTGCTCTTGTTGATCAATAAGCATAAAATTATCTAAAACGTCTAATTCTCCTTCTTCTCTTTTACCGGGAAGGGATGAGAATTGCCCAGATAGACCGCCGGCCAAAGCGGCGCCTGTAAATTAGGATTGGCGGCCCGATTTAACACCGGTTTTCCCACCTTATCAAAGTCAAAATAAAGCACGTGATTACTGAGGTTGTTAAATGTTTGATTATTTAGTATTTTAATATCTAAATTACCGGCCTCCGAAACATTTAAGACCGTCTCTGAGGAATCGACAGCGGCGCCGAAAACTCGAGCGCTCAAATAAGACAAAAGTCTTTCCCTAAAAGCAAAAATTAAAATGCCGACAATAATTAAGGCGCCGGTAAGTATATAAATACTGGAACTGCGGCTTTTAGACATAAGACTTTATTTGAAATAATATGTATAAAGAGTAATCTCGGCCGTTTTTTCTTCTTGGTCAAAATTAATGGCATCAATGTCGATTAAGCGCAGATTACTCTCAAATAATGACAAAAGGTTTTTTAAACTAGCGTAATCGATGCTTGCCAGATTGATAATAGCCATAATCACGCCGACGTGCTCAGAATTGGGAATAGCCAGCCGTTGTTCATCTTTAGCGGCCAGCGGTTCTGCTTCACTATCCACTTCATCAATCTTTTCTAAATTAATCCCGGTAATTAACAAACCTTGCTGGGTAATGATATCTTCCAGCTCGCCAAATAACTTTTCTTTAGCGTAGTTATCGGGCAAAACCTCTTTAATCTTGTAAATATCGCTATCGCTAATTTTGTGATACATCGCGGCGGCGGCTTGCAAATCAATTAATTTTTGCCGCTGACGCTGATAGAGCTGCTCTTGCTGACTGATATCGTCTTTAATAGCAACCAAAGTTAGTTCAAACTTAGGTTTAATAATCAGAAAATAAGCGGCTGCCAAAAAAATTATTACCGCTAAAACGACCAAAATATTAAAATTGGTATCCAAAATATTAAAATTGGTATTAAGAAAAACATTAATTTTGTTCTTATTCTTATGTTGTTTAGCGGCCACAGCCATAAAATTAATTAGCGGCAGAATTTTTAAATATATTCGGATCGACAACTAAATCCAGATTGAATTTTATATTTTCAACCTCTGCTTCCGCGCCGCCGCTATCGGTCGGGCGTTCGCTTTCACCCTTATTAACATGGACGGAAATAACCGCCGGGCTCTCCAGCATCGCCCGTGTCTGCCAGCTGATATCCCGGAAAGTTTTGGCGGAAGCGTCTAAAGAATATACGCCGCTTTTATCCCCCTGAAAACCGAGATAACTAACACTGCTTAAAGTATTCTTTTCCAACCAGTTAAAAAAATTAGTCCAATAAATATGGTTCTCCAGCAAAGTATTAGCTAAATCGGCTCTTTGCTTAAAAGCTAAAATTTGATCAGATTCAGTCTTGAGCGCTTTAATTTCCTTGGACACCTGATTAAATTTAGTTTCAGCGGCCAACATGCGGACATTTTCATAATCAGACCACCAGTTAAGACCAAGATAAACTTCCGCTACAAATAAAGCGGCAATCACCAAAGCGAAGAGGAGGGTGCCGATATTCTTGCCAACCTCAAAATCAACCGGCATTTCGCTCTTAATCAGGTTCACTTCCAAAACTTTAGGGTTTTGCGAGGAACTGACCACTGTCTTGCTTTTCTTTTTTGGTTTTATAGAAAAATTAAACACATCGTAAAAGTTAAGAAATTTCTCTTAAGGCCAGGCCGGCGGCGACGGCCAATTTTGGTCCCACTTCGGCGATTATCGGCTCAATTTCTGAAGGATAAATAATGCGGCTGAAAGGATTACCGATAATCACCTGAAGATTTAGGCGGCGGGAAAGATAATCGGCTAAATTCATAAGCAGCGCCCCGCCCCCTGATAAAATTATTTTCTCAATTTTTTGACCGCCGGCATTATTCTGATAAAATTCCCGCATATACTCAATTTCATGGATAACCGGCGCTAATGTCTTGATAATTAATTGCGGCAATTCCTCTTGAGAAACATCCGAAAGCGAAGCGCCCAAATCAAACTTGAATTGCTCTGCCTGATTAAAACTCAAACCCAATTTTTCCGCCAAAACGGCAGTAACCGTGCTGCCGCAAATTTCCAGGCTACGATTAAGCACGGGGATGCTCTCGTGCACCACTGACAAATCGGTGCTGTTGGCGCCAATTTCTACAATCATCACAGTAGAAGGATCATTACCCATCAAAGCCCTAACTAAAGAAAAAGTCTCAGTTTCCAAACTGGCCAATTCTAATTTGGCTAAACGAAAAATCTCAATATAACGCCGCACCAACTTCTTCGGGGAACCGGTAAGAAAAACGCGCATCCCCTCTTTATTCCCATCCTTGCCCGTCGGCACCAATTTCCAATCTAAAATCATTTCTTCGACCGGCAAAGGGATAACCTTCTTCGCTTCTTCTGCCACCGCCGCATCCATATTTTTCTTGTCGGTAGGCGGCAAATTGATAATTGAAGAAAAAACCGAAAAAGTCGGCAAGGAAGCTGTTACTCTCTTCGCTTTAATGCCCGCTTCCGCTTTCACCTTTAAAATAGCCTGAGCGAGATAATTAATATCATCTATTTTAGTGAAATTAACGCCGCTAACATTTTCACTGAAAGCGTAGTTAGAAAGAAAAATCTTTTTATTTTTCTTTTTTAACTCCACCATTTTCAAAGAAGAATCACCAATGTCTATGCCTAAAAATAAATTGTCACCCGCCGAGGAAAATAAACCCATAGTAAATAAAAATTAACGTCAAAAACCCAAATACAAAAATTGTGTTCTCTCCGCTTTTAGTATATAATATTTAGGAGATGGCGACAAGGAAATCCTCAAAATTTGCAGATTTCCTCCAAGCGTCATTATTTTCTATTGTATCACAAAAAGATAAAATTAAAAAATAAGATATGGGATTTTTTAGTAAATATAAAAAAATCTGGCTATTGCTCGGATTTATTGCCTTCGTTGGCCTGATGATTTATCTTATTTGGATTACCTTTTTCCGTAATCCCCTTACTCCCCCGGCGGTCACCGAGATCACCGGCAACATCGGCGGTCTTAATCCGGCCGATGAAGGCAGTGGTAATTATTCGTCCACCAGCGGGGACGGGCGTTTAAACGTAAGCGAAGACAATCCTAGTAACAGACAAAATAACGGCCAAATTAGCACCCCTGCTCCCACCGGCACGGAAATTTCAGACAGAGCCCTGGGTGGCATCACTAAAGTCACTGCCCTTACCTCCGACCCGGTGCTCAGCCCGACCATGACCAGTAATGACGAATTAAGATATTACAACCAAAACGACGGTAAATTTTATAAGCTGGACAGTAACGGGGAGTTGGTGACAATTAGTGATAAAATCTTTCATCAGGTAAGCAGGGTCACTTGGTCGACTGACGGCAATAAGGCAATTTTAGAGTATCCGGACGGATCAAAAATTACTTACGACTTCCAAACTCAGAAACAAGTCACCCTGCCCAAACATTGGGAAGACTTTTCTTTTTCTCCCAGTGGCAAGCAAATCAGCGCTAAAAGTATAGGCAATGACGTGGAAAACAGATATCTAATCACCGCTAACGCCGACGGTTCCAAGGCTGTTTCCTTAAGCGCCATCGGGGAAAATGCCGATTATGTCTATCCGGTCTGGTCTCCCAACAATCAAGCGGCCGCCATGTACACTCGGGGCCTGGACTTTAACCGCCAAGAACTATTCTTTGTCGGACTAAACGGTGAAAATTTTAAATCAACGATAATTAACGGCCGCGGCTTTGAACCAAAATGGTCGGATGAAGGCGACAAACTCCTCTATAGCGTCTATAGCAGTGATAATAATATGAACCCGAGCCTTTGGATTGTTAACGCGCAAGGAGACAACATCGGTCGCAACCGCACCAATCTCGGACTAAGCACCTGGGCGAGCAAATGTACTTTTGCCAGCAACGAGGAAATCTATTGCGCCGTCCCGGAAAATCTACCCCAAGGCGCCGGCCTCTTCCCGGAACTAGCCGACAAGACTACGGATAATCTCTACAAGATTGACCTTAATACCGGGGCTAAAAAATTAATCGCCGTCCCTTCAACCGCCGGTAACATCTCAAACATTATGGTCGACTCGAATCAAAAAACACTATACTTTACCGACAAAAACACGGGAAAGATTTACGAAATAAAATTATAATAATAGCAAAATAAAAAAGAATCGGCGCCAAAGCCGATTTTTTTGTGATCTATGTTTAAAAAAGTCATCAACTTGTTATTAAAAATAGAAAATTTTATTCTACCTGAAACCTGTCTGAATTGTCGACGAGCAGGACAAGCGCTTTGCCCCGCTTGTCGCGTCCAAATCAAAAAAATTCCGGAACGTTGCCCGACTTGCGGTCGCCGGCAAAATCTAGGTCTTTTTTGCCAAAAGTGCCGGCAAACTCATCGAACTATAAGCTTCGACGGTATTTTTGCCTATACTTCTGAAGACGACCAAATTATGATCAAAGCGATTAAAGCTCTAAAATATCAAGGCGTAAAATCTTTAGGAAGAATCTTAGGTAAAATGCTCGGACGGCGCTTAGTCATCTCCTGGAAACAAGCGCCAGCCTCAATAAAAAAACGAAACACCATAATCATTCCGATGCCGCTCCATCCCCGCCGCCAACGCGCCCGTGGCTTTAACCACTCCCAACTGATTGCCGCTGGCATTGCGCAAGTAAGTGGCTGGCTAATTAATGAGGACTTGAAACGTAAAGCTTGGCACAAGCCAAACGCAGTCTCCCTCGATAATCAAAAAACTATTTTTGTCTATAAAGGCAAATTATTAACCGGCAATAACATCATTTTGGTGGATGATGCTATTGCCACCGGCGCTACCGCTCAAGCGGCGGCGCAGGCTTTAAAAACAGCCGGAGCAGACACCGTAATCGTGGCCACCTTAACGCAAAGCTTTTAAAAAGCCTTTACAAACAGAAAAAATAAGAATAAAATTACAAATGACCGCTTGATTGTCGAGCCAACCAAACTCGAGAGCTATCGCCGCCGACCAGGCGGCCTAAAAGACGGTCCCAAAAAGCGCTCCCCCTCGGGAGAAGCTGGGTGGAACCGCGAGACCTTTTTCGTCCCGTCCCGGCAAAAACAGATTGTTCTGTTTTTGTGAGGATGGGATTTTTTTAAATTAAAATTTTATTAATATAATTAATATAAAACATATGTCTACTCTGGAAACGAAACGCCACTCGTTGGCGCATTTAATGGCCGCGGCCGTCAAAGAAATGTGGCCACAGGCTAAGTTAGCCATCGGTCCAGCCATCGATAATGGCTTTTACTATGATATTGATTTTGCCGGGGCCAGCATCAACGACACTCAACTTAAAGAAATTGAAAAAAAAATGACGCATCTGGTCAAACAAAATTTAGAATTCACCCGCACCGAAAAAAATATCGAGGAAGCCTTGGCTTGGGCGCGGGCAGAAAAGGACCCCTACAAAGAAGAAATTATCAGCGACCTCAAAGAAAAAGGGGAAACAACCGTTAGTTTTTATACTGTCGGCCAATTTACCGATCTCTGCCGCGGTCCCCATGTCGAAAATACCAAAGAAATTAAACCTCACAGTTTTAAACTAGACAAACTAGCCGGCGCTTACTGGCGGGGAGATGAAAAAAATAAGATGCTCACCCGCCTTTACGGTCTCGCCTTCGACACCAAAGAAGAACTTGATGAATATCTTAAAATGATGGCGGAAGCGGAGAAGCGTGACCACCGCCAATTAGGTAAAGACCTGGATTTGTTTATGAACCACGAACTCGCTCCGGGCATGCCTTTCTTTCTGCCTAAAGGCATGATTCTTCTTCAGGAACTGTTAAAATTTGTCCGTTCCTATTCCTATGGTGACGGCTATTATGAAGTCAGAACGCCCCAGATATTAAATGCGGAACTTTGGAAAATTTCCGGCCATTGGGAACATTATCAAGAGGACATGTTCTGCCTGCATCACGCTGAAGACGATATTGACTTAGGAATCAAACCGATGAATTGCCCGGCACATATGCTTATTTTTAAACGCGATTTACACTCATACAAAGAATTGCCCTTGCGTTTGGCAGAAACCACCACCCTCTATCGCAACGAAAAATCAGGTACTCTGCACGGCCTGACCAGAGTGCGTAGCCTTTCTCAAGATGATTCTCATATTTTTGCCCGCCCCGATCAAATTCTTGACGAAATCTCTACCCTCTTAGACAAAATTAAAATGATTTATCGGGTCTTCGACTTAGAGATAGACGAAATTCACCTCTCCACTAGACCAGCACATTTCTTGGGCGAAAAATCCGTCTGGGACGAAGCCGAGGCCAATTTGAAACAAGCCTTAGAAAAAGCTAAGCTGGCATATCATATCAATGAAGGCGACGGCGCCTTCTACGGCCCCAAAATCGATGTCAAAGTCAAGGATGCCATCGGCCGCCAATGGCAATTAGCCACTATCCAACTCGACTTCCAATTGCCCCAGCGCTTTGCCTTGAAATACACCGAGGCTGACGGTTCCGCCAAGACACCGGTCGTCATCCACCGCGCCCTCTTAGGCTCAATGGAAAGATTCTTGGGAGTCATCATCGAACATTATGCCGGCGCCTTTCCGCTCTGGCTATCACCCGTTCAAGTAAAATTAATTTCCGTAGCTAAGACCCATCTGCCGGCTTGCCAAAAATTAGCCAACGAGCTTAAAGAAGCTGGCATTAGAGTAGAAATTGATGAAAATAACGAGACTGTCGGCAATAAGATTCGTAAAGCCATAAAGGAAAAAGTGCCCTATATGTTAGTGATTGGCGATAAAGAAGCGGCGGCGGAGAAACTAGTCGTCCGCGACCGCGGCGCCAAGGAAACCAGAGAAATTAGCCGTGAAGATTTCCTTAAAGAACTGACGGATAAAATTAAAAATTACACTTAAAAATATCAAACAAAAAACCGGCGAAAATTTCCTTTCCGCCTGTTTTTATGATAAAATTCAAATACTATAAATTTAAATTTTATAAGATATGAATAAAAAGAAAAGTGCCTTAAGCGCCATTATTATCTTATTGGTCTTAGTGGTGGTTGTTTCAATTTTTATCTCCAAGCGCCAAACCGGCACTGAACAAAAGACAAGTAGCGATAACGGCCCAATTCTTTTCTACAGCCTATCCTGCCCTCATTGCCAAAACGTAGAAAAATATATCCAAGAGAATAATATTAAAAATAAATATAGCTTTTCTCAACTAGAAGTTTCCGCTAATAAGCAAAACAGGGAAATACTAGTCGCCAAAGCTAAAATTTGCGGTCTGGATACGCAAAGCCTAGGCGTCCCCTTCCTTTGGACCGGAGAAAAATGCTTGCTGGGCGATACTGACATCATTGATTTTTTCAGCAAATAAACTTATGAAGAAAAAATATTTATTCGCTCTTACTCTGGCTTTTGTCTTGAAAGCCCTGCCCGCCAAAGCGGTCTGTCCGGTCTGCCTCGTCGCCGCCGGCGCCGGCTTGGGCTTATCCGAATATCTGGGCATCGACGATAGCATTGCCGGTCTTTGGATAGGGGGATTACTCATCGGTTTGAGTGCTTGGACCATTACTTATTTCAATAAAAAAAACTGGCTAAAAAATTACAGCGCCTGGCGCGACCCCCTAATAATCATCGTTTATTACTTAATGGTTATCTGGCCGCTCTATTCTCAAGGATTTATCGGCAATCCTTTCAACCGCTTATACGGCGTAGATAAATTGGCTTTGGGTATTACTGTCGGCAGTATCTTTTTTGCTCTGGCCGCCTGGTCTTACGAGCTAATGAAGAAAAAAAATGGCGGTCACGCTCATTTCCCTTTTGAAAAAGTCGTTTTGCCCATAAGCACCCTGGTAATTTTAAGTGTTATCTTTTATTTTTTAAGCAGATAAATATATGGACCTAAGCAAAAACCCTATCAAAAGCCTGCAAGAATTCATCAACAAGGCGGATGATATGAAAAAGCAGGAAAAGATGGATTTATCCTCCGACCAAGACCTGACTATCGCCATTATGAACCTGGTCAGCATTGAGGAACATTTCTTCTTTACCGGCGCCAAGACCGGCAAAAACGAATATTACGACTTGATTAATGAAGTTCGAGAAATACGCAAGGAATTATTAAAAAAAATCATAAAAGAATATGAGGGCGAAATCTGGTGTATTTCCAAGCATCTGCTGGCCGCCAGCTACCGCTTGATGGAAGTCGGCACCAAACAACTGAGCCGCGGGCAGAAAGAGGAAGCTTATTCGCTGTTCGATAAAGCCTACCAGCTCTATTCTCTCTTCTGGGGTCTCAACCTGAAACTTATCGGCACTGGTGATATCAAAAAAATTGACGAAAAAGCGATTGACAAGCACGATGAAGAAAAGAAAGGTTTTACTGACAAACTAGGAGAACTGGTAAAAAAAGTAATTAACTGCTGCCTTGAATAAAACTAAATTTATACAATTAGAAAAGAGGTCGTAAGCGGCCTCTTTTTGTCAATTAAACTCTACTAATTATTAATTATTTTTTAATCTGAAAAAATCTTTAGGAACTCCCTTGTATTTAATGAGTTCCTCTCTCTGTCTTTCTGAAAGATTTAGTTTGGCCAAATCAATTACTAGCCTGGTATCAGGGTTGTCAACCAGGATAATCTCAATGAGCCATAAGCCCGGAATCACTTGTTCCAGGGTCTCAGAGAAATACATCACCACCGCATGGGGGTGAAATAATTTACGGACTTCCGGGACTTTAAAAATATGTCCCGGCAAAATGGTGGCGAAATTTGATTCGCCCACCACGATGTTACCAACGCCATTTTTCTTTTCCATCTGCTTTTGGTTTTGTGTCTCCAGGGGAGACGGTTTATAAATTATTTAAAGAACTGTTTTAATTTGATAAAAAAATATTAATACAAACAATAAATTTTGTAAAGGGTAGGATTAAATCACTATTTTTCTACTAATAATACCTTTTTTTCAACACCAACCAAGGGCTGATGATAACCGCTGGGATAGGCGCGAATTGCCGGAAAGAGAATTTCAGATGAATAACGGTAGCTAGCGCCACGGCGCGTACCCGGATCATTGGTAATAAATTCGTCCGTTTTGTTGTCATAACCGATAATCACGACCAAATGCCTTTCCGGACCAGGCGCTTTAAAATTAGGATTATGCAAAGCCTGGCCGTTAACTGGCGCCAAAATCAATTTACCCTCTTTTAGAGCCGAGATTAGATCGTTCTTATCGATAATCACTTGAGTTTTCACCTTATCGTAATGAAAATAATCTTGAAAAATACGGACGGCGACGTCATCGATATAAACATCGCGATGCTCGCCGTATTTTTCCTGCTGCCAGTCGGCTAAGGCAATAATTGCTTTTTCCGACGCTTTGGGACTAGTATCTATTTCGCCCCGCGCCCAAGCCATTGCCATCAAAGCGCCGGCTTCTTCGCAACCATCCTGCTGGCGCGCGTCCTCCCAATTGGCTAAAGGGGCTTGAGAAAGGAAAGGGACGGACAAAATAATATTTTCATTGCCGTTAATCAAAGCGTGGGAAGAGGCGAGGGGCGCGGCGGCTTTAATTTTAATATCAGCTTCTAAAACATTTTCTCTTTTTTCCTTTTCATCCAAAGAAGCGACTTCTCGTTCCGGCAAGCCAATACTGGCCGTCGGCAAAACCTCGGCTGTTACCGGAACAGACTCGTTATTTTTACCTCCCGGCTGGCCTTTGTCCATTAGGAAAAAAATTGCCGCCGCGATGATTATCAAAAAGAAAAAAATCTTTTTCATCGTCTTTATTTAATCGCCGCCGCCACCGCCGCGGCGATACCGGGAGTAAATGGCTCCGGTAAAATTCTGTCAACCCGGGGAACAGAGACTAAAGCGGCCAAATTCTCCGCCGCCTTTACCAGCCTCTCATCGCTGATCTGGCGCACCTTATTATCCAAAGCGCCGCGAAAGACGCCAGGAAAAATCAGCACGTTATTAATCTGATTAGGAAAATCACTGCGGCCGCTGGCCACAATAAAAGCGCCGGCAGCTTTGGCTTCATCCGGCATAATTTCCGGCACCGGATTAGCCAAGGCAAACACCAATGATTTTGGCGCCATTGTCCTGACCATTTCCCGGGTAAGCAAACCGGCTGAAGAAACGCCGATAAAAACATCCGCTCCAATCAAAACCTCAGCCAGCGCGCCTTTTTGTTTGCCCAGATTGGTGAAGGTGGCTAAATCGGCTTTTTCCTTGTCTAAATCGGGACGGCCGACATAAATCGCGCCTTGACGATCACAAGCGATAATATTTTTTACACCATAACCAAACAAAAGACGGGCAATCGCATTGCCGGCAGCGCCAGCGCCACTGATAACAACTTTAATATCCGACCGATCACTACCTCTTAACTTCAAAGCATTGATTAAGGCCGCTAAAACTACCGCCGCTGTGCCGTGCTGGTCGTCGTGCATCACCGGAATATCGAGTTCCATCTGCAAACGGCGCTCAATGGTAAAACAGCGGGGAGCGGCAATATCTTCCAAATTAATACCGCCAAAAACCGGCGCCAAATATTTTACGGTTTTGATTATTTCTTCCGTATCTTGGGTATCCAGACAAATCGGAAAAGCGTCAACACCGGCAAATTTTTTAAACAAAGCGCATTTCCCTTCCATCACCGGCAAAGCCGCTACCGACCCGATATTGCCTAAACCCAAAACTGCGCTACCATCGCTCACGACCGCAATCGTGCGTCCTTTAATTGTATGCGTCCGCGCCGCTTCCTTATCGGCGGCCACCGCCTGACAAACCGCCGCCACTCCCGGTGTATAGGCCAAAGACAAATCGTGTTGGTTGTTTAAAGGGATAGATAAAGCCGTAGCAATTTTACCCCCGTAAAAACGGTGTAATTCTAAAGATTCGGCATTTAAATCAGACATATAGAGAGAACCGGCTCTTTTGAAGAAACCGGAGATAATTATTAAGTCAATTAATCATAACAATAATATGAAAAAAATTCAAAGGCGCGCCGAAACTGAGAATCTACCCTTATCACTAATCTGTAAATATTTGTGATATGAGAAAATTTATCGTCAAAAAAGGGGAAAGAGCCAAGAGACGTTTAAAAATAATCACTCTTCTTTAACGGGAAAAGCGCCGCTGGGAAAATGGACACAAGTTGCTGCCATTTGGCGCAATGATAGTGTCGACTTATATGTTAACGGGGCTTTTAAAAATACCGTGGCTATCAATAACGCCCAGGAAGTAATGGCTGGCAATAAAAGGAAAATTAAAACCAAGACGGACCGCTTTTAGCAGTCCGTTTCTTAACTCTTAATTTTTATCGAAAATTTCTACTGCATCAACACGCCTTCAATGACTGCGCCACCTCCGTCTTCAATCATTAATTCCGAAGACTCAACGGCACTATCAAGGGCATTGTCCGCAGCGCTGGCAGAGCAGGCTTTCAAGTCGGACTGATAAGCCTTCCAGATTATCTGTTGCTCGTCTTTGGATTGTTTAATTATCTCTTGATACTTCGCCTGAAAATCTTTAATGCAAATATTTAAATTTTCCAACTGGCCCGCGGTGGTCTGAATTGCCTTTTTCTGACATTCGCCGCGAGTGGAAATAATAGCTTTTAAAGACTCGGCGCTTAAATCAATTTGGTTCTGCAAAGCCTTATCTTTTTTATCAATGGCCGCGGAAACGCAAGCAATCATCTCCGCCGTTACTAAGCGCGGCTTGGGCATTGGCTTGATGGCCTGATCGGTGGCTTTAGGGCCGGCATTATCGACTGATTTAGTTTCTTTTTTTACCCCCCATAAAGAATTGCCTATTTTTTGAATCTTCTCATAAAGATTAATAAACTGAGGGGCTAAAATCTTCTCCAATTGAGCTTTATTGGTGTTTGTTTTCTCTTGATTATGAGAACTAATTTGCTCTGTTGCCTGATTCTTGACGGCCGTGGACAGGCGAATGCCGTATAAAGAACCGTTCTCTTTTTTAATTACTTTAAAATACTTAATCTGATCGGGAGAAGGGATCTTTTCTAAAGAACCAGCGGCCGTGCTAGTAGCAATCGCTGTGACGGAGACGGCACTATCTTCAGCTCTGGCCGACGCTAAGCCGACTACAGCCACACCAATTACCGTTAATACAGCAAAAGTAATGATTTTTTTCATATGATTTAAATTATTTATAATGTCTTGCTTTGTTAAAATTATAACACTACTTAAGAAAAAGAGGAATGCGTGCGAAACCAAACTATTTATTAGGCTCTTGGCTCTTTACTTCCTCAATTGGTTTTTTAATAAAGACCGCCTTGTCTTTTTCTTGGTCTTTATTATTTTGGTCTGCGTTAGCAGCCAAGAAATCAACTCCGACCTCAATTTTTTCTAAAATACTGACTATTTTATTTATTTTCCAGTACCAAGTTAAAAGCTCTCTAATTAATAACCAAACAATTATCAGAAATAACAGAAATAAGACAACCAGGATAATTGCTAATAAGTCTGAATTTATAAAATCTTTTAGTGTTTTTAATAATAAATCTAGAATGTTAGGAAATAATGAATTCATATATTTATAGTGGCCCAGTTTGTCAAACAGTTTTAGAACCATGAAAAAGTTGATTTAGTCGGGACGATATTTGAATTAATATGTAAATTTGTAAACTGCTGGAAGAAGACGGTTTTTTTGTTTTGTCCGAAATATACTTCGGTCGGAGTTTTGTCATTAAGGGACTGGCCCTGGTCGCTATTCATAATATCCGGGATAGTTATTTCATAGGTTCTCTCCAAGGCTCTTGGACAAAAATCGATATCCAGGGTATTAGACATAAACTTTTTAGCCAAAAACAGGGCGTAGTAGTGATATAAAAGTTATGTATCAAAAATCTGCGGTGACATGCCCAAAAATACTTGGTGTCCGAGAAAGAGGTTCTTATCGTCAAGGTAAATACCGATGATCTTAGAAACGCTTTCGCTTTCTAAATCATTAATATTTTTATTTTAATACGGATTGGTAATTTTTCAGCATAAAGATAGCATCCGCTTTCAGGTGATTTCGGACCCAGTCTTTCTGCTTCTCGTTATCAATCAACTCTCCCAATCCCTGCAACATTTGGCTGTCTTTGACTTTCTCAATAAAAGCAACACAATCCGGCAAATATTCTTTGACCGTTTTGCCGGTAAAATTCTTTATAACTTCGGCGTTGATATCCCAGTGGTTCTTGGCAAAATACTGAATATCAAAAATATCTCTCATGGCTGTTTCGGTTCTCAAAGTCAAAGCCGCTAATTTACCGGCGAATAGATAATCTTTTTTGGCCACCATCATTGAAATACCCAGATATTCTTTCATCTCATAGAGGTCTTTCATGTTTTCCGCCAGTTTTCTGACATTGATCTCAACTTTGACGTTATGATCCTCATCGCCGTAGGAGAGCAATGCGAAGACAGTAAACCTCTTGATGTACTGATCTTTAATTGTTCCGTACTTGCTTAAAATGGCGACGATCTTTTCAAAAACCATCTTTTGGTTTTCCTCGGTCACTTCCAGTAAATCAAAATCCAAGTCCACCGAGAATCTCGGCAGGTTGTAGAAAAAGTAAGTGCAGGTGTCGCCTTTGAATCCCAAGAGCGGACTGATTGAGACATCGGTATAAATGTCTTTTAAAACCTGGCCCATTATTAACTGATGTTTTTCTTTGTTCAGCATATTTTTATTGAGAATTTTTCCTATACTTATTCAATCTCTTTATCAATGATTTGTTGTTATATATTTTTACCAGCTCATCGCATTTTTCCCAGTTGATTCCTTTCAGGTTGTCGAAGTAGTAATTCGGCGATAAATAAATCATGTCCAAGAAGGCTCTTTCCGGAGTGGCGATGCTGTAGTTATCCTTGCTCTCGATGCCGGCTGAATTAAACAGGACCGTATCTTTCAGTTTTCTGAAAGTAATAGAATATTTATCGACAGTCATAATTTTCGGCCATTTGGTCGCTACAAAGATTGTATTGTAATGCTGGAAAATGACACCGGCTTCTCTTAAGACCGTTTCGAAGCTGATGTATGAGGGGGTATAGAGGCTGGTCGCTAGTTCTTTTGCGTTGAAATTTTTATCCTTGGCAAATACTCCTCTGGTCAGGCGTATCAAGACACCCCGCCTTACATAATATGATATTTTATCTTTCAACTTAATCTGATCGTTTTCCCCCCAAACTAAAGCCAGATCCTTGCTGGTCAGGATAGTTTTGTTTGACTGATATAATTTTGCGATTAAGCTGTCCATAGTGAGTTTATTGGCTGGAAGTTGGATATTCTCACACTTCCAGTATATATTGTTGACAAACATTACTCAACTGCGCTGGATCGCGTTATAATCAAAATGTAACGAAGTCTTATTTATGTAGTAATAATAGGGCAACTCTGCGGATACTGCGATAAGCTTGTTAAATATATATTTACCTACTTATTAACTATATTTGACTAATTTGATATAATACTTTTGTAGACTTTGGGTCTACCTGATTTTATTCAAATTCCGCCTTCTGAGCGGTTTTTTGATGTTCTAGTCATAACATGAAATATTTAGCTAAATACATTAAACCTTATCTAATTGGGCTCCTGGCTTTACTGTTTTTTGTTTGGGGGCAAAGCTATGTCAACCTTATTTTACCAGATTATACTGCTAAAATAATTGATCAGGGCATAATGCTAAAGAATATTAATATTATCTGGTCGGAAGGAACAAAAATGCTTTTGCTGACTATTTTAGGAGGCTTATGCACAATTTTAATCGGTTTTATTGCCGCTAAAGTTTCCGCTGGTTTTGCCAAGCGATTACGTAAAGCGGTTTTTGATAAAATTGAGAGATTTTCTCTAAACGAATTCAATATATTCTCTTCCTCATCTTTAATTACCCGCGCCACTAACGATGTCCAGCAAATTCAGAATGTCTTATCCCTGATGTTACGTATGTCTCTGCTCGCCCCTTTCATGGGAATAGGCGCCATTATTAAAGTTTACCAATTAGCTCCCAGCCTATCCTGGATTATTTTAACGGCAATTTGTGTTTTAGCGCTAATGATAACAATTTTGTTTCTAATAGCTATTCCTAAATTTACTATTATCCAAAAAATGGTTGATAAGCTTGGTTTACAAATACGGGAAATGTTAACCGGTATTCGAGTAATTAGAGCCTATAATAATGACCAGAAACAACAGCTTAAATTTGATAAGACAAATACCGAATTAATGAATCTAAATATTCTTATTAACCGATTAATATCAATGATGCAACCCGCTATGACCTTAATTATGGGGTTATCAGCGGTAGCAGTTATCTGGGCAGGAGCCTATCTCGTTGCATCCGGTCATTTACAAATTGGCAGCATACTAGCTTTAACCCAATATGTCTCTCAAGCGATCATGGCTTTTCTCATGATTTCAATTATTTTTATTATAATCCCTCGAGCGACCGTATCGGTTCGCCGAATTAATGAAATTTTATCAATTATACCAGAAATAAATGACCCCGCTGAACCAAAACACCTAACAGAAAAAATCCATGGTTTATTAGAATTTAAAAAAGTTGATTTTAGTTATAAAGGCTCAGAACAAGCCGTCCTCTCTGATATTTCTTTTATCGCTTATCCAGGACAAACAACCGCCATTATCGGCGGTACCGGCAGTGGCAAAACAACCCTCCTAAATCTCATCCCTCGTCTCTATGATGTTACCGGCGGCGCTATTACTATCGACGGCATTGATATCCGAGATTTGCCCCAACATGAACTTCGTGAATACATCGGTTATGTCCCCCAAAAAGCTTCTTTATTTTCCGGCACTATTAAAAGCAATGTTGCTTATGGCCGACCAAGCGCCAGTCTGACTGAAATCACGGAGGCGATCAACACTGCCCAGGCTGCCGAATTCATCAACGATTTAGCCGATGGTTTGGATAGTGCTATCGCCCAAGCAGGAAATAATGTTTCCGGCGGGCAAAAACAACGCTTAGCCATCGCCCGGGCTTTAGTCAAAAAACCACCCATCTTTTTATTTGATGACAGTTTCTCGGCTCTTGATTTTAAGACCGATGCCGCTTTGCGCCAAGCTTTACAAAATAATTTAAAGACCTCAACAATTATTATTGTCGCCCAAAGAATCAGCACAATTATGCAAGCGGATAATATTATTGTTTTAGATAACGGAAAAATTGTTGGTCAGGGTAAACACCAAGATTTATTGACCTCCTCGGCTGTTTACCGCGAAATTGCCGAATCACAATTATCCGCGACGGAACTAAAGAAAAAATAATATGGCTAAAATAGTAAACAGACCTTTTCGCGGCGGATCTCCAAGAACACTGATGAGGGGAAAAACTGAAAAAGCAAAAAATTTTAAGAAAACTTTTAAGATTTTTATAAAATATCTAAAACCTTATCGGTTAAAATTAATCTTGGTTTTATTATTTGCTTTAGCGGCTACCGCCTTTACAATTGCTAGTCCCAAAATATTAGGTCAGATGACCGATGTTATCGTCCGTGGACTTCTTAATCATAATAAAATAGATTTCGTTCAAATTACCAAAATTGGCCTCGGGCTTATTTGTTTATATGCTGCCAGCGCTCTTTTTAGTTACTTACAGAGCTGGATAATGTCAAAAATTTCTCAAAAAATTACTTATTCTTTTCGCCATAATATTGCCGCTAAAATTTCCAGACTACCCTTGAGTTATTTCGACCATAATGAAAAGGGAGATATTATCAGCCGCGTCACTAATGACGTGGAAACGATAAGCCAAAATTTAAACCAAGGTTTAGTCCAAGCAATTACCGCGGCAGCGACCGTTATTGGCATCTTGATAATGATGCTAATTATCAGTTGGCAAATGACTTTAATTGCCTTAGGAATATTGCCGTTAAGTTTTATTTTCATCAAATTAATAGTTAAACATTCCCAGCACCACTATGACACCCAACAATCCTCTCTTGGAAAAATTAATGGGCATATCGAAGAAATGTTTTCTAACCACGCTATCGTTAAAGCTTTTAACGGTGAGGAGCGGTCTATTAATCATTTTGATGACATCAACGCTGATTTATATAATAGCGGCTGGAAATCACAATTTTTATCCGGCTTAATGATGCCCCTGATGCATTTTATTAGTAACCTGGGCTATGTCGCCGTGGCTGTAGTAAGCGGCTGGTTGGCTTTAATGGGAAAAGTCAGTATTGGTGGCATTCAAGCTTTTATCCAATACATGAACCAATTTACTCAGCCAATTACTCAAACGGCTAATATCGCTAGCGTCTTTCAATCGACAGCGGCAGCGGCTGAAAGAATTTTTGAATTTTTAGAAGAGGAGGAGGAAAAACCGGAAACTAATAACACCCCTAAAATAAAAAATGTTCGGGGACGCGTTGAGTTCAATAAAATTAATTTCGGTTATTTTCCCGACCGACCAATTATTAAAGATTTTACCGCCCAAATAAAACCAAAGAGTAGGGTGGCGATTGTTGGGCCAACTGGTGCCGGCAAAACAACGATTGTTAATTTGCTAATGCGTTTTTACGATATCGACAGCGGCGAAATATTAATTGACGGAACTAATATTGAAAAGATGAAACGCTCTGATGTTCGGAGTTTGTTTGGGATGGTTCTTCAGGACACTTGGCTCTTTAACGACACAATTGCCGAGAATATCGCTTTCGGCAAATCAGGAGCCACTCGCGAAGAAATAATAGAGGCCGCCCAAGAAGCCCAAATCGATCATCTTATTAGAACTATGCCTAATGGCTACGACACAATCATAAGCGATTCTATCGATAGTATTTCGGTCGGCGAAAAACAATTATTAACGATTGCCCGGGCCATTTTAGCCGATGCGCCAATGTTAATTTTAGATGAAGCAACTAGCTCCGTTGATACCCGCACAGAAATTCTTATCCAAACGGCCATGGAAAAACTAACTAAAAATCGAACGAGCTTTGTTATTGCTCATCGTTTATCGACTATAAAAAATGCCGATTTAATTCTAGTTATGCAAAACGGCAATATCGTTGAACAAGGCCAACATCAAGAATTACTGGATAAAAAAGGTTTTTATTATTCTCTCTATAATAGTCAATTTTAAAAAGAGGACTAATGTCTAAAGAAAAGATATAATTAAAGAAATACCAAAAAGCCCTGTAAATACAGGGCTTCGTTAGTTGTGCGATACTAAATTGTCTTGGCGAAGAGGGTGGGACGCGCTGGGAACGGTTTTATTATTTAAAAACCGAAGTATTTCAAAACAGGCTTAATGTTTGGAGCCAAATCTTCTTTATCTAAGTCTTGTATGTCTATCCAGCGCCACTCTTTTATGTCTTTACCTGGCACGACTTCTCCGATTCTTTTAGCTAAAAAGTGAACTAAAATAACACTTAAATTTTCTCCTTCTTTTTCTTTTTCGGTGTAAAAAAAATATGGGTTATTATTTAGTATTTCTATATCCAGACCCATTTCTTCCTTAACTTCTCTAATGGCCGCTTCTTTTAAATTTGTTTCACCCTCCTCAACCCTTCCACCACAAAATTTCCAGAACTCATCATCACCATGTTTATTAAGTAAAACTCTATTATTTTCTACAATAACAGGACCTGAGGCAATTATAATTTTAGACATATCTTATAATTTAATTATTACTAAAACCATAAACACAAACGAATCAATAAACTTCTTAATAAAAATAGTCCGTATCCAGGACTATTTAGAAAATGCGGTGAAATTATATCCTTTGCTCGAACCTTTTTCGAGCGGAAAACGGACTGAAC
>ENA-UPXM01001807-UPXM01001807.1-activated-sludge-metagenome-genome-assembly--contig:-NODE-1807-length-26394-cov-5.245605_pt1 | contig 26394 bp, 26 predicted proteins | sample MGYA00238178_ERZ772708 | MGnify/ENA primary metagenome ERZ772708 (study PRJEB29002, sample SAMN05720212) | activated sludge metagenome | isolation source: anaerobic digester from wastewater... | reverse complement strand
GCTTATTTCCAATTCTTATTTTTCTTGCAGGATCTACCAAAACATCCCAAACACGGGTTTCTTTATCTAATTCTCTCAAAAAAAAAACTTCGATTTTGGCACCTGTTTTTTCTTTATTACCAAATAATCGTGCAGGAAAAACTTTGGTATCGTTAAAAATAAAGAGATCATGCTCATCGAAATAATCGACAACATCTTTGAATTTTTTATGCTCTATCGTTTGGGTTGCTCGGTTTAGAACCATCAACTTTGCTTCGTCTCTGTGTTCACTTGGATGTTCAGCTAAAAGTTCATCCGGTAAGTGGAAATTAAAATCTGATGTTTTCATTTTTTTAAATTACGGTTTAAAAATTAAGACCGAAAACGAATGATTTTCGGCGTGCAAATATACAACATTGAAATGCCTTTGTCAATAGCAAATATTTGCAAGCCATTTTAACTGAGATCCAAAGTGGAACGATAAATGCTTTTGTTTAAAAAATAAAACGTAAAATATGAAAAAGCTAACCGTAATTGCCGGAATACTAATGCTGCTTTTTGTATCAAGCTGTCGCGATATTGTAAATTCTGTATTAGATGCGCTTCCTCCCTTTGATGTGCCCTTCAATACCACACTCGATGTACCTTTTGCAAGTGTGAGTACAACCGGTTACACCAAAACTCCGGATTTGCCTATGAATATTGACTTAGATGCGAAGATCAAAGAAAATAATCCTAATTTTTCTATTAATAATCTCAAATCGGTTAAACTCAATTCTTTGACATTAAACTATGTAAGTTCGCAGTTGGGAAACAAATTAGATATCATTAAAAACGCAAGAATTTACGTTAAAGCACCCAATCAAACAGACCGATTGATTGCGACAGCGTATAACAATACGAATCCAAATACCATTACTTTTTCAATACCAGATGAAGAGATTTTAGAATATTTCCGCACCACGCAAAACTATTTGGTTTTAGAAATTCAGGCGAATAATGTGACTGTAGATCAGATAAAAATGAATGTAGTTTCTGGCTTTAAAATTAAAGTTCAATTGTAACAAAAGAGAAAAAATACGCTAAAATTGAATCACTTTAAAAGAGGTAACTCCATTTTTAAAGGAATTATCAATAATTAATTTTTCCGGAAGTTTAAGCTCTAAATCAATGTTTTTGTATTCTTCCAAGTTGATTTCACAAGTGAAATCTTTGTGTTTTTCTACCACCTTTTTTACCATGTAATTTCCCTGAAAACTATTTTCTTCGGAAGTATGAAGATACCTCAGAATGCTTTTTTTATACATTGCAAAAAGATTTTTGTTGGCTGGTAAAAGCGTTAAATTTTGCTCAAAAATGGGTTTTTTGGATTTTTTGGATTTAAATACTTTTAGAATAACCTCTTTCGGAGCCGTTTCTGAAACGGGTGAAAATTCGAAATGATAATTTTCAGAAGAATTCTCTGGAATATAGTTGCGAGAATATTCATACGAGAATTGGAACTGAACTTCACCTTTTACATTTGATTCAAGAACTTTAAAACAGTGAACCAATTTCTTTTTTTCATCTGTAAGAAACGCAGAAAATTTTTTCTCACTTTTACTCAATTTCAAATAATAAGAAAAGTCATCGGAATTGAAATAGCTCACCGTGTCAAAATCGGCGCCGTTTTTCGAATTGTGCGTATTGTATTTTGTTAAAAAATCGAAATTATAACTCTGACTGTTTGCAAACGCTGAAACTGCGATAAAAAAAATATAGTAAAATTTAATCATAGGTGAGACTTTAAAACAGACCATTCATTTAATTTATCTTCGTAAGAAATGGTATAAGCGGGACTGGTTGAAGGTAATGCGAATCTTGGTATCTTGTGATCTTTGTTCAATATTTTCTGCAGGTTTTTAAAGGATTTCTGCCCATTGCAGAAAATGGTTTTAATGTTTGGAAAATCGGTTAAAAGTTTTTGAATATCGTTGCTCTCTTCATTGATAATTTTAGAATCTAAACTACCATTTCTTTCGCAACTATCAATAACGTCCCAAAGTGCAAGATGGTTTTTCTCTAAAAATTTTAATTTTTCAGAATAATCGGTTGAAAAATCCTCCTGAAACAAATCAAACAATATTCGCCAGAATTTATTTTGTGGATTCGCATAGTACTCCTGCATTTCTAAAGATTTAACTCCCGGAACTGAACCCAGAATTAAAACTTTGGAATCTTCCCAAATTAGAGGCGAAAAAGAAGATATTCGAACATTCATCTTTACAAAACGCTTTGTTAATCGTACCTTATAAAATGGCTACTTCTTTGGCGGATATTCAGAATCGATATTTTTTATAATTTCCTCCATTTGAGCGATACAAGCTTCATAATTGGAAATAATTTGATTTACTGCGGACAAATAAATTTGACTCCGCGTTTTTATAGGATCCGAAGCCATCACCTTGGTCAAATTTCCGTTCGGGTAATCTGTAGTGTGGTCGGTAATGTAATCAGCAAATTTTAGTTTCTGCATTTTATAGAAATCCGTAGAAATACTTAATCTCGGGATTTTCTCTTCATACAAATCTAAAATACTATTTTGAAGAGCATCATTTTCGATAAAACCTATTTTTCCGGACGATTTAAATCCCTCATAACGGCCGGTATTTCCGCCATAACCAGTAAAATTATAGAAGTACGGCGCGTAATGTTGCAGGCTGTCGTTACTGGCAAGCTGACCTTTTGTAAGACTCCCCAAATACCGAAATGCTTTTTTCTGATTTCTGTATGCTTTTATATCTGTACTCATTTCCGCTCTGTCCTTTGCTAAATCGATACGAACTCCTTTCAAGAAAGATTCAACCTCATGTTGCTCATGCCGCGTTTCGCTCCAGCTGTGAAAAGCAATCGAAAGGGAAACAGCAAAAATAATAACAGCTATTTCCAAGGCCATTTCTTTTACTTTATGCCAAAAAGTAATTTCTTTATTTTTTGCGGATTCAATAATTTTTTTAGTTGATTTTGCTACTTCTAACTCGGCCATGGTGATGATTTTAAAACAAATTTAAACTTTTTAACAGAAATTTAGACACGAAAAAAAATGATTTCCAAAATTAATCGGAAATCATTTTTTTCTTTTTATTGAAAATACTTTACATTAATTTATCTTTTAGCTCAACTTTATTTTTCAAAAGTCATTATCGCTTCTTCTTGATTAATGAAATTTGTCATTTCAAATTTATTACTATTGATTATTTTGAAATAGTATTCGAAATGCTTATTTGGAATCGAAAGATCATCATCTAAAATAATTGTATTCGTATTTGAATTAATTTGAAACACAAATTGAGTTCCAAATCCGCTGGATTTAGGGTACAATACCACTTTATTACCATCAATAAAATCTACTCTTGCTCTTCCATTTACCGGTGAAATTTCATGAAATTGTCCGGAAACTGGAGGAACAAAATCGCCAGCTTCATCTCCTCTTGAACTGCATGAAAATACAAAACCCAAAATTAAAAGAAATGATATTATTTTTAAATTTTTCAAAATCAGATTGTAATTATAATGTTTCCTTCAACCATTCAAAAAATTCTCTTTGCCAAACCAAACCGTTTTGTGGGTGCAAAACCCAGTGATTTTCGTTCGGGAAATAAAGAAATTTTGTTTTCAAACCTTTCAGTTTTGCTGCCTGAAATGCTTCCTGACCTTGCTCATAAGGAACTCTGTAATCAATTCCACCTTGGATGACCATCATGGGTTTATTCCATTTATTCACATAATTTGATGGATTAAATTCGGTGTACGATTTCGGCGTTGGATTGTCATAAGGAGAACCACCCAAATCCCATTTCGCAAACCATAATTCTTCAGTGGTCAAAAACCAAGATTTCATATCGAAAAGTCCATCATGCGCGATAAATGTTTTGAAACGGTTTTCATGAATTCCTGCCAACATAAATACGCTATAACCACCGTAACTAGCGCCAACTGCACCCATTCTATCGCCATCAACATAAGGCAATGTTTTTGCAAAATCTGCAGCAGCTAAATAATCACGCATAGGTTGACCGCCCCAATCTTTAGAAATTTCTTCGTTCCATTTTGTTCCCCATCCCGGCATTCCGCGACGGTTTGGTGCGACAACGATATAATCATTTGCAGCCATCAAAGCGAAGTTCCATCTTACACTAAAAAATTGTGTTAATGCTGATTGTGGACCACCTTGACAATACAATAAAGTTGGATATTTTTTAGCTGGATCAAAATTCGGCGGATAAATGAACCACACTCCCATTTCTTTTCCATCTGTGGTTTTCACCATTTTCAGTTCTGTTTTCGAAGGGGTGATTTTGGCGTAAGTTTCTTTGTTAACTTCTGTTAACTGCTTCATTGCACCGTTTTTTACATCAACAGAAAACAAATCTGCATTGTGATTCATGTCGGTTCTGGAAACTAAAAGGGAATTGCTATTTTCTGCATAAATATCTGAAACATCAAAATCACCTTTTGTAACCTGTTGAATTTTTGAAGTTTTAGGATTCAAAGAGAAAAGTTGCATTGTTCCTTTCCACGCAGTTGTGAAATAAATGTTTTTAGAATCTTGCGACCAGAAAACAGAACCTACCACACTTTCGTCCCAAGCTTTGGTCAAATTAGTGGTGATTCCCGATTTTAAATCTAAAATTTTCACATCGTTTTTATCGGCTTCGAAACCGTTTCTTTCCATCGATTGCCAGGATAAATATTTGCCATCTGGGGAAAATTTCGGATTCACATCGTAGCCTTTATTGCTTTCTGTAAGATTTTTTACCATTCCAGATTTCAAATCATACGCAAAAATATCGGTATTCGTAGATTGCGCATATTCTGCTCCGCTCAAAGGTTTTGTAACATACAAAAGTTGCGTAGAATCTGGGTTCCAAAGAAAGTCTTCGCTTCCACCAGAAGGTCTTTGCGGCGAATCCCAAGGTTTTCCTTCTAGTAAATCTTTGGCTTTGTCGGCAGTTTCAGAAACATTTACAACAAAAACGTGGTTGTATTTTCCTTCATTAAAACGATCCCAATGACGGTGATTCAAATCGTTATAAATCTGTGCAGTAGATTTTGGAACGTCGGAATATTTCTCTTTTCCCATCAGTTTTTCAACCAAAACTTCTTTACTAAAAGCGATTTTTTTACCATCCGGAGAAATGATCACGTTATCAACTTCACCTAAAGTATAAAAATCAGTCCAGGTTTTTCCGGCATCTTTTGACACATAAATTTTGTCGCCTTCTTGTGCGTAAATTCCGTTTTTATCCCATTGAATTAATGATTTCTTGCCGAGATCCAAACTTGTTGCGTTCCCATTTTTAACAGAAAAGAAATAATTTTTCTTGTTGTTTTTTTCGGTTTTCAAATCGGTTTTGCCCAAACTGTAAATAAGGGAACTCTGATCTGGTGAAACTGCGGAAACCCCTATTTTGTTGAGTGTCCAAAGTGTTTCGGGTGTCATCACATTTTGTGCATTCATAAGAAAAGGAGCCGCAATTGCGATTAAAGTATGTTTTATTTTCATTAAAATTTAATTTAAAATTAAGTGCGATACAAATATAGAAATTTAAAGAAAGACTTCTTTAACTATAGAATTGCTTCTTTGCGAAATGGTGTTAAAAAATCATCAGGATTTTCGGGCGAAATCATATAAATTTTTCCAGATTTCATGGTAATTTTCACTTTCTTTTTGATGTTGGTAACGTACCAAACATCATTGCCATTAAAATATCCAAAATACCCAAACAAACCGCCGACTCCAAAAGTTCTAAAGTTGAAACCGATCTTTTCGAATCGTTCAATTTTTTCGATATTTTCAACGGGGATTTTAATATTGACAAACGTATTTTTAATGCAAATCATTTCTTCATCAACCGAAATTTTAGGAATTAGTAAATAAGCGGAAACCAATGCAGCAAATAAAATTACAAGGGTAATCCATAAAAAATGCTGTTCAGGTTTTCGAAAAAATAGAAGCATGAAAATTGCTCCCAAACCAATTCCCCCAAAAATAAAAGTGAAAATTTTGGTAGAAGAATCCATTTTTGCGGTTTGAAATTCTTTCATTTTACAAATTTTTAAAGCGTATTTGTATGATCATTTGGCGTACCATCGAGAAAAATCCAACTTCAGAAATTCTAAAATTGGATTTTTTGTTTATTTATTTTACGTAAATCTCGTGTTTTTAATCTTTGGAAGTAAAAATTCCGCTGAGTAAAGAAGTAATTATTGACAACAAAATACTGAAAATAAAGGCTGTTAAAAATCCGTCGATCGACATTCCAGAGACAAACTTTGCTGCGAGTAAAATAACCAAAGCATTGATCACCAAAGAGAAAAGTCCCAAAGTAATGATCGTAAGTGGCAATCCCAAGATTTTCAAAATCGGTGTTACAATCAGATTTAAAACTCCCAAAACAATGGCAAAAATAATAGCTCCACTAAAACCATCAAAATGAATTCCTGACAGAATATAAGTTAAGGCATAAGCAACAATTGCAGTAATTAATAGGTTTAATAAAATTCTCATAATTATAATTTTTTAAATGTTCCAGGATTTACTCTTTTAAAAATCAGGCTTTTACCGATCCATTTCACTTTCCAATACCCGCGAACTTTCAAGGTTCCGTCTTTATTTAAAGTGACTGATGAATCCCAATATCTGCCGGAAGAACCGTCGTAAATAGTTCCGTTTTCCCAAGATGAAGTTGCAGGATTGAAGGTGAGACCTTCTAAAATTTCCATTCCGATTACCTTTCTTTTCCGAAGTTCAGGATCTACATTTTGCGTATCGAGCCGCGAATTCATTGGTTTTCCGCTTCCAAGTCTTTCATCAAACCATACCACTTTTGCCCTAAATTCGTTATTGGAACGATAAACCTTTACCGATGCGGTGTTTTCAACAGTCATCCACGTTCCTAAAATATCGTCCGCTCTCACTTGTGCATCGAACCAAAAAATAAAAAAATAAAAAATAAGAATGAAGGTTTTTCTTAACATAGAACTGACAATACAATACTGTTGCCAATGTTTTGATATTTTCAATGTTTTTCTTTTAAAATTAATGATCTTTTTTACTTTGTAATTTTGGACTTTTTAAGCTCTTTCATATTTGCGAAAATCCAGTCTTCGATTTGGATAATAAAATGATTTCGACGCAAAACCATTTTGCAAAGAAAGATAACGCCCAAAAAAATGATGCTCAAAAATAAGGAAAAAAGTCCAAAGCTAACCGCTATTTTCCAGCGTTGTTCCTCATTCAGACCAAAATTTAACTGTCGCGAAACCCAATCTAGGAAGATTTTGTAGTGAAGATAACTTTCTAGAAACAACCCTATCGATAAAACAAAAAGTCCAACCATTAAAATCCAGGAGATTATAAAAAGGGTGGAAACCAAAAATGTACTTCCTGAAACGGAAGGTTGCGTATCTATTATTTTCTGTAAATTCTTTTCATTCATTTTTCTTTCTCTCTTTTTTAATTTTTAATTTCAATCCAAACCGCACAATGATCGCTCGATTTTTACTAACCCAAACTTCATAATCAGCTGCAGCCTTTTTTTCAGCAACGGCAAAACTTCCTTCGAAAGTATAAAATAATCCATTCTCATCGGTCTATTTCTTTCGTGCGCTTTTCAAAAATAGTCAAAAAAAGTATAGCGTGTTTTATTTGAAAAAAAATTCTGCCGTTAATCGGTAAAACGCTGACTGTTAAAATTTCTACAATCTTTTCGAACTTCAAGTAAAAAAGGACCCAATCCTTTTATTTTTTCTGTTTGTAAAATACTTAAATTAATTTGGTAACATATTTGATAGAAAATCTCCATGAAAACTCAAAACTACGCTAATCACCGAAAATTTTATCCACTGCATCATTTTATTTATTTACCACTTCTGATGATATTAGAAGTTCTGGGAATTAGAAAAATTTTTACAGATGAGAGCAATCAATTGACTTGGATTTTATTTTCTGTTGTCATTGCACTTCTTTTATTTTTGGCCATAATGTTGCGTCAACATTATGCTTTAGGAAATCAAAACCGGATCATCCGTTTAGAATTCAAACAAAGATATTTTGAACTCTTCGGTAAAAGTTCAGACCAAATCGTAGAACAATTAAATTTTGGTCAGATTGCTGCATTGCGTTTTGCGTATGATGATGAATTTAAAATTTTATTAGAAAAAGCGCTTTCTCATCAAATTTCTGGGGATGAAATTAAAAAATCTATTACAAAATGGAAACCAGATTTCAACAGAGTTTAAAAAGTGAAACAGAAAAAAATATAGATCAACCTTAAAATTTACCACTATGAAAAAGTTTACCTTACTCAGTTTAGCCGTATTTGCATTGATGTCATTAACAAGTTGCGAAGCAATCGGAACAATTTTTAAAGCAGGAATGTGGTGGGCTTTTTTCCTCATTGCAGCAGTAATTGGTTTAATATTATGGCTTTTTACGCGCGGAAAAAATTAGTGATGTCCTTTGAAAATCTCCTTTAAACCGAGGTTTTTAGTATTTGAAAAGATGATAAAGAAAGAACCAGCGTTGATCAAAAAATGTCTTGTTCTTTTTTTTTGTATCCACATTTATTTCTAAAATATTCTAAGATTTTTTTTGACTCAATCTTATTCCCACAAACCTAAATTATCTATGAAAAATCCTGAAACCAATCTCATCGCCTCCTTGACTCCTTCAAAAATTTTGAAAATAATGAAGGATCCTGTGAAATCTGCAAAAGCTGTTCGTCTGGTTTATACTTCTGACCAAGAATTTGATGGCATTGCGCGGAAAAAATCCGGAAAAAAATATGTGTATTATATAGGAGATGAAAAAATCAAAGATCAAGACCAAATTCAGCGCATAAACAAATTGGCAATTCCGCCCGCTTGGGAAAATGTCTGGATTTGTTCTTTAGAAAATGGTCATCTTCAGGCAACTGGTATCGATGCGAAAAATAGAAAACAATACCGCTATCACAGTCTTTGGAATGCTTTGCGAAACCACACCAAATTTTATAGGATGCTGCAATTCGGCTATGCTTTACCACAAATTCGTTTGCAGTTGGAAAAAGATCTATCGCTCAAGACCCTCGAAAAAAGAAAAGTTCTTGCGGTAGTGGTGAGTTTGATGGAGAGAACCAACATCAGAATTGGCAATAATGTGTATGAAAAATTATATGGATCATTTGGTTTAACTACGCTTAAAGACAGACACGTCGATATTAAAGGTCAGAAAATACATTTCTCTTTCAAGGGAAAAAAAGGCATTTATCACGATATCGATTTGAAAAATAACAAACTTGCAAAAGCTGTTCAGAACTGTAAAGATATTCCGGGGAAAGAACTATTTCAGTTTTATGATGAAGAGGGAAAAAGACATGCAATCGAATCGGGAATGGTGAATGAATATATTAAAGAAATCAGCGGTGAAGATTTTACGGCAAAAGATTTCAGAACTTGGTCGGGAACTGTAAATGCACTGATTGCATTTAAAGAAATTGGCGAAGCAGAAAGCAGCAAAGAATATAAAACAAAAGTAAAAGAAGCTTTAGAAATGGTGGCATCTCATCTGGGAAATACCGGAAATGTTTGTCGAAAATATTATGTGCATCCTTTAGTCATCAACCTTTACGAAAATAACTCCATCAAAAAATACATGGATGAATTGGATGAAATTGAAATTAATGACGGAAAATCGGGCCTCACCAAAGAGGAAACTATCGTGATGAAAATATTAGAAAATGAAAAAGTGAGTTAAAACCTCAATCAACGAATGTTTACACTTGGTTTTTGGTAGGTATTTTTACCTTTTAAAATAATAAGGTATACAATCAATAATATTAATAGTATAAATCTATACTATTAATTACCTAATAGAACAAAATAGTTCTATATTTGATTTGTAATTAAAAATAGATCTATTATGAAAAATTTAATCAAAACTTTCACGGTTCTATTCTGCGCAAGTATCCTATCGTATTCTTGTGCGAGTAAAGAAGATGAGACCACAATGGAAACTCCAAAATCAATTTACGAATTGGCAGCAGCTGATTCAGATTTATCAAGTTTGAAAGCCGCAGTAGACAAAGCTGGTCTTTCTGCAACTTTGAGTGGTTCTGGAACTTTCACCGTTTTTGCTCCATCTAATGCAGCATTTTCCCAATTTTTAACTGCGAACGGATTTGCAAGTCTTAATGACGTTCCCAATGCAGTATTGAAAGAAGTATTGCTCAACCATGTTTTAGGTTCTAAAGTAATGGCTTCGCAAGTTACAACTGGTTATGTATCTACACTTGCGAAAGGAAGTGCATCTGCAACCAGAAATTTGAGCATGTTTATCAACACTGCTTCTGGAGTAAAAATCAATGGCGTTGCAAATGTTACCAAAACAGATATTGGTGCAACAAACGGCGTAATTCACAAAGTTGATGCCGTAATCGGATTGCCAACAATTGTTACTCATGCTGCAGCAAATCCTAATTTCACAAGTTTAGTTGCCGCTTTAACCAGAGCTGATCAACCCAATTTCGTTTCTATTTTAGGCGGAACGGCGAGTTCACCATTTACTGTTTTCGCGCCAACAAATACGGCATTCACGAATTTATTAACAGAATTAAATTTACCCAACTTAGCTGCAATTCCTGGAGCAACCTTAACAGAAGTTCTTAAATACCACGTGGTTGCAGGTGCAAATGTCGCATCAACTGGGATTACAGATAATATGGTCGTTACAACTTTCCAAGGCGGAACGTTCAAATTAACGACTACAGGTGGTGTAAAAATCATCGACCAAAAAGCGAGAACATCGAATGTTATTGCAACTGATGTTCAGTGCTCCAATGGAACTATTCACGTCATCGATAAAGTCTTATTACCATAGTTTTTATAGTTTTTAATAGTTGAGAATACATCTTTTTTTAAAAGGTGTATTCTTTTTTAAGTCTCTCCTCCTAAAATGAGTATCTGACTTAGATTTTTACTTCAGTTTTGAGCATTTTGCTTATAAAACGGTACTTTTGCAGCGGTTTATTTCACCATTTTCAGAGTGCTTCAATCGAACAATATCTTCCTTATATCTAAAATTTTTGCTTCTTCATCTAAAAAACAATTATGAGACATTTATTTACATTTTTTCTTCTCCTTTCTTCGTTTTTTTTAAAATCACAAGTAGGATCGATCAACATTTCAGTCTTCGATGAGTTCAGCAAAAAACCTGTTGAAGCTACGGTAAAAATTCAAAACAGAGCAGAAAGTACTACCGGAAATGGCAGTATTCAGCTCGGTAATCTACCATCAGGATCTTATACTTTTGAAATTACTGCAGAAAACTATGATATTTCATATCTTTATGATATCGATATTATTCCCAATCAAAATCTTACGTTTTCGGTAGGTTTAAGCAGGTCTGCAATTAAAACGATTCAGGAAGTTCTAATTAAAAAAAAGGCCTATAAAACAACCGCTGAAAGTCCGGTTTCTCTGCGAAATATTACAAGCGAAGAAATTCAAAAAAATGCAGGCTCCAATCGAGATATATCCCGTGCAATTTTAAGTTTTCCCGGCGTTGGAAGTACTGCAACGTTCCGAAATGACCTTTTTATCAGAGGTGGAAGTTCAGCCGAAAATAAATTTTACATCGACGGAATCGAAGTTCCCATCATCAATCACTTCCAAACTCAGGGAGCTTCTGGTGGTCCGCGTGGAATTATAACCGTCGATTTTATTAAAGATGTTGATTTTTACAGCGGAGCTTTTCCGGCCAAAAGAAATGGCGCATTGTCTTCTTTGTTTGAATTTAATTTAAAGGAAGCCCGAAAAGATAAACTAGGTTACAAAGCCATTGTTGGTTTAGATGATTTGCAATTGATGATCGATGGTCCGCTATCAAAAGACCAATCATGGAGCGGTTTATTTTCTGTACGGAAATCCAATCTCCAACTTCTTTTCAAGGCGATTGGTTTGCCATTTTTGCCAAGTTATTATGATGCCACTTTCAAAGTTTCAAAGAAATTTAAAAGCGGCGATGAACTCTATTTTGTGGGACTTGGAGCTATTGATAAATTTGAATTCAATACCGACGCCAAAAATACACTCGCCAATTTAACTTTGATCGATCGTTTGCCGGTTGCGCCGCAATGGAATTACACTTTCGGTGCAGGTTACCGACATTTGGTGGATAACGGAAACTGGCTATTTACTGTAAGTCGAAATTTGTTAGACAATCAAGCAACCAAATATTATAGAAATATCGAAACTCCCGGAAATTTGCTCTTCGATTACAATTCTCAGGAAGGTGAAAACAAAATAAGAATTGATCGAAATTTCATGCTCGGAGATTTTGTTTTCAGCGCCGGAACCAACTTTAATGATGCGAAATACACCAATAATTCTACCATAAAAGCGGTGAATCAATCCGGAATTAGTTTCGATGAAGTGAATTCGGATTTAAAAGTTCTTCAATATGGATTTTACGTGCAAAGTGCAAAAAAATTCTTTGATAATAAGCTGCAAGTTTCTTTGGGAACCCGCTTCGATGCGAGTAATTATTCGGAACAGACCAATAATCCATTCGAGCAATTTTCTCCAAGATTTTCTTTGAATTATAAATTTACTGATCGATGGGCTTTTAATTTTAACACCGGTATTTATCATCAACTTCCCGCTTATACAGCTTTGGGTTTAAAGTTAAATGATAATTTGGTCAATCAAAAAACATTAAAATACATTCAAAACATCCATTACGTCGCAGGTTTAGAATACAATGGGAAAGATAATCTTCGTTTGACGATGGAAGGATATTTCAAAAAATATAAAAATTATCCGTTCTCTTTGCGTAACCAAATTTCTCTTGCCAATATCGGTGCAGATTTCGGAGTTGTCGGAAGCGAACCTTTAGATTCCCGCGGATTTGGCGAAACGTACGGAATTGAATTTTTAGCACAGAAAAGAACCTTAAATAACTTCTACGGAATTCTTGCGTACACTTTTGGCTATTCCAAATTCAGTGATGGTGCTGGAAATTTATTGCCTTCAAGTTGGGATTCCAGACATATTGTTTCGGTAAGTGCCGGAAAAGTTTTACCAAGAAACTGGAATTTCAGTGCAAGATTTAGAATGCAGTCTGGTTTGCCGGAAACTCCGTACGATTTGGTGAGAAGTTCTTCCGTTCCGATTTGGAATATTAATAATGGACCGCTTCAGGATTTTACAAAATTAAATTCACAGCGTGGAAATGTGGCGCATCAACTCGATTTGCGTACCGAGAAAAAATGGGTGTTCAAGAAATGGCAATTTACCGCCTATCTCGATATCATCAATGTTTATGGCTCAAAAACAGCGAGCAATTTACCGGTTGTGAATTTGCAAAGAGATGACAACGGAAACGGAGTCATTCAAAATCCAAATGCACCTTCTTCTGATCAAAATTATATCCTCGAAGTTGGTCAACAGGATAAAAATATGCCTATTCCCTACTTCGGATTTATTTTTGAATTTTAATATTCCCGAAAATCCAGTTATCAAAAAACACCCGAAGCATTTTGCAACGGGTGTTTTTTTTATGAAATTTAAAGTTAATCCTGTTTTACCCAGATTAAATTTTCTGTTTTGTAACCTAAAGCTTTTGCCTTTTCTAGAAATCTTTGTTTGAAAGTTTCTGGTATTGTTTTTTCTCTGGAAAGAATCCAAAGGTAATCCAGATTATTTCCTGCAACCAAAGCATATTTGTAATCATCATCAAGGTCTATTACATTGTAACCTGCCCAAATTGGTTTAAAAAAAGAAACTTTCAATCGCGCTTCAGTTGGGCTATTTACAAATTTTGCTTCACCGACGGATTCTTTCCATTCCTTTTTTACATAATTGTAACCTCTATTCTTTACATTAATATTTCCGTTGGAGTTTTTAGAATATTCTGCGGTTGTATGATCCATGTCTTTTTCGAAACGAAAATCAAACCTTGCAATTTCATACCATTTTCCTAAATATTTATCCGCTTTAAAATCCTGAACTGCAGTCGCTCCTTTGGGAATTGCGACAGAACACGAACTTAGAAATAATGCACCAATAATTCCAACGGTCAACGGAATTGCTATTTTTTTTAAACTTTTCATTATATAATCATTTAACCTTTACACCTCAAAAATAGTGCCTTCGGTGAAAATAATATTTTTAAATTTTCCTTGTAAAGTTTTCGTGTCTAAACCTGTAAAAAGGCTGAACGCCGGAAGAACAACTTGTTGCTCAGAAACTGCAAAACAGGGCAATCGGAGTCTTTCATTCTTTGTTTTTAAAACAAATCCGGGATGAATATGTCCGGAAATATAAAACCGATCCTCCATTTTTTCCGGATGATGAATGAAAGTGAAAGGTTCGATGAACAGGAATTCCTCTTCACACTCAATTCCGAGCTCTTCATAAATTTCACGTTTCAAACGGTCGTGATTTCCCCTGATCAAAATAAACTGTTGCGTGAATTGTTTTCGCCAATCTTTAAAAAGATCTAAATCAGAATTATAACCGGCGTGAAATAAATCGCCCACAATGATGATTTTCTGTGGCTGAAAATGGATCATTAAATCTTCTAGCCTTTTGAGATCAGCAATTAAAACTTCGGAAGGAATTGCAATTCCATGTTTTCTGAAATGAGCAGATTTCCCGACATGCAGATCACTTAAAATTAAAATCTTCTCTGCATCCCAAAACAAAGCACGTTGATTGGTGAAGGTTAAAATAGTATTTTGAATTTTCTTCTGTAAAACTTCGAGCATTGATTGGTTTAAATTTTATTGAATTCTAAGACAGAAATTACTTTCCTCGCGCCATTTGGATCACTGTTTTTCCTTTCTTCATCGCTTCAGCTTGCATTCTTTTGATTCTTTCACCCAGATCTTCACTGCTCAAAGACTGCCGCAAACTATCGACTTTAATGGGGAAACTTAGAGGCGTAAATGAGTTTGCAAATTTGAGAATTATTTTAGAATTTTCAATCCTGTTGAACGCTTCAACCAATCTTGCTTCATCGATTTGCTGATTGAAAACTTCGGTATATGCTTGTTTTAATAAGATATTTTGGGAATCGTAATCTTCCAAAACATTAAAAATTAAACCTGCCGAAGATTGTAAACTTTTATTATTTTTTTGCTGTCCCGGATAAGTTTGAATCACCAAACCCGAAATCACGGCAATATCCCGAAATTTCCTTCTTGCCATTTCTGTTGCATTAATGCTGCTTAAAACATCTTTAATTAAATTTTCTTTGCTTAAAATCTGCTTTAAATTTTCTTCGGTCAACGGAATTTCCTGGGAACTCAACAATTCAAAACCGTAATCATTCATCGCCATTGAAAATGAAATCGGGGTGATTTTCGAAATCCGAAACGCGATTAATGCCGACATGACTTCATGAATCAAGCGACCTTCAAACGGATACATGAAGAGATGATAACCATCGCGGGTTTTGATGATTTCCACCAAAAATTCATCTTCTTTGGGAATATGAGAAATCCCTTCCTGACTTGCCAAAAGTGGATGCAGAAATTTCAACTCTTTTTCTGAAGATTTCGCATCCAGAGATTGCGAAAGTTTCATTCGAAGAAATTGTCCGAGGTAAGAACTCAAAGGCAATCTTCCGCCCAAATAACTCGGAACCATGGCTTTTCCTTTGGCGTTTCGGACATAAACCGTCATTTCTTTGATGTGCGCCACTTCCAAAACTCTTCCCGCGAGAATAAACTTATCTTCCTTTTTCATGCGGGTGATAAAATATTCTTCGATCATTCCGACATAACTTCCACCCAAAACTTTAACTTTTAACATCGCATCACTTACGATCACCCCAATATTCATGCGGTGAAGCATGGCAATTCTGCGACTTTTAACTTTATAAATTCCCTCTTCAATGACGACTTTATGAAACTCTTCATAGTTTTTAAAAGCGCCGCCTCCAATGGTGATAAACTGTAAAATCGAAGTCCATTCTTCCGCCGTGATTTCCTGGAAAGCATACGTGTTTTTGATTTGTTCGAAAGTTTCTTCCGCTTTAAAACCTTCACCAACCGCCAAAGTAATGAGATATTGCACCAAAACATCGAAAGTCATAACCATCGGAACACGAGGTTCAATAATTTTTTGTTTCACAGCTTCCTTTAACGCTGCAACTTCGATGAGTTCTAAAGAATGAGTCGGAACAAAATAAATTTTAGAAGTTTCAAAAGGCGAATGACCACTTCTTCCGGCGCGTTGTAAAAACCGTGCAACTCCTTTCGCAGAACCAATTTGAATCACGGTATCAACAGGTTTGAAATCGACTCCTAAATCCAGAGAAGAAGTTGAAACAACCGCTTTCAGATAACCAGAACTTAGATTTTCTTCAATCCAAATTCGCAAATCTTTATCAATCGAACTGTGGTGAATCGCAATTTGTCCGGCAAAATCCGGATGTTGCTGCAACAAAATTTGATACCACATTTCCGCCTGACTTCGGGTATTGGTAAAAACCAAAGTCGTCTTGCTTTCCAAAATGATGGGAATGACTTTGTTTGCCAGTTTATTTCCTAAATGTCCTGCCCAAGGTAAAATCTCCACTTCATCCGGTAGAACGGCGATGATATCGATCTTCTTTTTTTCCTTCGCGACGACCTTCGTTTTCTTGGTTTTGTATGGAAGCAAAACTTCCAAAGCTTCATCTAAATTCCCGATGGTTGCAGTGATTCCCCAAATGCGAATTTTCTTTTGATAGGAAGTTAAGCGCGACAAAGCCAATTCGGTAAGGACGCCGCGTTTTCCACCAAGTAATTCATGCCATTCATCGACGGCGATGCATTTTAAATTTTTGAAAAAGCGCTGATTGTTTTTTTGGGCCAAAAGCAAATGCAAACTTTCTGGGGTTACCAAAAGAATGTCGGGCATTTTTTTTGTCTGAGAAGTTCTTTCTGAAATCGGCGTGTCTCCATTTCGAACTCCAACCGACCAATCGAGACCAATTTCATCGATGGCTTCTTTCATGGCTTTTGCGATATCTTTTGCTAAAGCTCGAAGCGGTGTGATCCAAAGTAATTTTAAACCATCTCCGTATTTTTCTGGGTAGTTCAGAAAATCGATGATGACCGCGAGAAAAACGGAATATGTTTTTCCAAAACCAGTGGGTGCGACGACCATTCCGCTGTAGTTTTTGTAGAATTTTTCCCAGGTTTCCAGCTGAAAAGTGAAGGGTGCGAAATCTTTCTGCGCCATCCAATTTTTGATGATTTTAAGACCTTCTGTATTTTGAAAATTATCCAATTTTATTTTAAGTATTGAAGATTTTTATGGTGTTTTTCAGACAATAGCGAAAAGTTTTTATGCAAATGATGCAAATATTTTTATGATTACCGACTTTATATGAATGAATTATTATAAGTACAAATACTTGAAATTTAGATAATTAAGTAATCAATTTTTTTACTTCTTCAATATCATCGATGTCTTTTACTGTTTTATCCCGTCTCCATCTTACAATCCGTGGAAAACGTAAAGCTACTCCACTTTTGTGGCGATTGCTGAAACCGATTCCTTCAAAAGCGATTTCAAACACGAGTTCTGCTTTTACGGTTCGAACTGGTCCGAATTTTTCTAAAGAATTCTTCGTTACAAAACGGCTGACTTCCATGATTTCTTTGTCTGTTAAGCCAGAATACGCCTTTGCAATAGTGACTAATTGATCTTCTTTCTTCACGGCAAACGTATAATCGGTGTAGAATCCACTTCTTCTTCCGCTCCCTTTTTGGGCATAAATTAGAACTGCATCAATTGTTAAAGCATCCACTTTCCATTTCCACCAATCACCTTTTTTTCGTCCGGAATGATACAGCGAATTTTTCTGCTTTAGCATTAAGCCTTCACTATTATTATGTCTCGATTTCAAGCGGATTTCAGCTAATTCTTCCCAGGATTTTGCAATGATGATTTCTGGCAATTTGAAATTCTGGACTTCCGCATTTTCTAAAACTTCTTCTAATTTCAACCGTCTTTCTATCAAAGGTTTACCTCGAAAATCTTCGCCTTCAAATTCTAACAGATCATAAACAAAAGCTTGGATGGGAATATCTTTCATCATTTTTGCAGAAATTGTTTTTCGGTTCAGGCGTTTCTGCAATTCATTAAAATTCAAAACTTCCTCCTCTTTTACCGCTAAAATCTCTCCATCTACAACGAAATTTCCTTCCATTTTTTCTAAAGCAGAAACCAATTCCGGAAACTGCGTATTGACCAATTCTTCACCACGCGACCAAATAAAAACTTCATTATTCCGGCGAATAAACTGTCCGCGAATTCCATCCCACTTATACTCAGCTTGCCATTCTTCTAAATCGCCCAATTCTTCCGGCGTTTTTTCTAACGGATAAGCGAGGCAAAAAGGATAAGGTTTTGAATTGTCGGGGTTGATATTTGTTCCTTGAATTAATTCCTGAAAATCAGCGTTTTCAACAGTCCATTTTCCCATGATGGAATGCATAAGCTGACTGGTTTCAATACCTGAATATTTGGATAAAGCATTGATTAATAATTTCTTGGAAACTCCTATTCGGAAACTTCCACCAATGAGTTTATTGAAAATAAATCGTTCGGTGTAATCGAGACCATTCCAGCTTTCCAAAACATATTCTTTCTTTTCTTCGTCTGATTTTTCTTTCAAATTAATAAGTTCGAACATCCATTGGCTCAATGATTTTTCAACCGTATTTTCGGGTCTCGGTAAAATGAGAGAAAGTGTTTCACCGATATCACCTACGGAACTGTAACTTTCTAAAAAAAGCCATTCCGGTAAACCCGTGATTTCTAAAGCCCAAGTTCTTAAAAAATTCGTATTAATGGGTCTTTTCGGACGTTTTCCTGTAAATAAAGCCAGAAACCACAACTTATCCTGATCATCCGCAGTTTCGAGGTAATGAACCATTGCATCAACTTTAGCAGTTGTTTTGTTGCTGGTTTCAAGGGAGGCGATTAATGCTGCGAAATGTTTCATTTTTTCTTAGTTGAAAGATGATGTTTGACAGTTAAAAATTGAACGTTATCATTTGAGTATTGATTGCTGATTGATGTTGTTTTTCTTAATGATTTTGAAAAAAAATATCTTTAAAGAGCTTGATAATTTCAAACTACCAAATTATCAAATCATTTCATTATCCCATCAACTCATCCTCTTCTTTTTCCTCTTCATCGGAGCCGAACTTCGTGGTTACTTCATCGGCTTTGATGCCGATTTCATTTAAATATTTTGAAAATACGGCAATTTGTCCATGTGTGACGTGAACTTGTTCTGCTTCTGTCGCTTTTACGGTTTCTAAAAGTCCGTTCCAATCGGCATGATCTGAGATTGCAAACCCTGCATCTGCAGAACGCCATCTTCTGGAACCGCGAACCTGCATCCAACCGGAACAGATTCCTGTCGCACGATTTGGGATTTTGCGGATCATATTGCTGTCTAATAAAGCGGGCGGAACGATGACAATTTCTTGATTGAGCTTTTTAATATCTTCTGTAAAATTCACAATTTCGTAATCCGGCAATTGAACTCCCACACTTTCGATGGCTTCATTTAACCGTCCAATGGAACTATGGACAAATATTTTTCCATAACCTTCTACCGACTTCATAATTCTCTGGGCTTTTCCTAAAGAATACCCAATGAAAACCGAAGTTTTTCCCTGTTCGCGATTGCTTTCTACCCATTTTCCAAGCTGTTCCGAATATTGTTGAGGAGTTAGCCAATTGTAAATCGGCAAACCGAAAGTGCTTTCTGTAATAAATTCATTGCATTTTACCAATTCAAAAGGCGTTGAAATTCCGTCATCCTGAACTTTGTAATCCCCCGAAAAAACGGTTACAAAACCTTTATATTCCAGACGAATTTGGCAAGAACCTACGATATGACCAGCTGGATGAAAGCTAAGTTTTACCCCATTAATCATTATGGGTTCGTTGTAGCCGAGACTTTGCACCTCAATATCGGGTCCAATTCGAATCTGCAAAATGGGTTTTGTGAAGTGATGACACAGGTATTTCTTCATTCCCCACTTTGCGTGATCACCGTGACCGTGGGAAATTACCGCCAAATCAACGGGTCTCCACGGATCCAGATAGAATTTTCCGGGGATGCAATAAATGCCTTTGTTCGTGAATTTAATAAGTTTCAAAATAGATTAATTTTATCGTCCAAACTTGAAATATTCGGTGAGCGGATGGTTTTTATTTTTCATAAAAGCAGATGCCATTTCCATACCCGTTACGGAAAAAGTGATTCCATTTCCGCCAAAACCCAAGACGAAATAGGAATTCGGAAAATCCTTGTGTTCACCAATATATGGAAGTCCGTCTTTGGTTTCCCCAAAAGTTCCGGCCCAAGTAAAATCAGTGTAAAAATGATAATTGGGCAACAAATCTTTTAAATCTCTTAAAATCTCCTTTTCCTTTTTATCGATCATGGCATCGCGTTTTTCAGGATCGCGAAAATCTTCGTCGCCGCCTCCAATTAAAACCCGACCATCACTCGTTGTTCGCATGTACAAATAAGGGTCAGAAGTATTCCAAAATAAAGTATTATTTAATTTTTCACTTCCTTTTTCATCGATTTCAGAAACCATGGCAAACGTACTTTTCAAATCTACGAACTTCTCTTTTATCAAATGGGCACTTTCGTAACCAATGGCATAAATGATTTTTTGGGCTTTAATTTTCTGCCTTGTTTTTGTTGTGACCAAATTAAAGCCTTTTTTAACTTCTACCGAATCCATCTCTGTTTTATCATAAACACGCAATCCTTTTTTGGAATTAAATGCTAAAAGTTCATGCGCCAAATGGAAAGCATCAACACTTGCTCCTTGCGAAGAAAGAATTCCACCAAAAGTATTTTCGAACTCATACCTTTCTAAGATTTCTTCTTTTTCAATCCATTTTATGTTGAAACCCGCATTTTTTCGAGCTTCAAATTCTTTTTTCAACCAGGAAACATCTTTCTTTTTGGAGGCGTAATACAGAGATTCTTTTCTTTCGAAACCTGCTTCAGAATTCAATTCCTGAGTTATTTTATCTAAATCTTCGATTGATTGCGAACAAGCTTTATAGGCTTTTACCGCTCCTTCTTCGCCAATCTGATCGATCAGTTCATACAGAGGAACATCAATTTCATATTGTAGCATAGAAGTCGTTGCGGAAGTACTGCCGTTGCCAATTTCCCGACGATCGATTAAAACTGTTTCATACCCATCTTTAACCATTTGATGAGCAATTAAACTTCCTGTAATTCCGCCACCAATGACCAAAACTTCACATTCTACCGTTTCTTTTAAGGAAGGATAAGAATTTAAAATTCCGTTTTTTACGAGCCAAAATGGTTCATTCGATTTTAAGTCCATACTATTAATTTCTAAAGGTTAAATGTTTTATAAAAGTCTTTAAAGGTCATTTATCAATTGATACAAAAGCACCTTTAATATTTCTCTGTAAGGTATTTCCAGTATCTTTTGGGCAAAGATTTTACATGCAATTTGATGTTTTTTCTTTCGGGAATATTGGTTTTAAAGAAATAGCGTTGCCACAATTTCTGGTATTTCAATTCATCCTCATGCAAAAGATTCTGGGTTTTTATGAACTTGTTTTGATCCCATTCATTAGGATAAAAAAAGTCTGCATTTTCTCTATCAGAAAATATACCATAATGTCTTTTCAAATCGAAAATCATCCATTTCTGGTCTTGATATCGGGCTTTAAAGTGTTTGAAAATAAGAGGAAGTACATTGAAATCGGGCTCTACTTTGGCGAAATAGAAATCATCCTGCAATTTTTCAAAACGCACAAAAGCATTCATGCGGTGAACTTCCCTACTCACCGATTTGCAAACTTTCGCAATCTGCATCATTTCTGAATGAGCAAAATCATTTAAAACATTTTGATTGGGACGCGAAACGGAATATTTTACGGCACTTACAATTAAGTTTTCCAACTGTGGATCTTCGGAAAGAAATACCATTAACAATTGTGAAACGGCGCTTTTTCCTAAATTTTGTTCTAACTTTTTTAGAACCCTATCCGACTTTTCCACTTGGGTTTGAACCTCATGAACAGTGGCAAAAATGTTTTCTACCTTATAATTTTCCTGGCTACAAATTTCCGCATCTCGAAATTGGTATTCAAAAATCTCAAATATTGCAGTCATTAAACCTTCGAAACTGCCGTCATAAATTAAGGTCGTCATTAAAATAAAGTCAGTTGTTCGGAAAAAGGAGACGTAAATTTAGATTTCGTGGAGTCCAATATAATTTTTCTAAAATTTTGGTGATCGATGAGATGAGTAAAGACATTATGCGACTCAAATTCCACAAAAAATTTCGCTCGATTCAGGGCCACTCCCATCTTTTTCAAATGGTCTAAATTGAGTTTTTGAAATTTTCTCGCCATCAAAATCTTGCGCACCGACTTGGTTCCAACGCCGGGAATTCGGAGCAGCATCTCTTTCGAAGCCGTATTGATATTGACCGGAAACTGCTCTAAATGCCGCAAAGACCACGCTAATTTGGGATCCATTTCTAAATCGAGAAAAGGATTACTGCGATCTAAAATTTCATCGGCTTTAAATCCATAAAAACGCATGAGCCAATCTGCTTGATACAAACGATTTTCCCTTACCATAGGAACTTGGGAATGAATTGAAGGCAATCGCGCGTCTTCCAACATCGGAACGTAACCGGAATAATAAACGCGTTTCATATTGTAGTTCTGATAAAAATGATCGGCTACTTTGATAATTTTGAAATCGGTTTCATCGGTTGCGCCCACAATCATTTGCGTGGATTGTCCAGCTGGAGCAAACTTCGGAACCTTTTTAAAAATTTTGCGCTCTTCCTTATATAACACCAATTCATTCTTTACCAAAGTCATTGGTTTTAACATTTCTGAATGCGATTTCTCTGGCGCGAGAAGTTTCAACCCTTTTTCTGTGGGAATTTCTAAATTAACGGAAAGTCGATCTGCATACAAACCAGCTTCGCGCATGATTTCATCACTTGCACCAGGAATTGACTTTAAATGAATATAGCCATTAAATTGATGTTCGGTCCGTAAATTTTTGGCGACCCGAACCAAACGTTCCATCGTCGTATCGGAGTCGGTGAAAATACCGGAACTTAGAAACAAACCTTCAATAAAGTTTCTGCGGTAAAAATTAATGGTCAAATCCACCACTTCTTCTACCGTAAAAGCAGCCCGTTTAATCTCATTGGATTTTCTAGACACGCAATAAGCGCAATCGTAGATACAATGATTCGTCAAAAGGATTTTTAATAAAGAAACACAGCGACCATCTTCCGTATAAGAATGGCAAATCCCAGAAGCGTGACTGTTTCCCAAACCTCCATTTTTATTCTTGCGGTTTCCTCCACTCGACGAACACGAAACATCATATTTCGCAGCATCTGCAAGGATTTCTAATTTTTCCTGAATTCGGTCGATGTTCATATTATGTTAAAAAGCAACGATCAAAAATAGAGATAATTGATATCAAAATCCCTCGATCGTTGCTCTTTTTTGTAGCAATTTTTTAGGCGAAAAGCCTTTTCAATTCGTTAAACTTTTAAACCACCTTCAATGCCGCCATCTTCCATTTTTGTTCCAGTTACGGCTGCAAAAGCCATTTTTGCCATGGCGAAAACTTTGTTGTCTTTTGTTTCATAATAGTAACCATCATCTGGTTTTACTCCGATTACAGTGATTCTCGGATCGTCTTTTCCGTCAAACCAAGCGTCAGCAAAATGGCTGTAATATTTTTCAATTAAGGCGCGGTCTTTCGAAACTTCTCCTTTCCCTTGAATAAAAACATACTCGTAAGAAGAATTGTTCAAAAAGTACAAGTGAACGGAAGGATCTTTTGCCAAATTTTGATTGTGAGTGCTTTCCGAAGAACTGATAAACCATAAAGTTCCTTCTTCATCGACTTCCTGCAAAGACATTGGAATGCTGTGAGGATTTTTGCCGATATCTGTCACGAAGAAACATACTCCGGCTTTTTCTGTGAGTTTTTTGATGGTTTCAATGGCTTCTTGTCCGTTTAGATCCTGATGTGGAGATTGTGCTTGTCCCATAATATCAATTTTTGATAAATGTTAATTTGAATTTTTTTTAATAAGAAATGACTGTTGAAAATCCTTTATCTTTCAATCAATCATAATTCTGACGAATCAAACTATAGTCCAAAAACATACCAAATATTAAATTTTAAGGAACTTTAATACTTTCGAATCAATGGAAAATTATTTTTTATGAAATAGAAATCTACTTTTTTAAATGTACGTATCGATTTTAGGGAAAAAAAAAATAGAATTGATTAAAATACTTCTAATGATCATATGAAAAAAACCATTTATAAAATGAATCTTTAGAATTAATTTCGGTCGGAATTCTCTTAAAATTATGAATTTATTTGGATTCTATTCATATATGTTGTACCTTATCACACAATTTAAAAACCAACAATTTATATGGCGGATTCTTTCTCCAAAAAAGAAAACTTTAAGAAAAAACTTCAAAAACAAAAAGAGAAGACAGCTCGACGTGAAGAACGTAAAGAAAGCAATGACAAAGGAAAAACTCTGGATGACATGATCATGTATGTTGACCATAATGGTCAATTAACAAGTACACCACCGGACAAAAATGACCGAATTGACATTGACATTAATAGTATTCAATTGGGTGCAACTCCGATTGAAGCTGAGGAAGTTGTAAAATCTGGGATTGTCACTTTTTTAAGTGAAAAAGGCTATGGTTTTATCACCCAGGATCGATCAAGTGAAAACATCTTCTTTCACAGTAACAACTGCGTAGAACCGGTAAAAAAAGGGCACAAAGTCTCCTTTGAGATTGAAAGGTCTCCAAAAGGTTTGGTTGCAGTGGATATCAAGGTAATCAGGTAAAATAAAAAAATCGAATCCGTCTCACAACAGAGACGGATTTTTTTTTGAAAATATATTTCCTAGACTCTTGCCTTTATTCGCACTTTATTCCAAACCTGTAATAGGTTCAATTCCCAAAACCTAAAGAAAAACACGTTTTGTTTTTACTAATTTTTCCAGGTTGAAAGTTATTTCATTTTGTACAAAAACCGTGGCAAAATGGGATTCATGAGAAGTTTAATCGCCACTTAAACTATTTAGTTGACCAATGATGGGTTTCTTCGTCGATCTGTTCTTTCGAAAACCCTTCTAAAATCACTTCAACAAAATTTTAAAACGCATTAGATTTAAAATTTTTTGTATTGAAAATCAAACACTTAACCAAATTTTAAGATTATCACTACAAAAATAGTTGTAGAGTTGAAATAATATTCTACATTTGTATCACTAAACAAATAGTGATATGCAGATTTCTCCATTAACAAAAGCTGAAGAACAGGTGATGCAATATCTTTGGGACTTGAAAAAAGCCTTCCTGAAAGATATTCTGGAACTTTTCCCAGAACCAAAACCCCATACAAACACCGTTTCTACCATTTTAAAAGTTTTGAAAGATAAAGACTTTGTCGATTATGAAGTTTTTGGGCGTCAACATCAATATTTCCCTTTAATTTCAAAGGAAAAATACAGCGGGAAATCTATGAAAAGTCTCGTAACCAATTACTTTGAAGGTTCTTACACGAATGCGGTTTCGTTTTTAGTGGAAAAAAATGAAATGAGCGTAGAAGATCTGGAAATGCTTCTCAATGAACTAAAAAATAAAGACTGATGGAAATCCTACTCTATTTCGGAAAAGTTATTTTCACTTCAGGTGTAATGTTTCTGTACTATCAATTGTTTTTAAAAGACAAGACGTTTCATCATTACAATCGGTTTTATTTATTGGCTTCGATGATCGTGAGTTTGTTGTTGCCATTACTGAAAGTGAGTTATTTCACGCTTGAAGTAAACAGCAATATCTATTTGTTAATTAGCAAGTTAAACAATATACAATCAGATAAAAATACAGAAAATGATTTCATTTATATTTCAGTTATTGCTTTCGCTTTTGGATTGGTTGCTGTCTTTTTTCTAACGAAATTAATTTTCGGCCTGGTTAAAATTCAGCTGTTAAAAAAGAAGTTTCTAAAGGAGAATTTCGAAGGAATCAGCTTTTATCAAACCAATTTACACAACGCTCCATTTTCGTTTTTCAAGAATTTATTTTGGAAAGATACGATCTTGATTCATTCCGATCTGGGTCGTCAGATTTTGAAACACGAAATGGTTCATATTGAGCAAAAACATTCTTGGGACAAGATCTTTTTAGAAATCATCACCTCTTTGTTTTGGTTCAATCCGTTTTTCTATCTCATCAAAAAAGAAATTAATTTAATTCACGAATATTTGGCTGATCATAAAGCCTTAAAAA
>ENA-UPXM01001806-UPXM01001806.1-activated-sludge-metagenome-genome-assembly--contig:-NODE-1806-length-26402-cov-6.372376_pt1 | contig 26402 bp, 17 predicted proteins | sample MGYA00238178_ERZ772708 | MGnify/ENA primary metagenome ERZ772708 (study PRJEB29002, sample SAMN05720212) | activated sludge metagenome | isolation source: anaerobic digester from wastewater... | reverse complement strand
GATGATTACCCACAGTTTTTCTATTAAAAGATATTTTTTATTATTTTTTGTACTGATATACACCTTTGGTGGTGCTCAGAAAAAATTCACGATTGTTTTAGATGCTGGTCATGGTGGAACCGATATAGGAACCAATAGAAAATACAGCGACTTAGGAACAGTTCGCGAGAAGGATATTACTTTAGCGGTGGTATTGAAGTTGGGCAAAATGCTCGAAAAGGAAAAGGATTACAAAGTGATTTATACCCGTAAATTTGATGAATATCCTTCTCTTTCAGAACGCACCACGCTTGCTAACCGAAGCAAAGCAGATTTGTTTTTGTCGATTCATGTAAATGCTTCTCCTTCGTCAACGACAGAGACGAATGGTACAGAAACCTTCATACAAGGTCCTAATCAGAATCGTACGAATTTGGAAGTGGCCAAAGCGGAAAATGATGTAATTTATCTTGATGAAAAAGATCGGGAAATGTTTGCTACCTACGATCCGAAATCTCCGGAATCTTTGATTGCGCTAAAAATTCAGCAGAGTAAATATTTGGAAAGCAGCTTGCTTATCGGAAGTCTGGTCGAAGAAAACTTCACCAATAAAGATAAAAGAGCCTCTCGCGGAATAAAACAAGCCGATTTGCACGTGTTGCGAATGAATGCGATGCCTTCCGTGCTTATCGAAACAGGTTTTGTGAATAATTATGAAGATGCAAGTTATTTATCCTCCGAGAAAGGTCAAAATGATATTGCAAATAGTATTTTTGATGCCATTCAGAAATTTAAGAAAGCAATGGAACGCAATGCTGGAGAAAAAAATCGTCCAAAACTTGCAGAAAAAATAGAAGAGAAGCCACTGAAAAATGATTTCAGAATTTTACTGATGTCAACACCCATGAAATACAGTGCAGATGATCCTGCGTTAAAAGGTCTGAACTATATTCTTCCGATTAAAGAGAATGGATTTTACAAGTATTATTATGGTACCACGAATCTCGCTTCAGTACGAGATGCTAATTTAAGATCAGCTAAAGACGCGGGCTTCAAAAATGCAACAGCAATCTCTTTTGTGCCTAATCAGAAATTGGGAATCGGTTTTTATACGTTAGAAATAGCAGTTACAGATCAGAAATTAAGCGCTAATTCCTATATCCTAAATTCATTGAAAGAGGTGAACCGGGACAAAGAAAACGGTAAGTTTTACTATACCTATGGGAAATTTGCAAGTTTAGAAGAAGCGATAAAGACCCAGAAAGACTTAGAGGCAAAAGGAGTGAAGAATACCGTTGTTCAAAAAGTTTTCAAATAAAAAGCAAAGATTCTTGCAGGATCAAAACAAAATTAATATTTTTGCAGTCCTCAAAGCAAAGGCCTATTCGTCTAGTGGTAAGGACTCAAGATTTTCAGTCTTGCAACAGGGGTTCGATTCCCTTATAGGCTACTAAAATTGAAAATTTTGAAAAGTTTTTTAAAAAATATTTTGTAATTAAAAAAAGATTACTATCTTTGCACCCAAGTTTTTAGAAAGATATGGCAAATCATAAATCAGCTCTGAAAAGAATCAGACAAAGCGAAAAGAAAAGATTAAGAAACAGATACTACCACAAAACTGCGAGAACAGTTTTGAAAGTATTGAGAAATGAGGAGGATAAAGCTGCTGCTGCAATTCAGTTGCCTTTAGTGATTTCTTTGTTGGATAAATTGGTGAAGAAAAACATCATCCACAAAAACAAAGCGGCCAACCTTAAAAGTAAGTTGACAAAACACGTTAATAAATTAGCGTAATTTTATAAAATTCTAAGACGCTCTGGCCCGTTCGTCTATCGGTTAGGACCTCAGGTTTTCATCCTGGTAAGAGGGGTTCGACTCCCCTACGGGCTACTTAACTTCCAAAAATTTATTTTTTGGAAGTTTTTTTTTGTGTGAATTTTTTTTGTTTTTTTTCATTGTAGTTAACTATGATGAAATTTTAGGAATGAACAAAAAAAACCGAAGCAGAATAATTTCTACTTCGGTTCCGTTCATCTTTTGTGTGTTCTTTTCTGTTGATAGTTAGGATGTTTTTATCTAATCTTTCTTGATTATTTTATAAACTTCTTCCCCATCTATCGTTCGAGTTTTCATCATGTACATTCCTGCACTTAGTCGCTCTACATTGATAGAAGTGTCTTTTTGATTGGGTTTAGATTCCATCACTTTTCTTCCTGTGCCGTCATATATTTCAATATTTAAAACATTTTGCGGAGATTTCAAATAAAGCATGCTTTTCGTAGGATTTGGGTAAACCTGCATTTTCGTTTTCGTTACCGCAGTGCTTGTCAATGTTGCACAATCTGGTACTACTGTAATGTATCCCAATTTTATTTTGGTGTCGCTTCCGATATAGTTCGCTGCGACTAATTTTACTTGATAAGTTCCCGGCGAATTGTAGGTTACGTTTACCGTTTTGGTAGAAGCGGTTCCTGGTGTTCCTCCTTGGAATGTCCACGTCCAACCTGTAGGTTTATTGGTGGAGGTGTCTGTGAATTTCACAGGTCGTCCTACACAAGTTGTAGTTTGATCTGCAATGAAATCTGCGACAGGAGCAATAATTGGACAGGTGTCTGCTGTTTTTCCCATTGCGAATCCATCAGTATTCCCACTAAAATAAGCGTAGAAATGATAAGGTGTGGCGCAAACATTATTTTCTACTGTTTCTGTACTTGCTCCATCTGCATTACCACCAAAGTAGGGGAATTGATTAAATGGAGTGCTACAACTTGCATTGTTTGCAAGTGTTTCTAAAGCAAAACCATCTGCATTTCCGCCAAGATAAGCGTAGTAATGAAAGGGAGTTGCACAGGTTGTGCTCTCTAGTATCTCTATTGCAAAACCATCTGCATTTCCGCCACGATACGCATAATCTTCATCGTTTTGGGCTTTCAGAAAGGTTTGGAAGAGAAAGATGAGACACAATACCGGTATTCTGGTTATAATTGTTTTCATCTTCTAATTTGATTTTTTTGTTAAAATAATTTTGGTTGAAAGTTTCCTTTCGTTTCAAATTAGAATCAATTATCTTACGCCTCTACCGCCGTAGTTTGGGTTTCTGGTTAACAAAGTAGTTTCACTTCTATCAGAAACTCTTAATTTTGCGCTGTTGCTCGTGCTGTATCCTGCTTCATAAAAATGTCCTCCTCTTACAAAAACGCCAGTCGGATCTGGCCAGTTCAACTGATCAGAGTCACCATCACTAACGGTTATGGTAGATAATTCGCCATCTCCCAAAACGCCTGTATAAGTGCTTCCACCTGCTGTTTTTGCAGCAACTGCAAATTCTCCTACATTACCGCTCATTTCCATTACGCCGTAATACGATGCAGCGGCAGACAATCTACCCGAAGCATTGGTTGCTGTAAATCCGACTTTTGTTGGACCATTAAAGAATTGTGGATTACTAAAGCTTGTTGCGCCATAATTTGCACGGCCATTTGCAACTGCATTATAACCTTCATTTGCTAATCCTTGGTTGGTAACTGATGAGGTAACAATTGAAGCAAGATCTATCGATCCCCATGCATTTTCATTCGCAACTGGTGCAATAGGACCACGGCAAATTTTTTCAAATTCAATTTCACTCATTGGTCGTAATGCTGCCCAATCTAAATACGCACTTACATCTGCATAACTTAACCAATTCATTGCGATATTTTGCCCATCATTCAAATCATCAAAATCTCCTGGGGTTAAATCCATTCCATAAACAGCAGGAACTGCAGCATTGCTTCCGGGTACTTTTATTTTAATACCATTTCGATAACTATTATAAAAAGCAAACGTAGAAGCAGCGGCATCTGGACTTGCAACGGATCGACGAGCTTGCTGACCGTAAGTAAGAGAATTTAAAAATTCTACATATTGTTCTTGAGTAATTTCATATTTCATGCTGTAGAAACCATTCCATCCTTTAGGAAAAGCAGCAGGAGCAGCGTTTCCAGTTCCGATAGACCCAGAACTGATGGAGCCGTTTCCGGTAATTTCAAATTTTGTAAAAGCATTGGTAGAGATTCCATCGCCGATCCAGTAAGAAGTAGATTGTGGAATATTTACCATTTCTATGCCCATTACTTTGAAGTTATAATTCTCATAATTCGCTGCAGCAATATTCATTTTTAAAGTGATAGAGGTCGTAGCAATATTTCCTCCACCATTAATTTTTCGAGATACAAAGGCTCCCTTTCCGTCTGTAACCCCATCAATTTTCAGAATGGTTCCGCCTGCAACATGATCTGCGGAGGTAACGCTTAAATCAGCATGTCGCCATAATTTGTCGGCGCAATCTTGGTATTTTACAAAAACCCAAACGGCATCAAAATTAGCGGGAGTAATATTGGTTTTCCAGCTATTGTCCCATTTTAGGTTGAAGGTAATTTTTCCGGTACTGGTATCCACAGTAGTGCCGGTAATTTGTACATTGTTTGCTTGTGTACTCATTGCAAACAAACCCATTGCAGCAATTGCAAGTTTTTTAAAGTAGTTTTTCGTAATCATTTTTTTAAGTGTTTAAGGGTTGTTGATTTTTTATTAAGATTTTTGATTGATACTCACAATCAAGATCTCTTTGTTTGTACTCATCCAAAGGTAGAAGTAGGCTGAAAAGTTTTTATACCCTCAATTGGGTATTTTTTCTTCAATTCTATTTTTAGGAACCTTCAAATTTTTTCTTCAATTTTAAAAGGAAATTATGGGTTCTTCTAAAAATTAAAATCTTTAGGAACATGCAGTCCAGGTTTGGGGAATTTTTAGAAATTTTGTGTAGATCGCAAAGGAGAAAGACCTCAAAAACAACGTACTTCATCCTCTGAATTGCTACCAAAGCGAGGTGAAGAGCTGAAGCATCTTGATGAGGTTTGGAAGAACTTAGAATGTTCTTTCCAAAATCCAAAACGTTTTAATAACTTTTGAATTAAAAGGGAATGCAGTGAAAATGGCACTTTTTTCAATTTTGAGAAGTAGAATCGCTCTTCTTTAAAATGATAAAAATATCCGGAATATTGCGTAATTTTTACAAGGTTTTTTGAGCGGAGGTCTCGGTAAGAGATTCTTTTTGCTGCTGAGATTGCGCGTACAATTTTTTGGCACTCCATTTTGCATGTCTTGAGGGGGCAATTTTAAAACCCTTTTTAAGGGAATAAACTTTTGTAAATTCTGCACCGAAAAAAATTAGCATGCACGTATAATTGATCCAAAGCATAATCAAGACGATGGTTCCGGCAGTTCCAAAAACTGATGTAGGCTTCAATTCTGCAAAATATAAACTGAGAAGAAATTTGCCGAAAGTGAATAAAGTTGCGGTAAGAATTGCTCCGGGCCAAACTCCTTTCCAGGAAATTTCTGCATCGGGAAGTACTTTAAACATAAAAGCAAAAACCAGGATCACGAGCATAAATCCAATGGAAAAATTAACCGTTTCTATCAAAACATAAGTTTCTAAACCTAATCTTGAAGTGATATAATTATTGAGTAAACTGATTGCAGAAGAAAGCACCATGGTAATCATCAATAAAAAACCGATGACCAAGATCATTCCGAGAGAATTGGCGCGATCGAGTAAAAATTTCACAATCGCTTTTTTCGGTGCGGCTTCGATGTCCCAGATCTCATTTAAAGCTTTTTGAAGTTGGAAAAATACGGTAGTTGCGCCAAATACAAGAGATAAAACGCCCACCGTTTTCATCACAATATTTTGTTTGTCGATGAGTGCTCCTGCTATTATATCTTCAACACTTTTCGCCGCTTCAGTTCCCATCATGGAATTAATTTGACTGCTGATTTGTCCCTGAATTGCTTCTTGGCCGACGAAATTCCCTGCAATCCAAATGATAATAATTAATAATCCTGGAATCGAAAATATGGCGTAATACGCTAAACTTGCAGCATCTTTCGTAGCCGAAGAATTGTTCCACTCGGTGAAAGTTTCTACTAAGGTTTTCCAGAAAAATTTTAGATTCATCATTAATATTCGTTTTTATTTAAAATGGATATCCGATTGCGATATTCAAAATTATATTATCTTTTCTCCAAGCTCCACTTCCAAAATTAATTCGATCGAGAGTCCATCTTTCAGATTCTTCGCCATAAGGAATTCTGAGTGGCATCGCCAAATCTAATCTTAGTATCAAAATTGAAAAATCTAAACGAAGACCCACTCCTGCTCCAACCGCAATTTCTTTGGTGAATTCTTTCGAAAATTTCCCACCTGGTCTTGTTGGATCTTCATTGACGAGCCAAACATTTCCGGCATCTGCAAAGGCGGCAACATTGAGAAATTTATAAATATTTGCGCGGTATTCTGCATTCAATTCTAATTTAATATCTCCAGATTGATCGAAGAAAAAAGTGGCATTTTGAGTTCTTGGATCATAACTTCCGGGTCCTAAAGTTCTTGCTCTAAATGCACGAATACTGTTGCTTCCACCCACGAAAAATTGTTTCGTGTATGGCATGTAAATCGAATTTCCGTACGGCAATCCAATACCCAAAATTGCTCTTGTCGCAATCGAACTTTTAGAATTTACTTTTCTGTAATACCTGAAATCATGTTCCATTTTTGCGTATTGGCTAAACGGAATGTTGAAAAATTCTTTTTGTTTATCGGCTTTCGCATCGGCTCCAGTTACCAAACCGGCGATTGTTCCGGCAATATCTACACTTCCTTTATAATAAAAAGTGTTTTTCTTTGGCAGCATTGTATTGGTGTACGTAAAACTGTAAGCAGGGCCGAAAGTCAATTGTTTATCTACAACTCTTTGCAGCGAAGGATTTGCGGGAATTCCTTTTAATGGATTTCCGTCAATCTGCTCCTGATATTTATCGGTAATGTTTTGAGGCGCAACCAAACTCACATCCAACACTTTTAAATCGTGTTCTTTTCTTTCGTTTTCTTTCCACAGATACCCGAATGAAGTATTGAAATTGTGTAAAGTGTACAATTCCGTCCTGCTCAAATATTCATACCCAATATTGAAATTCGTTCGTGGAACATACGCGCTGGAAGATCGAAATTTGAATGGCGCCACAATTCTGGGAATCGAAAGTTGCGCATTTGCTCCGAATCTGATGATGTTATTTGCATCTTTTGGTCCGCCAACTTGCACATCAAAAGCACCATAAACAGAAGCTTTTACTTGTTCTGCACCTCGGAAAAAATTACGGTTCGTCCAGTTTAAATTGACTTCTCCACCCGTATAATTGGCGGAATTTGTTTTTCCTAATGTTTCTAAACGCAAAGATTGAAAAGGACGAGGTGTCAATAAATAATAGGCATCAAACTGATGATTTAAAGAATCTGAAACGACGAATTCATTTTTCACAAATTTAAAAACGCCCAAACTAATCAATCGGTTCAACGATAAATTGTGATCGGTTCTATTATACAAATCACCTTTTTCAAAGTAAAGGGTGCGGTCGAAAATTTTCGGTTTAAATTTATTCTCCGGATCGATGATGTATAGATCGTTGTATGCTTTTACAGAATCCGTTTTGTAGGGAATTCCATATTTTCCCAATTTTAAATCTGCAATATTGTAATCTGCAAAAACGATGGTTTTATTAATCGTAAAAGGCTCTTTTGAAAGTTGTGGCGTGTTTTTTTTCAGCTTGACGAAAAGTTCTACTTTCGGCTCTTTTTGAACGGTAGAATCGGCTTGAACAATAATATTATCTGGACTGAAATAATAAAATCCGCGGTTTTTCAAATGCTCATTGATGCGTTCTCTTTCTGCTTTAATCACATCCAGATCAAAATGATTTCCGACTTTTAAGAAAGTTTTGTCTTTAATGTTTTGAATTTCAGAATTAATGACCGTGGAATCTTCAGGGAAATCAACTTTGCTGATCAAATATCTCGCGCCAGGTTTCAAAGTATAAAGAACAGAGGCTTTTTTATTTTTAGAAATGGTGTCGGAAGAAGCTTTTGCATTGAAAAAACCTTTGTTCTCCGAATAATTAACGATAATTTTTTTATTGAATTCCCGATCTACGTCGCCTAATAAAACTGGTTTTTCGCCGATTTTGTATTTGAGCCAATACCGAATTCCTTTTTGTTTTTTGGGCTCTTTCGTGATGTTATAAATATAAAGTCGCGGTCTTAATCCTAAAAAAGATGAGTTCGGTTTCGGTCGCAACTGATCTTGAAGCGCTTCTTTTAAATTTGATTTTTCCTTTTTAGAAAGGGTGTCATTTTTAATAGAAATTTTTGCTCCTGTGTAAAGAATTTGACCTTCCTGCAAAAATTTGGTGTTGCTACAAGAGGAGATGATCAACATTAATGAAAATGCTGCAAATATTTTATAATAAGATGTTTTCAATGCTATCATTATTTTGAAGACGTATTTTGTTCTTTAGTTTCTGTATTTTTCTTTGACCTTTCAAAAATCTCCCGAAATTTATCGTAATCTAAAGTGATGATAAACCCAACTCCAGTTTCGATAATTTGTCCTTGCAAAGCCACTTGATAATCATTTTTACGATACGCTCTCAACATATATCTTCCGTCTTTGGATAAGCTGTAATCCAAAGTAATGTCACCTGCAATATTGGTCATTTGTTCATTTTGTCTTGCATCACCTTCGAGCGCGAAATTATTTCCGACCGTTACTTTCAATCGGTCATCAAATAATCTTTTAGACAATCCGACATTCAAATCGGTTCTTTCATTTTTATTTCCAGTGGAATAATCTTCTGTAGAATTTAAATCGAAATTCAGTTCTACACCGCCAACTAAATCTTTCGCCAAATTGTTTAATTGTTCCGATAAGATGCGACTCACACTTTGTTTTGCTAAAGTTGAAGCCGATAAACCGGTTTCCGTTTGGAACGGATTTTCCCCGATAAATCTGTTCAGCAACAATAAAGCAAAAACCTGTTTGTTCATTTCAGATTCTTCTCTTCTCAACTGATCCAGTTTGGCTTTCGTGTTGTCTAAAACCGTTGCAGAAACCGAATTGTTTTCCTCTGCAGTCGTAATATCGAAGGTAATTATCGGTTTCAATAATTCGCCATTCATCTTTAATAATGTATTGAAAGGAATTCTCTGTTTATACTGATTCAGTTCCGAACCAGAAACTCCGGTTAACTGTTGTTGCAACAAATCGAGTGGTGCCGCGTCGGTTTGATAGATCGCCGTAATGTCAAGATTTGCAGTCATCGGTTCTCCGGTCCAAGTAATCGTGCTTCCTTTTTGGATCTCAAATTTTCTTTTCAGCAAACTCACCGACATTTCATAAGCTCCTTTTTCCACCTGATAAACGCCGACCAAAGTAGTTTTTCCTGATGGATCAATTCCGCCAGTTAACTGCGCTTCACCTTGAAGTTTTACAAAATCACCATTGGCTTTATCGATGATCAAAGAGATTTTCGCTTCTTTATTGACGTCGATATTTACATTCACATCCATGCCTTTAATTTGGCTTTGATCCGTCAAAGAATCTGTTTTAATGGTTTTCTGCAATGCGATTTGATCTTGGTCAATAAATTCTACAATTCCCTCTCTTTCCTTTAAACCAGGCGAAGATTGGGGTAAAACAAAAGTAAAATCGGTTTTGTCGGTTACTGCTAAATTGCCATCAACTTTTGGCAAATCGAGATCGCCACGGATTCTTAATCCCGCGTCAATTGCCAAAACACCGTACATGATTCTATCGTTGTTTTTTTCAGAATCTACGACTTTGAAATTTTTCGCATTTACTTCTAAGTTAAAGGCAAAATCTTGATAGGTTTTTGTCAGAACAGAACCATCAATTACAATTGCATTTCCGGATTCGTCTTTAATTTTAAAATCATTGAAATCAATTCCGCGGTTCGTGAATTTAATTTCATCGTTGATGTTTTTGAATTTACTTCCCAATTGCGTAATTCCTAAACCAACGTCATTAAATTTCACCGCTCCTAAAACATTTGGTGCTTTTGTATTTCCGCCAATTTTTAAATTCCCAGAAAGATAACCTTCTGTATTTTCGATGGCATTCTGAGAAAATCCTTGAACCGTTTTCATCTGAAGTTGATTCATCTCTAAATTCATATCCAAACCGCTGGATTTGGTATTGTAAGTTCCTGCCAATTTCACATCATTATTAAAGCCGGAAAGCGCGATGTCTGCACGAATTAATTCGGAAGTTTGATTGTTCGCTTTTACGTCTAAATTCCCGACCGGACTTCCGTAAAAGAATAAATCAGTGATTTTTAGATCAGAAGTAAACGCCATGTTGTTTTTCAAATCCCGAAGTTGCGCCGTTCCATTAATGTTTCCTTTTGCGAGGAGAGAATCTTTTTTCACGAGTTCGGTCAATGTTTCAATTTTGAAATCTTTCAGCGTAATATTGAGCGGACTGTTCGGAGCATTGGTTTCCGACTGAACTTGGATTTCGCTTCCTGCATTAGAAATACCGAAATTATTAGCCAAAATTCCGCGACTGCTTAGTTCTATAAAATTGTCGGGCGTCACTTTCCAATCGGTGTAATTTAATTTTAAACCATCCGGATTTAATTTGATTTTGGTGAGATCGCCCATTTTCTCTACATTTCCGGCAATCAGGAATTTCGTCGCATCTTTTTCATCTTTCGTAGAAGCATTGTACGTGATGAGGTTTTCTTTGACATCACCATTTAAGCGAACCTTCATCAATGCGATGCTTTCATTATTGAATTGTCCCAAATTGATGTCGTAAACTAAGGCATCATTCAAATTATTAATGGCTAAAGTTCCATTACTAATGTTATTTTTTCCATAAATAAGTTCTGGAATCTGTCCGTTGACTTCCAGTTTTTTGGAATCTGCATCGTAATTTCCGGTTACCGTAATCGGTTCGAAACTCGTTAAATCAGGGACGAATTTTCGCAGTAAATTGTCGTCTTTTACTTTTGCATTGAAGGTAAAATATTGGTTTGCATCAATTTTTACCGTTTTTGTTCCGGGTTTTTGAAACTGATAATATTGATTAATGGTTTGCTGTAATGAGCCGAAAATCTGGGTTAATTTATATTTTCCGTTCAAATCAACATCTGCAATTTGGGATTTGAGCTCAATTCTGTTGCTGTCTAAAGTTGAAACGGCGTTTAAATAAACTTCCTGCAAAGGGAAAATATCTTTCGTGTCAGAAATCGCGAAATTCTGCAAATGCAAATATCCATTGGGTGCGTCGGGATTTAAACTGGAAAAATCACCCTCGATATCTCCTGCAAGAATCATTTGATCCTTATAAAAACCTAATTTGTTTAAATCTAATTTATTGATGCTTCCATTAACTTTCACAGTAGGATTTTTATTGGTAAAATTCCCAGAAGCTAATATTTTCAGATTCGCATTTGGATCTTTGGAATCTAGATTAATGGCATAATTCCCGCGGTTAATTTTGCCGTTCAGCGCCATATTTCGATAGGTGTAACCATTATAGTAAACCGAAGTGACGTTTCCTTTTATCGCTGCATTTGCTTTTTTGGGATCAAAACTTTGACCGTTCACAGAAATTTGTCCGGTGATTGAACCTAAATCTTTATTCTGAATGATGGATCCAATTTGTAAATGCTGCAGGTTTGCCAACACCTTATATTTTTCCTGACCTTTCTGTTTCATATTTACAGAAGCTCGAACCGCAGCATTTCCTAAAGTGGAAGTCAGTTTCAGATTCGTATTTACAATTTGTGTTGTTCCTTTCGCAGTTCCCACGATTTTAAAGTAAGAAGGCAAAGAAATGGTGCTTGGAATTGTATTTTTCGGAACCAAATTAAAAATTGTTTTTGCAGAAGAGGACAATTCGCGAATATTCAAATCATAATATAAATTCTTCGGATTCATCGCGTTTTTGATGGTTCCAGAAGCTTTGACGATTAATTTATCCAAACCCGAAACTTCTAAATTTTGAATCGTTAAATCATTCAAAGTTCCTTTTAACCTCGTATTTAGGTTTAATGTAGAATTCGGATATTTATTAAAAGGCGCCGTATTTCGCAAGGAAGGAACCAGCATCAAAATATCGCTGAATCCTACTTTAGAATTTTTGATGTTGGCCAAAATTTTCACCGCACCTGGATTCGCAGAAAGTTGCTCAATTGAATTATAATTCAAAACCACTTCATCACGCAAAATGGTTTTCGGGGTTTGCAAATAGAGATCTTTCAGATACGCTTGTTTTTCTTCATACACGAAATCGGTTTCGAATTTTTGAATGTTTAAACCACGATTTTCTTTAATTTCTGCTGAATTCACGGTGCCTGCAAAAGTGCCGTCTTTCATTTTAAAGTTTCGAACTTCCAGATTCATTTTCGAAAAATTCAGGTGATTGAAATCTATTCCGCTTTTCGTGGAAGCAATTGCGGTGTTGTCGTAAATCACTTTTACATCATCGAAAATCAATTTGTTCAGCAAAACTGCGAGCGATTTTTCTGTCTCTGGTTTTGTATTTGTTGAAGGTTTCGGATTCGCATTTTTAGCGGGTAAAAATAATTTCGCATTGATGTCTGCTCCTTTTAAATAGACATTGTCAACTCCGAAATCGCTGTTTTCTAGATCGAGTTTGTTGATTTTCGTGGTGAGTTCTTTAAAAATAACTTTCGCAAAAGTTTTTGAGTTGTCATCGCCGTAATCGATATTGAAATTCGTCAAATTGATTTTATTCAAACCAATTTTCATGGGTTTTTGTTGATTCAAGGAATCTACTTTTTTCTCCACTTTTTTTGCAACTTCCTCCATCAAATCTTGCTTCAGTTTCAGCCGAAGTCCATCCATATTGATGTCATTTGCTGCATAAGAATTATTTTGAAGATCAAAAGTTTTTACCTGTGTGTTGAAAGATTTAAAATAGACATTAAGGTCATTCCGGGATTGTTGGTCGATAAAAGAAATCCCGATATCTTTCAAATTAATTTTATTCAAAGAAATAATGAAAGGTTTCGAAGGCGTTTTTTCTTCGTCTTTGGTGGCGAAAGCATCGATAATATAATCAAAATTGAAACTTCCGTTCGGATTTCGCACCACATTAGCTTTTACTCCTTCCAAATCAATTGATGTTATATCGGCGGTATTATTGAGGAGTTTTGGAATATTTAATCCGACGTCTAATTTGCGGGCAAACAAAAGCGTATCTACTTTTTGACCTTTTAAAAAGAGGTTTTCCATCACTAAACTGTTTGGAAAACCAATGTAAACGCGGTCTAAACTGACTTTGGTTTTTATTTTTTTCTCTAAATAGTTGACCAATTTTCCTTTCGCAAAATTTTGTACAGCAGGTAATTGCAGGCTTAAAACCAACGCGATGATCAACGCCAATAAGGCCGCAATGACGATTCCCGTATATTTTAAAATCTTTTTGTAGATATTCACTTATTTAAATTAGATGGATTAAAATTTACAAAATAAATACATACGATTGTCATTAATGTATTAATAATAGATTAATTTTATGTTTTTTCCTCTTTGCTTACGTTATAAACCGCATAATTCTTCCTCCCGAAATTACTATTTTTAGGTAAACAACCTATATTTGTAAAAATTTGAAGATGAAAATTCTACTCTTAAACGGTCCTAATCTCAATCTTTTAGGAACTCGTGAACCAGAAATATACGGTACTGTTTCCATGGAAATACATTTGGAACTCTTACAAAAAGCGTACCCAAAACACGAAATCCTTTATTATCAGTCAAATGTAGAGGGCGAAATCATCAATCGGTTGCAAGAAAATGATTTTGAAGCGTTGATTATTAATCCCGGAGCTTTCACGCATTACTCGTATGCAATTGCTGATTGCTTGAAAAACATTTCTCAACCAAAAATTGAAGTTCACATCAGTAACATTTATAAACGGGAAGAGTTTCGTCAAAAATCGGTGACCGCAGTGAATGCAGATGGAATTATCAGTGGTTTTGGGATGAATGGTTATTCGCTCGCGGTTGCAAGTTTGATTTTGTAAGTCGAGATCTAGAAAACGAACTTTACGTAAGAGAATCAAAGTTGAAAATTCTGCTTTAAATCAATCGAGGAATGATTATTGCTCAAAAAAATCAAAATAAATAGACCATGAAGAAGCTTTTTTTTGTTCTTACCATTATCACTTTAGTTTCATGTAAAAAAGATAAGGAAATCATTTCTGATAACATTGTGGTGGATTCTACGAAATCAATTACAGACAGTTTGCAGCTTCCGGAGCTCCGAAATCCAGACAAATCTGTTGCCTTTCAAATCCTACCGCAAAATATTGCGAGCGAAAAAGGGAGAACAATTTTTAAGCAAAATGGAAATGTGCTCTTTTATTTTGACCAAAATTCAAACGAAGGAAATATTAGAATTGATGGGAAAGATTACGCTTTATCCCAATTTGATTTTACCGAAAATAATTATTCCATTTCTGGAAATGGAGTAGAGATTGAAGCTGCGAATGGGGATTTTAAAGACGAAAAAAATGAGTGCATGGAAGGTAATTTCCCCGAAATCAAAGTTTCTCTTGATGGCAAAATCGTTAATTTAGCAAATATTAAGTCAGAAGATTGTTCGAACTTTTGATCTAAAATTCCTCGTTTTCACTCCACTGCGATTCATCAAATGAATGGCTGTCTTGAGCTAAAAGTTCTGCTTCCCGCTCCAGATAAGCTTTCATGGTAAAAGTCACTTTATCCGATTTTTCTTCTTTCGCCAATTTTCTGGTCACCGCTTTATCGATGAGCATAAATCTCTGTCCTAATCTTCTTGCTGCATACGCTCTCATTCCTGTGGCTTTCAAAATATCGACTGCCATGTTCACTGCGGTTCCCAATGTTTCGCGATAAATATTATCGACGCCATTATTGATAAAATCATAAGCGTCGAGTCGGTTTTTCGACCGAACAAAAAACTGCAGTTGTGGAAATTTTTCTCGCGCATATTCGAGAATAAATTTATTTTTTTCCGGGCTGTCTAAGCAAAGAATGAGTAAATCTGCTGTTTCTGCACCCGCTGAACGAAGAATTCCGGGTTTTGAAGCGTCTCCAAAATAGACTTTAAAACCATTTGATCGCAAGATGTTCACTCTTTCAGGATCATTGTCCAAAACGGTTGCTTTCACGCCATTTACACGCAATAATCTTCCAACGGTACTTCCAAAGTGACCAAATCCGACAATGATAATTTTCTGTTGTTTGATGGGTTCTGTAATTTCATTATTTTGATGGTGTGTTTTGGGCCATCTTGGTTCAATTAATTTGTCATTAATGAGTAATAAAATTGGCGTAATGCACATTGTAATGGCGGTAATTGCAAGAAGTTGTGCATTTAATTTTGGATCTAATAAATAGAGATTTGTGGAATAATTAATGAGTACAAAAGCAAATTCTCCAATTTGAGATAAGGCAAAAGCGACCATGAAATTTTGATCAGTCTTCAGTTTAAAGAATTTCCCAACGCCGAAAAGTACACCGAATTTCACTACTAAAACGACGATCGTGGTGGTGAAAATAAACATCGGATCTTCCAGGATGACGAAAAAATTGATGGTTGCACCCACACTTACAAAGAAAACTGCGAGTAATAATCCTTTGAAAGGTTCGATCTGACTTTCTAGTTCATGTCGAAATTCGCTCGTCGCCAACATTACTCCTGCGATAAATGCGCCCAAAGCTGGAGATAATCCCGCAGCATTCATTAATTCTGAAACACCGATGACGAGAAATAGAGAAGAAGCGGTCAACAATTCATTCATTCCGGAACGCGAAACATATCGTAAAAAAGGGACAAAAATGTAGCGTCCTAAAAATATTAATAGCAAAACTCCCAGAATAATTGAAAACGGTTGCAACCAATCTGGCAAATATTGCAAGAGAATCATTTGCTCTTTATCTTTTGGTCTTGAAGCCAAAACCGGCAATAATGCCAAAATGGGAATCACCGAAATATCTTGAAATAAGAGAATGGAGAAGGAGGATTCGCCGGCTTCTGTTCGGAAAATATTTTTTTCTTTCAAAGTCTGCAAAACAATCGCAGTAGAGGAAAGTGCAAAACACAATGCGGCAACTAAAGCTTGATCAGGTCGCCATTTTGCGATATAAAAAATCAGAAAAAGGATGGTTACGGTGAACAACATTTGACTGAGACCCATTCCGAAAATTTTCTTCCTAATTCCCCAGAATTTTTTCGGTTCTACTTCTAAGCCTATTAAGAAAAGCAACATGATCACGCCGAATTCTGTTGTATTCATGATGTCTTCGGAGCCGCTCCCTGTCAATTTTAAAACAAAAGGTCCGATGATAATTCCACCCAAAATAAATCCAATGACCGAACTCAAACCCAGTTTTCGAACCAATGGAACCATAATGATGGCTGCACCAAGAAAAATGAGCGCGGTCATTGCAAGGGAATTTTCCATTAGCTGATGTTGAGTGTTCTTTTTATTTTTTCTGAAATCTGAGTCAATTCCTCTTTTGTTAAATCGTCGGAATTGTGAACTGCAATTAATTCTTTAACTTCAATTTGATTTACTTTTAAAGATAAAGTGAGGGATCGCAATAATTCGCCGATCGTCGTTTCATACATTCCTTGCGGTGTATAATGTTCTGCTTTTCCACCCACGGTTACAATAATAATTGCATCTTTATTTTGAAGCGGATGATTTTTTTCCGTCGTCCAAGTCATGTCGAAAACCTCATCGATCCAAAGTTTCAAAAGCGGCGGAATAGAAAACCAAATCAGGGGAAAATGAAATATCAACCGTTCGTAATCTCTAATTCTTTTTCTCTCCTTAAAAGATTGAATGTGAAAATCAGGATATTCTTCATATAAATCTTTAAAAACCAAATTTTCAACACCCTCATATATTTTTACCAGTTCCACATTTGATGTAGAATATTCAAAATATGGATGAGCAAAAATGACGAGGGTTTTTTTCAACTTTTTGAATTTTTATAAAAATACTGAAAAAAAACAAAAATTACGATTTAATCGAAAAAATATATTCAGTATTTTTGGGAGATGAAGGTTGAAAAAGTAGTTACCAATAAACATAAAAAAGAATTTTTAGCGTTTCCAGCGCGGCTTTTTTCGGGAGATTCAAATTATATTCGTCCGCTTGATAAAGACATTGAAGGTGTTTTTGATCCGAAAAGGAATAAATTTTTTCGTTTTGGCGAATGTGAACGTTTTCTTTTTCGGAATGATCAAAAAGAGGTCGTAGGAAAGATTGCCGTATTCATTAATAAAAAATACAAACAAAAGCAACCAACGGGTGGATTTGGTTTTTTCGACTGTATTGATGAGGAGGAAACCGCGAATTTTATTTTTGATTTTGCAAAGAATTGGCTTCAGCAAAAAGGAATGGAAGCGATGGATGGACCGATTAATTTCGGGGAGCGCGACAAGTTTTGGGGACTTTTGACGGAGGGTTTTTCTGAACCGCTTTATGCAATGAATTACAATGCACCCTATTATAAGAAACTTTTTGAGAACTATGGGTTTCAGGTTTATTTCAATCAACTGTGTTTTGGTAGAAAAATTCATAATCCTGTCGCAGATAAATTTTTAGAAATGCACGAAAGAATTTCAAAAAACAAAGCCATTTCTGCAAAAAGAATGAAGGTGAAAAATTTGGAAAAATTCGCAATAGATTTTACAGAAATTTATAATAAAGCGTGGGCAAATCATGGGGAAGGAAAACAGTTGACCAACGCACAAACATTGAAGCTCTTCCTGACTTTAAAACCGGTTATCAATGAACATATTTCTTGGTTTATTTACGAAAATGAAAAACCGATCGCCATGTGGATGAATATTCCCGATCTCAATCAGTGGTTTAAATATTTGAACGGAAAGTTTGGAATTTTGCAGAAACTGAAATTCCTTTTGATGAAGAAACTGACGAAAAATAAGAAGATGGTCGGTTTAGTTTTTGGGATTGTACCCGAATGGCAAAAAAAGGGAATCGATGGATTTATGATTTGGGAAGGAACAAAACACTTTAGAAAAGCTACAGATTTCGAAGATTACGAAATGCAATGGATCGGTGATTTTAATCCAAAAATGATGAAGATTGCAGAAAGTTTAGAGACTGAAGTAACTAGAAAATTAGCAACTTATCGTTTTCTTTTTGATCGAGAGAAGGAGTTTGAAAGGCATCCTGTTTTATGAAGATATCGCGGTACTAATTAAACTTCACGTCGCGAATATTCAAATAGTAAGTTACGTTGCCTTTCCAGTGGTTTTCTTCAGCGGTGAAGGCAATGTCAAAAGTTTTTTGTCGGAAATCATCAGCAAAGTTTCCGAGTTTAAAACCAACACATTCAATATTTTTACCTGTAGAATCTTGCTTGATGAAGAATTTTAAGTGGTTGCTTTCTTTTCCCATCGTTTTCACATATCCTGAAACTTTTTGATTCTCTAAGACCAAAACGGGTTTCATATTGTCGGGACCGAATGGTGCTAATTTCCGATGAAAATTGAAGAAATCTTTATCTAAATCATCAATGGTAACTTTGGCGTCAATTTTTATGCTCGGTTCTTTTTGGTGCTCCTGAATTTTTTCTGCAACTACTTTTTCAAATTTTTCTTTAAAGAGATCGAATTTTTCTTTTTCCATAGAAAGACCAGCTGCTGCAGGATGACCGCCAAATTTCAGAAAAAGGTCAGAACATTTTTCCAAGGCATCATGCACATCGAAATCTGCTATTGAACGTGCTGAAGCGACCATTTCTCCATTATTTCCATCAGCAAAAACGATGGTCGGTTTATAATAAGTTTCCGTTAATCTGGATGCGACGATTCCGATAACGCCTTTGTTCCAAGTGGAACCATAAACTACGGTGGAGAAATTTTGAACTTGTCCCGTTGTTTCTACCTGCAAAAGCGCTTCTATTGTGCTGCTTGTGTCCATTTCGCGGCGGGAATCGTTGAGCGTGATGATGTCACTTACAATTTGATGCGCTTGTTTCAAATTATCGGAAACCATCAATTCAACTGCGGCTTTTCCCTGTGAAATTCTTCCAGCAGCGTTAATTTTTGGCGCGATTTCAAAAACAATATTTGAGATTTCGAAAGTTGCCAGTTTATCTTCGGGAATCAACATTCTAAGACCTAAATTTCGCGATTTCCGTAGAACTTTTAAACCTTGTTTTGCCAAAACTCGATTTTCTCCTGTCATCGAAACAATATCTGCAGCAATAGAAATCGCAAGCAAATCTGTCAATTCGAAGAGTTCGGCTTCGGGAATTTTATAAATCGTATTTAAACCTTGACACAATTTAAAACCAACACCACATCCGGACAATTCTTTGAAGGGATACCTGCAGTCTACTCTTTTTGGATCTAAAACGGCAACTGCAGCCGGAATTTCTTCTCCTGGTAAATGGTGGTCGCAGATGATAAAATCGATGTTTAAATTTTTTGCATATTCCACTTTGTCGAGTGCTTTAATTCCGCAATCGAGTGCAATAATTAGCGAAAAACCGTTCTCTTTGGCGAAGTCGATTCCTTCATTTGATATTCCGTATCCTTCAATGTTACGGTCGGGAATATAATAAGTAAGATATTTTTTATCGACAATTTTGCTGAGATAAAGATACATCAAGGCAACTGCGGTGGTTCCATCTACATCATAATCACCGTAAACCATTATTTTCTCACCATTTTCAATCGCTGTCGCAATGCGATCTACCGCAAGTTGCATATCCTTCATGAGGAAAGGATTGTGAATATCGTTAAGGTTGGGTTTGAAAAATTCTCGCGCTTTTTGATAATTATCGATGCCGCGCATGACTAAAATCTTGGATTCAAAAGTGCCGAAACCTAGAGATGTACTTAATCCATCTACAATTTCTTCATCGGGTTCGGGTTTGTAAATCCATTTTTGATTCATAATCTCACAAAAATAGAGTTTTTTTTTGAACTTTTTTAGTGATTTCGATTAAACAAAAAATACAGCTTCTAAATTAAAATAGAAGGGAGTAGTTCACGTAATAAATGTCAAAATCTTATAAAAGCAGAAGATTTGATGCAGGAAAGTAAAAAATTGTGAAATTTAAAATACAGTAATTCAACGAAGTAGCGATTAATTTGAATTTATTATAAATATTTTAAATCTAAAAAGGGAGACGGCTCGTAATTGTTATTAGAACCAACTTAAAAAATATTTATTATGGAAAAAACAGTTCATGTATCAAACAAAGGAGCAACTTTGGATACAAACAGAAGAAATTTTCTGAAGTTAGGAGGTGCGGGTCTCTTAGTGGCCGGACTTACTTTGGCAGGATGTAGAGATGAAGAAATGGCTTATGAACAGCCAGATTCGATATTTGATCTAGGAACAGGAGATGTAGGAATTTTGAATTATGCATACGCATTAGAACAGCTGGAAGCTGATTTTTATACGAAAGTGGTGAATAATTTTTACAGCGGTATTTCGTCTGCTGAAAAACAAGTTTTTATTGATATTTATAACCACGAGGTTATTCACAGAGATTTCTTCAAAGCAGCAATTACCGCGGCAGGAGCTGCACCGACACCCAATTTAGAATTTAAATATGACGGCGTTGATTTCAATAGCAGAACTTCTATTCTTGCCACTGCGAAGGCATTAGAAGATACAGGTGTTGCAGCTTACAATGGTGCAGGTAAATACATTAAAAATTTAGATTATTTGGTTATTGCAGGAAAAATTGTAAGTGTTGAAGCCCGACATGCTGCTGCAATTAGAGATATTATCAATCCTGGATCTATGGATTTTGCGGGTGATGATGTGATTGGTTCCAATGGTTTAGATGTTGCAAAAGAACCGAAAGATATTGTTGCAGCTGCAGGATCATTCTTCAAAACCCCATTTACGTGGAAAGAACAAGGAATCGGTTAGAATTTATTAATTTTTAAAATCATTTATTATGAACTTACTTACAATATTAGATAAACTTTCGGACGATAAATTTTTCTCCACCGAAACATCAAGATTAGGGAGCTTGGCTCAGTTTTCAGACTTCGGAAAAAAAGCAGCAGTTGCAGCAATTCCTTTAGGATTAGGGTCATTTATGGCAACATCTGCAAAAGGTGAAACTACTCAGGAAGCAAGTTTTGCTGCAGCTTCAGCATTAACAGATGCGCTTCAATTGGCATTAACATTAGAGTATTTGGAAGACGAATATTATAGATTAGGAATCAATACTTCGGGTTTAATTCCGGCGGCAGATAAAGTTGTTTTTCAGCAAATCAGCAAGCACGAAACTGCTCACGTTGTATTTTTGAAAGCTGCAATATCATCTTTGGGAGAAACGCCTATAGCAAAACCTAATTTTGATTTTACTGCTGGTGGAAATTTTCAACCATTTACAGATTATCAACAGTTTATGACTCTTGCACAAGCTTTTGAGGATACAGGAGTTCGCGCTTACAAAGGTCAGGCGGGAAATGTTGCCTCCAATAAAGCAGTTTTGCAAGCCGCTTTACAAATTCATTCTGTGGAAGCAAGACATGCTTCTAAAGTAAGAAGAATGCGTATGAACAAAGGTTGGGTAGAATCGAATAACGGTGGAAATATGCCTGCAGCAACCAATGCGGTTTATGCTGGTGAAGAAAATGTAACACAAGCTGGTTATAACACTTCAACTTTATTCGGCGCCGCAGCAGGATCGGCTTCATTTGATGAAATCCTTACCGGTCAACAAGCTTCTATGATTGCGGGTCTATTTATCTCTTAAAAACACTTCTTTATATATCCTATCCTTTTCAAATTTTATTTTGGGAAGGATTTTTTTTGATCATAAAAAAACCGTCTTATCAATTGCTGATAAGACGGTTTTAAATGAGTTAAAATATATTAAGAATACATTTGCTGCTGTAATTCTTTGATTTTTTTGTCATCCAAGTATTCATCATAAGTCATTTGTCTGTCGATGATCCCTTTTGGAGTTAATTCAATCACTCTGTTACAAACTGTTTCTAACATTTCGTGGTCATGAGAAGAAAGTAGAATAGTACCTTTGAAATTGGTCAATGAATTATTTAAAGTAGTAATGCTTTCTAGATCCAGGTGATTCGTAGGTTCATCCATGAGGAGAACGTTGGCTCTTTGGAGCATCATTCGGCTGAACATACAACGCATTTTTTCTCCTCCCGAAAGGACTTTACAAGATTTCAATGCTTCATCTCCAGAGAAAAGCATTTTTCCTAAAAACCCACGCATATATTCTTCATGTCTTTCGTCGTCATTTTTTGTAAACTGACGCAACCAATCGACCAAATTAATGTCTTCTTCGAAAAAACTGTTGTTATCCAAAGGCATATAGGATTGGTTGGTTGTAATTCCCCAGTTAAATTCGCCTTTGTCTGCAGTAACATTACCCGCTAAAACTTCAAAAAATTCGGTAATTGCCAAACTGTTTTTAGAAAGTACCGCAACTTTATCTCCTTTTTTCAGATTCAAATCGATTTTTGAAAATAGAAGCTCGCCATCTTTTGTTTTTTCTAGATTTTTTATTTCTAAAATTTGATCACCGGCTTCCCGTTCTGTATCAAAAATAATTGCAGGATATCTTCTGGAACTCGGCTTAATGTCATCGATGTTTAGTTTGTCGATCATTTTTTTACGAGCAGTTGCTTGCTTTGCTTTTGCCACGTTAGAAGAGAATCGTGCAATAAAATCTTGCAATTCTTTTTTCTTGTCTTCAGCTTTTTTGTTGGCTTGCTGTCTTTGTCTTGTTGCCAATTGTGAGGCTTGGTACCAGAAAGAGTAGTTTCCGGTGTATAAATTTAACTTAGAATAATCTAAATCGGCAATATTGGTACAAACGGTATCTAAAAAGTGACGGTCGTGAGAAACTACAATTACTGTGTTTTCATAAGTTGACAAAAAGTCTTCTAACCACGCAATTGTTTCGATATCAAGATCATTGGTAGGCTCATCGAGAATCAAAACATCAGGGTTTCCGAATAAAGCTTGAGCCAAAAGAACCTTAACTTTATTTTGATTTTCGAGCTCACCCATTATTTGATAATGCATTTCATCTTTAACGCCGACGTTAGAAAGCATCGTCATCGCATCCGATTCAGAATTCCAACCCCCCATTTCGTCATAAGTAACTCCTAGTTCACCTGCTTTTATACCATCAGCATCAGAAAAATCTTCTTTTGCATAAAGAGCATCCATTTCTTCCTTTATTTTGAAAAGTTTCTCGTTGCCTCGAAGTACTGTTTCTAACACCGTGAAATTATCATACGCAAAGTGATTTTGCTCTAAAACCGACATTCTTTTTCCTGGCTCAAGTGAAACGTTTCCCGTTGTAGGGTCTTGGTCCCCTGTTAATATTTTAAGGAATGTAGATTTTCCGGCACCATTTGCGCCAATAATCCCGTAGCAGTTTCCTTTCGTAAACATAATGTTCACATCATCGAAAAGTACTCTCTTTCCGAATTGCAGTGATAAATTAGATACTGTTAACATATAGTTTTGTAAATTTGGCGCAAAATTACGAAAAGAAATTGGGTTTAAAGTTCCAATTTTGTGTGATTGTAAAAAGGTATAAATTTTTAACTTCTTTTTTTAAGATAAAATTTAGTTAAAATGCAGAAATTTAACATATCTTTAAAGTATTAAGTATCCAACAAAATGAAGATCGAAAAAACTATTAATATTTTTAATAAACGGGCTCGCTTCGAATATGAGCTTTTAGATGAAATTGAAGCAGGCATGGTGCTTACAGGGACTGAAATTAAATCTTTGCGGTCTTCCAAAGCGAGTATTACCGATGCGTTTTGCCAATTTATTGATGGCGAACTTTACATCATTAATATGATGATTGATGAATATAAATTGGGAACTTTTTATAATCATAAAACAAAAAGGGAACGGAAGTTGCTATTGCACAAACGGGAATTGCAAAAGTTTGAAAAAAAACTAAAAGATGTTGGAAATACCATAGTTCCTTTGAAACTGTATATTAATGACAAGGGGAAAGCTAAAATTTTAATCGCTTTAGGTCGGGGTAAAAAATTATTCGACAAACGCGATAGTATAAAAGAAAGAGAAAACAAACGAAATCTCGAGAGAATATTAAAGAAAAGTTAAAAAAAAGACCAAAAATCTTTGTTTATAAAGAAAAATTATATTTATTTTGCATTATCAATTATTTAATCATTTAATTCTATGAAAAATCTAAAATTAGGAATTTCAGCATTGGCACTTACTGTTGCCTCTACTGTTTTCGCTCAGACTACCAGTAACCCGTGGTTAATCGGTGTCGGTGCTCACGGAGTAAATCATGCTGCGGCTGGAGGGCAGGTTGGAGATGTTTTCTCTACAGCTTTTGGTAGTAGTGATAACGGTCAGTTGTATAATCTTAACAATTTTACTATTACACCTCCACTTTCTAAGTTAACAGTAGCAAGAAACATCAATAAATACATGGTTCTTGACTGGCAAACTTCTGTAGGGAACGTTGATAACAAAAGAATTGGAATGGGAAAAGAATTTTTCCTAATGACCGGTTTAGGTCTTCAATTTAAATTCAACGGTCTTTGGAATGAAGAGTCTTGGTTTGATCCTTATTTAAGAGTTGGTGCAAACTACATGAGACATGATTATTCAGGTGTTGCATTTCCTTTAACTGATATAAACGGACAATATTACGCTGGTTTTTCTGAAGGTATGGCAAGTACTCAAAGAAGAAAAGATCACTTCACTGTTTCTACAGGTTTAGGATCTAATTTCTGGTTGACGAAAAACTTTGGTCTTGGTATTCAAGGTGATTATGTGTCTACACCAATCGATAAATCAGATGTTGCTCACTTTTGGCAAGCTTCTGCTTCCATTTTGTTTAGATTTGGTAATAACGACAGAGATAAAGACGGTATCTTAGATAAAGATGACAGATGTCCTGATACTCCAGGTTTAGCAGAATTCAAAGGATGTCCAGATACTGACGGAGACGGAGTTCCAGATATCGATGATCAATGTCCAGATGTTGCAGGTCCAGTTGAAAATCAAGGTTGTCCTTGGCCAGATACTGACGGTGACGGTGTAGTTGATAAAGATGATGCTTGTCCTACAGTTGCAGGTCCTGCTGAAAATCAAGGTTGTCCTTGGCCAGATACTGACGGTGACGGAATCTTAGATAAAGATGACGCTTGTCCTACAGTATTCGGATTGAAAGAATACAATGGATGTCCTAAACCACAAACTGTAATTGCTGACGAAGCTACAGGAGCGCTTAAAGGAATCTTCTTTGATTTCAACAAAGCTACAATCAGAACAGAATCTAGTTCTAAATTAGATATGGCTTCTGAAATTATCAAAAACTCTAACGGTGGTACTTTCTTATTGACAGGTGAAACTGACAAAAAAGGTTCTGACGTTTATAACTTGAAATTATCAAGAGAAAGAGCTGCAGCAGTAGTAAACGCTCTTGAAGCAAGAGGAGTTTCTTCAAATCAACTAAAATCTAAAGGTGTTGGTGAAGCAAACGCAGTAGTTTCTGAAACTTCAACTGATGCTGAAAGAATGACTGATAGAAAAGTAGTTGTAACTGCTGTTGATAAAGCTGCTTTTGACGCAATGGATAAGTCTGACTTACCAGTTGTTATCAAAAAAGCTGCTAAACCAGCTAAGAAATCAATGAAAAAGAAATCTTCTAAAAAGAAATAATTTATAATTATTTTTAAATCTTAAATAAAAACGCTCCCAATTTTGGGGGCGTTTTTTATGAATTTATGTAAATTTGCAACATTAATAAATACAACTTATGGGACGCGCATTCGAATATAGAAAAGCTTCAAAAATGGCTCGTTGGGATAAAATGGCCAAAACATTCTCCAAAATTGGAAAAGACATTGCTCTTGCTGTGAAAGCAGGCGGTCCCGATCAAGATTCAAACCCGGCTTTGAGAAGATGCATCCAAAATGCGAAAGGGGCAAATATGCCAAAAGACAATGTAGAAAGAGCCATCAAAAAAGCAAGTGGAGCAGATGCGGAGCAATATGAGGAAATTACTTACGAAGGATATGGTCTTGGAGGTGTGGCGTTTTTTGTTGAATGCACCACCAATAATCCAACGAGAACAGTCGCTAATGTAAGAGCCATCTTCAATAAATTCGATGGTAGTCTTGGTAAAAATGGCGAACTCGCCTTCATCTTTGATAGAAAAGGTATTTTTTCAATCGATAAATCTTCAATAAAAATGGATTGGGACGATTTCGAAATGGAAATGATCGATGGCGGTGCAGAAGAAGTTGAAAGTGACGACGATGAGGTTATGATTACAACCGCTTTCGAAGATTTCGGTACGCTTTCTCACAAATTAGAAGAATTAGGATTGGAAGCAAAAAGTGCAGAACTCGAAAGAATTCCGAATAACTCCAAAGAAGTAACTGAAGAACAGTTTAAGATTAACATGAAAATGCTCGACCGTTTCGAAGAAGACGATGATGTTCAGAATGTATATCATA
>ENA-UPXM01001802-UPXM01001802.1-activated-sludge-metagenome-genome-assembly--contig:-NODE-1802-length-26431-cov-55.932818_pt1 | contig 26431 bp, 26 predicted proteins | sample MGYA00238178_ERZ772708 | MGnify/ENA primary metagenome ERZ772708 (study PRJEB29002, sample SAMN05720212) | activated sludge metagenome | isolation source: anaerobic digester from wastewater... | reverse complement strand
AACTGACACCCAACACCACAGTACGGACACGTCGTGCGCACCTTCTCGATGTCCTTTTCACGGCCTGCGAACCTGGCCTTTTTCTCGACAAGGGCCCCTACCGGGCATGCCTGCACGCACTGGCCGCAGAACACGCAGTCGCTCTCGTGATAGGGCACGTCGCCGCCTGCAATGATCTTGGCGTGCGGACCGCGGTATCCGAAGCTGATGGCCCGGTTCACCTGCACATCCTGGCAGGCCTGGACGCACCGGCCACAGAGAATGCACCTGGTGAAATCCCGGATGATGAAGGGGTTCACATCCTCTATTCCATACGGCCTTACCGGGGGTTCGAATCTGACCTTGTCGATCCCGTAGCGATATGCCAGATCCTGGAGCGTACATGCCCCGGATCGCTCGCAGGTGATGCAGTCATGATTGCCGCTTGACATCAGGAACTCGGTGGTGAGTTTTCGCGTCCGGTGGACCCTGTCGGTCTCCGTGTTCACCACCATGCCCTTCTCGGCCGGCGTGGAACACGACGCCACCATCGACCGCGCCCCTTCGACCTCCACCAGGCAGATGCGGCACGCACCTGTGGGGGTGCAGCCCTTCAGGTGGCACAATGTGGGAATGTTCACCGCATTGTTTTCCGCGACCTGGAGAATTGTCTGACCTGGTTCGAATTCGACCTGTTTGCCGTTCAATGTAAGCACAAAGCCGTCCATTCCACTCTCCTTAAGGCTCGTTATTATGCTGGGGTGGGGTAGCCCGCCACAGTATACTTTGATTCCATCAACAAACGCTATACCTTCAGGAACAAATTATGTCAATATACACACAATGCGATAATTTCATTTCCCATGTTCGGCTTCCCCGGGAAAGCGGGTGGAGAAAGGGGATAGAGGTATTATTCAGGCGATCTTGCGGGGTAGTTTGATATAAACGACATCATCGGTATCAATGCCGAACGAGATCTCGGCAAGCACCCATTTCTCAGCCTCGCGCTTGGAATCGAACACCACGATCTCGCCGCATGAGTCCCTCAGCCAGAGGAATTTTCCCTGTTCCATATCGCAAGGCCCATATGCCACAGCCCATCTTTCCTGCATGTCTCCTCCGGATAATCCGGATTCTTCGAGAGGAAGCTTTTTCCCAAGTTTCAGTACAGCAGGTTCTTCAGCAACGAGAGCTTCTTCCCGAGACTCGAATTGACGAAGATCAGGCCGTAAAGCGAATGGAACCGCCTGATTTTACTGGGATTGTAAGGATGCCATATCCAGAACTTCTTCCAGAGCAGCCGGGGTATGGGTATGATGTCGTAGTTCACATGACATGGCAGGCACAGGTCTCTGAGCCCGTCATCCGAATGGGCCCTGCCTGTTCCGCTCTCTTTGAACCCCTGCCAGGGGGTCTCGGGGAATACATGGGTGATCAGGGTCTCGTTGAGCATGACGGTCCCTGCTTCTATCTGCTCAGCGATCCGTCTCCCGTTCTCTGTATTCTTCGTAAATACATAAGCGTTCAGCCCATAGACGCCTTCGTTGGCTTTGCGGATCGCCTCACGGTCGTCTTCCACGCTCATGATGGGAAGGACCGGGCCGAAGGTCTCTTCCCGCAGCACCTCCATATCGTCGGTGACGTGGGTCAATACCGTCGGTTCGAAGAACATGCGGCCCTTGTCCGATATTTTGCCGCCCGCAAGGACATGTGCGCCCTTTCCGAGAGCATCTTCAACCTGCCTCTGAACGATCTCGATCTGCTCCCTGCTGGTCATGGCGCCGATGTCCGCGCTGCTGTTCCCGGCGGGATCGTCCTGGATGAGCTCATGGGTCAGTTTCACCACTTCTTTCACAAAGATATCGAATATGCTCTTGTGGACATACGCCCTCTCAACAGATGCGCAGATCTGCCCCGAATTACCGAAGGCGCCGTTGACGACCGACCGTGCCGCAAGTGCGATGTCGGCATCTTCGCAGACTATGGCCGGGTCCTTGCCGCCCAGCTCCATCGAGCAGGGGATGAGGAGCCTTCCGCAGAGCGAGGCCACTACCTTCCCGATTCCGGTCGATCCGGTGAAGTTGACGAAATTGATGTGAGGGGCCCCTTTTTCAATCAGCTCTTCCGCCATTTTTCCGGGACCGGAAACGATCTGGAACAGCTTTGGATCGAGGCCTGCTGCATCGAAGATCTCGCGCATCTTGTAGGCGATGAGTGGGGTCAGCGAGGCCGGTTTGAGCAGGACGCCGTTGCCTGCAATGAGGTTCATGATGACCGCTCCCGCCGGTATGGTGAAGGGGAAGTTCCACGGCGAGATGATGAGCGTCACCCCGCGAGGCTTGTAGTGGATATAACTTTTGCGGTTTTTGAATATCCAGATGGGAATGGGCTTGGGCGCCAGGATCTTCTCCGCCCTTTTCACAAAGTATGCGCTGAGATGGATTACCGGGAGCACTTCGTGGATATATGCCTCGTACAGGGGTTTGCCGTTCTCCGCGCTCAGCAGCTTCGCAACCTCGTCCGCCCGTTCGTGAAGAATCTCTCCAAAGGCCTTTATGATCTCAAGACGCTTGCCTATGGAAAGGCCCGCCCACCTCTCCTGGGCCTCCCGGGTTTCCCGGAGCGCCGCCAGGGCTTCATCCACACTCAAGGAAGGGACTTCTCCTATCCTTTTCTCGTCAGCCGGACTGAATACCTCGAGCATGGTACGACCCTTTGGCGTGTCGGCTTTTTTAACCATATGCGTTTTCATATTCCCTCCTTACAAGGTTATGAACGATACCGGCTCATTCTTTCCCATGGCGGCAGCCTTACCGGAACATTGGCAAGGCAGGTCATGGAAGGTCATATTATGCACAAAAACACATAATATAAAGCCGGCGGTTCCCGGTCAATAGAAGATGATAGGAAAATTGTGTAATACGATCTCTTACAGCCCCATGTCTTTTGAAACGGGCTGCGAGGCGCTCCATCGGGCAGGAAGGGTGATCGTGAAGGTGGTGCCCTGATCTGGTTCGCTCCGGACCGCGACTGTTCCCTCATAGCGCCCGGCGATCTGCCTGACGATCGCGAGGCCCAGGCCGGTCCCGCCGATGTCACGGGTTCTGTCGTTCTTGATGCGTACGAATTCCTGGAAAAGACGCGATTGCTCCTCGCCGGTCATGCCCATCCCCGTATCCGCCACCTCTATGGTGATGCGGTCCCCGGCTTTCCTCAAGGCCAGGGTGACAGACCCGCCCTCTCTGTTGTACTTCACGGCATTGTCGATAAGATGCCCCATGATAAGTTCGATCTCCCCGGCCCCGGCCTCCATGATGATGCTGTCTTCTATGCCGGCTGAAAGCGTGATGTTGCGGGCCAAGGCCTCTTTCCGATACCTCTTGAGGATAAGCCGGGCAATCTTCGAGAGGTCTCGTGAGGCAAGATCCCGTGGTGTGGACGGGTCTCGGATTCTCGACCATGCCACGACATCGGTGATGAGCTCCCGCATCTGATGCAGCCGGATGATGGATTTTTCCAGCAACGGCACGTAGGGATCGAGGGTATCGCCCATGATCCGGTTCTGCATGATCTCCAGATACGATTCCACAGCGTTCAGTGGAGACTTCAGGTCATGGCCGAGAACCGTCAACACATCGATCGATGTCATGCCTTCTTCTCGAGATTCACGGCGCAGGCCTTGTACTCCGCAGTCAGTGTGGCCGGGTCGTATACCGGGTTTGTAAGCCAGTTTGCGCAGCCTTCCCGGAAATGGAAGGCCATCCACACCATGCCCGGAGGAACCTGCTCCGTGACCTTGGCCTTTACCTCGACCTGCCCGCGTCGCGATTTTACGCGTATGGTCTCGCCGTGCGCGATGTCCAGGGCTTCGGCGTCTGCGAGCGAGATGTCGGCTGTCTCCTCGGGCAGCAGGAAGTCCAGACCGGAGCGTCCGGTCTGTGTTCGTGTATGGTAGTGGTAGAGTCGTCTGCCTGTGGAGAGAACGAAGGGGTACTGGTGATCGGGGACTTCTGCGGGAGGGGTCCAGTCGACCGGGATGAACACGCCCAGGCCGCAGGTGAACTGGCCTTCTTTGTGCAGGAAGGGTGTGCCGGGGTGGTCTTGGCTCGGGCAGGGCCACTGGATGCCGTCATGTTCGATGCGGCTGTACTTGATGCCTGCCAGGGAAGGCGCCAGCACGGATACCTCGTTGTCCCAGATCTCTTGTCCGCTGTTCGACGCCCAGTCATGGCCGAAGCGCTTGGCGATCTGCTGGAAGATCCACCAGTTGGGCCTGGCCTGGCCCGGGGCCTCGCTGACCTTGCGGATGCGGTTCACGCGGCGCTCGCTGCTGCTGGTGGTGCCGCTATCTTCGCTCCAGGCTGCTGCCGGGAAGATCACGTCGGCAAACCGGGTGGTCTCGGTGGGGAAGATGTCGCTGCAGACCAGGAACTCGGCAGAGGCCAGCTCGTGCTCGACCTTGGCGATGTCCGGCTCGGAATTCGCCAGGTTCTCGCCGAAGATCCAGAAGCCCTTGACCTTGCCGCTGGCGAGCCCCTCCATCATCTGGGGGATCATCAGTCCGGGTTTGTCCGGCAGACCGGTCACGGCCCAGGCCTTCTCGAACTTGGCGCGTGCGTCCGGGTTGGCAACCTGCTGGTAGCCGGGAAAGACATTGGGAAGCGCCCCCATGTCGCAGGCGCCCTGTACGTTGTTCTGGCCGCGCAAGGGGTTGACCCCGCCGCTCTCCATGCCCATGTTGCCCAGCAGCATCTGGAGGTTGGCGGTGCTCATGACGTTGTTCTTGCCGCAGGTGTGCTCGGTGATGCCCAGGGTGTAGCAGAGCATGCAGGGTTTGACCGACGCCAGGAGCCTGGCCGTGTCGCGGATCTTCTCCGGACTGACCCCGCAGATCTCGCTTGCCTTCTCCGGCGGATACTCCATGACCTTTGCCTTGAGCTCTTCAAAGCCGGTGGTGCAGGACTGAACGAACGTCTTGTCATAGAGGTCTTCGGTGATGAGCACATGCATCAAGGCGTTGAGGAAGGCGATATCACTGCCGACCTTGATCTGGACGAAGAGGTCGGCGAAGTCGGCCAGGGGCTGTCGCCTGGGGTCGACCACGATGAGCTTGGCGCCCTTCATGACAGCGTTTTTCAGGAAGGTGGCTGCCACGGGATGGGCTTCGGTCATGTTGGTGCCGATGCAGAAGAACATCTTTGCCTTTTCAAACTCGGCAAAGGAGTTGGTCATTGCGCCCGAGCCAAAGGATGTCGCCAGACCGGCGACCGTGGGGGCGTGTCATGTTCGCGCGCAGTGATCGATGTTGTTGGTCTTGAACACCGCACGGAAGAGTTTCTGCATCTGGTAGGAATCTTCGTTGATGCTCCTGGCGCAGCTCACGCCCGCTACCGAATCCGGGCCATGCTTGGCGATGATCTCCTTGAACCTGCCGGCGACCAGGTCGAGCGCCTCGTCCCAGGAGGCCTCGCGAAACTCTCCGTTTTCCTTGATGAGCGGAGTGGTGAGCCTGTCTTCTGAGTAGATGAAGTCATAGCCAAAGCGGCCCTTGACGCAAAGCCTGCCTTTGTTCGGCTCCGCATCCTCCACCGCGTTGACCTTCACGATCCGGCCGTCCCTGACCTTGAGCTCCAACTGACACCCAACACCACAGTACGGACACGTCGTGCGCACCTTCTCGATGTCCTGGAAACGCGCCTCGCCGATGGATTTTTTTGCAGTAAGCGCTCCCACCGGACAGATCTGAATGCATTGACCGCACTGGACGCACGCCGAATCTCCCATGGTTGCCCCGAGGCCGAAGCCGATCCTTGCGTGGTACCCCCTGCTCACCACTTTGGCGGCGCGATTGACCACGACATGGTTGCACGCCTCGACGCACCTTCCGCACAGGATGCACCGGGTATGATCCAGGCGGATGAACGCGGAGCTGTCGTCGAAATCTGCGGGATGCTTCCCGTTCCTTATATCCTGGTCCTCGATCTTCAGATGATATGCGGCATCCTGCAGCTCGCACTCCCCGCCTTTCTCGCAGATGATGCAGTCGTGGTTGCCCGATGAGATAGCGAGCTTGATCACAAAACGCTGTGCCTCGATCACCCTCTTTGAGTCCGTGACGATTTCCATCCCGCCGGACACCGTGGTGTCGCACGATGTGACCAGGCCGGGCCTGCCTTTCACCTCGACTACACAGGCCCTGCACCGTGCGGGTGCTCCGGCTTTCTCGTGATAGCACAAGGTGGGGATGTATACCCCGTGAGCGCGGGCAACCTCCAGAATGGTTTGCCCCTCGGTTGCGTTGCAGGGCTTGTTGTTGATGGTGACCTTCATTCCTTCCCTCCCTTCTGCGACAGGAGCTCCTCGACCTTTCCCGTGAGGTCTGCAGGCTTGATCGGTTTGGTCAAAAAGGCATCGATGTCGATGTTCTCATCTGCAGGAAACAACGTTGAATAGTCGGTGTTCGCAATCGATGTCACCATGATGATGGGGATGTTGCGAAAAGCCGGATCCTCCCTCATGAAACGGCTCATGTTCAGACCATCGAGGATGCTCGACATAATGACGTCCAGGATCACCAGGCCTGGTTTTTCCCGGGCCAGCATGGCCCTTCCGTGGCTGCCGTTTCCCGCGGATACCACGTCGTACCCGCTCTGTTCCAGCACGGTTTTCGTAAAGAAAACAAAATCGGCATCGTCATCGACTACCAGGATTTTTGTCTTTTCCATGGGCTTCTCCTTATCTTTGCACAGGGCGCATCAGTTGGATTTCACCTTTCCTTCAAACTCATCGCGGAAAAGCCTTAAGCCGGAGAGAATCGGCTCGGCCATGCCGGTACCCATCGGGCAGAAGGTCCGGCCGTAGATCCCTTGGGCGATATACTCAAGGTCCTCGATGTCCCGTGCCGTGCCCGTGCCCGCCGCAAGCTTTTCCAGATGCTCCAGCATGTGTTTTCCTCCGACACGGCAGGGCAGGCAGTTGCCGCACGATTCGTGCACGAAGAACCGGGTGATGCGCCTCACCACCTCCACCATATCCGTTGTCTCGTCCATCACGATGATGGCCCCTGTCCCCAGCGCTGTGCCGGCGGCTTTCAGGGTTTCGAACGCCATGGGCGTGGATATCCTGTCCGCGCTGATGATCGGGGTGGATGCGCCGCCCGGAATGATCGCCTTGACAGACCTCCCCATGCGCACGCCGCCCGCGTGCTCATAGATGATGTCCTTCAGGCGGGTTCCCAGAGGCAGCTCGAAGTTTCCGGGACGGTTGACATGCCCGCTCACGCAGAAGATCTTTACCCCCTTGCTCTCCTTGGTGCCGATACCCGAATGCCACTTGGCGCCTCTCAGAATGATGTGCGGGATATTCGCAAGTGTCTCTACGTTTTGCACGAGCGTAGGCTTGCCCCACAGGCCGCTTTGGGCCGGATAAGGAGGTTTGGCGCGTGGAACGCCCCGTTTGCCCTCCAGCGACTCGATCATCGCGGTCTCTTCGCCGCAGATATACGCACCTGCGCCGCGATGGACCGAGACATCGAGATCAAAGCCGCTGCCGAGGATGTTGCGTCCGAGGTATCCGTGCTGGTAAGCATCCGAGATCGCCTTGATCCACCGTTTGACGCCCAGGAAGAACTCGCCCCGGATATAGACGAACGCCCGGTGAGCCCCGATGGCGTATGCGGAGATGATCACCCCCTCCAGGATCGAGTGCGGGTCTCTTTCCACGATGAGGCGGTCCTTGAACGTGCCCGGCTCGCCCTCGTCGGTGTTGACGGCCAGGTATTTGACCGGGGCGTCTTTGGGCATGAAATCCCACTTGGTCCCTGTAGGAAAACCCGCTCCGCCCCGCCCTTTGAGCCCGGACGCCTTCACTTGGGCGATAATCGTCTCCGGCGGCATCTTCAGTGCCTTCCTAAGGGAGGCATATCCCCCGTAACGCAGATATGTGGATATCTTTTCCGAGTCGGGGCGGTGAACATTCGCCAGGAGAACCGGCTGGTGCTGTGACATACTACACCTCCCCCATGAGACGTTCGAGAATATCGTCAATGCTTGCCGGAGAGAGGTTTTCATAGAGCCGGTCGTTGACACGCATGGCAGGCGCCGTGCCGCAGGAGGCGAGGCACTGCACGGTTTCCAGGGTGAACCTTCCGTCGCTCGTCGTCTCTCCCGGATTGATACCCAGCTTTGCGCTGACATACTCGACAACCCGCTCGGCGCCGTCATTCAGATAGCACGAGAGGCCCTCACACACCTGGATGACATGGCGGCCGACAGGCTCCATCCGAAACAGGGTATAGAAGCTCGCCGTGCTGTATACCTCGGAGTCTGTCAATCCCAGGCGCTTCGCTACCTGGTGCAGGGCGTCCCTGGTGAGATATCCCTTCTGTTCCTGTGCAATGTAGAGCGCGGCAAGGAGCATGGCTCGCTTTGCCGGATCGATGATTGCCGTTGAATCGGTTTTTTTTGAAACTTTCGCGCCAGCCATTCAGCAGACTCCTTTCAAACAGCGGTAATACGCATGTGCATCATGCGGGCAAGATGCAGCTGCGTATGGTTCTCGTGAGGATATATGGGGCCAAAGCAATAATAATGCCACATAAAAAACGACAAAATAATTAATAAAATCATTAAATTACGATAAGAAATCAACCAAGGGGAAGGGGAAGGGGGCATTTTACCCCTGCGGGCGGGGATATATGCCCCCTCTTGCAAGGAGAAAGGGTGACAACCCTCAAAGAGATATGTATTACAGTAACAAGAAGCTTGTCCGGAAGGCCCAATTATGGTAACAATAACATAATAAATGGGTAAGGGGAGGATGTCGTGAGGATAAAAACATGGGTGCTGATTGCGCTGATATTTCTCTGGGGCTTTCCCGCCGCTGCTTCCGAGGAGAAGCTCCTGGTTGCGGTGGCGGCGAACTTCATGGTGCCCTTTGCCGAGATTGCAGCCGCATTTGAAAAGGAGAGCGGGTGGCGCATCGAGCCCGTGTTTTCCTCAACGGGCAAGCTCTATGCCCAGATCATCAACAATGCTCCCTACGACGTGTTCCTTGCCGCAGACGAGTACCGGCCCGGGCTGCTCTTCAAGGACGGCCTGTGCGAAGAGCCCTTTGTCTATGCCCGGGGAGAGATCGTGCTCTTCTCAGAGCAGAGTGATTTCTGCGCCCGGTTTGCCGACTGGACCGAAGCAGTGCAGTCTGACGCGGTTAAGAAGATCGCCATCGCCAATCCCGAGACCGCCCCGTACGGCGCCGCCGCCGTGGCCGGCCTGAAAGATGCCGGCCTTTACGAAAGCCTTCAGGGCAAATATGTGTTTCCCCAGGATATCGGCCAGGCGTTTCAGTATGCCTCCACCGGTTCGGTCCAGGCCGGGTTCTGCGCCCTCTCATCTGCCATGACCGATCAAGGAAAGAAGGGCTGCTACCTCCCTGTGAAGCAGGCGCCCCCGGTCATCCAGGCCGCCTGCGTCCTCAAGAGAACGCAAAACCGCGAGGCCGCGCAGGGGCTCGCCACATTCCTTTCGGCCCAGGCCGGTATCAAGATCAAGGAAAAGTATGGATACCGGTAGCATTCCCGGTCCGTTATGGATCTCCTTCAAGCTCGCGGCAGCTACCACGATCGTGCTCCTTGCTGCCGGATCCTTTCTCGCCTATCTCCTGGTCTACCGGAAGGTGCCGGCCAGGGCCGTGGTGGAGTCGCTCATCAGCCTGCCCATCGTGCTTCCCCCCACGGTGCTGGGTTTTTACCTGCTGATCCTGATGGGACCGAAGGGGGCCTTCGGCAGGGCGTGGGAAGGGATTTTCGACTCCTCCCTTCTCTTTACCTTCACCGGTATCGTGATCGCATCGGTTTTTTCCAGCCTGCCTTTTGCAGTCCAGCCGCTCAAGGCCGCTTTTGCCAAGATAGACAGGAGGATCCTCGAGAATGCCCATGTCTTGGGCTTATCGTCTCTTGCAACCTTTTTCCGTGTGGTCGTGCCCAATTCGGCTGCCGGCTTTGCAGCCGCCGCGATTCTCGTGTTCCTTCATACCATGGGTGAATTCGGGGTGATTCTCATGGTGGGGGGCAGTATCCCGGGAGAGACGAAAGTCGCCTCCATCGCCATTTTCGAGGCTGTGGAATCGCTCAGATACCGGGATGCCTGGGTCCTTTCTCTGGTTCTGGCCCTGGTGAGCTTTTCGTTCCTGCTGGTGGTCAACGCGTTGAACAAAGGGGAGTACGATGGCATTAAGAGCTGAGATCAGGAAAAAGCTGAACCACTTCACCCTGGACGTCTCACTCGCATGTGCGGGTGGAAGGATCCTCTCTCTCGTGGGGCCTTCAGGCTCGGGCAAGACCACTATCTTGAGGATCATTGCGGGTCTGGATGCGCCGGACAAAGGAACCATCACCTGCGGGGAGGAGAGCTGGGTGAACACCGGGACCGGCACATTCCTTCCGACGCAGAAGAGGCGCCTTGCCATGGTTTTTCAGGATTTTGCCCTGTTCCCTCACTTAAGCGTATTCAAAAACGTCTGCTTTGCCGCGCGGGACAGGTCCCTTGCCGAGACGCTCATGAAGCGATTCGGGATATGGCACCTGAAGGATACCAGACCGCAGTCCATCTCCGGGGGAGAGAGGCAGCGGACCGCCATCTGTCAGGCCTTGGCGCGCGAGCCCAGGGTGCTCCTCATGGACGAGCCTTTTTCCGCCCTCGATCCAGTCACCCGCAGGAAGCTCCGCATGGCCGTGGCAGAGATGAAACGCGAGCTCGAGATTCCCATCATCCATGTCACGCACGACATCAGAGAGGCGCTCTTCCTGGGTGACGAGATCGTGCCTGTGGTCAGTGGAAAGATCTTTCATAAATGGCTCCTGCAGTTCATGCTCACGACACGGGGCGAAGGTCTGTGTCCTTCTGATCTCACTGCCCGTGAGGATCAAGAAGATATCGAACTCGAGATCTATGATATGAGAAAGGAGTATAAGAGATGAACATCGGGCCTTATTCGGTTGAAGACTATATGCATCTGGCCAAGTCGTTTCACGGCAGCATAGCGCCCGGGATCATGATCGGCGGGCTCATGGTGGATCTCGCCAGGAGCGAGCTGCCCGACGGGGTGCTGTTCGACGCCATCAGCGAGACCAAAACCTGCCTTCCGGACGCGCTCCAGCTCCTCACTCCCTGCACCATCGGCAACGGCTGGCTCAAGGTCATGGACTTCGGCCGCTTTGCCCTGTGCCTGTATGACAAGTATGAGGGCAAAGGGGTGAGGGTGTTTCTGGACCCGGAAAAACTGGAGTCCTGGCCGGAGATCAAGGCATGGTTCTTCAAGCTCAAGCCCAAATCAGAGCAGGACCCGGATGCCCTCAGGGACCAGATCATCGAGGCGGGGCCGGATATCCTCACCGTGCAGCACATCACGGTTGATACGGCATGTCTTCAGAAGAAAGGCAAAGGCGCCATCGCTGTCTGCCCCTCATGCAAAGAGGCGTATCCCGCCAAGGACGGGCAGACATGCCTTGCCTGCCAGGGAAACAGTCCATACAGACAGGAACCGCGGGATGCAGCCCCCGGCCTCCGGATTGTATCCACGACCAAAAACGACCGCGACTGAAAAGGATGTGGCCGCGGTCATCGAGGCGCGGAAATACGGTGAAGCCCTCGACAGCATCCTTTGAGGCCGCGCTAGACATTAGCTCTGCCCGGCCTTCGCCTTGCTGCCCGTAATGATCAGCACCCGCACCTCGCTGTCCGAGGCAACCTCGTCTGGGTGTTCGGTCGATTTCGCCGAGCATGGCATAGCTCACCGCATTGTCCGCCGGGCGGTTCAGGGTCAGCACCGCAGCCTTTCTTCGTTTTAAGGATTTTTCAAGTTTTTTAAGGAGAAGAAATCCTCGTCGACCTCCGCGCCGAACCGGATCGCCTCATAGGTGATCTCGGTAAACGCTCCAGAGCCACCAGCCGGGGTGATGCGGATGGTCGAGGGCAACATGCAGGAGCCCAGTTCCCGGATGCCGGAATAGGTCATGGTCCGCACGAGGTCTGCCTTGTCTTCATAGAACTCGATCCTGAGCGGGATCAGATCCGATTGTCGAACCGTTGCGATCACCCTGCTCCATATCGCCTGGGCAGAGGGTTCGGGTGTAAGGGTGATCTCGATCACCCTGGTCCTTTGTCGAGTGCCTGTGAAGGTGATTTCCGCGAGATAATCCTCGGACAGCATATCTCCCCTGACAGCATCGCGGTTGGTGAGATGGCTCCCCATCCATGGCGCACCCGCCATGGAGAGCGGGAGCTTTATGACCCGGTCGACATCGGGCAGGTAGCTCCAGATGCTGTTTCCCAGCTTTACGATCGAGTGTCCCCGCTGTCCTGCCGGTTCCAGGGTCCTCACCAGGGTGTATTTTCTCCCCTTGCTCCATGCCTCAAGCATGGTCTCTCGTGTGGAAAGGCCGGTGGACACCTTCAATTTCATGACCGCATGGCTGGAGCTGCCCCGGTAGAGGTCGTCGATGCGGCGTACGATCTCTTGCGGAGATATATCCTGAGCGGACAGGGCCGCCCGGAAGGGGAGAACTGGTATGGAAAAGAAAAAGAGCAGCAGGCAGAGAGCATATCCCGCCCTGGTCATGACACCACCTCCATGCTTCACAATGAACAAAAGTGCGGGCGCAGGCCTGAACGCACCTCCCGCAAAGGGCCTTAAGTGAAAAAAGAAACGTTCTCAAGGAATATAATAGACAGATGAGGCTGCATCACAAGCAGTGCCCGAGCAGGCCGGAGACCGGCCTTGCTTTCCGGCGGGAAAGGGGCATCCTCGCTTCCGTGCCCTGCATGTGAGAACGACCCCCTGCAGGACCTGCGAAAAACAGTGCCCAGCTCCCCCGAACCTGGCCCGGTGCAGATGCCGGAGCCCGGAATCGCGGACGTGCCCGCCTCATCCGCAGCCGGGCATGGACTGCCCAAAAAAGGTCGCGGGAAAACTTGAGCGGGCAAAGGGAAGGCGTCATTTCAGGAGTGATCGGTAGAGCGCTGTGAGCCCCGCGTCTGCGTGCTTCTGGAAGATGCCGAAATGGAAGCTCAACTGAGACGGACCCTGGTCTACGATCTCGATGTTGATATTTTCCTGGTAGAGCGCGGCCGAGGCTCTGGCGAGAACCCCGGGCGTGTTCTTCATGCCGATACCCACGGGCGAGAGCAGGCACAGATCGTAGCGGATATCCAGAAAGTCCGGCGAAAGTCTCTTGACGATCGTCTCCTTGAGATCATCAGCCTTGTCCATGAGATCGTGCTGATCAACGATCACCGCGATATCATCCTTGTCGGAAGGGTAGTGGTGCGTATTGATGCCGAAATCTTTGAAGATATCGAGCAGTTCCTTGGTAAAGCCGATGGTCTCGCCGATCATGTCCTTTTCGATATAGACGTAGGCAATGCCGTCCATACGGGCGATGCCCACCGCTGTTTCGCCCGGGGTGCGCGAGCTCACGATCCTGGTGCCCGGGGCAGTGGGGTTGTTGGTGTTGCGGATGTTGATGGGGATGCTCTTGTTCTTGCAGCTCACCATGGCATCGAAATGAAAGACATTGAACCCCCCCGACGAAAGCAGCCTGATCTCTTTATAAGTCAGTTCCGGGATCACGGAGGCCCCGGAGATGATCCGGGGATCGACTTGGTAGACCCCGTCGGTGTCGGTCCAGTTTTCATAGCACGAGGCGTCCACGGCATAGGCCACCTCGCCGCCGGTGAGGTCCGACCCCCCCCGGGAGAGCACCGCGATGTCTCCTTTCAGGGTAATGCCGTAGTAGCCGGGGATGATGGAGACCGGCCCGTCCTTCAGGCTCTCCCGTATGCCGGAATGAGCGGCTGGAAGCACCTTTGCGTTGCCGAACCGGTCGGAAACGAGAAAGCCCATGTCCTCGGGCAGCACGAGCTTTGCGTCCATGCCCTTGCTCTGGAAGTAGCGGGCAATGACCTTGGCGTTGTAGTGCTCGCCGCGGGAGGCAAAGAAATCGATCCTCTTTTTGTTTGAGATGTGCGATGTGAGGTCTGACTCGAGGTCATCCAGGATATCATCACCCCTGATGCCGAGCTCGGCAACGAGGGATCTGAACTTGGCCAGCACCCGGTCGAAGCTCTCACGTTCCGTTATGCTCTTTCCCCGCGACCGGAAATGATGCCCGTGAGTGGCGACATTGAAGAGGTGATCAGTGATCTTTTCCGGTTCGCTTCCATCCTTGCCGGGCGCCGAAACCACAACGAACCGGCGGTTATCGTCGGCGCACACGATCCGGCGGACCTTTTCGATCTGGCCGGCATTGGAAACAGAGCTTCCCCCGAACTTGCATACGATGTTTGTACCCATGGATCCCGCCTCCTATCATGCTGAAGGTCTTCCCTGTCTTGTGAAACCCACACTCTTCTATCCCAACTTTCGGCCCAGGGGAAGAGGCAATCAGAGGCCGGGTTTCCGAAGGTTGCATTGCCTGCTCCGGGGATATAATATAGCCGGGAAACAGAGATGCTGGAACCTTGAGAAATGCATGGTCGGAGGGATGTGAATATGTTTGATCAGGTCGTAAACTTTGTCAGCACGGTGAACTGGGGCGGGCTGGGCCTTCCCGCCTTCCGCATCCTGCTCGTGCTCGCCATAGCACTGGTGGTCTCCAAGGTGCTGAATCGATCCATGAATATCCTCAGGCAAAGGCTCGTGAGCGCCGGTTTGTCCAAAGGGGGTACGGCCACCGAGACCGCAAAGCGCACCGACACTATCATCAGGCTCGTCAGGCAGGCCTCGTATATTGTCCTGTGGGTCATGGTGGCCCTGGTTCTGCTCAAGGAGGCAGGGGTAGAGATCGCCCCCATTCTCGCAGGTGCGGGCATCGTGGGCCTGGCTGTGGGATTCGGGGCCCAGAACCTGGTGAGGGACGTAATATCAGGCTTCTTCTTCATTCTGGAGGACCAGATCCGGGTGGGTGATGTAGCGGTGGTGAACGGCACCGGAGGGCTGGTGGAGGAGATGAACTTGCGGACCATTATCCTGCGCGACGTCTCCGGGGTGGTTCATATCTTCCCCAATGGGACCGTGACCACGCTCAGCAACATGACCAAGGACTGGTCGGCCTACCTGTTCGATCTCAGAGTTGCCTACAAGGAAGACACGGATAAGGTGGTGCGGATCATCGAGCAGGTTGGGCATGAGATGATCCAGGACACGATGTTCGGCCCCCTCATGCTCGAGGTCCCGGAAATCTTCGGGGTAAACCAGTTTACGGAGTCTGCTGTGGTGATCCGGGGGCGCATCAAGACCAGGCCGATCAAGCAGTGGGTCGTGGGCCGCGAGTTCAACCGCAGGATCAAGTATGCCTTTGATGTCGCGGGGATAGAGATTCCCTTCCCTCACCAGAGGGTTTACTTCGGTGATGCGGGCAAGCCCTTTGATGTGAGGATCGCTGAGGCAAATCAGGGGGCTGTTGTGGAGAAGAGCCGGAAGGAGTAAGAGAGAGCGCTCGGCCGGGCAGGCGCGGAGCCGCGACCCCTCGAAGAGGCCGGCTCCGCGCCTGCGGTCAGCTGCTCAGGTCCTTTTTCATCTCCTCGAACTGGGCCTTGGAGATCTCTCCCCTGGCATAGCGTTTTTTCACGATGTCCAAAGGCGTTTCCCTGCCGGCCTCATAGGGTGCGGATGGCCCTCTGGCGATCCTGATAAAGAGATAGACCACAAACAGGATGAGAAGGAAGACGATAATCCACATGATCGCACCTCCGAACCATGAGTTCATCATGCGCCAGCCGTGGTGGTCATAGTAGCCCTGGGCCATAACAGCGGTCGGGAATGCAAGCGTAAGAAGAGAAACGAGCCACACGGCCGTGCCGGGATATGTATTCTTCACATGGGCCTCCTTTCTCCTTCCGGCCCCTTTTCGCAATCCCTGACTCTGTTAAAGAGGCGGGAAGAATCGCGGGCTCCCAAAAAGGCCTTGAGAGCCTCCCGGAGCACTTGTTTCATGGTGAATCATATACATGGAAAAGGTAGTGGCAGGACCTGTGAAAATCAATCACCGGCCCTGCCGCCTCAGAGAAGAAAAGGCCGTATGGTTCGATGCTACAGGGACCCGTCGAGCACCTCGGCCACGGGTGCCTTGCAGGCCCGGCAACGTTGGGCCCCCCGGAAAAGCGGCTCCCCGCAGAAAGGGCAGTGATAGCGATCGCACTCAGAGCGCGCCCACTCGACGCTGCCATCCTCGTCTCCGAACCGGGCGGCCTTCTGCCGCCAGATGGGTATCGTGCGCTTCATTACCCTGATGCCCGTGGCCAGGCCGAAGTTCTCTATCAGACTGCACGGCCACTCGTCGCACTGGTGGCAGGAGTAGATTCCCCTGGACCTCACACAGTCACGGATGAGACAGAGCCTGCAGAAAACGTAGAGCCTCCCCGGAGGGTCGGGCTGCATGCACCCGCGGCAGAGGGTCTCCTCCGGCCTGGTGCCGTACAGCCTGCCCATCACGGCCTTGAACTTCTCGTTGTTGTCACGCGTGGCGATGTACACGCCGCAGGTGCCGCAGTATAAACCGCAGGGCGCCATCAGCTCCCTGTTCCGGAACTCCTGTTCACTCCATCCCTTCATGGCATCTCCTTTCCCCGTCCTGAGGAGGTGTCTGTCTTCCAGGCGGGAAAGCCGGCAATCACCCACAACAGGGGTTGGCGAGCCGGTATATACGGAAATATACCTGAAGTTACGGCAAAATCCGAGCGCAAATCACACTTTATTAAAGTAAAAAAGGCAAAAAAATAGCCAGAAGAAATTTTGGAGTAAGAGCATAGAAAAGGAAGGCTATGCTCCTTCTTCTGGCTAAAAAAAGGAGGTTTCTCTTACAGAGAGTAATGTTTTACTAACCTATCACCAAATAATAGTGTATAGGCCATGGGCTGAAAGGTGTGTAATCCCTTGAGGAGCAGGGATGTAAGCCCGTGTCCTACAGGGAGGATCACGGGTGCCTGCCTGACATTCTTGATGAAACGACGGGGCTGCGCTGCCGGTCGAACAGCCTGGCCCGGCTTCTCATGGCACGTGGCGCGGCACGGGTGCCGGTTATTGAACAGGGAGACTGCCGGGTGGATGCGATCAGGCCCCGTTCTTTCCCTGGACGCGGAAAAAGGCGCTTCGCCAAGACAGCGGGGCGCGGGAGCAGCGGGCCTGCCGAAGATCGGGCAGGAACCCCGGCGGCCACTGTCTCGTCACCGGCTTGCGAGAACCTGTTTGATGACCTCGCCGAGATTTTTTATGCTGTAGGGTTTTCTGATGTATTTCCCCACACCAAGCCGGATTGCCTCCTCCACCCGGATATTCTCCGCATATCCGCTTGCAATGACTGCCTTCTGGCCTGGTTGGTCATGAATGATCCGGCGATAGGTCTCCAGCCCGTCCATGCCGGGGTCCATGATCATGTCCAGCAGGACCAGGTCCGCGGAGCTGCTCTTCAGATATGCAACAGCCTCTTCTCCGCTGGCCGCGGTGACCACCAGATAGTTCAGGCTCTTCAGTATCTCCGATGCGATTTTTCTCTGCTGCTCGATATCGTCCACCACGAGAATGGTTTCCCCGCTTCCCATGAGATCGCGTACAGGCGGGAGTTCTCCGGTCTCCTTTCCAGCGGCCTTTCCAGCGCTCGGGAAATAGATCTCAAAGCAGGTTCCCTTGCCCACTTCGCTCTGGACGGTGATATACCCCTGATGATCATGTACCGTTCTCCACACCACGGTCATACCCAGGCCGGTGCCCGCTCTCTGGAAGTTTTTCTTGGTGAAGAACGGTTCGAAAATCTTCCTGATATCTTCCTGCAAAATGCCGAACCCGTTATCACTGATCTTCAGAACGACATAGCTGCCTTTGCGGATCGTATCATAGCCCGGCAGGGGCGAGCCCACAAAACGGTTCTTTGTGGTAATGGTGATCCGGCCTCCCTCGGGCTGGGCTTCCACGGCATTGATAAAGAGATTCGTGAGTGTTTTCCTCAGATGGGTGAGGGATCCCCTCACCGGATGGAGGTCGGGATCGAGCTCTGTCTTTACCCGGATGGCCGCGCCGGTGTTTTTCAACCGCAGGCATTCCTGTGATTCGAGAAACTCGAGCACCACGTCCTTGTTCACGTTGACCAGAGATATGCCGGGCATGTCCTGGCTGGCCAGGATCAGGAGGTCTTCGACAATGGCGGCGGCTTTCAGGCCGGAATCTCTCATGAGCTGGATAGGCCCCCTCATGGGGCTGTCGCCGGGGAGGCCGAGCAGAATCAGCTCGGGATAGGTCACGATACCGGTCAAGATGTTGTTGAGGCCGTGGGCAACCCGGCCTGCCAGCATTCCCAGCGTCTCCATCTTCTTCGACCGGTCGAGTTTTTCGGCGAGCTCCATTTTCTCCGCATCGGCGCGTTTGCGGGATGCGGTTTCCCGCATGAGCTGCTCACTGCTCTGCACCAGCTCCTGTGAACGTTTCTCCACCATGTTTTCCAGGTGTTGGTTCATATGCTCCAGGGCATCCCGCGCCTCTTTCGCCTCGGTGATGTCGCGTATGAAAAACAGGACCGCTTCCGAGTTTTCCCAGGATATCGGAAACCTGCTGGTCTCGATCCACCTGATGGCGTTGTCCTTCCGTATCAGCCTCAGCTGTTCGCCTCTCTTGACCGGCCTGCCGGGCATCTGTCCGTGCAGGTTGTCCAAGGTCTTCCTGTCCTCTGGATGGATGAAGTTCAACGCAGGTCCAGGCACCAGGTCCTCCACCGAAAACCCGCTTATATCTTGGATCTTGGAGTTTGCGTAGATGCAGGTTTCATTCCGTATCACCACCACGCCTTCGCTTGCGTTCTCAACCAGGATGCGATAATTCTGCTCGTATTGCCGGAGCTGCCGAAACAAACGGGACTGGTGCACAATCACGGCAATCTGACGGGCGATCCCGGTGATCAGGTCCATGTCGCTGCGGTCCAGGCCGCGCCGCGATACCGCAGGATCGATGATCAGAAACCCGGTCGGTTCGTGCCGGAAAACAATAGGCGCCACGATGAATGACGAGATGCCTGTCTGCTCGGCAACCGGACCGAACAGCTCGCCGAGACCTTCGGGCATATTCCCCGCAGTGTCCACGATAAAGGGGGTCGTTTGGGGTAAGACGGTGTTCATTGTACGAAACAGCCTTCTTCTCAGATCGTCCTCAGCCTGGAGGCTGATGCCGTACCCTCTGACGAGTTCGATCCGCCCCGGATTTTTCTCGCTGAAGAGCAGAACTATGGCCCGCTCGATGTCCATGTGTTCTTTCAGGCCCTCGAGGATCATGTCGAGGACCTCCTCGGTGACGCATGCCGAGGAGATCGCGGTACCGACCTCCTGGATCAGGGCCGCATTATCATGCTTGCTGTCGACCTCTCTGAGAAAAAGATTGGCGGTCTCGGCCTGGTCCCGGATCTGTGTGTCCTGGTCACGCCTCTCCAGATAGTCTTTGAACAGGCAGAAGCCCATGAACAGCACGAGCAGGGCCAGGCTCAGCTCCAGCCAGGAGCGATACGAGAGGACGAAGAACGATGAGAGAACAAGGACGAGTATTGCCGCCAGGCCATATGAGCGCATCATGTTCAAATAATACCTCAGGCCATGGTCCCAGGAGACGATGTACCTGCAGTGCGGATCCCCACGGTGCACGCACTCGGGATGCCCTACCCGGGCATACTTGCCGGTAAACAGCTTTCCGAGTCCCTCGATGAAGCCGATGCGGTTTTTGCACTGGCGGGGTTTGTCATTCGCCCCCTCTTTGGGCCTACACACGATCTCCACCTTGTTTTTCCCCAGCTTCCTTGAAGCGATGGTTACCCCCCGGTTCAGTTTTGATCCGATGACGGCCGCTCCCTTGGAAGCGGCGCACGGGGTCAAGAACCCGAGAAAAAACTGGCGAATGGAGGTGAACGAGTCTCCGTTTGCCACCAAGCGACCCGACTCCCTGGGGATATCCGGATTGCCGGTCAGCTTGATGCAGGTATCCCCGAACCTGTCTGCCTGTTCCTGGGTGAACCAGAATCCCGGGTCCTTAAAATCGAGCGGTGAGATGCCGGCGTGCTCGAGGATGGAGCTGATGTCCACTTCCGGGTGGTGCTCTCGGATATACTCGATATAGCCCCAGGCGATCCTGACGTTGTAGAGACGAGGCTCTTGCGTCCTGTCGGCGGGACTCATGTCAAGGATATCCATACAGTACGCTCCTCGGAAAGATGTCAAGGTTCACATGATTTCAATGTGGTAAAGAATTAAGCAGAAAACAATTATTATTTCAAGCCAAAGATACTTGGGGAAAAACGGCTGCCCGGCAAGGGCGCAGGGCGCTTCAGCGCGTCCGATGCACGGCCGTCAGCCGCCTGCTTCCGGAGCATTGCCGGTGCTTTCCGGTGCTGTCCGGGGAGATCGGGCCGATACCTCGATGATCCTCACCTTTGCCGTTTTGTTCAAAGCCCATTTGAAGGCGGGGAGAATCACCCCGTCCGGTCTGGAGATGTCCTCGATGACCAAGAGGACGACCGGTACGGCAAAGCCCCAGATGCCTCTTCCCATGGTCCTCTTCCTGAGCTGCGACAGGCCGCTCCCGAGAATGCCTTTCATGATTTTGTTCAATGGTCTGGTGATGAGTATGCTTCCCATGCGTGTACTCCTTGATGCGTGTCAACGGATGATATCAGATAATTCTCCATGATAAAAGCGTGCACTCCAGGGATGAAGATCCAGCCCATGATCAGGATGCATAAAAAACCTGTACAGGTATGGAATTGGGGTGTATTATCTTTATTCATGACGTGAACGGTTTCCCGGTTCGCCCGGATGTGTCCTGCCGGGGTCGGCGGGATTGATCACCCCTTGTGAAAAGAAAACACGAACAGGAGGTAGGGTATGAGGAAGGTTTTTATATCGGCGGCGGTCCTGATCGCTCTGGTTCTGCCGGTGGGCGTCCTGGCACAGGGCGGGCTTGAAGAGGCAAGGCTTCTCCTGAAGAAGGATCACGATCTCGATGCATTCCAGAAGGCCATTGATCTGTGCGTGGAGACTGCAGACAGTCAGCCGGAGAGTTTCGAGGCGAACTGGATGGCGGCCAAGGCCTACCGGTTGTACGCCGATGAGACAAAGCAGCGGCAGCTGACCGGCTGGCAGGATGTGTGCCGGGAATACGGCAAAAAAGGCATGGGCTACGGAGAGAAGGCCATTGCACTGGCGCCTGAAAAGGTGAACGGCCATTTCTGGTACGGCACCTGCGTGGGCTCCTACTCGGATGGAGTGAGTATTTTCACTGCCCTGAAGGAAGGGCTCAAGGACAAGACCCAGACCAGCCTGGAGACCGCATACACGATCGACAAGCTGTATCACGAGGCGGGGCCCGTTCTCGCCATAGGCAGGTTCTGGTCGGTGCTCCCCTGGCCTCTGAAAGACAAGAAGAAGGCCCTGGCCTATATCGAGGAGTACTACTCCCACTATCCCGACAAGCCCGAGGGGCTCGTCTATCTCGGCGAGGCCTATCTCGACGTGAAGGAAAAAGACAAGGCAAAGGCCGTCCTTGAGAAGGCCGCTGCTTCCGACGAGACATACTACAGCGACTGGGCAAAGAGGCTCCTGGCCGACATGTAAACATGTAAGGTCGGGACCGCATGGGCGCCCGCAAGAAAAGGGGCGCCTCTTTTTGCGCTCTCCTCCCCTGACGGGAACGCTCAAGCTCCAGTGCCAAAGCCCCTGGTAGCGAGCGGCGATCGATACTCGAAAAGAAAAGACCTTAAAAAAAAGAGCTACCGTCGGTACTTTCTGATAAGCCCGGCCAGGCCGGCCATGCCGGTGCCCAGAATCAGCAGGGTGGACGGCTCGGGCACGGGTTGGCTCCATTCATACTCGATATTGTCGATGCACAGGGTATGGGGGAAGCCCTCGAGGAAGCTCTCAACGGGAATGCCGTTCCCTGCCCACAGGGCGAAGAGATTGATGTTCTGAAAGCCGAGCGGATAACGGGTGAGCTGGAACACGTCATCGATCATGAAGGATTCGAGGTACTGTACACGGTTGCCTGAAAATCCGGCAGCGTACACCATCTGATCCTCAAAGAAATACGAGCCCACACAAAGCGCCGTGAGGGTAAATGGCCGTTCCAGGTTTGTCATGGACAGCTCGTCGGCGTACAGGTAGGTGAAGCCGGTTTCTCCTCCCATCCATATAAACGCCTCTGCCGTGGCACAGGAAGGGCTTGCCGCAAGAGGGCCTCCTGTCCTGTCCAGAGACCAGGAGAACCCTGAATAGCCGTCCGGAACGGGCTGTATGCTTTCCAGGAACAGGTCGGTTCCCCGAAGGTATCGGGTGAGATTTTCAAAGTCGATGACCCCGGCAAAAGAACTGTTTGCAATCAGCAAGAGCAGACCAGTGAAAAGCACCGTGCGCATGAGGACCTCCTTTGATCGGTAAAAATCATTCTCCGGTCACCGCAGGGATGAAAAACCAGGGCATACACCTTTTCCATCCATGCTGGATCAGCGTTATATATTTTTAGGGTAATCTGTTTTTACACATGCCATCGAACACGAGCCCACTTTTTTCGTGCCACTCTTTCATGAAGCTCTCGAGCTATGGCCGTAGATCTTGGAAATGGGGAAACCCCAGCGTCAATGCTGCTTTTTTAAGAGGATGCAGGCTTTCCCGGAGGATCGCCGATACATCCCCTGACCAATCCATAGCATCACTGAGTAAATAGGATATTCACCTCTTGATGAAAAACAATGCCCCATTCCCTGATCAGTCTTCAACCAACGGGAAAACAGATAGAATTATCCGGACCTGAGAAGGCGGATACGATCAGGTGATTCCCGCGATCTGCTCTTTGTCGCCTGAGGAGCGGCAAAGAGGGCAATGAAAACGCATAAGACAGCCCTTGGCCGGCCTGCTGTTCAATATTCACATTATTCATGCGACGAATATCCATCTCAACAACCTCTTGATCAGCAGTATGCGTTGAGAACCATGTCAGCTGGGCATATCATTGATCGGTAGGGGCTCAGAAAAGAAAGAGGCATGGAGGTAAGGAAATGGTGAGCACTGCTGAGGTGTTAGAGGCCGTAAAAGGCATTGACCTGCCAAAGAGCAAATCAGAGCTCGTGGACTATGCCCGGAGCAGGAATGTGTCACAAGACATCATTGACATACTGAACAGACTGCCCGACCGGCAGTATGGAACCGCCTCGGATATCACCCAGGCAATGGGCGATATCGAATGAGCGGGCACAGGGGACGGAAACTATTATTGGAAGGGTTTTTCCCGGTTGCGCCCAAGAGAGATCCTGTTCAAGGTCCTGGCTGATTCTTCTGCCCCGGGTTTGTTCCCGAATCGTCACGTCCTCACTTCCCGGTGGGGCTGTCCACCGGCTTTCCTTCTGCCCGCAGCCCTCGCTGCGAGCCCGGCGGCACGCTCCTCGATGCGAAAGCCCGGCAGCAGGGGCACGCAAAGCGAAAAAAGCCGCTCCTGCCTGTCTCGCCATGCCCCGCGCATCAGGTAAGGGGCAGCACCGCGAAAATGAACGCGCTCCACACCGAGTGGCATATGATGAGGGTATCCAGCCGCTTCAGCTTCATATAGAGCAGACCCCAGAACGCCCCTCCAACCGCTGCAGCCCCGAAGAGCATGAGGTTGAACGAGAGGATGTGCACGCCGGCGTAGATTGCGGTGGCTAGGATCCAGCCCCTGATTTCGCCATAACGGAGCATGAGGTTCCTCTGGAGAAAGCCCCGCCAGTAAATCTCTTCACACGGGCCGGTGACAAGGAGCAGGAGCAGGAACACGACCGGCAGGGGGAATCCGGCTCCCTTGGCGTAGATGGCGGCCACCTGTTGCGGGGCAAAGGGAAAAATCAGCCACGATATCTCATTGCCGAACCAGAAGATTCCATAGAGCAGGGCGGCAGAGAGCAGGCCCTGGAACACAGCGGCCCTGTCAAAAGCGAGCCGGTTGTCCGCCGCGGTGCCCGCACGCAGGGCAAGGGCCGCGAGGATGCCGGCTGAAAGGGATATCTTGATCCAGAAGCCGGCCCCTGGCAGCGAGAAGGTCACGAACCACAGGGCAAAGGCCAGGATGACGGTGGGCCAGAGGAGACGATGCCCTGATTCGTTCACCCCGTGAGCCCCTGAATGATCAGGGCTGCCACGAGAAGCACGCCAAAGGCCGTGTCGAGCTTGGCGGTCAGGGCATCGGCATCCGGGGGGACGCCCTGCTTCATCTGATGCAGGAGCCGGGCTGCCAGCGGCAGGGAAAGAAACACCACGCCCGCCCACGGGGTGAGCACGCCCGAGAGCGTGAGGAAGAGCATACTCACATATGCAAGCACCATGAGCAGGAAATAGACGTGAATGCCCCTGTTCAGGCCGAGCCGGATGGCCAGCGTGCTGATGCGCCTGCTGCTGTCGTGTTCGATGTCGCGGATGTTGTTGGCGAATATCGTGAGCGCAACGAGAATCCCGAAGGGGATGGAGACCAGGAGGGCCTTGAGACTCAAGGTTTGCATCTGCACGTAGTATGCGCCCTCCACCATGAGAGGACCCCATATGAGGAACACCGCGGCCTCGCCCAAGGCAATGTATTTGTACTTCATGGGAGGGGCCGTGTAGCCTATCCCGGCCACAACGCCCATCATACCGATGACCAGGACCATCCACCCGCTCACCGCGGTGAGGTAGAGGCCGATGAGCGCAGCCGTGCAGAAGAGCCCGTAGGATGCACACATCACCTGCCGCGCAGGGATCAGTCCGTGGACGATCGGGTGGGGCCGGTACTGCGCCGTGGCAGCGGATTCCGTATCCAGGCCGTTCTTCACGTCATAGTAATCGTTCAGAAGATTGGTGCCTGCATGCATGAAGACCGCGCCGATAGAGGCCAGAACATAAAGCACCGGGGAGAACCGTCCGTCGAGGGCCGCAAGAACGCTGCCCACGCTCACCGAGATGAGGGTCATGGTAAAAGACCAAGGTCTGGTCGCGATAAACCAGTTTTTCAGCAGCCCTCCTGACACCGGGATCTCCTGCGCACATTTTTTTGAATCAGTTCGACATCTGCCTACGCATACTGATACCCGAGGGGTTGTATGCTGTCAATATGCTGGTTGCGCCGGCCCATGAACCAAAGGGGGTCTCCTGTACGCAAAAGGGGGCCGGGCCGCCTCCAGGAATGTGCCAGAGGAACGTTGATCCGGTTTATCGGGCAGCGGAAACAAAAAGGGGCCGACTTGAGGACTCTGCGGCTATGGGGGGCTGCCTAGAGCAGCGAACGATCTCTTTTGCCTTTGCTCTCATGAAGTGTCCGGATACAGTGAAAAGGCTGCCTCTATGGGCATCGGGGGATGCGCATGCACGGCCCCATGATGCACGCAAACAACAGAGTCGTCTCTTCAGACCATCACCGCCACCAGACCTCCTGCAGCCGCTGCCACGCCTGATACCAGTGCCGCGGCGAACACCCACCATGCGGCGGACGAGGCGGTCTTCCTGATTTCTTCGGCGTGGTGGAGGGCTGCCTCTTCGGCCTGCCTCACCCTGGTCTGCACTTCATCCCGCATTCTCTGGGCGCGGGCCATCATGTCATCCCGGGTGTCTTCCACCTTGGAGACCGTCTTCTCGACATCTTCTTCGCGCATGTTGGGGTTAGCCTGGAGAATCATATGTTTGATGTCGTCTCGATCAATGCTCCTGAGCCGGTGAATGAGCGAGTCGGCCCCGGCCCGGGGATCGTGCAGCATGGTCTCGAAGTCGGCCTTGATGCCTTCATAGTTGAGCTCGGGGTTCTCCGTAGACTCCAGGATTCCCTGCACTCTTCCCCCCATGCCCGCCTGGCTCTCCATGGTCGAGGCCTTTTCCCGGCCGGACTCTTTCGTTGTCTGATAGCGGGACTTCAGGCTGTTCACTGTTCCGGCCACCATGTCGACCACCCGGCTTGCCTCGTCCTGGTTCATGTCCTTTCTCTGGGCGAGGATCGAGGTGATCGTGGAACGGTCCATTTCGTTGAGCCGGGCAAGTATGGCCTCGACACCCGCTCTCGGGTCGGAGACGAGCCGGTCGATATCGCGCTTGATCCCCTCGGGATTCAGCTCCGACTTGCCGGTTCTGCCCAGGTAGTCCTCGACTTTGTGCCGGTACTTTTCGGCGTCCTCGCGCGACATTCCGGCCATCCGCGCAGCCGCATCCGCGATCTTCTCGGCCCTTTCCTTATCCGTGCGGGCCTCTTCCGATATGATGTCCCTGGCGGTCCTGGCCTGTTCTTTTGCCTGGGAAGCGGCTGCCCTGGCCATTCCTCCAGTGTGGAAACGCGCGGTGAGGGTCTCCCGGTCGGGTGATGCATGGATCTCGATCTCGGCATTGTCGAGGATCCCCTCGATCTCTTTTCCCAGCTGGCGGTAGCTCGGCGTCATCTGGCCCACATAATT
>ENA-UPXM01001791-UPXM01001791.1-activated-sludge-metagenome-genome-assembly--contig:-NODE-1791-length-26538-cov-5.424046_pt1 | contig 26538 bp, 22 predicted proteins | sample MGYA00238178_ERZ772708 | MGnify/ENA primary metagenome ERZ772708 (study PRJEB29002, sample SAMN05720212) | activated sludge metagenome | isolation source: anaerobic digester from wastewater... | reverse complement strand
GGCCGCCCCAAAACAGTTTTTCGTTTTTCATTTGACGCGCCTTTAGGGTCAGTTTTTGGAACTGGTGCAGGAATTATAGCAGATAAGCTGGGGATGGCATCCTGTGGTGGGAATATCGAAGATCAAGGAAAGCAAAAAGCCCTCCGTTGGTGGAGGGCTTGTGGTGGATGAACTACTGGTACTGGATATAGACCGGTCTGGGGTTGAGCTTGAGCAGATCCTTGGGGGCCATCAGCGGATCACCCTTCTTTGTGTCGTTGTGGTAGAAGAGCTTGAAACCCGTATACTGGACTGGCTCGGCTACAATGTAGTCCTTGTAGGAGTCGCGCTTCAGCCAGGGCGCGCCCCAGCCGTCCATGTGCATGACAATCTGCACTTCCGGCCGCAGGGTGATCTTGCCGGCGTTGGTAACGCCGTTGCGGGTGAAACGATGCACTACAAAGACCTTGGGCGGCAGCTTGTGCTTTTTAACCAGCTCCTTGAGATAGTCGGAGGCATAGTTGACGTCGGCGGCATCATATGTGCCGATTTTCTTGCCCGGTTTGACGCCGCTTTTGATCAGGTTGAACTCCGGGTCGATACCCAGATGCACGTTCGGCTGCTTCAGTATCCATTCGAAGCGGGGCAGGATGTTGCGAATATCATCGTGGCCGGTCTGGATATCGATGAACATGATGGCGTTGATCTCTTTGGCCCATTCATATACCTGATTGATGATCTTGTCCGGGATGATCATGCGGTACTTGCCCGCCTTGCCCGGTTCTCCCTGGGCCACGACAGCAATCAGGTGCAGTGCCGGCTGAACCGGCATGGACGGATCGGCAGCCTGCCATTTTGCTGTTTCCTTTTTCAGACGGGCCAGCATCTCGTCCTTGGGAAATTCTCCCAGGGCGCCCATCCGCTTGGAGAGCGGGTTGCCGTAATAGGCCACAATGCGCTTCTGTGGCAGTATGGCGCCTGGCAGCGCAGCGGGCATTTTTACCGGCCATCCCATTTTACGGGCGAATTCCGGGTCTTCTCCGGCACTGTATTTTACCTTGGTTGCCGTAAGTGATGGTTTGTTGGCACGCAGGGAGGTGGTGCTGTTGGTGAACGGTGCGACCTTGGCGCTGCTGCTGGCGGGCTGCACTGGCTTGACATTTTGTTTGGCGGCAGTTCTGGCGGCGGACAGGCTGGCAATTTTTTCTTCCCAGCAACCGAAAAGTGAAACGGATAAAACTAAGGCGGCCAGCAGGCAGGCGGCTGCCCGTGCCGGTTTGATAGTGCGGTGCGGCTTCAGGGGGGAACTCCTTTTGAAATCATGCAACACGACCTGAGTCGTGGTTTCGTTGAAATAAAAAACCACAGGAACGATGTCCGGTGGCTGTGACAGCAGCGGTTATATATCACTTCCTGACAGGGACGGCAACAGCTTATTTGGACAGTCGGCTGTACCTGTCGCCCGGTTTGGGATATTATCTGATCAGTGTATTCAAAACAGATTCATGATGGGAGGTCTGGGATGTCATTCAAGGGATATGTTCAGGTATATACGGGCAACGGCAAGGGCAAGACCACGGCTGCGATCGGTTTGTCCATCAGGGCCCTGGGGGCGGGGATGAAGGTCTGTTTTCTGCAGTTCATGAAATCAAAGGTCTACAGCGAGCACAATATCCTGCCCGGTATTTCGCCCGACCTGACATTGGAAACAATCGGCAAACCATATTTCATAGCGGTTGAGGGTAGTCTGTCGCCGGAACAGCTGAAGGAATGGGGCGATGATGTGGTGGTGTTTCCGGCCGGCAATCCACCCGCCGATTACCAGGCCATGATCAGCGCCGGCCTTGAACGGGCCAGGCAGGCCGTCGTCTCTGGAACTTATGACCTGGTGGTGCTGGATGAGATCAATGTGGCGCTGTTTTTTGGTCTGGTGAAATGGACAGAGGTCGAGGCAATTATCGACAGCAGGCCGGCTCATGTGGAACTGGTGCTGACCGGGCGAGGTGCACCGGCTGAGTTGATCAGAAAGGCCGATCTGGTGACAGACATGCATGAGATCAAGCACTATTACAGCAGTGGTATTGACGCACGCAAGGGTGTGGACTGCTGAACCCCGCTGGGCGGGGTTAGTCCCTGTACTGTGGGTTGTGCATGTTGATAAAGGCGGTGCTGCGCTTTTCGGCAAAGGTGAGGTGTTCCAGCATGGCCTGTCTGGCCGCATTGCAGTCCCTGTCGCGGATTGCTTCATAGATCTGGCGGTGATCGTTGAAGAGGATCTGGTAGTCCTCATTGGTGATGTAAACTGCCCGCCAGACGCTTTTCTGGAATTCCTTCATGGCGTCAAACAGGCTCTGCATCAGGTGCAGCCAGACAATGTTATGGGTGGAACGGGCGATGACGATGTGCAGATTGGCGTCCAGTTCCTGGGATGTTTTTGTGTCGCCCAGGTGACTTTCCATGCCGTCAACGATCGCTTTCATCCTCTGCAGATCTTCTTCGGTTGCCCTTTTGGCGGCATAGTAGGCGGTCCACGACTCAATTCCCTTGCGCACTTCAATTACGTCCAGTGCGCGTTCCTGTTCGGCCCGGATCAGTTCAAACAGGTAGTTGCCAACCGTATCACCCACCAGCGACTGCACCACGGTGCCGCCTCCCTGGTAGGACATGACCATGCCTGCCGAAGCCAGCAGATTGAGTGCTTCGCGCACTGAAGGCCGGGAAACCCCGAACATCTCAGCCAGCTCGCGTTCTGGCGGCAGCTTGTCGCCCGGTGAAAAATCACCAACCAGGATAGATGATCTGATCTGGTCGGCTATCTGCACAGATACCTTTTTGGGTTTGATGGGTTGAAATTTCATTGTTTCGGCACTTTCAATCTGTTTGGATAAATTGCGGTGGCAAGCATGTGCTGTCCGGCTTGCGTGAACGCCTAAAAGGCTTTTATATATCCATGGTTATCTCTTGACCGCCAGGTTCTGTCAAGCAAAAATCTGCAAAATGACCGGTGTTTCCCGTGCTGTTGCTTTATCTTCGAATGGATTTATGGTAGCGATAAGTATCATGAATGGACAATTGGACAATTACCGCAAACTGATTGCAAAAGTTGATGCCCTGTGCAGTGGGATCGAACACCAATTGGGCGGGTTCATTACCTGCCATGCCGGATGCGGCAGTTGCTGCAAGCGGATTTCCCTGTTTCCGGTGGAGGCAGCGGCCTTGCAAAGCGTGCTGGCCGAACTGCCCGGAGATCAGATCGAGGCCATCCGTCGACATGTTTTAACGGCGGACGGCGAGGTCTGCCCGCTACTCAAGGATGGACGCTGTCTGCTCTATGGGGGGCGACCGATTATCTGCCGTACCCACGGTTTGCCGATCATGTTCACGGATAATGGTCAACGCCGGGTAGACTCCTGTCCGCTCAATCTGCAAGGACTGGAAACACTGCCCGGTACGGCGGTGATCAACCTGGACAATCTCAATCAGCTGTTGGTGACGGTGAATGCCCATTATCTGCAGCAATGTAAGAAACCGGTCTCTGCAGAACGTGTCGGGATTGGGGAAGCAATACTCGGGACTCGTGTCCGTTGACCGTTGTCCGTCGCGTGAAATCAAATCTGTTTTCAGTCCAAGGAAGGAATGCATGATAAAAATCAAGCTGAAAAAGAACGAAGACCGCCGCATCAAGGCCGGGCACCCCTGGGTGTTCAGTAACGAGATCGCTGACATTGACGGGCCGCGTGAGACGGGTATAGCCGCAGAGCTTTACGATGCCGGCGGCGGTTTCATGGGGCGCGGTTATTATAATCCCAAGTCGTTGATTGCCTTCCGCATGCTGAGCCGCCAGCGAGAGGATATTGACAGCGCTGCTTTCTATGAACAGCGCATCAGGTCGGCATTGGCGCATCGGCAGCAGGTCTATCCCGCCCTGACCACATTCCGGGCTGTTTATGGCGAGAGCGACTTTCTGCCCGGCCTGGTGGTGGACAAATACGGCGACTATCTGTCTGTGCAGTTACTTTCAGCCGGCATGGAGCGGCGGCGAGCGCTGCTGCTTGAGGCGCTGGTTAATGTGTTCAACCCGGCCGGCATCATCGCCCGCAACGACGTGTCTGTGCGTACACTGGAAGGGCTGGATGAAAAAGTGGAACTGCTGTCTGGAAAAATCCCGGATGTGGTGGAAATGGAGGAAAACGGCCTGCGCTTCATGGTTGATCTGGCCGAGGGCCAGAAGACCGGCGGTTTTCTGGATCAGAAGGAGAACCACCAACAGTTGCGTACCATCAGCAAGGGCAGAGATGTGCTGGACTGTTTCTGCTATGCCGGCAGTTGGGCCGTGCATGCCGCGCATTACGGCGCGCGTTCCGTGCTGGGACTGGACATTTCGGCCCGTGCCGTGGAACAGGCTGTCAGAAATGCTCAAATCAACGGACTTGCGGAGCGGGTGGCCTTCGAGGAATGCGACGCCTTTGACCGCTTGCGTTCGCTGCGTTTCGAGGGGCGCAGTTTTGGGGTGGTGGTCATGGACCCGCCTGCTTTTGTCAAGAACAGGAAGAATATCGCCGAGGCCACCAAAGGCTATCTGACCGTCAACCGTCGGGCCATGGAACTGCTGGAGCCGGGCGGATATCTGATTACCTGCTCCTGTTCATATCACATGGGGCGTGAAGCCTTCCGCGATATGCTGGTGCAGGCCTCACGGCAGGCCAGGCGCGAGATGCGGCTGGTGGCTAACTGTGCCCAGGCCGCCGACCATCCGGTGCTGCTTTCCTTCCCGGAATCGGAGTACCTAAAGTGTTTTGTGCTGCAGGCGGTTGGATGAGAAGCGGTAGTCTGGTCACAACCTCAATGAAGATTGCCATTGTTTCGCCATACTCAACCGGCCCGGCGCGGGGCAATATCACTACCGTGCGCCGCATAACCCGGCATCTCTGTGCGCTTGGCGCAGAGGTGCTCGAATTGCCCGCCGATACCTGCAGTCATTTGCAAATGCGGCAAAAGCTGCGCAGTTTCCGGCCAGACATCATCCACGGCTTCCACGCCACCTATTGTGGCGCAACAGCGTGCCAGTTGGCCGCTGAAACAGGCATCCCCTCGGTTGTTACCATTACCGGCAGCGACATCAACGACCCACAGTTATCCGCACATCCGAATACCTTACAGGCCATGCAGTCGGCTTCGGCTATCGTCTGTTTCGACCGGACCGTGGCTGAAAAGGTGGCTACCCGATTCCCGCAGGCAAAGGCGCGAACGGAGATTATTCCCCAGGCAGTGGAGCAGTTGCCGGTCTTGGGGGCATGCGATTTCGGTATTGCCAGGGATGCCTTTGTGCTATTCCTGCCGGCAGCGCTCAGGCCGGTCAAGCAGGTTGAGTTCCCCATTGCCGCTTTGGCGGATATGGCTCGGAACCATGATCAATTGCGTCTGATTATTGCGGGTGGTGTCATTGACCAGGAATATGCCGAACAGATCAGATGTCTGCTGAAAACGGCACCTTTTGCCGAATGGTTGGGGGAAGTGCCTCGCGAACAGATGGGAGATCTGTATGTGCGGGCGGATGTGGTTTTGAACTGTTCGGTTTATGAGACGATGCCCAATGGTCTGTTGGAGGCAATGGCGCTGGGCAGGGCTGTGCTGGCAGCCGACATAACCGGCAACCATGTGCTGGTGCGTCCGGAAAAGACGGGACTCTTGTATTGTGGAAAAGAGGATTTCTGTCGCAAGGCAGAGGCTCTGTATGTGGATCCTGAGATGCGCCGGAGACTGGGCAGCAGCGCCCGCCGGTATGTGACGGAGAACTTTTCTCCACAGACCGAAGCTGCTCTGCACCTGAAGCTTTACAGCCGCCTCAAGGTTGAGTCGTGCACCCCGACGGCCTGATAACAGGCTGCAAGCTACCCTAGATGATTTCCCGAATCTGGCTGAACAATTTTTGAATATCCTTGCATGCAGCGATTTTACGCTGTTCCTCCAGCACAGACGTGAAGATGTCCTCAGTGGTCAGAGGATTGGCTGTGACTACCCGGAATACTGTGACAGCCTCGCCATGGTAGCGACCGGGGGTAAGCCGGGTGCGCGAGACAAAGGTCTTGCCGGCTTCCCGTTGCCGTTTCTGCATGCTTTCGATGATCTTGTCCATGACTTCGTTTATGCGGGTGATCTTTTCAAGCGGGGCGGAGTTCAGGGTTTCCTGTAGCCAGGCCGGCACATAGCGGTAGGTCAGGATATTCAGTTCCGGCTCGGAGATCAGTTCAAAATCCGGGTCTGCCTTGATGCGGTCGGCAAAGCTGCGGGCCAGGCTGATGCCCCGGTCGATCAGGATTTCGTAGCCTTTGCGGCCAATGATCGACAGTCCTGCGTGTACCAGCATGGCCATGCCGGGACGTGAGCCTTCCAGCGTGCGGCTGCCCAGATCCCTGGAACCGCGGCGGATGATATAGGCGGCATGATGTTCAATGGATGACAGCGTGGTCGGATCTTTGAACAGCACCATGCCGGCCCCCATCGGGGTGTAGAGCTGCTTGTGGGCGTCGATGGTGACCGAGTCGGCCCGTTCGATGCCGCGCAGCAGGTGGCGGTATTTTTCGGAAAACAGGGTCGGTCCGCCCCAGGCTGCATCCACATGGTAGTGGCACCCCAGTTCCTGGGCCAGATCGGCCAGTTCCTCCAGCGGATCCACATTGCCGGTTTCGGTTGTGCCGGCGATGCCGATAATCGCCAGTGGGCGAATGCCTTCGTTCTTTAACCGGTTGTGATGTTCGCGCAGTTTTTTCAGGTCGATGCGGTTATTGATATCCGTATCAACGGCGATCAGATTGTCCCTGCCGATGCCCAGCACGTCGGTTGCCTTGCCCAAAGAGTAATGGCCCCGTCGGGATACCAGTATGGCCAGACCGTTGCAGTTCAGGTGCTGAAGGGCCTTGAACAGTCCCTCCCGCGAGATGCCCTTGAAATCTCCCGATGGCTTGCAAAGCCTGTTGCGGGCGGCCCAGAGGGCGGTGGTGTTAGCAATCGTGCCGCCGGAACAGAAGGCGCCCAGTGAGAACCTGCAGTTCTGAATCCACTTGGCATAGAAATCTTCAGTGTTGTTGTAGATCAAACGGTGCAGCATGGCCAGCACCTGGCGTTCCATGGGGGTGAAGGCCCGGGATGTTTCCACCTTGACCAGATTCTGGTTGAGTGCGGTCAGCACCCGTGCCAGCGGTATCATGAAATAGGGCAGGGCCGAAGTCATATGACCGATGAAGCCGGGTGATGCGGTATGCACAGATTGGGAAACCAGATTGTTTTTGAGGAACTCGGTATACTCGGAAACAAAGGTTGGGTCTTCCGGGATAATGGATGAGGAAAAATCCTTTTCGATTTCGTCCTGATCTCGCTCCACGGAAATGATATGTTCGTGCAAAAATCCCATCAGGTCTTTGGATATGGCCTGGTCGATGCGTCCCAATGTGGAATCTGGCGCTTCCGGTATGGTAAAGATGCGATGAATGTTTCCCAGAGTGGCCTGGGCGGCCTCTTTTGATTTGGGCATCGGTTGTGTTGTTCCTGTCTTTCAATGGGCATGCCAACTGGCGTTTGTATCAGCATCAACGGCAGTTGCCACACTGTGATAAAACGGATAACACTGTATACATAACCGATCCATATTATGTCAAATCTAAAACGGTTAGGAAAAATTGAGATATTTATATATTTTATATTGCCGTTTGCTGTCGTGCTATTCAGGGGTGAAATAAAAGGCCAAAGGCGACGTCTGCATCAGTTCAATACTCTTCTTTCCACCAGTTTCTTGCGGCGGCCAGGAACATCGGTTTGGGCATTACCGGTTCTGATACGGCCTTGAGCAGTTTTTTTGAAACCTTGCCGCTGGTAACCAGTTGGCTGGCCGCCTCCTCCACTGCCTGCAAGGATTGGTCAATGGCCGCAAACCTGGATTTACCCTTCAGGGCATGGGCGTGAGGTCTCAACAGTGCGGCCCTTAGCGGCATGTGGGCATTCTGGCCGGCGGCTTTAAGCCACTTGACCAGTATGTCGAAATTATCCACTTCGTAAAAACCGCAGACCGCCAGCAGCGCCAGGTCGGGCATCCTGCTGTGGCGCGAGGGGTGGCGGCAGCGGCCCTGTTTGTTGAAGATGAATGGATGGGCCAGGGGGATAGTCCGGTCCAGCAGTTTTTTCAGCGGCCCGGGTATGATGTCGACATAAAGCGGCGTGGCCAGCACCAGCAGGTCGTAGGAAGGAATACGCGCCAGCAGGTCACGCATATCGTCGTTTATGACGCACTCGCCGGTCGCCTCATTTTTCCAGCATGCAAAACAGCCGGCGCAGGGTTTTATGTCCAGCTCACGCAGATAGAGCACATCGGCTGTGACGCCTGCCCTGGCAAGCCCGTTACGGAAATGCTGCACCATGATCTCTGTAGTGCCGTTTTTGCCCTGTGGCGACCCCTGCAGGATCAGCACCCTCTCTGCTTTGTGCCATTTCCCCTGACTAAAATTGCGTTCATTTTCTGTTTCTGCGTACAAACCTTCCGGAACGGAAGTGGCTTCACTGTCTCCTGAAAACAGGCGACTGAAGCGCAGCATGTCCAGCAGACTGCCGCTGAAGCGGAACTCCTTGTGCATGGCGGCCTGCCATGGCTTTATGCGTTTGAGCGAGATATCCATCCAGGTTTGGGCTGAACACTCGATCAGGACATCCGCATCGGGCATCAACTGCTCTGCAAAGCGGCACTGCCCGTCGCTGATGATCAGCGAGTACTCGCCGCCGCCAGCGCCGGACAGTCGGAAGGCATAGGTTTTACTGACGCCGGCCGCTTTGCGCGGGTTCAGGAAATTCGGCATCATCTTCAACAGGCGTGCGGCTTCGTTATCGCTCATATTGTTTTCCCGGTGGTCTCTGGATGAGACCTGAATCCGTGATGCCTGCATGTCTACGTTGGTCCGAAAGCCCTCTGCCTTTGCGTTGCATGCAGATAGTGCCTTTTCGACGGAGGACCCACATGGGGATTGTTCTGTCATGACACGGCGACGTGTGGGCCCCGGCTCTTTCGAACACTACGACATTCTGGCGTCACGGATTCAGGTGAAGCTACTTCATGCCCGGCATGGCCGCCGGTGATGAGGTGTTTAGCATGATCTCGAAGGCCTCTTTTTTGGAAAAGCCCTGCTTGAGCAGTTCCGTATACAGGTTTTTCTTGAATGCAGCCATTCTGCGGGCGGTCTCCGGTTTTTCCGCGATGATCAGCTGCGCCTCAATCATCACTTCGGTCATCTTGCCCATCATCGGCACCATGGCCCCCATGGACATTTCCATAATCTGCTTCATCTCCTCCGGTGAAGGCTGCTGCTTGCCGTTGGCCGTTTGATTGGCAAAAGCGGTGGATGTTGCTGCCAGCAGCAGCATGGTGATGATCGTTTTTTTCATCTGGATGACTCCTTTGTAGGTTTTGTTAGGCTTACAACTACTAATTTCGTTGTTTTCTGACTTTTTTGTGCCAGAGTAGAAGGCATGTAACTAAACAGACTAGCCACGCAATATAAATAAAGGCGTACATAAAATTTTCACTATCTTCAACGGAATAGTCCAATTGTATGAATAAGGTATAAACTCCATATGCCAACGCGCATAAGATAATCACATAAACCACTTCCATAACTTCATCTTTTGTATATCTTGGGAAAATTTTCATATAATTCCTACAGTAATAATAATGTAATAAAATGAATTAGATAGCTTCGTAGACATGCTTTTTCCGGAAATTTACATATTTGATGATTTACAGGGAAAAACGAATTATTACAAGAGCATAATGTATTTCCGCAAAGCGATCTCTGTTCGTGCTTTTCGTGGACTGCCAATTCAATAGTATGCCTGTCATCATTCGGGATGACGCTTCAGTGCGCTTTGCCCCTGCACAGCAGCAGGCACATGCTGGTGTTTGATCCAGGCTGATTATTCCGCCCGGCTTTCATATCCACCAATGTCTGATAGACTTTAACCGTTCATGATCTCTGTCTGAAACGGAAAGCTGTGCAGACGTGGATAATGCATCTTGCCCCATATCCGCTTCGGTTTTTTCGGCTGAAGCGATGCACAGCCAGCCTGCGTCAAAGGTTTACGCATTGCTGGGTACCTCTTCGGCGGGGCTGGACTTAAGCGAGGCTGCTGCCCGTTTGTCACGCTGCGGACACAATACCATCAGCAGATCCAGTCTCACTCCGCTTTACAGAAAATTCCTCTCAAACTTCACCCATCTGATGGCGCTTTTGTTGTGGGCCGGGGGGGTAATCGCCATGGTTGCCCGGCTGCCGGAGCTGGCGATTGCTATCTGGACCGTCAATGTCATCAACGGCCTGTTCAGTTTCTGGCAGGAATACCGGGCTGACAAGGCCACCGAGGCCCTGCTGCTGATGCTGCCGCTTCACGCTCTTGTTATGCGTGCGGGCACGGAGATGCGTATTCCGGCTGAAGAACTGGTGCCGGGTGATCTGATGCTGCTGTCGGAAGGCGACCACATCTCCGCCGACGCGCGCCTGGTGTGGGAATCTGAACTGAGAATTGACCATTCCACCCTGTCCGGCGAGTCCCATCCCCTGCGCAAAACAGCCGAGGCAGTCCATGGCAACGGCCTGGGCAGCACAGAGTTGCCCAATCTGGTCTTTGCCGCTACGTCTGTGGTATCCGGCGCCGGCAGGGCGGTGGTGTATGCTACGGGCATGCAGACGCAGTTCGGCAATATCGCCCACCTGACCCAGTCCATTTCCGATGAATTGAGCCCGATGCAGCGCGAGGTGGCGCGTATCACCAAGATCGTCAGTGCCATGGCGGTTGGTATCGGCATGCTGTTTTTCCTGCTGGCGACCTTTGTGACCGGCATTACGGTTGAAAAGAGTTTTATCTTCGGCATGGGGATGATCATTGCATTTGTGCCGGAAGGACTGCTGCCCACGGTGACGCTGGCGCTGGCCATGGGGGTGCAGCGCATGGCCAGACGCAATGCGCTGGTCAAGCGTTTGTCGGCCGTGGAAACCCTGGGCTGTACTACGGTTATCTGTACCGACAAGACCGGCACACTGACCGAGAATGAGATGACTGTTACCAATATCTGGCTGGGCGGCAGTTGCCTCAATGTGACGGGCGGCGGCTATGCCCCGCAGGGCACGATTCTGGATGGTGCTGTGCCTGCTTCTGTGGTGAAGGGCGGCGGCCTGTATGTTTTGCTACTGGCTGCCGGCCTGTGCAACGATGCGCGCATCGTTACGCCAGATGAGGACCGGCCCGGCTGGACAGTGCTGGGCGATCCGACCGAGGCAGCATTGCGGGTTGTCGCGGTCAAGGGCGGGCTTGATCCTGAACAGGAGGAGCTGCGCCTGCCGCGCCTGCGCGAAATACCCTTCGAGTCGCGACGCAAGATGATGAGCACCATACATCGGGGAACAGGGACCGAGGACTGGGAAAACTGGGAGCCGGGTCTGGCAAATGCAAAAGACGGTGCGGTCAACGGTCAACGGTCAACGGACAACATAGTGTTTGTCAAGGGGGCGCCGGGGGAGGTGCTTGCCAGGTGCAGCCATATTTTACGGGATGGTCGGGAGCTGCCTCTAGATGAAAGCCTGCGTGCTGATGTCATGTCTGCCAATGACGATTACGCCCGCAGGGGACTGCGGGTGCTGGCAATCGCCGGGCGTAGCATATCGGCAGATTTTACTGATTTCAGGCCGGAGGCGGTTGAGATAGAGCTGACCCTGCTGGGGCTGGTGGCCATGATGGATCCGCCGCGACCGGAGGTGAGTGCTGCGGTGGATCAGTGCCGCAGGGCTGGTATCCGCATCATGATGATTACCGGGGATTACGGCCTGACTGCCGAGAGCATTGCCAGGCGCATCGGCATTATCGGCGAGGGGCGGCCGACCATCATCAGCGGCACGGAGCTGGACGGCCTGGGTGATGCAACGCTGAAAGAGGCGCTCAGTGGTGATGTCCTCTTTGCCCGTGCGACCCCTCAGCACAAGCTGAGGGTGGTCAATGCCCTGCGTGGGTTGGGCCATGTGGTGGCGGTGACCGGTGACGGGGTCAACGATGCGCCGGCGCTGAAACAGGCCGACATCGGCATCGCCATGGGTATTTCCGGCACCGACGTGGCCAAGGAGGCGGCGGACATGATCCTGACCGACGACAACTTTGCCTCGATCGTCAATGCCATCGAGGAGGGGCGCGGGATCTACTCCAATATCCGCAAGTTCGCCACCTATATCTTTACCAGCAACATGCCGGAGGCCTGGCCCTTCATCTTCCAGATCATGTTCAACGTGCCGCTGGCCCTTACTGTAATGCAGATTCTGGCCATCGATCTGGGAACCGATCTGGTGCCGGCCCTGGCCCTGGGCACTGAAAAGCCTGAGCCGGGGATCATGGACAAGCCGCCCCGTCCGCGCAGTGAAAGGCTGATCGATATGCCTCTGATGCTGCGGGCCTTTGTCTGGCTGGGCAGCATCCAGACGGCCCTCTGCTTTGCCGGTTTTTTCCTGCTTTATTGGAGTTATGGCTATTCCGATCTGCTCAATCTGCCGCGTCCGGACCTGTTGCCCTATGCCGAGCGGATGCTGACCGCTGACGGCCGGGTGTATGTGCTGGCTACCTCGATTTTTCTGGCTGGCGTGGTAACAACCCAGATCGGCAATGCCTATGCCTGCCGGACCGAACGCGCATCGGTGTTTTCAGTCGGTTTGCTCAGCAACCGTATGCTGCTGGCCGGATTTGCCGTTGAGCTGACCCTTGTGGCGGTGCTGATCTATCTGCCGCCGTTCCAGGGTATATTTGAACTGGGCACGCTGCCGCTGGAGTTCTGGTTTTTGCTGTTTGTCTATCCTCTGGTGATGCTGATGGCGGAGGAGGGACGCAAACTGTATCTGCGTCGGATAAGCACGAAAGACTGATGCTGCCTTTGGCGTGAACTTGTCATGTTTCCCGTGGAGGTGTTTCATGAAACTGATCGTAATCGGCTGTGGCCGTCTGGGGGCTGCCCTTTGTGAAGGCCTGAGCAGGCAGGGGCATCAGATCTCGGTGATCGACCGCAATCCGCACTCTTTTGAACGTTTGGCACACATTTTTCAGGGTCAGCAGGTGGCGGGCAGTGCCATCGGACACGAGGCTTTGCTTGCTGCCGGCATCGAGAAGGCCGACGGCCTGGCTGCCGTCACCAGCAGCGACGAGGTCAATATCGTGGCCGCCAGGCTGGCCCGTCAGGTGTTTCGGGTTCCACGGGTGGTCGCAAGACTGTATGACCCGCGCAAGGCCGACGTGTACCGGCGTCTGGGGCTGGCTACTATTTCCCATGTGACCTGGGGGGTAAACCGCATCATGGAATTGCTCTGCTATTCCAGCCTGGCTGCGATCAAAAGCCTGGGGAGCGGAGATGTTGACGTGGTCGAGGTGGAGGTGCCGCATCTGCTTGTAGGGCGCAAGGTGAATGACATGACTGTGCTGGGAGAAATCCATGTTGTTGCAATCACCAGACAGGGAAAGACATTTCTTCCCACCCTGGGCACCGAGTTTCAGGCACAGGACCTGCTGCATCTGTCCCTGCTGGTCTCTTCGGCGGGCAGGCTGAAGCTGATGCTGGGAATGTAATAGTCTATCCGTGTGTCGGGAGGTCATATGTTTGTAATCATTGTCGGCGGCGGAAAAATGGGCGGCTACCTGGCCTCCTTGTTGCTTAACAGCGGAAAGAAGGTCAGGGTTGTCGAGGAACTGCAAGACCGGCGTGCGGCCTTGCTGCGGGATCTCCCGGCAGAGGCGGTTGTGCATGGCAGCGGCGCTGATCCTTATGTACTCGAGGCAGCAGGTATCAGACAGGCCGATGTGCTGGCTGCCGTGACCGATGCCGATGAAACCAACCTGGTTGCAGCCGGGCTGGCTCGTTCGGAGTTTGGCGTGGGGCGTGTTATTGCCCGTATCAACGACCCCCATAATGCCTGGCTGTTTACCCCGAAGATGGGGGTGGATGTGGCCCTCAACCAGGCTGATCTGCTGGCGCACATGATCTTGGAAGAGATGTCGCTGGGCGAGATGTCGACGCTGCTGAAACTGCGCAGGGGAGAATATTCGCTGGTGGAGGAGAAGGTGCATCCCCAGTCCCGCGCAGCCGGCTGCATGCTGGCCAGGCTGGGGTTGCCGGAAGAGAGTGTGGTTGCGGCCGTCATCCGGCAGGGGCGGCTGATGATACCCAATGGCAGTCTGGTGCTGGAGGCAGGGGATGAGGTGCTGGCGGTCGTGCATGCCTCGGCAGTGGCAAGGCTGGCGGACATACTTGGCAACCAGTCCGGCCCTACCGGGCCGTCTTGACAAAAAGCAATCGGGTATTAAGCTTTACAATGTTTTCAATTACATTCTCCACTATCTCATCTTCATTGTCAGGTTCGCTTGAGCATCTGCGTCTGCAAATATGCATTGATTTCTCCAGTGATGGTGGACGGGGGTGGTTAAACGGGCGACTTCAGTATGAACGTCACTGCCTCAAGGAGCGTAATCTCTCATGGGTGAATTTCGCATGCCCAGTCTGGGCGCTGAAATGGAAACAGGCCGTTTGGTGGAGTGGCTTGTAAGGCCCGGTGAACAGGTCAGGCGGGGGGATATTGTTGCTGCCGTGGAGACACAGAAGGGGCTTTTCGAGGTTGAAGTGTCAGAGGACGGAAGGATGGGTGAACCATTGGTTATGGAAGGCCAGACCGTACCTGTGGGTACATTGCTGGCAATAATCAGTGGTGATGAAGAAGTAACCGGCAAATTGTGACTTGCCAAGGTCAATTGCCCGTAAGATTGGCTGTATCTGGTCTGTTTCACCTGCCAGGGGTGTCTGAAAATGAAAATCATTGAATGTGGTTTGGTCGAATACCGTCAGGCGTACGCCATGCAGGAGCGCCTGGCTGCAGATGTGGCCGCCGGAAATGAAGAAGAAATTCTGCTGCTGCTGGAGCATCCGCCGGTTTACACGATTGGCCGCGGTGGAGATTATTCCAATATCCTCGATCCGGACATCAATGTCGAACGCATCAACCGTGGCGGTGATGTGACCTGGCACGGGCCGGGGCAGTTGGTGGGATACCCTTTGATCAACCTTGCCCGCAGGGGGCGCGACCTGCATCGCTGGCTGCGTTTTCTTGAGGATGTAATGATGCTGACGATGGCCGGCTTTGGCGTGGAGGGCAGACGCTATCATGGCAGCACCGGTGTGTGGGGTGAGCATGGCAAAATCGCCTTTATCGGCGTCGGGGTGCGGCGCTGGGTAAGCATGCATGGTTTTGCCCTGAATGTGAGGCCGGATCTGAGCGCTTACGAACGGATCAACCCCTGCGGTCTGCCGGGCTGCCCGATCAGCACGATGGAGCTGGAGTGCGGTTTGCCGGTGTCGTTCATTGATGTCAGGTCAAGACTGAAGAACATTTTTGAACAGTTGTTGAACGAGTTGCTGCCGGAGGATGGTTCCGGGTAAGGAAACAGCTTATAGTGCCGCTCCAGGCAGAGGCTGGAACCCTGCAACATGATTTTGAAAAGGCGGCTTTTGGCCGCCTTTTCAATTTCTGGACTACATACTGAATCTGGCCACAAGTTTTTCTAGCTGGGTGGTCAGACCGGAAAGCTGTGTTGCGCTTTGTTCAACCTTATTGGCCTCTTCGGCAGTTGCCTGGATGGCAACTGCTATATGCCCTATATCGTTGCTGATGCCGTTGGTTGCTGCGGTCTGTTGCTCTGCGGCGGTGGCAATCTGATCTATCTGGCTGGTCACCTGGTCGACCTCGTTGCGGATACCATCCAGTGCCTGACCTGAGCGCATGGATGCGTCGCTGCCGTTTTCAACCTCCCTGACCCCCTGTTCCATACATGATACTGCTTGGGCGGTCTCCTTCTGTATGTTCTCGATCATGCCTGTGATTTCCCGGGTGGCCCGGGTGGTGCGTTCAGCAAGTGCCCGGACTTCGTCCGCAACAACTGCGAAGCCCCGACCCTGTTCGCCAGCCCGCGCTGCTTCAATAGCTGCATTCAATGCCAGCAGGTTCGTCTGGTCTGCAATGTCACTGATAGTTTCGATGATTTGTCCGATCTGCTCCGAACGTGTGCCCAGCGAATCGATAATTTCCGATGTTGCTTTCACGTTGCCGGCAATTGAGTTCATGCCGCTGATGGTGTCCTGCACAATGACGGTGCTGGAGCTGGCCAGATTTGATGCATTTACGGAACAGGCGGCTACCGAGCGGCAGTTGGATGATATTTCGTTGGAAGTGCTTGCGAGTTCCTCTACGGAGCTGGTTACTCCGCCAGTTCTGGAGGCTATACTGGAAGATGAAAGTGCTATCTGGTGTGATGCGGTTTGCAGGCTGTTTGCCTCAATAGCAAGACTGGAGGTGGTTAGAGCAACCTGGCCGACAATGTCTCTCAACTGTAAAGTCATGGTGGCAATGCTCTCAAACAGCCTTCTGATCGCCCCATGCCCTGAGACCGTTATATCGACTGACAGATCGCCTTTGGCGATGCGATCTGTTATTCCGGCACAGTTTGAAATTGTGCTGTGGATCGAATTGATCACCAGGTAGGAAAACAGACTTGCCACGGCTAATACAACAGTGACCAGTGTAATCATGATCCAGTTATAGTGTGACAGCATCCGGTTGGTTTCCCGTTCGATCTGCTCATTACGGGCGTTGGTGATTTTGACTATGCGATCGATAGCAAGGCGGTGTGCGTTGTAACTCGGAGTAAGACTGTTGTGCAATATCAGGGAGGCAGCGGCATGGTCACTGCGTCCAAGCGCCGGAAAAAATTCCTTTTCCGCACTGCTGAAGAAGTCTCTGGCGGCCTTTGCGGCATCTACGGTCATCAGTTGTTTGACCTCGCCTTCGGCCAGTTCTTTGTTCCAGTAAACCTGACGCTCTTCGTATTCGGTACGCAGGCGTTTGAATGTATCGAAGTGAAGCCGGATGGTAGTCGGGTCTTTTGAGTCAAAGGCCTGAAAGGTTGTAAGGTAGGATTCAATAATATATTCGGGTGGCGGCAGGATGTCAGCCACAAGGTCCTTGCCCTGGATGATCTGCCCATAAATTGGGCCATTGACCGATGCCTTGCTGATTGTATAAGCAGCCATGACGGCCAGCATGATGAAACCGATCAGAAACAATGATGCCAGTAGAACAACCTGCTTGGTGATGCTGAAGCGTGAAATCAACAGGTTCTGCAGCATTAAGACCCCCTTGTCTTGCGGTGTTTTGGATTGTGTTGCTGAATATGTTTCAGACATTAATGCAATCGGAATGCCGCTTAGTATGATATTCGCATGGGCAGGGATTCGATGAGTTAAAACGTGGGTGCAGTACAGGGGGGCGGATCTTGGAGATTGCCTGCTAGCAGGCTGTTGAGCGATGTGATAGTGGTTTGGTCTGCAAATTGAATAATATGAATCTGTAAATATTGTTAGAAACGCAACAGGAGCCGGGTGGTGCCCCCAAAATTTTGTTGCTTGCGCCGTGCATTCCGGTTTCCTTGTGACCTTTTGCAGGATGTTACTGATGCAGCTCTGTTGCCTGGGTTGATGATATCCTGTTTTTCAGCTCATTGTATTCTGCCCAGGGGAAAACCCTGGCCGCTGATGGAGACAGTCGGAAACTGTGCGCGTTTGAATATCTTTTCCGCCAGGTTCGGCACCTCATCCTCCACATAGGCCGCCAGGTCTGTGGTTCTGATATATCCGGTTCCCCCTTTGTCTGCTCTGCCTTTCATGCCCTGTACCAGGGACCAGGTAAACAGCCCATGCCCCTGATACCCTTCCAGTGCTTCCTGTTGCGAGGTGGACGCGGACAGGATGGTGGAGCCGACAGCACGGGACAGCACTTTCATGGCGGTGTCCTCGCTCATGCCGCGGGTCAAAAGCGCGCTCTGCATGGCCTGGCCCAGTTGTCCCGCATTGCAGGTATCGATCACAATCAGCTTTTTGGTGGAGGGGATGTTGGCGACAAGCTCTTTGAGCTGCTGCTGGGACAAGGCGTCGCTTTTCAGTTTCTGGGTGCTGAGTGCACCGACATTGGAGGTGACCAGAAAGTATTCGCCCTCATCAACGGTGCCGTGGCTGGCCATGTACAGAATGAAAACATCCTCAGGCTTGATGGCCTGATATCCCTGCAGGGTCTTGACGATATTTGTCCGGCTGGTATGGTCCCTGCTGGTTAGTGTTGTTACCTTGACCTGCTCAAACATGCCGGCAGCGCCTGTACGCAGTGTGTCGCTAAACAGTCGGGCGTCAGCAATCGCGTAATTCAGCTGCAGCCTGGGATTACGGAATTCCTGGATGCCAATGACAAGGGCGTGCAGGGATGGTTTTCCGCCTGCAAAGCTTGCCTGCACCTGATGTGAGACAGCATTGCTCTGCATGGTATTGTCGGCATTAAAGGCTACGGCCTTGATCGTGTTGCTGCCGGGCGCCAGTTTCAGGTTGTAGCTGCGATAAACAGGGGCATGGGTGCCTTTTTCAACTGTTTTGAGCGAACGGGCATTTTCCAGCAAAACAGCTGTACCGTTCAGAAACAGACGTACATCGCCGATGCCTCCACCCTGTTCTTCCAGTTTCAAGGTCAGCTTGAATGTTTCTGAGGACGAAGCTGCCGCTGTCTGAACGATACTGACTTTGGGGGGCTGCCTGACATCGGCCAGGGTGCGGTAACCCTGCAATGGGCCGCCGGAAATTGTGAGCTTGACCAGGTCTGGACGGAAAAAGGATTCCCGGTAATTTTCAATGCCGTAAACGTTGGTGCCGACCCTTACGTTGAGATGCTTTTCGCCGTTGGCAGATGCATTGTAATAACCGTCAGGGGTGATTATCACCCACTCGCCGTCCTCAAAGGCATAGAAATCGGCCAGTTTCTGTTTGGTTTTACGGTTGAGGAGCGTTTGCCGGTCAGTCCCGCGTTCAATAGAAAAATCGTAGTTGCTTTTGGTGATAAAGATCAGGCTTTGGGAGCAGCCGTAATACTCCGAATCCTTGTAATCCTTCTTGAACAGTTCGGTGGGGAAATGACGGTACAATGATGCCGGGTCTGCCGAGCATGCCCGGGAGTATTTGTAATCGCCGATTGACATCGGCTTGCCGTATGTTCCGGTCCGGGTCGAGACGTTCATCATTTTCAGCCGTGCCTCGGCCAGGTCCCACAGGCTGAAGGTCAGTGAGTAAGGTTTGGAGGACAATGCCTCCTCGTAATAGACCAGCAGGTTGTTGTTGGAAACCTTTGCCGAGTAGAACAGCGATGTGGGGCGGGTGCCGAATCGCCTGATATCCTTATTGTTCTGCATGTCGATTATTTTCAGGTCGCCATTGCTGAACCCGGTGATCAGCAGATGCTTTCCAAGCGGCAGATATGGTCGGGACTGGCCGGTACTGACCTGGGAATCCAGCCCATCCAGCATAATCTTTTTTTCGGAATACATTCCGTTTTCCAGCAGGGTGACCAGTACCAGTTCCAGTCTTGAACTGGTCGGCAATTGTATGGAGCGTTCGGGATTGTTTTTCCATTGGCCATATTCCAGCATCAGCCGGCCATCGGGCAGAAAACCATATGACAGACGCTCGTCGGACAGGAATTCAGCATGTTTTTTGGCAAGCGGGCGCGGCTGATAGCTGAATGTTTTTCTGCCGGATGCCAGGTCGAAGATCTGTAGCATGCTCTTATCGCCGGCAGACTGTGCTGCCAGCAGCTTCAGGTCGGCCGACACCTTGAAACTGCCGTAAAACGGGCTTTTAAGTGACAGGCTGCCGCGCTTGCGGACTTGCAGCGTATCGTCGTAGATCACATAATCCACATTGCCGCTGCCGCTTTGAGACCTGTAAAACACCCCGTAGTAACCGTGTCCCAGACGGGCGACATGCCCGTGGCATCTGCCAAGACGCTCGGCCACTTTTACTTCAGGCAGCATCAGTTCGGCACCGTCCGACATGCTGTAGATTCTGACCCCGCCATAAAGGTCATTGCCCGTGAAGAGGTAGCGCCGGTCTTTGCCCAGGGTTGTGTCAAACATGTGGGGGATTTTGGGAAACCTGATCGTTTCCTGGAGCCCTCCATATACATGCATGATTTCAACTTGGTTCGTATATTGGACGGCGAATCGGCTTTCATCAACGAATGAAATGGTTTTGTCGCTATATTTCAGTTTTTCGGTGCGGATTTCCCTGCCGGTCTGCATATCCCAGATTTTCATTACGGAGTTTTTGTCAATTGAAACAAGCAGGTTTCCGCTGCGGTTTACAGCTACGCTGGTAACGCTTTCGGAATGCCCGGTCTGAACAAACAGTTCAGTTTTGGCTGCCCAGCTCAGATGAGATGTCATGAACAGGCATAATCCTGCCACGAAAGCGATCAGTATATTCCGTATGTTGCTCATAAACATGCCTCCATTTCGCCGGAGAGTCAGCCCATTCTTCAGCGGGGGCTTTCCCGGAGTCTTCGTGTGTGACGGTTTCTTCATAGAAGCAGAAGCTGTTTTTGCCGCTTCTCTTGATACGGTACATGGCTTCATCGGCTTTTTTGATCAGCTGGCCCATCTCTGTGCCGTCTTCGGGGTAAAGCGCAATGCCGATGCTGGTGCCGATCTCAACCTGTTGGCACTCCAAGACAATAGGCTGCGGTAGACGTGATACAATTTTATCCGCAATTCTCAGTGCACTTTTGCGGGCATTGTTGCCCGGTGCGATGATCAGAAACTCGTCGCCTCCCACACGGGCCACCGTGTCGGTCTGTCGCACGCAGCCATGCAGCCGCTGCGCGATCTCTTTCAGTATATGGTCACCGGCTTCATGTCCTAAATTATCGTTAACACTTTTGAAGTTATCCAGGTCCAGAAACATGACTGCCACCGAAGTTTTGTTCCTCCCGGCCTCCCTGATGGCCATTGCAAGGCGGTCATTGCACAGCCTGAGTGTTGGCAGACCGGTGAGGGCATCATGGTTGGCCATGTGTACGATCTGTTCTTCCATACGCTTGCGTTCGCTGATGTCTTTGGTCAGGCTGATAATATGCTTGCCGTCATGCAGATTGATGATTTTTGCGGACATCAGGCCGTAGTAGGTGCTGCCGTCTTTTCTTCGGAACCGTACTTCGCAATTGGTGATTGTCCCGTTCTTTTCGATATCGCATAACATGTGCTGACGGTCCAGCGGATCTTGCCAGATACCCAGATCAAGGCTTGATCTGTCGATAGCTTCTTCCCGGCTGAAACCTGTAAGTATAGTGAATCCCTCGTTGACCTGGACTATGCGCCCATCGCTGAAACGGCTGATGATGGCGGCATCCGGGCTGGTGTTGAAAACCAGTTCGATTTCATCCTTGGCTTCCTTTGTTTCCACATTGAGACGCTGGTTGATCATGATGGTCAGGGCAAAGGTCCACATAATGCAACAGATCAGGGCGTCCACATAGCTTGCCACATTCAGCAGGGTGGGTGCGAACAGGTTGGCGTGGGGCATGCCGTTATGGAAGAGTGTTGCCGCACGCAGCAGGAAAAAGCAACCGTGAGACAGGAAAAAAACGGCTGTGAAATTTGCGGAAGCAGCCAGCGACGACGGTCTGTATGTCAACAGTGCATGTGCCGTCATAAAGGCGATGATGGCCAGCGTGATGCAGATGACGATGCCGCGGACTATGATGTCGTCATTGATAAATATCAGATAAGAGAACAGGGCAAAGTAGGTGGCGAAGAGTGCGCCTGCGGCACCGAGACCGCCCTTTTTGCCAAAGAAGCGCAGAACGCCGATGTAGAGGCAGATTACGCCCAGAATGATGAAGGTGTTTTGTCCGGTGATGGCGATTGTTTTAATTGCAGCTATGTCACGCAATAACATGAAGCCGAAACCGAGCACTTCTGCGATGCTCCACAAAAGCCACCAGCCGATTCCGTCATAGTTTCTGTTCATCCAGAAATGATATGAGAATACGACCAGCTGGAACATGTGTGTGATGCCCAGAATGAAGATAAAGGTGCGTACGTCAAGCTGCATGGTTTGCTCCGGTCTTGTGAGGCCCCCAGATTGTGGAGGTGTGTATGTGCTTCGCCCGATTTGTATCGGCAGGATTATATCACTTTCTGTGTTGAATGCTGCCGATTTTGGGGCTACTCTTCACAATTCAAAACCTTCGTGCTGGTGATTGTGGTGGCGAATGTGCGGGTCTGGCTGACCTTGCTGAAGACGGACGGGCCGGTGGGCATGAATCTGGAAAACGGCTGACAGGTCCTATTGTCCGGTGGTGGAGGAGGAGAGAGCGCCGGAGGATCTGCCGCTGGCATGAAAAAATATGTTGAGGAAAGACCAATCCAATCCGGTTTTAAATTTGAATGACAAGTTCCCTCCCCTTGAAGGGGAGGGAACTTAAGCGGGTACTTGTGAGGAAAAACAGGTCGTTGCGGCTCTTGAAAAAATGCATTATTTAACGAAGATTTCGGTCTCCGGACACGGGTCCCGATAGCTTTCGGCCCCTACACCGTTTCACGGTGTACTGCAAACGGCCCCCAGGCCTGGTCAACACACATCATTTCAATTTCATTGATGTTGACATGGGCTGGCCGGCTGATGACCCATTCCACGGTTTCGGCAATGTCCCCGGCTGAAAGCGGGGTGGTCCCATTGTAGACCTTGGCGGCGCTCTCTTCGTTGCCTTTGAATCTTACCTTGGAAAATTCGGTTTCAGCCATGCCTGGTTCGATACAGGTTACGCGCACGCCGGTTCCCAACAGGTCGCAGCGCAGGTTGCGTGAAAACTGGGTCACAAAGGCCTTGGTGGCGCCGTAGGTATTGCCGCCCGGATAGGGCCAGTTTCCGGCTGTTGAGCTGATATTGACGATGTGCCCCCTGTTGCGCTCGACCATGCCTGGCAGAATCAGACGGGTGAAGTACAACAGCCCCTTGATGTTTGTGTCCACCATGGTCTCCCAGTCATCCAGGCTGACCCGGTAGGATGGTTCAAGCCCCAGGGCCAGTCCGGCGTTGTTGATCAGTACGTCAACGGCCTTGAACTCCTGTGGGATGTTTTCCACTGCCTGTCTGACTGCAGCGCGGTCGCGCACATCCAGCTGCATGATGTGCACCTCTGCCTTGCCGGCCAGTTCTTGTCTGATGGCTTTCAAGGGCTCCAGCCGGCGGGCGGACAGTATTAATCTATTACCCTGGTTGCCGAGCAATCTTGCGCAGGCGGCGCCGAATCCGGATGATGCGCCGGTGATGAGGATGGTTTTCGCAGACATGGGTAGAGACCTCCTGAGATAGTTTGTTTGGGGTATGGGCTATTATTGGGTACTGCAATTTATGGCGGCTGGCAAGTGCTTTTATCTTACAGTATGATTCCTGGAACGCCAGGTTGACATGGGTATTTTGTGGCAGCATAGTGTCACAAGTCATCGCATGGCGTCTTGCCGGATCATTGGAACTGCAAAACAGCAATATCGTACAATACAAACAACATGACCCGTGGCATGCTCTTTCAAAAAACATATTGTTGAGGAGGATGTCATGAAAAACAACGATTATACCGGGTTGATGTCTGCTGCGGAGATTCTGCTTGCAGATCGTGAGCTGAACTCCGCCGGGATGGCTTGGAATGAGCACCCCAAATTCCGTGGGGTTTTTCTTAAACATCTCGTGTGCGCTGCCGACACTGCCGGGCAGTTGAGCTGCCACATTGTCAAGGTGGATGCCGGTTGTGAGCTGGCGCTGCATGAGCACCCCGATCAGTGGGAGCTGCATGAGGTGCTTTCCGGCGAGGGTCTTGGCACTATTGGCGGGTGCGACAGTCGCTATTTCCCGCAACGCATGGCCGTAATCCCCAAGGGGGTGCCGCATCGGGTAACTGCCGGAGGGGAGGGGCTGGTGCTGCTGGCCAAATTTTTCCCGGCGCTTTTGTAAAGCATCGGCTGTTTTGGAGGGTGGATGGCAGAGAGTCTGTCCGGACTGTTTGTTTTTGAATGGGATGTCCTGCCTTTTGTGAAAGGTGTTCAGGGCGTTGACATGTGCCACAGTTTTTCCAGGCATATGCATGATTCCTTTGCCATAGGCATGATTGACAGCGGTTGCCGCTGCATGGACGTGGGCGCCAGGCATATTGCCGTTAATGCCGGAGAGCTGTTCGTCGTTTATCCCAACCAGTCTCACAGTTGTCATGCCGCTGATAATCAGACACATTCATATCGGGTGCTCAACATCCATGCCGGGCATGCCGCAAGCTGTTTTACGGAGATCTCCGGCAGCCCTTGGCCTTTTTCACAGTTTTTGGTTCAGCATATTCGCGATCCCTTTGTCGCTGAACTGCTTGCTGACTGCTTTGAGCATTTTGTTTCAAAACGAGATGGGGCGGCATGTAATTACAAGCTGCACATGCTGATGACCGAACTGCTGGTGCGCCATGCCGGAGATTTGGCAGCGGAGTCAGAAGGGCGCGTGAATGATGATGGTATTGAGCGGGTCTGCAGTTTTATAAGCAGCCATTTTGAGGAAGATGTCTCTATGGCCCGGCTGGCTTCAATAGCTTGTCTGAGCCGTTTCCACATGCAGAGAAAATTCCTGCGCATCAAGGGTGTCACGCCCTACGAATACCTGATCAAGTGCAGGGTGGACAAGGCCAGGGAGCTGCTGCTGTCTGGTCTTGCTCCGGCGGCTGTAGCAGTTCAGGCTGGTTTTGCCGATCAGAGCCATTTTACCCGTTTTTTTAAACGGCTGGTCGGTATCCCGCCCGGTCGCTTTCAACAGCTCAACTCTTGAACTCCCATTTTTAATCCTGCATACCTTTAACTGCATATCTTATAGTTGCCTTTTGCATGGGGTACTTAAGTATGGTATTTTTTCATGGTCAATTTACTTGAGTCTCTTGTAAAGGAGCTTCCTATGAAAATGCTGCAGAAAATGTTGTTCGTAGCTCTAATGCTGATGCCTGCTGTCGCTTTCTCCGCGGAATTGAAACGCCTGAAGGCGTCTCCGGTCATTACGGCCGTGACGGTATTTGCCGACCGGGCTCAGGTGTCGCGCAGCGCCACGTTGAAACTCAGGCGCGGCAGCTATCTGATCGCCTTTGAAAACCTGCCGGTGCTGGTTCAGGATGATTCTGTCCGTGTGGACGGCAAGGGCAGCGCCGCGGTGACGATCGGCGGTATCGAGGTCAAGCGTGCTTTCAAGGAAAAGGTGGCCGAACAGCGGATCAAGGAACTGGACGATGCAATTCTGACGCTTGAACGCAGGCAGGGCAGCCTGGATGCCCAGAAGGCCGGGCTGGCGGCCCAGAAGTCCTTCCTGGATTCCATCCGCGTGGCCTGGGGCGAACGCATTTCCAAGGAACTGGCTGTTGGCCGTCCCACATCGGCCCAGCTGACAGAAGCCTCCGGCTTTGTGGGCAGCGGTGTGACCAGGGTGGAAGAAAAACAGCGGGCCATTGACGCCGAAAAGAAGAACCTTACAGAAAAGATTGATGCCCTGCGGCGCCAGCGCAACGAATCCATCGGCTCTTACCGCAAGGAAACCAAGAGTGTGGAGGTGATGGTTGAAGCGGCACGGGAGGGGAGCCTGACCCTGGAACTTGCCACCGTTGTCAGCCGTGCCAGTTGGGTGCCTGCTTATGACGTGCGTCTGGCGGCCGATGCCAAAAGCGCCGACCTGACCTTCCGTGCCATGGTGCGCCAGCAGACTGGCGAAGACTGGAAGAACGTGGATCTGACCCTCTCTACGGCCCGCCCCTCGGCCGGAGGCGCACCGCCTGAAATGCACCCCTGGCGGGTTTCCCTGTACCGTCCCCAGCCCCCCATGGCGGCGCCATCGGTGGCATATCGCACCATGGCCAAGAAGTCCAGGGCGCGTAACGGCATGATGATGGAGATGGCCGGCGCCGATATGAAGATGGCTGCGGAAGTGCCGGAATCTGCCCCGGCAGCCTTTGCAACGGCACGGTTGAGCGAAGAACAGTCATCCGTTGCCTTCCGCATCCCCAGGCCGATGGATATCCCTGCTGACGGCAGCCAGTACGGCAGCGTGGTGGCCATGGAGAAACTGCCGGTCAATATGGAATTCATGGCGGTGCCCAAGTTGTCGCCCCATGTGTTCCTTAAGTCCGGTATCATCAACAAGGCTGCCTACCCCCTGCTGCCCGGCAAGGTCAATACCTTTGTTGGCAATACCTTTACCGGCAGTTCGCAGTTGAAGAAGGTGGCATCAGGCGAGAAATTTGACCTGTTCTTCGGCGCTGACGACCAGGTGACGGTCAAGCGGGAGGAGCTGAAACAGCGCAAGGAGGCCGGCGTGTTCGGCAGCAACAAGGCTAGCTACCGTTACCGTATCGAACTGGCCAATTATCGCAAGGCACCGATTACCCTGCTGCTGCGCGACCAGCTGCCGCTGGCCGGGGACGAGGAGATCAAGGTCAGTCTGGATGAGCCGTCCATCAAACCGGACGAGCAGAAAAACGACGGCACCCTGACCTGGAAACTGCCGCTCAAGGCGGGTGAGAAGAAGGAACTGAATTTCGGTATCCTGGTGGAGTATCCCAAGGA
>ENA-UPXM01001784-UPXM01001784.1-activated-sludge-metagenome-genome-assembly--contig:-NODE-1784-length-26574-cov-60.212037_pt1 | contig 26574 bp, 17 predicted proteins | sample MGYA00238178_ERZ772708 | MGnify/ENA primary metagenome ERZ772708 (study PRJEB29002, sample SAMN05720212) | activated sludge metagenome | isolation source: anaerobic digester from wastewater... | reverse complement strand
ATTTTTTCAAGGGTGTTTGTCCCGGTCCCTGGGGGTCCGGGCAGGAGATGAATGTGAAGACATGGACCATAGCCGACCTAATCGACCTTGAATACTTCCTCTCCCGGGACGAAGAGCAGGATGATTCATCGGCGGCGAAGCGGGACCGGCGGATCTATCTGCTGGCCGTGGAGCCCCGCATCTCTTCCGAGGAAACCTCAGCAGGAGATTTCCGGCGCCGGGCCGTACGGATCTGGCTCGAAGAGCGGAGAAAGCTCTATCGCAAGCAACATGGCCGCGATGCGGCACTGCCGGGTGAGGTATTCTTCGAGGCCCGCTCTCTCGTCGCGGTAATCATCGGGATAATCGGCCTGTTCACAGGCGCGGGTGCGGCATTTTCACTCCTGGTTTACACAGGCGAAGAGCCGGTCAATGTCTCGGTCTATCTCGGCATTCTGGTGTTCCTGCAGATCCTGGGTCTTCTCATGATGGTCAGGTTCGTTTTTCTCAAGACCTCCCTGAGCGCGGTCAGGAGGTATTCCCTGGTCTATGCGCTCATGAGCAGGCTGCTCGAAAGGATGGCGGTCAGGCTCGCGCGCAGCGCGTTGGCCCCTGTTTCCGGCGGGAAGAAGACAGAGGCAAGGGAGTTATCGGGAGCGATTCGCAGCATGTACGGCGTATACGGCCATGTGCTGTTCTGGCCGGTCTTCTCCCTGGTGCAGCTCTTCGGGGTTCTGTTCAACGCGGGCGCCATAGGCGCCACCCTCATCCGGGTCATGACCGCAGACCTGGCCTTCGGCTGGCAGTCGACCCTCCAGATGAGCTCACAGAGCGTCCATACCCTCGTCCGGGTGCTGGCCGCGCCGTGGTCATGGCTTCTGGGTGAATACGCCTATCCGAGCCTGGCACAGATCGAGGGAAGCCGCATCGTGCTCAAAGAGGGGATCGCGTCGCTGTCTACGGCGAGCCTCGTGTCGTGGTGGCCTTTTCTCGTCGCTGCAGTGGTCTTTTACGGCCTGCTCCCCAGGATGGTGCTCCTCGGTGTCTCCCTGGCGGGCAAGAGGCGCTCACTCACCCGGCTGAATTTCATGCACGCCTCATGCGAAAGGCTTATGATGCGCATGCAGTCCCCCACTGTTTCCACCCAGGGGCTTCCGGGTTCCCCCGGGTTGTCCGAGACCCAGCAGGCCGAGGCAAAGGTCGAGTTCGAGCCCTTTCCCCTGAAGCACACGGATGCCGCCATCCTCGTGCCGGAAGACATCTACCGGCACTGTGACCGGGCGGACCTGGAGCGGCACCTCAAGTCGCTGCTCGGGTGGGGGATCGCCTATCTCTTCCCCATCGCCGGTGAGATGACGGAAGACCGGTCGTCCATCGATGCTGCGGTACAGACCCACTCCGCCAACGGCGGGGCCGCGGTTCTCATACAGGAGGCCTGGCAGCCGCCCATTATCGAGATCATCCGGGTGATCAGAGAGCTGAGATCTCGCGGGGGCAAGGAGATGAGGATCGCCGTACTTCTCATCGGCAAGCCCGGTGCGGACACGATCTTCACAGCCGTGAAGCCTGAGGACAGGGAGATCTGGAGCAAGGTCCTCGCGAACCTCGGCGACCCGTACCTGCGCGTTGTGGCTGTGGGTGAGCAATGACCGGCGCCGCCCCCGTGCTCACCTTTGCCATTGTCGGACACCCCAACGAGGGCAAGTCTTCCGTAGTGTCCACTCTCACCGAAGACGACAGTGTCCGCATCACGCCCATCCCCGGGGAGACTACGGTATGCCGCACCTTCCCGGTGGTGATCGACGGCATCGAGATCATCCGGTTCGTGGACACCCCGGGATTCCAGTCTCCCAAGGCCGCTCTGGCCTGGCTCCGGGAGCACGAGGGGCCGGGCATGCTTGACTCGTTTCTCAAGGAGCACTGCGGGAACCCCCTGTTCAGCGGGGAATGCGAGCTCTTTCGCCCTTTGAGCCAGGGCGCCGGTATTATCTACGTGCTCGATGCCTCCAGGCCGCTCCGTTCCGTGGACCGGGCTGAGATGGAGATCCTGCGCATGACGGGGATACCCAGGATGGCGGTCATCAACAGCAAGGAAGAGGACAGGACCTTTATCCCGCAGTGGCGCGACGAGTTGCGCAAGCACTTCAACTCGGTAAGGGTATTCAATGCCCACCGGGCAACCTATGCAGAGAGGGTGGCGCTGCTGGAGAGCCTGAAATCAATCGACCAGGAGTGGGAGCCCGCGCTTGTACCGGTGATCCACGCCATCAGAGAGGACTGGCAGAGGCGCCTGAATCAGACCGCCTGGCATATCTGCGGCATGATCGAGACATGCCTTGCCTATCAGACATCGCAGAGCTATTCCCAGGGGGAAGACCTCGAAGAGATCAGGAAGAAGCTCATCAGCGAATACCAGGATCATATACGGGATGTGGAGCGAAAAACCCATCTCGAGATCCGCAGGCTCTTCAAGCACAACATCTTCGATTATCGGCTCCCGGAGCAGTCAATCGCGGGCAAGGACCTGTTCCACGAGAACACCTGGCGCCTCCTGGGCTTGAGCCCGTATCAGATAGCAGCGGCAGGCGCTGCCGCAGGCACGGGGATCGGGCTTGGCATCGATGCAGCCACGGCGGGGATCAGCTTCGGGGTGTTCGCGGTCTCCGGCGCCATACTGGGCGCAGGCTCCGCCCTGGTGGGGGGAAGGCGCATGGTGACCACCGAGATCAAGGGCCCGAAGGTGGGAAGGTTCCAGATGAAGAAGAGCCTTGGCGACTTTGTGCTCATCGTGGGGCCCAACCACAATATCCAGTTTCCCTTTGTCCTGCTGGATAGGGCGTTGATCTACTTCTCCCATGTCATCAACTGGGCGCACGGGAGAAGGAACCGGCACGAAGAAGCGCGTGATACCGGCCCCGAGACCTTTGTCGCGCACTTCACCGACCATCAGCGGAGGATTTGCCGCGAGTTTTTCCAGGCCGCGGGCGCAAAGGACGAGGCGAAGATCCGGGAGGCCAGACAGCCCCTGCTCGACATGCTGCTCGAGGTCCTCCACGGCCTCTCCGACAGGGAATACCGCTGAGAGGATCTCTTCAAGAGGCCCTTCTTCAAGCAGAAACAGCCGGAAGAGAGACGGCCGGCGTCTTACTTCCGGGTGTTTTCGAGGAGCGGCTTGATGATCTTTCTGCCCCTGAACACACTTTCCGGAACGACCTGACCTTCGAGTATGACGATATTGTCGTGGACATAGGTGTACCGCCTGCCGCTGTAGTGGCAGGCCACCACAGCCCGGACCGCGTTCCTGAGCGAGGAATACGAATTCACCTCTGTTGCCGGATACTCTTCGGCGCCTTCCCGGGTGTGTGAATGAAACGCCCGGTAGCCGTAGTCCTTTCCCCGGCCGTCGGTCTTGAACTTGTACTCGGGGGTGTAGGTCACAAAGCCGATTACCCCCTCATCCATCGAACACTGCCAGGTATTGACGTCAACCTCGCAGACCCGCACCGTTGCCTCGCCGAAGCGGTAACTCTCGATTCTCGCGGTTCCTGTTTTTGGGACCTGTACGTCCTGCTGCTGGGATTTCTTCGGGGTGGTTTTCTTTCTTCTCACGCCTTTCTCATTTCCGACGTTGTGACGCTGTTAAGGGGATCGTCCCTTTTTTTAAGGAAGACACGATACACCACTCGTTTGGCGCTCTCGTGTCAACCTGTTCGGTCAGGCTGATACTAGACCATATGAATGCCGTTCGCAAGGGCTTTGGTCCTTGGTTTCCAAGGTGCGCTGACTTGCGGCCGAATGGGCTAGGGCTCTTAAATGAGGATCGGACCGGGTTCATTTTCTTTCCATATCAAAGGGTTGTCATGGGTGGCAAAAAAAGCTATGCATGATCATATGGTTCGATGTATTCGGAAGAGGGTTATCGAGCCGGTCCTGGATCTGCTCAGACAGGGGACGGAGCCGGAGAGGATCGCCCTGAGCATAGCCTGGGGAGCGGTGCTGGGCATTTTCCCTGTCCTGGGAATCACCACCTTTCTGTGTGCGGGCGCTGCAGTGATGCTCCGGCTGAACATGGCAGCAATCCAGCTGGCGAACTGGCTGGTCTATCCGCTGCAGATCGTCCTCCTTGTCCCATTTATCATGCTGGGGGAGCATCTCTTCGGCGCACCGGCTTTAGCCGGGGGCGCCGAGAATATCATGGGTCTTTTCCGTGCGGATTTTACAAGTGCCCTGGGATATGCCGGAGAGCGGGTCTTATACGCCGTCTTTGTCTGGCTCCTGACGGTTCCGGTGATGGTCCCCCTCCTCAACAGGCTCCTTGCAGCAATGCTCAGAAAGGTGCTCAAAGGCCGGGCCTGACATCTTGCATGAAACCGCCCTTTTGCCTGGACGGTCTTTCCCTTCGAAAGAATGCCGGATTTAATCATATTACGCATTTTTTCCGATAGAAATCAGTGAAAAACAAGATTTGCGAGGGGTTGTCTTCCCGGCCTTTTTTAGAGAGCGGGTTATTTTTACGAGAATGTTTTTTTTACAAAAGATGACGGACTGAAAGAAGCTTCGTATCCAGTGAAAAGATATCCAGAAGAGAACAGGGACCGGCTTGAGATGAGAGAGAAAGATCATTACCACTCCCTTCTGCCCAGGGTCCTCTGGAGCAACAGGGCGTTGACTCTCCTGGAGCTCATCCTGGTGGTGGCCATCCTGGGAACAGTCAGCGGGATCGCCATCCCCTCGTTCCTGGCGCACCGGGACAAGGTACTCGCCCAGGAGGCGATAAGCGATATCGCCGCCATCGATCTAGTGCTTCAAAAATATTATGCCGAGAACGGGAAATTTCCCGATAGCCTTGCCGAGATCGGGCAGGACGGGAACAAGGACCCCTGGGGCAACCCCTACCAGTATCTCAATCTGGCGAACGATCCGAAGAAGAACAAGTGCAGGAAGAATAAAAAGATCCATCCGATCAACACGGATTTCGATCTCTACAGCATGGGCAAGAACGGGAAATCAACCTTGCCGATCACCTCTCAGCCAAGCTGGGACGACATCATCCGGGCCTATGACGGGGTATACATAGGTCTGGTGAAAGATATCCTCTAGGTTCCCCTCCCATGGTATTCCCCCGGACCTTTCTCAAGAGCAGACTCGCCAGGCGGGTTTATATGCTTTTTATCCTCTGCGCCCTTGTCCCCATGACGATCCTGGCGGTCATCTCATATGTTCAGGTGAACCGGGTGATCATGGACAACGAGCTGCGCGGCCTGCAGAGAAACGCGTTTTCCCAGAGCATGGCCGTGTTCGACCGGATGGTTTTCCTGGACAAGGAACTGGAGATGATCGCTTCCCACCTGGCCCGGTATCCCGGCCCCGGTAAAGCACCGGTGCTCGACAGCGGCGGCGGCCCTCTGTCGATTCATTTTCTCGGACTGGGGGTTTTTGACCACGATACAGGCGGGTATATCATGGTTGCCGGTGCGGAGCAGCCGCAGCCTCTCATCATGAGGCAGCCCCTGCACTCACTCCCTTCAGACACATCCATGGTGCTCACGGATCACCAAGGCGAGGGCCCTGGGTCGGTGTTTCTCATCAGGCGGATACCGGGGCGGTCGATCAGTTCGTATGTCATTGCGCAGATCGACCTCGAATATCTCTTCGGCCTGTATGCCGAAGAGGCGGAAGAGGAGTCGATCAGGTTGAGCATTCTCGACGAAGGGAAGATCCTGTTCACCAATCTGCCTGAAGACCATGGTGAGAGCCTGCTGAAGGCGGTGCCGTCAGGAGATTCTCCCTCCCGGGGTTTCAGCTGGACGGCAGGATCGGGCACCTACCTTTCCAGCAGCGCGCCTGTTTTTCTGAAAAGCAAATTTGCCGGCACTATGTGGAAGCTGGTCCTGAGCGAACCAAAAGAGATTATACACGCACCCGGCGTCATGTTCAGGAATATCTACGTCCCTGTCTTCTTCACGGCATTGCTTTTCGTGCTGCTGCTGAGCATGCGTCAGATCAGAAAGAGCCTGATCCCTTTAGAACGGCTCAAGGAGAGCACCGGTATGATCTCCCGGGGGGAGCTGATTTCCCACGAGGTCATCAGGAGCGGGGACGAGTTCGAAGAGCTCTCGGAATCGTTCAATGTCATGGCTATCAAGCTGAACCAGCAGTTCAACACCCTTAAGGCCATGGCCGGGATCGACCGGGCGATTCTCTCGCTTCTCGATACGGACAAGATCGTCGAGACCTTTTTCTCCCGAATCGGCATAGTGCTGCCCAATGATGCAGCAGGGGTGTATATCCGCGACTCGGCCGGGAGCAGCGCATGGTATCTCTATACCAGAGGGGCGTCGAGCCGGGGAGACACGCACCCAAATATCATGATCATCCCGCTGTCCATACCGGGCGAAGACCTCGAGCCCCTGAACAGGTATATGGAATATATCGTTCTGCGTAAGGATGATGGGGTGCCTGCGTATCTCGACCGGCTCTCTTCGCAGGATATGGCGATGTACCTGATTCTCCCCATCAGGGTGAAGGAAAGCCTGTATGCGTTCATCGTTCTTGCGGATAGGCATGCAAAGGAGCACTCACACGACTATATCATCCATGCCCGTCAGATAGCAGACCGGATGGCCGTTGCCTTTGCCAATGCGAGCCTCATCGATGAAATGAACCAGCTCAACTGGGGGACGCTCACCGCCCTTGCGCGGGTGGTCGACGCCAAGTCTTCCTGGACCGCCGGGCATTCCGAGCGGGTTGCTGACCTGGCGGTCGAGATAGGAAGGATCATGGGGCTCCCGGAAAAGGACCTCGTGACCCTCAATAAGGCGGGTCTTCTCCACGACATCGGCAAGGTCAGAACCCCGAGGCCCATCCTGAACAAACCCGGGAAGCTCACGGAAGAGGAGTTCGACATCATCCGGAAGCACCCGGAAGACAGCTCCCGCATCCTGGAGCCCATCACCCCGTACCGGGACATCATCCCGGCAGTGCTCCAGCATCACGAACGCTTCGACGGCAAGGGCTACCCGCGTGGTCTTTCCGGGGAGAGCATCTCTCTGTGCGGGCGCATTCTTGCCGTGGCCGATTCCTTTGACGCCATGGTCTCAGACAGGCCCTACCGGAAGGGCAAGAGTCTGGATGCAGTGCTCAGGGAAATCCGGGAAGAGGCGGGCAAGCAGTTCGATCCGCTGGTGGTCGATGCCCTGATGCAGGTTTTCAAGGACAAGGAGGAAAGAACATGAGGAGGCGCATTTTTTTTCTTTCATCAATAGCTTTTGTTGTGGTTTCCATGGCGTTTCTTGCAGGCTGTAACACGAGCTCGACGATACCCGAGGGGCTTATCGGCGTGTGGCAGACAGACGAGGAAGAGAGCGCTGACGTGACCTTTGATTTTTCCCGGGAAAGGATCGTGATCAGTTCCGGGACCGGGGTGTTCGAGTACACGGTAGAGAAGGTCGAGGCGGATAAGGGCCATCTGTACCAGAGCACCCTGTATTCGATCTATTACTTAGACCGCGACGGGGAGATAAACCTGATGCATCTCCTCTATTCACCCGAGGATGGCGGGATCATCCGGTTCAAGTCTGATCAGGATGTAGTCTGGAGGAAAAAAGGATAGCCGAAGCGCGGCTGTTTCCGTCCTCATAAAAACTATGCATCAGATTTTGACGATGCCGGTAACCGGCAGGTGGTCAGATGCCATGATGATGTCGAGATTCCTGTGCGCCTGGACCTCCACCAGAGATTCAGGGGGAGAGACCATGATCCGGTCGAGCGAGAAGAGGGGAAGGAACGAGGGGAAGGTACGGGGGCTTTTCGTCTTTCCGAACAGCGAATAGAGCCTTTTCAGCGCTGCGCGCCGCAGGGTCCACTCATTGAAGTCGCCCAGGACGATGACCGTCCCCTGAAAATCGCTTGAAAGGGTCTGCATGAGCATGTCCGCCTGAAATCTCCGCTCGATAGCCCTTAGCCCCAGATGTGCAGTCAGCACCCGGATGGTCGTGCCGCCTATTCTGATGAACGCGTCGATGGCGCCGCGGGGCTCGTACGGATGAGCGCTCAGGTCGATGCGATGGAACCGCACGATCGGGAACCTGCTGAGCAGGACGTTTCCATAGTGCAGGGCATACTTGAAGAATGTGGGACCGAGGACCACCTCCATGTCCGTGAGCGTGGAGAAGAATGTCTCGTCGAGATGGCCGCCCTGCTCAAGAGAGAAGTTGGCCTCCTGCAGGGCCACGATATCTGCGCCGAGCTCGCTGATGACCCGGATCGCCCGCAAGGGCATCTGCCGCTGGTCTGTGCCGATCCACCCGTGGATATTGTACGTGGCGACCTTGATTCTCCGTGAACCCGATTCCTCCAGTGTGTTCGCGGTCATCACGCCCTCTCCCCGGCGGATTGCTCCACCCTTCCGGCTATGCGCCTTTTCAGCCATATGAGGAGAACCACGGCCGCCAGGGTGATGCCTATGAGGATCGTGACGTTGAGGATATTGGGCTGAAAGAGAAAGCTGATCAGCGATTCCGTGAACAGCGTGATGGCGATGAAGCCGGGCGTCATGCCGATCAGGGTTCCGATGAAGTAATCCCTAAACCTGATGTGGGAGGCCCCCGCAACGAGGTTTACCACGGAAAAGGGTGCGACCGGGATGAACCGGATGATGGTCATGGCAAGCAGGCCCTGCCGGGCAAGACGCCTGCTGAGCTGGTTGATCCTCTTGCCCGCCACCCTTCTCACGAAATCCCTTCCCACGATCCTGCCGATCCAGTAGACCACCGAGGCGCTCATCATCGCCCCTGCCACTGAGAGCGCCAGTGCGATCAAGGGCGGGAAGAGCACCGCGGTTATGGCCACCATGACCGTTACGGGGAATACCACCAGACCGCCCAGCACATAGAGTGCAACGACAATAAGCGGCATGAGACGATTGCTGCTCAAAGAGCCGATCCATTCAGACATGGCGTCGATGTCCAGGTAGCCGGCCAAAGGAGACCATTTCCAGGCCGCGGCTAGGGCGATGAGCGTGAGCATCAATGCAGCAAATATGATGAGCCGTTTTCTTCCTGAGTGATGATCTTCCTTGTCGATGAACCTCTCGATGAAATCATCCGGATCTATGGGGCGTTCGGGGTCCACCAGGTAGGGCTCCGAGAGGATATTCTTCACTGCGGGAGAAATATCCAGCGGCCGCATGGTCCGATCGGGGCTGCCCAGGATCTCGACGGCCCGGATCAGTGACCCCGTCTTTTCGATGATTTCTCCCACCTTCTCCGGGGTCGATCCCAGGTGCTCGGCCAGAAGCCTGTCGCGCAGGTTCCTGCAGGCCTTTTTCGCCTCGGTGTGGCCCCAGGTCTCCAGGCTCAAGTCGCATTCGGAATCCAGCCCCATGGAACGGTTGGAGATATTCGAAGATCCGATACGAAGAAAGGTGTCGTCCACGATGAGGATCTTGGAATGCACCTCGAAGAGGTCATCCGGTCTGCCGGGATGCTCGGTATAGTAGATCCCGAACCTGCCGTCTGCATCAACCCGCTTTACCCGCTTCACCAGGTGCGCCCTGATGGCGTCCATGGTGCTTTCTTCGAGCCATCCATGGCTTTTTTTTCTCGTCACCACCACGATCTCGGGCCCGTCTTTCTCATAGAGCCTCTTGGAGATGGCGCCCGCCACCTTGGATGAGGTGAAGAAGGGCGACTCGATATAGATGTGCCTGCGCGCCGCGGCGATGGCGTCCACCCAGAGCGACTCCACCTCCCGTATCTCGGGCTTTTCCCGGTACCTGCCCTGAGTCCGGGATATCGCTACATCGATATCATGGATATCCGGGATGCACATCTGCGGCCAGGGGTCAGACGCCGTCGCTTCCGGCAGGGGGAGCTCTTTGCGCGTGGCATAGCGCCACCGCTGCCGGAACAGCTCCCCGAGGAAGGCGGCGGGCTCGCCGTCGACGAGTATCTGTACGTCATGGGAGGGCGGGTAACGCTCTTCCCAGGGATCCGACCTGCGGGGATCGTCGGGGAGATGTTCCGGGGTGTCCCAGCGTACGTGGGTGAGATCGATTCCGCCCGCAAAGGCGATGCGGTCGTCTATCACCACGATCTTCTGGTGGTGGGATGCGCCCGGGGGCAGGTAGTTGTCCAGGTGAAAATGTACCCGCCGGCCGGTCTTCCATGCAAACTTCCACGCCGGGAGATACTCGCGCTTGAACGTATAGAGAACAGAAAAGTCCCAGTCCAGGATATTGACGTGCAGCTGCGGCTTCTTGTGAACCGCGTAGCTCAGGAATTCACCGAGCTGGACGGGGAAGTCGGGAACTTCTTCTCCCCGTATGAGGGTGAGCTGACTGTCGATGTCCCAGCCCGTGATATAGACGGAGCGTTCGGCCTTCAGGACCGCCTCGACAAAGGCGGCGAAATAATCCTGGGCATCGATGATAAAGGTGACGCGGTGTGCCTTGCCTTTCTTCCAGAAGTTCCTGCCTTCCTGGTATACTGATTGCGTCATTTCCATGGCAACCTTGTATTCGCGGGTGTTCCGTTCCCGGATGCACGAGAAGCACCGGCACCTCCTGCTCATCAGAGATTCGGCATATGAGCGGGCCCACCTTCATGCCCGCGAAAAGATCGGTCCCTGATGAACAGTATCCGCCGCGCCGCGATGAGGCAGATGGGATATCAGCAAACACAGGAGCCATGTCTATGAAAAACAGGACACGTTGCGAGGACCCCCTTGAGTCTACAGTGCTTGTCGGGCACCCATAAATCAAGTTTAGCCCGAATGCCCGAACAATCAATTGCATGGACCTTCCGCAGCAAGCCCTGGACCCTGTCGAGGCCGCGGTGTTGAAAGGGAATTTTAGGACGCATTCCCCCTCTTCATGACTGCAGGAGAATGGCTGCAGTTTCTCCGGGCAGGGTGATCGAATCTTCTCGATACACCACACCGCTGCGCGAGGTGAGGAGCACCTCCCTCTTCTGACCGTCGTAGATCCCGATCCGCCTGCTGTGCCGGGAGAAGTTGCAGACAACCATGACAGGCCCCCGGTTCATGGCAAGCCACTGCTCCTCTTCATGGTACGAGATCAGAATTTGGCTCAAGGAGCCGTCTTTGAGCACAGGCAGCTCGCGGCGGAGCCTGATGAGCCCCTTATACCAGGCGAGAACCGAGGTGTGCGGTTCGTGCTCAAGCTCCTCCCAGAGGGGCTTGGAGCGCTCGAACGTGGCCGGGTCCTGCGGGTCGGGGATGTCACCGGGGTCCCACCCGAAGGCGGCAAACTCTTCTCTCCTGCCGGTTACCACCGCCTTGCCCAGCTCCTCGTCCTGGTGGTCGGTGAAATACTGGAAGGGGGACGAGGCGGCCCACTCCTCACCCTGAAAGATCATGGGGATACAGGCGGAAGCAAAGACCAGGGCCGAACCGAGCATGAACCGGCCCGTATCAACGAGATGGTTGAGCCGCTCCCCCCGGGCACGATTCCCGATCTGGTCGTGATTCTGGAGATAGGCGAGGAACTTGTTTCCGGACACACCCCGGACAGGCCTTCCGTGTTTACGGCCCCGGAATGCCGAGTAGCGTCCGCTGTAGACGAAGATCTCCTCCATGGCCTGGGCGAGGTCGGAGAGGGTTCCAAAGTCTCCGTAATACCCATTCTTCTCTCCCGTGAGCACGGTGTGCAGGGCGTGATGGAAGTCGTCGTTCCACTGGGCATCGATCCCATACCCGCCGATCTCGCGGGGCTGCACGATCCGGGGATTGTTCAGATTGCTCTCGGCGATGAGCGCGAGGTGCCGCCCGGTCCGGGCCTGGAGCATCTCGACTTCTTGGGAGAGCTCTTCCAGAAAATGGACAGACGAGGTGTCGATAATGGCATGCACCGCATCCAGGCGCAGCACGTCCATGTGGTAATCCTTCAGCCACATCAGGGCGTTTTCTATGAAGAACCTGCGCACCTCGTCGCTGCCCGGTCCGTCGAGGTTCACCGCATTGCCCCATGGGGACGAGTACCGGTTGGTGAAATAGGGGCCGAACCGGTCGAGATAATTCCCCTCGGGCCCCAGGTGATTGTAGACCACATCGAGGATCACCGCGATCCCTCGTGCATGGCACTCATCCACCAGCTCTTTGAGTCCTGCAGGGCCGCCGTAGGGTTCATGCGGGGCGAAGAGACCTACCCCGTCGTACCCCCATCCGTGTGTCCCGGAAAAGCTGTTCACCGGCATGAGCTCGATGTGTGTTATCCCCAGATCCACGAGGTGATCGAGCTTCTGAGCCACACCCTGGAAGGTGCCCTGTGGGCTGAAGGTGCCTGTGTGCAGCTCGTAGATCACCGCGCTGGAAAGGGGCGGGGCCTGCCAGCGATCATCGGTCCACGAAAAGAGGGAGTGGTCGAGCATCCGGGAAAAACCGTGGACCCCGTACGGCTGCCACGGTGACCTGGGATCGGGGAGAGGGCCGGAGCCGTCGAGCACAAAGGCATAATCCGAGCCGTGCCCGGCAAGCGGGCTGTCCAGCATCCACCAGCCATGCCTCGTGCTCAGCATGGGATATGACGTCCCATCCAGGATCACCTGTACCTCTTTGGCATATGGCGCCCATACGCGGATTACTGTCATGTCAGACTCCGTTCGTGAACCATGATTGCTCCAAGTCGGCCGGTTTTTATGGGCTTTTAACCTTCTCATCTTGTATCCCGGCTCATGAGCGCTACCGGGAATTTCTCAAGAAGCTCGCCGATCCGTATTGGAGAGCTCCTGATCTCTTCCCCTGAAAGCACGTTGTTCCAGACGCCGCCGGGCAGCTCGACTCGGGTTTCGCTATCCCAGCCGTTACCCCGTTTGAGATTCAGGCGGGGCACCACGACCGATACTGCCTCGTCCCGGATGAAACCCACGACGTATTGAGCCTGCGGGCCGGTGATCTCCAGGGGCCGGTAGGATGATCTGTCTCCAAATGCCCGGGGAAAACGCCTGCGGAGCTCAAGGGCCCGGTTGATCGTCCAGAGCTTCGGAAGACCGGACTCCATCTCACGCACGATCTGCCTTGGTTTCATGCCGCTTATCCTGCCGAGCAGGTCCCGGCGGAGCTGGTAATCCACGGGCCTCCGGTTGTCCGGGTCCACCAGGCTCAAGTCCCACAGCTCGCACCCCTGGTAGATATCGGGAATTCCCGGGGCCGTGAGCTTCAGAAGCGTCTGAACGAGCGAGTTGATGCGTCCGGGCCCGGCCACGAGCCCGACAAAGGACTGGAGGTCGTGGATGAACGCGGGATCCTGAAGCAGGGACGAGGCAAACGACTTCAGGGCACCTTCGTACTCGGGGTCCTGCGCCGTCCACGAGGTGTGGGTCTTTGCCTCCCGGGAGGCCTTCTCCAGATAGGGGAGGAGACGGTCTTCGCTGATGGGCCAGGCCCCCACCAGGGTCTGGTAGAGGAAGTACTCCATGTTTCTGTCCGGCAAATCCCCCTTCCGGTAGTGCTCGGCCCGGGTGGACCACCTGCGGACCGCATCGCTCCATTGCCCGGGGACCTCGGAGAGGACCGCGAGCCGCGCCCTGACATCCTCGCCCCGCTTCGTGTCGTGGGTGGAGGTGGAGAGCATGGTAAAGGGGTGCGACTTGAGCCGCTCGCTCATCCGGAGATGAAAAAGGCCGGCATCGATCCCGAACGAGCCCGGGTCGCCTCCCACCTCGTTGAAGGCGATGAAGCGGTTATAGGTGTAAAAGGCAGTGTCTTCGGCGCCTTTTGCCATGACCGGCGGGGTGAGCTGCTGGAAGCGCATGACGAACTCGGACTCGCGGGGGCCGCTCACCTTAAGCATGAAGATGTCTCTCATGAAGTCGAGCAGGTCGGGATCGATTTCAGCCTTCTCTTTGGCCCGCTCGACAGCCGAAGTGATGATCTGTCTGTCCTGGTCGGACATCCAGCCGGCTCCTGCATTGATATAGGTGCGGTATACCGGGAATGCCGCAATGAGGGCGCGCAGGGCCTGGGCGATGTCCTGGCGGGTGTAGTCGCGATACCGGCGGTGGCTCTCGCAGATGGTCAGCATGAGTGCTGTGAGGCGGTTTATGTCGCTTCCGAAGAGTTCATCGATGACCAGGAGCTTCTTTTCCCAGAGCACCTCGTGGTAATCCCTGGTCTCTCCGGTGAATTCCCCGTAGAACCGGGTGAATGCGTCTCTGCTCCGGGCGTCCGTCAAAAGGTGGGTGAGAAGATAGATGAACTCATACCCCGTGGTGCCGTCGACCGGCCAGTCCGGCCGCAGGACTTCGCCGGGCTGGAGGATCTTCTCCACCAGGATCCATGATTCCGGCCCCGCCTTGCGGAGTCTCCCCAGATAGGCGGCAGGGTCCCTGAGCCCATCAGGATGATCCACACGCATCCCGTCGATCATCCCCTGGCGAAACCACTCCAGGATGAGCCGGTGTGTGTCTTCGAATACCTCCTCGTCCTCCGTGCGCAGCCCGACCAGGGAGTCGATGTCGAAGAAGCGCCGGTATCCCAGGTCCTGGTTTGCCGTGCGCCAGTATGCCAGGCGGTAGTTCTGGCTGTCCAGCAGGGCCTCGAGGGCGTCCGGGCTCTCATTGAGCTCGGCGATGAGGGCGTCCAGGACTCTGGCGGCCTCGGGGTGCTCGTCGAGGATTCGTTCCAGGAAGCCCCTGATCACCTCCTTGTTGCGATGTCTCCTTCGGATGCTCTGGCGGTCTGTGGAAGAGTGAAGGGGGAGCGAACCCAGGGCTTCTGCGAGAAAGCCGAGCTCGGGCGAGGCGATGTCTTCTCCCGCTTTTGTAATGAGAGGGGCCAGGGAGCGGGGGTCGACCGGAAACACATGGTCGAAGTAGCGGATCGAGAAGTCCGCCTGCAGCCGTTCGAGCCTGATCTCGCCATTTTCCAGCACCCGGCCGAAATGCTCGCCCAGGATGGGGAGCAGGATCGTGTTGCCGAATCTGGTCTCCCCGGGGTCCCAGTCCACGTCGAAGTATGATGCATACCTGCTTGACCGGCCGTTTTCCAGAACATCCCACCACCACTCGTTCTCATCCCCGGCCACGGCCATATGGTTGGGGACGATATCCAGAACCCTGCACATGCCGGCCCTGTGCAGTGCTTGGGCGAGCCGCTCGTGACCCTCTTCTCCGCCCAGCTCCCTGTTCACCCTGGTATGGCTCACCACGTCGTAGCCGTGGGTGCTGCCCTGGACCGCCTGGAGACAGGGGGAGGAGTAGAGGTGGGTCACGCCTAAGTTTGCGAGGTAGTCGAGAATGTGCGCTGCATCATCGAAGGTGAACCCTGAATGGAGCTGGATCCGATAGGTGGCGAGAGGGATGCTCTGCATCTCATGCCGTCCTCTGAAGAAGAACCATGGACCGCCCCTGAAGGAGGATCTCCTCTCCAGGTCCATGCAGGGGCCGGTCCTTGGGAAAATCCTCGATTGCCGTGTCGAAGACCGTTGCCCAAGCCCCCTCCAGCAATGAAGGAATCATAAATATCATCGGCTCGTGGTGGGCATTGATGAGCAGGTAGAAGCTCTCGTCTGTGATCCGGTTTCCTCTCTCGTCCAGGCCGGCGATTGCGTTGCCGTTGAGAAAGATGCAGATGGACTTGGGGAAGTGTTCCTCCCAGTTCTCATCCGTCATCTCCCGTCCGTCCGGGGTAAACCAGCAGATGTCGTGCCCTAGTGTGCCCCTGATCGGTCTTCCCTGGAACCATCTCTTGCGTCTGAACACCGGATGCTCTCTCTTGAGTGCAATGAGCCCTTTGACGAATTCCAGAATGCGGGTATCGGCCGATTCCCAGTCGTACCAGGAGATTTCGTTGTCCTGGCAATAGGCATTGTTGTTGCCCTGCTGAGTGCGGCCGATCTCGTCGCCCCCCATGAGCATGGGGACGCCCTGGGAGAGCATCAGGGTAGCCAGGAAGTTCCGTTTCTGTCTTGAGCGCAGATCGATGATATCCGGATCTTCGGTCGGGCCCTCTGTGCCGCAGTTCCACGACCGGTTGTTGCTCTCGCCGTCGCGGTTTTCCTCCAGGTTGGCCTCGTTGTGCTTTTCGTTGTAGGAAACCAGATCGTTCAGGGTGAATCCGTCATGGGCCGTGACAAAGTTGATGCTCGCAAAGGGACGGCGGCTCGTATACTCGTACAGGTCCGAGCTGCCGGTGAAGCGGTAGGCGAACTCGCCCAGGGTCCGGTCCTGCCCGCGCCAGAAGTCCCGGACGCAGTCCCGGTATTTGCCGTTCCATTCCGACCACTGGGGGGGGAAATTCCCCACCTGGTAACCGCCCACCCCCACATCCCAGGGCTCGGCAATGAGCTTGACCTGTCCCACGACCGGGTCCTGCTGGATGAGATCAAAGAATGCGGAGAGCCTGTCGACATCGTGCAGCTGGCGTGCGAGTGCCGACGCCAGATCGAACCGGAACCCGTCCACATGCATGTCCAGAACCCAGTAGCGCAGAGAATCCATGATGAGCTGGAGCACGTGGGGATGTGCCATGTTGAGGCTGTTGCCGGTGCCGGTATAGTCGGTGTAGTAGCGCTTGTCGTTCGCTTCCAGGCGGTAGTAGGCGGCATTGTCGATACCCTTGAAGCAGAGCATGGGTCCCAGGTGATTTCCTTCTGCGGTATGGTTGTACACCACATCCAGGATCACCTCGATCCCTTCGTCGTGCAGCACCTTGACCATCTGCTTGAACTCCTGCACCTGCTGCCCTGACTCGCCCGCGCTCGAGTATTCGTTGTGAGGAGCGAAATAGCCGATGGAGTTGTACCCCCAGTAGTTTCTCAAGCCCTTCCTGATCAGGTACTCGTCATGGATGAACTGGTGTATGGGCATCAGTTCGAGGGCTGTGACGCCCAGTCCTTTGAGATGATTCAGGATTGAAGGGTGCGTAAGCGCGGTATAGGTGCCCCTAAGTGTTTCGGGGATATCCGGGTGCCGGATGGTGAGCCCCTTCACATGGGTTTCGTAGATCACGGTTTCGTGGAGCGGGCGCTTTATGGGACGGTCCTCGGCCCAGTCGAAATACGGGTTCACCACCACGGACCGGGGGGCGAAGGGGGCACTGTCTTGAGTGTCCATCTGATCGTCTCCTTCCCCCAAGCGGTAGGGGAACATGGCCGGGTTCCACCTCACCTGTCCCTCGATCGCCTTGGCATACGGGTCAAGGAGGAGCTTGGCCGGGTTGCACCGGCTGCCGGAGGCAGGGTCCCAAGGGCCGTGGACCCGGAAGCCGTATCGCTGCCCCGGGCCTATCCCGGGCAGGTAGGCATGCCAGCAGTAAGCGGTTACTTCGGGGAGGTCCAGCCGGGTTTCCCTGTTCGCGTCGTCGAAGAGGCAGAGCTCAACCCGCTGTGCCGCTTCAGAGAAAATCGAGAAGTTCGTTCCGAATCCGTCGTACGTCGCTCCGAGAGGATATGGTTTCCCGGGCCAGATTTCCACCTGAACTCCTTTTTAAAGGTAACGGGATGTATCGGAGAAACCTCGCTATAGAGGTAGATATAGAATGAGCCCCCGCCAAATCAAGCAAGGATGATCCCCTGCCTGCAGGTCACCGGAGAGACTGTGAGCTGCCGTGTAACGAGGGCGCTGCCGGGTCCCCCTTGCGGGGGGACCCGGCTTCTCTTGGGATAGAGGGAGGAAACAAATGTTTGTATGTTCTTCTTTATAAGCTGAGGACACCTCGGCCGGCAGGCTATCCCCAGATAGTTCCGGCTCGTTCGTACCGGTTTAAGGTCACTGGACGGGTGATACCCTCACTGTGCTCTGCCGGGGGGCCTTATACACGGTGAAACAAATCCCCTGCTCAGGGTGCACCGACATGCATATGAACGAGTTTGCGAGTTTTTTTCGCAATGCAACGATGTTCCGGTGCAAGTACCAGGTGCGGCAGTATCCAGGGATTCCCAGCATGCGCCTGACCTCTGAAGGGGGAAGGATGAAACCCTGGCATTCGTTTCTGATCAGATGGCTGATAACTTCAGCAGCGCGGTTGCAGTTCAGACTGTCTTGCATGCTCATGTCTTCGCTTGCCATGATAACCCCCTTTTTCCCCGAAGTACCTGAAATATAACATGGAATTATAAATATAATCATTTCAACGAGCAAGGTATATGCCATAAATAATAATAAATAAATTTATTGAGTTGTATGTATACATCCGGGAAATGCAGGGAATATGAGAAATTGTTTGCCCAGGTGCGGGAGAAAATCTTTTCCACAACAGGCCTTTTCCCAGGATAATTGATAAGCGTACCCGATCATTGCCATTTTCATCCGGATTCGGCAACAAGCTCAGAATGGACTTGTATTCGGCAGCAATAATTGGCAGTATAACGGAAGCGAAAGGGAAATCATCCGTGCGGATCGTCCTTATTAAAGGCCTTTCCCCGGCATGCAGGTGCTGGCGGGCTTTAGAAAACCGCACATCTTCGGGCGCTTGCAGGTCATGCGTGATCGGCAGGTTCCCGGGCAGAAAGAGAAAATCATGAGAATACCGGATTCCCGGTCCACGTTATGAATACGGCATGAATAAGAGAGGGAGTACAACATGGTTAAAGTTCTCATCGCTGACGACCACCCGATCGTGAGAACCGGCTTGAAGCAGATCCTTGCCGACGACCCGGATATTGAGGTGGTAGGTGAAGCGGAAAACGGCGGGGAGGTCATAGAGTTTCTTTGGAAGAATGCATGCGATATGGTGCTGCTCGATATCGGCATGCCGGGCAGGAGCGGGCTCGAGGTAACCTCGGAGATCAAACAGATCAAGCCCAATGTTGGGGTGCTCATCCTGAGCATCTACCCCGAAGAGCAGTATGCCGTCCGGGCGCTCAGGGCAGGTGCATCCGGCTATCTGACCAAGGCGAGCGCGCCCATAGAGCTCATCCAGGCGATTCACCGGGTGGCCCGCGGCGGCAGATATGTAAGCCAGACCCTGGCTGAGATATTAGCGTCCGAGATCGACAGACACAGTGAGAAGCAGCCCCATGAAAAGCTCTCGGATCGAGAGTACCAGGTAATGCTCCTCCTCGCATCGGGCAAGACCGTCACCGAGGTGGGACAGAGCCTGAACCTAAGCGTGAAGACCATCAGCACCTACCGGTCCAACATCCTGACAAAGATGAACATGAAGAATAATGCCCAGCTCACCTTTTATGCCGTAGAAAACGGCCTCATCAAGTGAGCCTGTCTGACAGGCCGGCACCAGCAGGGGTCTCGCCGGGCAGACCGTCCGGATAGACCTTGCCCCTCGCCGGAATCCCTGAGCTGCGTGCACTCACTGATCTGCGGTTGAGACCGCCGGGTACTTCCTTTTCCCGGCGAGACCGTTATTTTTCTACCCATAGGCTGCTGAATTCTTTACAATCCGGCTATCCCATGCAAGGAGAGGTTTTATGAGAAGCAAGCTGTACATTATTTATGGCATCGGCCGGGATTCCGTAGGGCTTGTCGGAGGGATCACCGCGCCCATCGCATCCGTGGGCGGAAACATCGTTGATTTGCGCCAGCATGTCCTGCACGGTCTCTTCACCATCTACCTGGTGGTGGATCTCAAAGAAGCCGTAAAGTCCCCGGAAGAGTTCAGGGAACTGCTCAGGAAGATCTCGGAAGAGACCGGGGTGCGGCTTTCTATGGAGAAATATACCCCGGTGGCGCGCAGCGCCGAGAGAACGAATATCCTCCTGACCCTGGTAGGAAAGGACAAGCCGGGAATCATCGCCGCGATCTCGGAGAAGCTCGGCACCTACAACATCAACATCGAGATCAGCGAGATGGTGGCGCGGGAAGACATCTTCCTCATGGATCTCCTCTGCGATGTCAGCCGCAGCAGCGTTCCTACGGAGAACCTCAAGGGCGTGGTGCAGCAGATCATGCAATCCATGGATATCAGCACCATGTTTCAGACCGAGGACGTGTTCAACAAGAAAAAGAAGATCGTGCTCTTCGACATCTCCCGGAGCTTCATGGATGCCGGGACCTTAAGAGAGATCCTCGAACTCTCGGGTATCGAGCCCGGTAAGCTCAAGCGCCCCGAAGGCCGTGAGAGCAGCCTGGCCTACCTGTATGACACGGCCGGATACCTTGACGGCCTTCCGCTCAATGTCATAGACGCCGTGGTGGACGCCACCCGGGTGAGCCCGGGAACCATGGAGCTGATCCAGGCGCTGAAGATCATGGGCTACAAGATCGGGCTGATCAGCACAGGGTTCACCTTTTTCGTAGAACCCATCCGCCGCAAGCTCGACATCGATTATGCCTTCGGGTTTAAGCTGCCAGTGGACGACGATTCCAAGACCCTGGTGGGCGACATCCCCCCGGGAGCGATCGAGCACCTGAACTTGCAGGCCATCATCGAGGACCTCGTGCGGGCGGAGAAGATCGGCAGGGAGGATATTACGGTGATCTCCGACATGGACAGGCCCCATACCCAGACCCCGGGCATCAGGCTCGAGTTCGACATGAAGGTGATCCTCGATTTCCTCAACCAGCACATTCTGAGCAGAGACGCCCTCATAGGGCTGCTGCGCAGCTTAGGTACACCCCGGCTGTGACATGGTCGCGTGATCGAAGAGATCGCGAGAGGCAAAGAATGAAATCCGACATAGAAATTGCTCAGTCGATACCCTTGAAGCCCATCCGTGAGATTGCGGAGTCAATCGGGTTGAGTGAAGACGATATCGTGCCCTATGGGCGGTTCATGGCAAAGATTCCGCTCAAGTCCCTGGAGAGCAGGTCCGATGTGCCTGACGGGAAGCTCGTTCTGGTCACCGCCATGTCCCCCACCTCGATGGGCGAGGGCAAGACCACGACCACCATCGGCCTTGGCCAGGCCCTGAACAGGATCGGAAAGCGGGCCATGATGGCGATCCGCGAGCCCTCTCTGGGGCCGTGCATGGGTCTTAAGGGAGGGGCCGCAGGGGGAGGGTATTCGCAGGTGCTTCCCATGGAGGACATCAATCTCCATTTCACCGGCGATTTCCACGCCATCACCTCGGCCCACAACCTGCTGGCCGCCGTGGTGGACAACCACCTCCACCAGCGGCTGAATCCGGAGATCAACCCCAGACACGTGGTCTGGAAGCGCGTGATCGACATGAACGACCGCAGCCTGAGGAGCATCATTCTCGGGCTCGAGGACAAGGGGCTCAACGGCGTCATGCGCGAAGACGGCTTCGAGATCACGGCCGCCTCCGAGGTCATGGCGGTCCTGTGCCTCTCTACCGGCCTTAGAGATCTGAAAGAGCGCCTCAGCCGCATCATCGTGGGCTACGACTACCTGGGCAAGCCCATCTTCGCACGGGATGTGGGCGCGACCGGGGCCATGGCCGCCCTGCTCAAGCATGCGATCAATCCCAACCTCGTGCAGTCGGTCGAGGGGACGCCCGTGCTCGTGCACGGAGGCCCGTTCGCGAATATCGCCCACGGATGCAACACGGTGATCGCCACCCGCATGGCCCTGAAGCTCTCGGACTATACCGTGACCGAGGCGGGCTTCGGGGTCGATCTGGGGGCGGAGAAGTTCTTCCACATCAAGTGCCGCACGAGCGGCCTGAATCCGAGCGCCGTAGTGCTGGTCGTGACCTGGCGGGCCTACGTGCTCCACGGAATGGGCAACATCCGCAAGCACCTGGATACCCTCTCACGGTTCGGGGTGCCGGCCGCGGTCTCCATCAACCGCTTCCTCTCAGACAGGGACGGCGATCTTATGGAGCTGAAGTCCCGGCTTGAGGATCTGGGCGTCGATGCAGTGATCACGGATTGCCGCGAGCGCGGGGGAGAAGGCGGGCTCGAGCTGGCGGAAAAGGTCGTTTCACTCTGCGAGAGGCCCTCTGAGCTCAGGATGCTCTATGACCTGAACGACGATATCCGCACCAAGGTTGAGACCGTGGCAAAGAACGTCTACGGGGCCTCAGGAGTGGAGTTCTCGTCCCAGGCCCTCAAGGATATCCGGCACATCGAGAACATGGGATACGCGGGCCTGCCGGTCTGCATCGCCAAGACCCAATCCTCGCTGACCGACAACCCCAAGATCCCGGGATTCCCGGACGAGCCGTTCACCATCCACGTGAACTCCGCCAAGGTATCCGCAGGTGCGGGCTTCGTGGTCATCTCCACCGGGAAGATCCTCTCCATGCCGGGCCTGCCGAAGAGCCCGGCCGCCCTTTCGATTGACATCGACGAAGAGGGGAACATCACCGGGCTGTTCTAACCGGTAATCGGGGTCGGGTTCACAATCACCTATGGCAGCGAGACGTCAAAGGCCTGGGTCTTCCGGGTTTAGAGGATCTTCTTTCTCCGGTAGCGGAAGGTGCAGTGGTTCATGTGCAGGAGCCTGGCAGCCCTGCTCTCGTTCCCTTCCGCATATTCCAGGGCGGCTTTGATATAGCGCCGCTCGTATTCTTCGAGCGCTGTTACAAGGTCAAAGCCTTCAGGCGGGATGACCGGTTTCTCATCCGGGAAGGACTCAACGGCTGCCTTCACCCCTGCTTTCCGCCTGTTTCCGTTCATGCCCATGTCCTCGAGTTTGAGCTCGGGGCCTTTCCCGATGAGCACGCCCCGTTCGATGATGTTCCTCAGCTCGCGCACATTGCCGACCCAGTGATGCTCCTGAAGAGCCTTCACGGCTTCTTTCGATATCCCGGTGAACTGTTTGTTGTACTTGGTGCTGTACATCACCAGGAAATGCTGTGCCAAGGGGAGCACGTCTTCCTTGCGCTCGTTCAGCGACGGTACATGAACGGTCACCACGCCGAGCCTGAAGTACAGATCGTGTCTGAAGGTGCCTTCCTCCATCATTCTCTCCAGGTCCTTGTTGGTCGCCGACACAATCCGTGTACGGATGCGGCGGACCTGGGTGGAGCCCACCCGATAGAACTCCCCTTCTTCCAGAAAACGCAAGAGTTTTGCCTGGGCCTGTGGGCTCAAGTCGCCAACCTCGTCGAGGAAGAGTGTGCCGTTTGCCGCCGCCTCGATGAGCCCTTTCTTGCCCGTCGGCTCTGCGCCGCTGAAGGCGCCTTTTTCATAGCCGAACAGCTCGCTTTCGATGAGGTTCTTGGGAATGGCCGCACAGTTGAGCGTAAGGAAAGGGCCCTTGAAGTTGGGGCTCCGGTAGTGGATGGCCCGCGCGATGAGGTCCTTTCCCGTGCCGGTGTCCCCCAGGATGAGTATGGGCGCGTCCTCGCTCTGTGCCGCGCGCGTTATGAAATCCATGATCTCCTGGATCTCGTTGCTCTGTGCGATGAAGAAGGGGAGGTTTTCCTTGAGATAGCTCTCCTGAAGCCGCTGTACCTCTTTTCTGAGGCGGATGGTCTCAAGGGCGTTCTTGATGGTGACCCTCAAGCTCCCCATGACCAAGGGTTTGACCACGTAGTCGTAGGCTCCCAGCTTCATGGCCTGAACCACGGTCTTGGTGTCTTCGAGCGCGGTGATCATGACCACGAGCATCTCCGGGAAGAGGTCTTTGATCCTCTTTAACGCCTCGATGCCGTCCATACCCGGAAGGCCGATATCGAGCAGGACAAGGTCGGGGGGAGCGTTTACGATCTCGCCAAGGGCCTCCTCGGCGGAAGCGAATGTCTGGATATCGTACTGTGATTTCAGGGCGGCACTGATCCCTTCCCGGATGGTCTGTTCATCGTCGATGACAGCGAGAGAAAACTTCACCATGTGCAACCTCTCCTTTTATGTGCTCACCGGCAGAGTGAAGGCAAAATCCGCCCCGCCCATCACACTGGTGGCTACACCCATGCTTCCTTTGTGGTCCATGATGATCCTCTGGCAGAGACTTAGGCCGATGCCTGTTGAGTTTTCTTTGGTCGTGAAGAAGGGTTCAAAGATTTTTCTTGCCAGATCATGGGAGATCCCCGGTCCTGAATCCGAGATGGACACTCTGATCCAGTCCCCGTGATGAGACGATCTGATCACGATCCTTTTCCCCGCCTTCATGTCCTTCATTGCCTCTGCCGCATTGGTGATGAGGTTGAGGACCACCTGCTCGATGAGCTGGTGATCGGCCATGCAGGAAGGCAGATCATCGGCAAGCTCCGTCGATATCTCGATGCCGCTCTTTCTGAGCATGGCGGAAGAGAGTCCCAGGGCATCTTCGATCGGTTTGTTGATGTTCATGCGCACGAGCTTGGGCTCGGATGGTTTGGAAAAATCCATGACCCTTCTGATAACGGATTCTATCGTGGACGAAGCGGCCTGGATTTTTTCCAGGATATCCTTGAGGCCTTGCCAGTCTTCACCCTCTTCAAGCACCTCCCGGGCGGCATCGAGATAGATGTTGATTCCCGAAAGGGGGTTGCGGATCTCATGGGCGATGCCTGCAGCTACATGACCCAGAGAAATCATCCTATCTTTGAGCTTCAGGAGGCGTTCGATCTCCACCGTCCTGGTCACATCCATCATATTGATCAGGACTGCGGGTCTGCCCTCATTCTCGATGAGGTTCGTGCGGCAGTGGAGCCACTTCATGGCCATTTCGCCTACAGTATCACCGGAGACATGGGTGAATCTGACAGTGATGCCCATATGCGGCGCACGGCCGGAAAGCGTTGATTCGATCATCAAGGCGAGCTCCTCCCTGTCGTCCGGGTGGATCCGATCAAAAATCGACGGATGGGGGCCTTCCTCCAGAGGGCCGAAGATCCGCTGCTGTTCGGGGTTCCGATACACGACCCTTCCATCCTGAACAATGCAGATGCCGGTGGGCGAGTTTTCCACCAGGTCGCGAAAGTGCTGTTCGCCTTTTTGGCATCTTTTGCCGTTCCAGCATTCGTTTTGGGGAAGAATCCTGCGAGCTTCTTCCCCGGTCTCCGGTTCCTTGATTCTCATCTCGTACTGGGTGCAGCAAGGCTTGTTCGCCATTGAGATCTCCTACAGTCATGAGCTGCTCCGGGTGGGGCAAACTGCGCTGAGCGCATCACCACAGAGGTCTCGTTCTTTAGTATTGCAGCCATATGTCCGTGGACATTTATCAAAACGGGCGGTGCATGGACGTATTCTCCGCATATCTCCTGAAAAGAAAGAGTATACCGTCATCAGGTTAGATCGGATTGCTTTTTTGAATGTGCTGAAATCCTTTATGAACCGCCGCATCTACCTTTCCAAGATGATGAAGACTCCCGCCTGTTCAATTCCGCCATGGGCGATTTTTAAAAATATAAAAAATTTTTGTGAAAATTGCAAACATTTGAATCGAACAGCCCCGGCTTTTTCCAGAGATTGTATGTAACTTGGTTAATATTAAGGATGTTTATCGTTAAACCAGATTGGCACGGAGCATGCTCAAGGGGGAATGAAATTATAGCATAAATATGCTTGTACGTGAATAATTAGCTACAGGATTTGAGGCCTGGGAAAGGCGGGTGGTTCATCGGCCGGGAAGGATGAGAGGCAAGGAACACAACAAGGAATTGGCATCAGGCATCATTTTTAAAAAACGATGTGAGAGGAAGAAAGATGGGAAAAAAATTTGAAGTATCACGAAGGCGATTTCTTCAGGTAGCGGGGGCAACCGGAGCAGTGATTGCCGGGTCCGCCTTCCCCTTCAGGAATCTGAAATCGGCGTGGGCATTCGGCGAGCATCCGCAGGAGCAGCCGCCCTATCGGATCACCAAGAAGGTCCCGCAGGTCTGCGCCCGTGCATGCGAGTGCGACTGTGCCTACAATATCGTTGTCGGTGTTGATCCGGCCACGGGGGTCGAGCGCGCCATCACGATCGAAGGCAGGCCGGGAGATCCGGTCTCCAACGGCAAGTTCTGCATCAAGGCCATGGGCTTCTTGGACTCCATGTACGACCCTGACCGGCTCATGGTGTCTTTGAAGAGGACCAACAAGAAGAAGGGTACCGATGTCGATCCGGGCTGGGTGGTCATGAAGACCGAAGATGCGGTGAACGAGATCATCGAGAAGCTCAAGACCTTCAAACGCGAGGATATCGTGTTCGCATCCCCGGGCGACCCCTACACGAACAAGCTCTGCCTGTCTCTGGGCGTTGCGCGGAGCGACCAGCGTACCGAGTGCTTCGGCACCCACTACTACATCAACTGTCTCACCCTGACCAACCCGCCGAATGCGTACTACTCAAGCTCCTATACCCCCAGCCACCATGTGTGCGGGTATGACTACGACACCTGCAAGTACCAGGTATGGTTCGGGTTCGACTCCTTCTCCAAGTGCGGCAAGGCGGGCATGCTCAACCACTGGGCTGCCGGCAAGAGAAACGGCGCCAAGATCGTCATGCTCAACCCGGTCAGGACCCCCATGACAGACGCGTTCGCCAGCGAGTTCTATGCAATCAAGCCGGGCACCGACCTGGCCGTGGCCCTGGCCATGATCAACGTGATCGTGAAAGAGAAGAAGTACAACAAGGATTTCATCGACAAGTACAGCGACGCTGCATCCCTGATCGACGTCAAGGCCAAGAAGGCGATCAAGAACGCCGACGGCAGCTTCCTCGCCTGGAACACCAAGACCAAAAAGGCCGAACCCATCGATCAGTGCGAAGCACCGGCCCTGGAAGGCGGCCCGTTCAAGGTCAACGGGGTAAACGCGAAGCCGGTCATGCAGCTCCTCAAAGAAACGGTCAAAGACTACACAC
>ENA-UPXM01001780-UPXM01001780.1-activated-sludge-metagenome-genome-assembly--contig:-NODE-1780-length-26615-cov-6.599134_pt1 | contig 26615 bp, 13 predicted proteins | sample MGYA00238178_ERZ772708 | MGnify/ENA primary metagenome ERZ772708 (study PRJEB29002, sample SAMN05720212) | activated sludge metagenome | isolation source: anaerobic digester from wastewater... | reverse complement strand
ACTCCCGGAAGCAAATACAATTCAGAGACAATGTATCTCGTTGTTGAAGATATGAACTTCAAGGAAGTTAGCTTCATAAACACTCCGGCCGACGCATATGCATCTGCCGTATCTTCAACAGAACCGTTAGATTTAGAAGAAAAAGATACTGAAAATCATGACGCAGATTATTGTATTACAACTGATACATCTAAATACAAAGACTCACAGGAGGAAAAGAATATGGACTTTGAACAGAAGTACAACGAACTGCTCGAGGAACACAACAAACTCAAAACGATATACAAGAAAGACGCCGCAGAGAAGATATTCAAGATAAAGTCCGACGCGAAGATAGAGGGTTTTGACGCGAAATCCAAAGACGAGAAGATAGCCAAATACATCGGACTGGATATAGACACTCTCGAACTGTTGAAAGAAGAGCTTACCTCTTTTTCAGACGGCGTGCAGATAACCTACGAAGAGATGAAAAAGATACTCGAAGCAGAGTACGAAGAGAAGAAGAAAGAACTCGAAGAGCTCACCAAGAAAGCTGAAGAGGAAGCAAAATCCGGAGTTATCGGAGAGAAAAAGACAGAAGAAAACGAGTCAGAAGACAAAAAGGAAGAACCGAAATCCGATAAAGAATCAGATACTGCAGAACCTAAATCTGAAGAAAAACCAGAAGGTAAAACAGATACAGATGATTCTTCAAAAGACGAAAAGGAAACTCCCGCAGAAAACGCAAATAACGCCGACAACCAAGATCTAAAGAAAGATGCAGAAGCTGACGCAAAAAGCAAAAGTAACATAAGCATTAACGACCCGAATGGTGTTATCTCTAACACGTCTTCGGACAGGCCGTCAGTAACCCCGAACGAAATGGCTCTCAAACAGTTAGGAATCAAACGATAAGAAATAAGAACTAAGGAGGTCGCGCAATGGCGAGGATCTACGCCACAGCTAACAGCAGCAACTTTAGAGAATACAGCGATGGCCTGAGTATAGGTGGAGGTCTGGCACTCAAACCGGCTCCGTATCTTCCTATATTGACGTGGGACAGCCACAGAAATGCAGGAATAGTTATAAAGAAAGGCACGATAATCTCTATAACTTCCGACGGCTATATAGTCCCTTGCAATGGTGGAATAGCCGATCAGACATATACCTACACTCAGTTAGATATTGACAACGAAGTAATAGACTTCGATCTTTGGGCAACAACGCAAGGCGCAGTAGAAGCCGCAGGAGCTTCTGATGAAAATCAGGAAGCCCTTCTACCTGTCGGTCTTGCGAGATACGACATCTATAGATGGGACATGGGAGAAGACCCCTGGTACAGACCGCAGACAGAAGTCGCCATACTGGAGGACAGGCTCGTTCTCATTGCTCTCGACGAGACGCACGAAAGCGAATATACGTACGCCAACGGTCAGTGGATGGTATCTGATGACGAGGGTTTCCCTGTTCCGCTAACACTAGCCGACATGGATCTTGAGGTTACTGTCAGTGGAGCATCTGGAACTGGAAAGCTCGAACTCGACGATGTTACAGCCGCTTTCAACCAGATAGTCGGAAGGCTCATAAAGGTAATAGATCTAGAAACCACAGATACGCACTTCACCGGTGGCCTTGAACACAGCATACCGGTACCAGGACTTGGGCTTCCAGGCGTCGAAACAGAAGGCATTTCTGATGGTATAGACACGACCACCAGCAAGGGTCTTCTCATCCAGTTGACGTTCTAAGGAGGATATGACGATGCCTAACAAACTCAACAGATTCGATGTATTGCTTAAGTACAAGGAAAATATAGCCAAGACCGTTATGGATACAATGCAGGTTAATTCAATTGAAGACGCGTATTCAGAGAGCGGTTTTGCACACATCAAGGATTCTCTCAGACTCGATTCAAACGCAGAGCTCCTGAAGACTATAATCGAGAACAACGGATACGTAAATGCCGTAGATCAGGCAAACGACACCGAACAGAAGAACAAGATAACCTTCAACGATATAGTCACGTCTCCAGAGTTTTCCATAATGTTCCCGAAAGTGGTATCCAAGATGATAATCGAGGCTTGGGACGTAGCACCTACTCTTACAGGACTTCTTGAGTACGCACCGTTCCAGGGCAACTACGTTAGAATTCCAGCCATCTCCGCGATGGGTCAGAACCTTGACCTTCAGGAAGGCGCCGAACCGCCAGAACTCACCTTCAAGATGGGCGGATGGGAAGAGACGATAATCGGTAAGGCCGGAGTAGCTGTAGGTCTTACTGACGAAACGATCAGATATTCAGACTTCCCTGTCCTAAGCATCTTGATAAGAGAGGCCGGAAGAGCGCTTCTCAGATGGAAAGAATACAAGACTGCCAACATGATACTCGACAAAGCCTCTTCTGTGCAGGACGGCGGAACTGGCGTCGATGCCACCGGTACTCCTAACGGCGGGCTCGTGTTCGACGACATAATGGTTGCGATGACAGACATCATGAACAAGGGTGGAAATCCAGACCTCATGATAATGAACCCGATGGCTTACCAGGTGTTCCTGCTCAATCCGTCTCTCAGGAGCTTCTTCTTCAACAAGCTCGGTGGAGTTACCGAACCTTACAATTGGGGCGGCGCATCTTTTACCACTACTGCAGAGAACTACGGAAGCTGGCAGCAGAGAACTCCTTACGGTAGAAATGTAACGTCTATCTCTTTCCCGGACGGCATTTTCGGGAAACCGATGAGAATAGTTCTATCTCCGTTCATTCCTTTCGTAACAGAGTCTAAGCTCACGCAGATAGTTTTTGCCGATTCTTCGCAGCTTGGCTATCTGGTTCAGGAGCAGCTACCAACCGCTGTAAACGACAGAGAACCTTTCAGGATGATACAGAAATTCGCCATCATCGAGAGATACTCCGTTGCTCCAAAGAACAGAGGAACCTTCCTAAACAAGATCACCAACGTCTACGCCGGAAAGAGTTTCGATTCACTTCCGTTCTACAACATAGCACCTGGCGTCTGATCTGAATAATTAACATCGGCCCTGGCTTCGTGCCGGGGCTTTTTGTTATTTCTACACAGAGGTGGTTCCGTTGATAATAAACAGTGTTTACCCGCTAGACAACTCCACTAACGTATCAAGAACTGTCAGAATAGAAGTCAGGTTTTCAGAATCTGTAGATCTCGACACCATATCAGAATCAAATATAGCGCTCCACGGACTCAGCACAACGATAAATCTTGATTTCGTCATGGGCTGGCAGGACGAAGACAGACTCCTGACCATACAGCCTACTCTCGCGCTTCTGGAAAACACGGAATACGTCTTCAAGGTAATGAAAACAGACGTCCTGACAGAGACCACGATAACAGGCGCGGTATCAGAAACTGAATTGGAAGAAGACCTGTATGTAGCATTCAAGACTTCTTCTTCTATAACCGACAGTACTGGTCCTATAGGCTCTGAAGACACGATGTATTCCGATCTTGTCGTTGACAACATACTTTCAAAGATGAGACTGCTCGGCGCGTTTCCTATGAGTTGCGTGCTGTTTGGAGAATCGCACACTATATCTCTTGAGTATTCCAAAGAAGTAGACACGTACGACATAGAGGTTTACCAGAGAAATTTAATCAACGACGAGCAGGAAGACTTTGATCATTCGATAGAAAGCGACGAGAACATCATATCTATATCCGTTTCGGAACTTGAGCACAACTGCTATGTGAGTATTTCAATAAACAGTGTTACCGCGACAGACGGGACTACAACAGCAGAGCCGGAATTCATAGACTACTTCACGTACATGCGCCCATCCACTATAAGTATAAATACCATACACCAGAAACTCGGCAATCTCAAAGGGAAAGTGAAGCAGCGCGACGTGTACCTTGCGGCGATTGATGCGATGCTCAGACTGGAAGCTATAAAGAATTCACCTGTTGTAGATGAACCCAATTCTTCTCTCAGTTACATAGAAAACTGCTATCTCAAAGACAGGACTATGCTCACAATACTTGAAATGATATACATCGAGAGAGATTACAGGGCCGGCGATGCGGTGATGGTAGGAAACAACTCCATACAGTACGGCAGTTACAAATCTTACATACTTGATTTCTACGCAAAAGCTGTACAAAAAGAGGAAGAACAGATAATCAACCTTGCTTCCGATGCTATGGCTGTTGGCGTCAGAGGTAAATTCGTTCCCAAGACGTTCTCCAGAGACTGGAGGACCTTGACTTGAACTACCAACTTGAGTGTTTCAAACAGGAAATAGACGAATTCATCCTTGAAAACGGCCAGACTTTTGTTTTAAGACACAGGAACTTCGACGGTTCTGTTACCGACCACAAGATAAGAGCGGTGAAATTTACAACAAACCCCGACAGGTCGCTTTCCGACTCCATAAGATACTACTCTCCAGGCACAGGCAACGAGGAATACGTGCGTTTCATATTCGACATAAACACCATAGATTTCTTTCCGATAGGCAACGACGTTGTCTTCGAACCGTTGTGCAAAGAAGGTTATCTTTACGTCCCGATCAAGCTTTTGAATGTTTACAGGGTGTCCCATGTTGACACCATCAATTTTGACGACAGGTTGTTATTTTTAACACTGTACGCTAACCGAGAGGAGCTTGGAAAGTGGACTACGATTCAGGACAGATAACCAATTTCGATATAGACATAGTAGTCCGTTACATTTCCAGGATGTTCAACGAGTATTTCGGAAGATTGTATTCGTCCACCGTCTCTCTTGTTCACTACATGCCTGTTGAAGATTTTGGTAAGTTGATGACTGACGGCCCGGTAATAACTTACAGGATCAACTACAGACAACCAGGCGCGGCGAAGGGAAAACCTTTTTCCGGCGAACAGTTCCACGTGCCGAGATTTATATCCAAAATGCCAGATTCATTGAGCGTAAGCGGTACTGAAGAATATCTCATGTTCTACGACAACTCCATAGAATTCAAGATTCACAGCACTAATTCAATACTTAGAGACACGACGGCCACTAAGTTCGAAGAGTTCATGATTCTTGTTCGTGAAGTTGTTATGAGACAGGGTATTGAGCAGATGTACATGCACTCGCGCGAGGATTCTGCAAGCAAGATGGAAGGAAATCTGGTGTACGACGCAACACTTCTCTATTACCTGCGCACAAAAAGTATAGTCACATGCGATTACGAGTTGATAAAAGAAATAATCACAACCATCAATGTAGGTTAATCGCCGAAATTGATTAAACGAACCAAGGAGGTCAAGCAATGCAGAAATACCCATATCTGCCCGGCGTCGAACAGTACGTAACAGACGGCGGTACAAGGGTAACTATAAATAATGCGCTGCCTGCGGCCCTTATATTTGGGTGGACCTCGCAGGATGCTTTTGCAGATGGAACACCGATAATTTTCAATGAACCGTATCCTATACCTAACTCCGCGTTTCTGGCGTCGGCTTTCACGACTTCTTCAGACCTTCTCAACGCTTCTCAGGACTTCTTCATGGGTTGCACTGGCGATGGGAACACGGCCACGGCAGTCCCTGTTCTTGTCAGGATAGGATATCCTACAAAAACCTTCGTTCCAACAGGCGTACTGAAAGATAAGAAAGGATCTACTGTATCCGGAGCCGGAATAGCTACTTGCGCTGTTAAAGAAATAACTACCGACGAAGGGTACACAGGAAGATGGAACGGCAAAGTAAGAATAGTAATTATAGATGCACCGGAAGCAGCAACTGCTCTAACAGGCGGAAAAGCTGCAGTTAGTTTCGATGGTGGTCTAACGTACGAATACGGATTTGAAAGCATAGACCTTTCAGGCACTTCGTTCGACATAAGCGTTCCGTCTATAGGTCTTACATTCACTATTTCAGTAGCAGCAGAAACACCCGTTGCTCTCAGCGACGGATACTACTTCGAAGTTACAGTTACTTATGCAAGTGCTCCAGACACGAACGACAAGATGTACAAAGCTCTCAGTGACGCTTATAGAATGCTCGAGGGTTACGACGCGAGTTATGCTGTTGTTTCTGGTGCGTATGCCGATAGCACACTAACTGCAACTGCTATAACTTATCTCGATGAGACCGATATAGATTCTGCAGCCGAAAGTCATACGCAGCTCAGTTTCGCATACCAGTTGGCCAGGTTTTGCTACGACAACAGTTCTCTCGCAAAGCAGTGCCTCGGATTCATAGGAGTGGAAGAGCCTACAGACTACGGTTATGTTCCTATGAATAGCTGGATAGATACGCTCTCGTCAGCTATACCAGATATGTATAAGACTACAACAGACATTATGGGTGGAGAAGAGCTCACAGATGCAGAAGGTTCTCTAATAGACATAGGAAAGAATATCTCCATAGTTGTTGGTCACGGTATAGTTCAGGGAAAGACTGGAAAGAGAAACGCTGCTCCTTATGTTGCGGGTTACACAAGTTCCATGCCTCTCGGTTATGGACCCGCAAGAACAAGAATCAACAGGTTCAGGCTCGGCTACGACATAACTATGGCACAGGCCAACACCCTTGCGGAGGGAAGAATGACTCCGCTATTCACTCAAAGAGAAGTTACTGGCCTCGCCACTTACATAGTGACCGGAAGAACGGCGGCTGGAGAAGACAGTTCGTTCACGAAGATCTCCACCGTCAGAGTAGTTAACCACACGCTAAACAACCTCAGAGAAATCGCAAACAGATTCATAGGAAAACCAAACTCGATGCTGTACATAGAAGCGATGAAGACAGAGATGCAGTCTTTCCTTGACGGTTCCGCAGAGCAGGGATTGTTCGAGACTGCAGATGTTCAGGTCGCTCCTAGTGCAGGCAGGCAGATCGGATCTATCGACGTGTACGTGGACATCAGGGCTTACACGGAAATCAGAGACGTCCGCATCTACGCCAGATTCGAGTACGTGTAAGGAGCTGTTGTAAATGGCTAATCCAAACATCAATTCAACTATAAGTGGTAGTGACGTTTATCTGGTAGTGGGCGGAGAAATACTCGGTACCGCCATGTCCATGACCATAAACGTATCCAGGATGAAGAAGCCTGTATTCGCATTCGGCACTGTCGATCCTCTTGCTTTTGGAAGAGGCGTAAGGCTCATCACCGGACAGTTCGATGCAGTCAACTTGAAAGAGAGTGTTGTCAACAAACTGCTTGGTTCCACTCAGGCCGGAATAACCAATTCCATGAAATTCTACAAGATAGATCCTGCGTCTACCGTAAACAACCAGACAGATCAGGCCAGAATAACCGATGCAGTAACGGAAGAGTCCCTGTACTCGTTCCCTATGGGTCTTAATAAATATGAAGCATCAGAACCGGCACAAGTTGGCACAGAGAACTATTACAGGTACACTCTGAAACCCATTCACCTGGATGAAATTCTTCCGGTCGATCTCGTTATAGTCGGCGGAAACGAATGGGGCAAGTTGTCTATCATGAAGCTCCTGCAGCTCGAGTTCACAGACGTATCGTGGGGTCTCACGATCGACGACGTCGCAGCGGCTGAAAGAGTTTCCTTTGTTGCAAGATCGCTCGTTCCCTGGAAAGAACTGCAGCCACAGACAGACGCTTAATTTTCAAAGATGCACACCCGTCCTTATGGGCGGGTTTTTCTTTTTGTATCACGTTTTCAGTAATCTGTTATTTCTATAACCGAGGTGATAAGATGCCCGGAGCAACTGTAATTACACCGTCCGATTCTTATGTGTTCGCGTTTTTCGATTATGGAAGTCAGGTGTATCTTGACACTATAATGGCTCTGACAATATCTACGGACGTTGACGTAAAACCAGTGTGGAATTTGGGGTCTAGGTCTGCGGATGGATACACTTTCGGGCCCAGTCTTGTCGCCGGCACTATACTGTTTGCTAAAACTATGTCTATGCCGTTTGACAAACTCCTGTCTTTGAACAAGAAGATCGTTTATGCCAGCAAACTATCTTCAATAGAGTTTTCTGAATATGCCGACCAGGACGTTGAGATAAAGCCGGAATACTCTGTTCCTTTTTCTCTTCTTGTGCTTTCGTCAACAGAATACGCCAACATGTCAGAGAACGATCCGATCGTAAATTTCAAATACATAGACGGCGTGAAGATAGTGCAGACAGAAGAACAGATGGACCAGAATTCCAGCACAAGCATAATAGTGTACAAATACACCGCGCGCAACATATCCGATAAAACTGGATACGTGGTCAAAAATGGTTCTAAAATCAACATCACTATACCGAAACGCGAGATAAGCACAAGTTCAAGCATGTACACCAGAAGTCTTTACAGCCGCATAATAGAGGGCAATTGACATGGCAGACATGGACGTATTCAATAGTGTGGAAGCCTTTCTCAAAGGAATGGCTTATTTTTCCAGTCCTTCTCTTCGTATATTCGCAGGCGGGAATGAAGCAACAATCGGCAGCGGCGCCGAGATAGACGTATCTTATATACAGTTCACTCCGCAACAGATGATGGTGCCTGTATACAACATATTCACGTCAAAGCCGTCTATGATGCTCACGGGCAATTCCATAGTGAAGGGCGCGATAGGTTTCAACTTCTCGCTCGCAACATACGTAGAAAATTTCTCCAATCCAATTTTGAACCAAAATATGAAATATACAGGAGGACACAGTGTGTATTACAAAGAGCCGTCGAAAAAGTCTAACGGTTCTATATACCTCCCTTGCATAAGACTGGAATTCATTAACGACGTGATGCTCAGGTATTCCAAATCAGATGACGGCAGATCGTTCAAGTCTGTAGTTCCAACCATAAACATATTCGACGTGTATATTTCCGGCGGCGTAATTACAGTTGCACCGGACGGTTCTCCTGTTCAGGATATATACCAGTTCATAGCAAGAGACAGTTCAAGAATAGACCTTGTGTACGACTATACCGATTCTGTAATACAGGAATAAGAAGAAGCCGCGGATAATCCTGATGTCCCTTACATTCCAAAACCCGGTTATCCAATACCGGCACCATAATATAACCTGACTAATAAAATCATTACCCCGGAGGAATATTTGTGGAAGAAAATATGGAAATAAAGAACACTGAAGCAAAAAGCGAAGAGAAGATATCCGAAGAGTTGGGCAAGGAATTCCTTAAGAAATCTGCCCTGAGTATATTGAGAGATACGTTTCCAGACATAGACTCCATAGTTGACAGCGCGAAGGAACAGCATGGAGAGGTGTATCTTTACATCTTCAACGAGAACGAATTTTACATATACAGACCTATAACGAGAAAGGAATACGTGTCTGCCGCCGCGACCTGTTCAAACGAATTCGAATTGGAAGACGCGATATGCAACATGTGTGTCGTGTATGGATCCTCTCCTGTTATAGACGGCTCTAAAGCCGGTACCACGACAGTGCTTTTCAACCTGATACAGTACGCGTCCAATTTCGGTTCCAACAACACGGTGGTCAAATTGTAATGAACCTCGACAACACCATAGAGATAATAAAGGCTAAAGCTAAATATGGCTCTATCTTTCTTGAAGAATATGAAGACGGGCAGCTTTTCATATGCAGGACTCCTACAACAGGAGAGATAGATTCGTGGCTTAAAGTTTGCAAGAAGTTGGAATCCAATGCCATAATGATGGCCATGAGCATAGCCTACATAACTCAGGTGTACCCGTCTTACAGGATGCCGGAAGATATAGCCGTAAAGTTGGGAGACAAGATAATGTCGGATGTTCCCGTGAACAACGACGACTTGAAGAAGATGTACGAATCTTCCGCAAACGATATAGGCGCTGTGTCGTTCATAGTTTATGACATGTGGAGAATAACAGGCGTAAATCCCACGGAACTTAAGAAACTCACTCTTGACGAATTGATGGAGATGTACAAGATATCGTGCGTAATATCTGACAAAACTCCGTCGTTTATAAATCCCGAAGAGAAACCGAAAGAAAATATCGGAGAACCGACGCAGGAAGAGATAGATAAAATACTCAGCGCCAAGAACAAGATGAGCAACATGGAAAACATTCTGGATAAGATAGACTTCAGCATAGTAGACTCGGAAGATCCTCCATTCATGATAGGCAAATAACACGCCCTGCCCGAGCGCAGGGCTTTTTAAAAAGGACAGCACATGACAGTAGAAGAACTCAACCGCGCGGCCCAAAAATCCGAGAAACTGCAGAACGAGCAAAAACAAAGAGCCGGATTCGGACAGGTGTTGCTTGCCGGAGCGATATCCGCTCTTGTTTTCAGGAAACCACTCGCTTCCATTCTAAGAAGAATGGATATGTCGATAGGTTCTGTTCTGCTTGAAAGATTCCCGAAGATAGCGAAATTCACCGGCGCGGTAATAAACGACAAGATAGATTATTCTGTCCTGAAGAAAGTTTTGGGTACAGTCAAACAGACTGCTCCGGAAATATCCAATTCTTTGTTCTTAAAAAGCGTTGCCGACAAGATAGATACAAGCACTGCATCTATAATGATCGCAAAAATGAAGCAGTTGAATCTGCCTGCGGAATCTATAAAAGCGATGCAGTCTGTGCAGTATGGAGCCCTATCGCTTTCCGGATTCGCGGCGTATTCTCTGGCTTCAAGGTTAACAGGAAATAAATCCGATCAGGAAAAGGGATACTTCAACTACTTCTTCACTAGAGGCATACCGTTCTTCGCTGCCGGAGTCGCCGCTTCCGCCATACTCAAAAACGACGAACTTACTGGAATGTTGAAGGAATTGCCTTTCATTAACAGAGTCAGGGAGTCGGTTATAACCATGTCGGAAAGACTCACGGATCTTCCGAATTACATAACCGCTTCTATAAAGACCGGTTCTGAATTGACCGGCAGAAAACTCGGATTGGAATATTTCAAAGAATTCAACCGCGTGTTCGAGCGAAATTTAGGCGAGATAAGGAGCAGTTCTCTGTACGACTCGGCAATAGGTTTGAGAGAATTGCTTGGTTTTGCCAGAAAAGCGTCGCAGTACATGAGTTTCAAGACATATCGTATGAGCGACATAGAAGAGATGGCAAGCTCCGTGATAAAGGACATAAACGAGAGATTCGGAGAGATAGACAGCAGGATGTACAAAGCTCTCGGTCTCGAACCGGCCTCTATAAAACAACTCATAGACATAGACGCTCTTGACAAGAACGTAGTGACAACCCTTGAAGAATTCTCAAAAAACTTCAACGTAGATCTATCCAAAATAAAAGCCGGCGAAGGGATAACCATAAAAGACGGCGTGCTAAGGTTGGTCGATACTCCAAGGAAGGCTGTTATAAAAGCTTCTGTAGAGTCTACAAAATACATGAGGATACCTTATATCTTCTTCAATCCTGTGTCTCTCCTTCAACCAAGGCTTGTTAAAGAGTACATGGAACGCGGAGTTTACTCTGTAATGGCAGGAGACAACGTTGTTCCTACCAAAGAAGGGCCGCTCAGGATATACGAATTCGCAATAGATTTCATAAACAAGCAAATGCCAGACACTTTCAACAAGGAGTACATAGAAACACTTCCAAAAGATGTAAAGCGAAATATATCCAGCGCGTTCAGGCTTGAAATAGCGGGGAACAAACCGTACCTATCCATAGATGTGTACAAAGCTCTCGACTACGCATATAAACCCGAAAACATTCTTGACATGTACGGCGAACAGATTGCAAAGAACAGGAAGATGGTGTTGGATGTTTCAGAAGAATTGGGAGAAGGATACGCGCTAAGAAAATCCAGCATAGGCGGATCTATCACAAGAGCGATAAACATGCAGCAGGGCATGAACATACCAAAACAAGCGAGAACTAAATGGCAGGCGCTGGACCTTCCCTTCAACAACCTGAACAACATAGGAGATCCGTTCTATGTCAAGATGTACAAGAAGATGAAGTCTTTACTTGGCGGCTCGGAATTCGGAGGGATATTCGGTCTGAACAAACTGGAGAAAGCCAGAAAACTTGCGCTTGAAGGAAACCAGTGGGGTCAAAATGAAATCGCTTCTCTGTTCAGGATAGTCTCTGCAAACAACATGCCGTACGAGGCTCTTGAAGAATTGTCCAAAATGCCGCACACCACTCTTGGCAATACTCTTAAATTGGCTTCGATATACAGTCAAGACGATGTACTTAACAGGTACATAGAATACATGAGGGGCAGAGCATCGCTTCTCAGATCGCTAGGAGACAAGGCAGAGCCTCTAAGGGTTTTCTCGCCTTCTCAAATGGAATGGCGCATATATTCAGAAATGAGATCTCTTGAACAATCCGGCAAACGCGCGACGTCTGCATGGCTAGAAGAGGTTGTTACGGAAGCCGGCGAGACCAGAATGGATATCATAAGAAAGAGTACAACTTTCGGAATACTGGCGACAAGAGAAAATCCGGTGCAGGCAGTTGAAGAACTTGCGAAAACAGGCAAGTACTCTCAAAAACTCATATACGATTTAGGCGCTGTTGCAAAATATGCGCAGTCAGAACAACTCGCGTACACGTGGTCTTCTATTCTCAAGAACAAGAGAGTTCCAATAGATAAAATAGTCAATCCGGAAATAATAGAGACCATGCACTCAAGGATAAAGAAATCCAGCAACTTTTTCAATTCATATCTGAAATTAATTGGCGACAGGATAATGCCCGAAAACATGGCTTCCAAGAACGTGTACATGTTCGTGAAAAGATCCAAGCAGTTTTACGAGATCGAGGGCGCAAATTTCGGCGAAAGATTCTGGAAGTACATGTCTCAGATGTTCCCGACTCCAAAAGACAGGTCTTCAGGCACGTTGACAGGAATCCTGGGATTTTATACATCGGACAGGACGGTACAACTGTTCGAAGCGATAGGTCTGGGTCGTCCAAATTACGAGTCGCCTTCTGTATTTACAAAACTCCTTGAAAAATTCGGTATAGAAAACAGATTCGCCGGAGCAAATATGCTAGGTTCTCTGGAGTCTGTAATATCCAAGAGAGTGCTTCCGGTAGCAATCGGGGTCGCGGCTCTTGGTTACGCCAACTACAAGCTGAAGGAACAGACTGGAATAGATGTTAAAAAAGGACTGCTGGAGACTTCAAAACTGGCGTTAGAAGGAGCCGCCGTAGTATCTCAGAACATAGGATTGACCGAATTTTCAAGGTACATGAAAGACAATTTCCCCGGAGCTCTACCTCTAGCCGGCGGCGCGGCTGGTTACTACACATCTGGCGCTTTTGGATTGTTGTTCGGCGGCGGCATTGGTGCTCTCGCTGAAAACATACCTTACGCAAAAACCGTGCAGCTTGAATTTGAGGGCGAGAAGTCTGTAAACGTCAGGCAGGGAAGATTCTGGGAAATAGGTAATTGCGTTAGCAAAGAAACCTTAATACAAACTTCACCATCAGATTATAAACCGGCAGAAAAAATAGAGGTTGGAGATACAGTTGTTTCTCATGATGGCCTTACTCACAAGGTTTTGAAAGTATACAAGAGAGAATTGCTCGAAGGAGAAATGGTTTATGATTTGTATTTGTCTTCGTCTTCTGATAATATAACTGTTACTGAAGGACACCCTGTTCTGGTATACTCCGCAAAAACTTGCCAAAGAAACAAGAACAACAAATGCAAGCCAATGAGAAAAGTTAAAAAGTGTTTTGATTGCAGCTATTACAAAGACAATGTAAGAGATTCAATATCTTGGAAAGCGGTTGAAGATGTAGAACCAGGAGATTTTTTGGCTATAGCCATAAACAAGATATCCAAAGACATAAATCAAATAAGAATAACTGATTACATAAACAAAGACGAAAGGCACATTTACTTAGACAGAAACGGACTCGTTGAAGATAATCACAAAAACTCGCATGGCAAGTATTATGTTCAGCGCAAACCAGTAGTAAAAAACACAATTGATATAGACTATGATCTTGGTTGGGTTTTTGGATACTTCTTTGCAGAAGGCAATTTGGTATTCAGTAAATCAGAAACCGAATTATCTGCAAATCTGATAGAGACCGTTTCATCAATAAACGAAGGGCATTTTTGTGAAAAGTTTTCTTCGTTAGTGAACAAAAAATTCGGTATAACTCCAAAAATATCTGTAAAGAAGCAGTCTGGCAAAAACAACACTCTTAGAACAAGGTGCTATTCCACTATATTGGCGAAATTGTTTTATGAAATTTTATACAAAGATGGAGATAAATATATACCTGATTATTTCTTTAGTTTTGGAGAAGAGTTTGTTATAGGCTTTCTTCACGGCATGTTTGATGGCGATGGAACAAAACATAACAAAAATTCATTCTCTATAAAATCATCTAGAAAACAACAAGCAGTTACTGTACAAAAGATGTTTATAGCACTCGGGTTGAACTCAAGTATAACTGTTGAAAAATCACATAATCCAAATCACAAAGATGTATATATGATAAGTTTCAACGGCTTCCAAAACGGGGCTTTTTTAGAGTATTTTCATTCAGAAAAGACAGGAGAAATAAAGTCAAACAAAAATCTTAATTCGTGTTCTTTCTTTTATAATGGTCTCTACTTTTCATTGGTAAGAAAAAAGCACCTATCTGAATATTCAGAAGACGTATATGACTTCGAAGTAGAAGATTCTCACACTTTTACCACGCAAGATGGTGTGATACTTCACAATTCTCCTTACATGGGCGGAAAGGTTGTGTATTCCAGGCCACACCTGCTTTACCTCGCAGGAACTGACTGGCAGTACACGGACGCGCTGTGGGGATCTGAAAAGGAATACTGGCAGTACAAATCGTATCTTCCCACTCCGGAGAATATGTTTGGTCTAAGAAAGTTGCAGAACCCTTATTATTTCGAAGAGAGAAATCAGTACATGCGTCCTTATCCGGCAACCGGCCAATCCGACATAACCGATTTCCCTATAATAGGAAACCTGCTTCAACCTCTGTCGTACTCCATAAAACCTCCGAGGATAGACGACACTGCTATGCCTTACAGTACAGTCGGCTCTTCTGAAGCCATAAGTGCTTTGAGCGGCATGAGTTACGACAGCATACAGCAGGCCACAAAAACGTCTCCTGGATTTGTGCAACTGTCGAGAATATCTGAAGAACAGAAGTACAGGGCTTATTACCTGCAATACCCGCAGATAAAATACAACCCGACAATCGAAACGTCTATACGAGGTCAGTTGAAAGGTTCTATAAAAGATCTGTCGGACTATTTCGGCATGATTGGATTCATGGCCAACACTGCATTTTCCGGCGACGAATCGGGAGAAGGCATATCCACTCCTAAAATCGCGCATTCCGGGCTGGCGTATTCCAGAGAAAGACTTTATTACCAGATGCAGCTAGGCGGCATGTTCGGACAATCTGAATTGTTCAGGAGAATAGTGACAAGAACTCAGCCTACATATGCCATGGATTATATCAATCCTTTAGAAAACAGATATTTCATGGAAAACTTCAACTGGTTGCCGAAAGACTACATGATAGATTTCTATCACGGCGACGTTTACAGGTCTATCGGACCGTACGGCGAAGTCAGGGCTCCCGGTCCTGCATATGAAGCTACCCATAAGTTGTACGACAATTATGGAACTCTCGATAGATTTCTCATAATGTCTAATATCGCGCCGTACGCTACCGAGACTACAGTGGCAGAACGTCGTATAACAAAAGAACTTGACAGATACACGCCAGAAGAGCGGTACCAGATAAAACAGGCTATAGACAACATGAGTATGCAGAAAGAGAGGTACGATTTCAGAGAAGGCGCGTTCAGCAAACAACTCACCGAACAGGAGATAACTCTTGGCAGTTACCTGGGAAAGGGCGAATTCGCGTTGGTCAATAAACAAGGAGACCAGACGGATATAAAAGTAAAACTCGCAGGAGTTGATCTGGATGTGGATTCTGTTGCAAGAAGGATCTACGAGACTGAATTGAACATGCCCATAGAGAAAGCGTACGCAATAGCCAGTCAACAGGTAGCCACTCTTGAGCGTAGTTTTGAAAACCTTATAGGTACCACCGTTAAGGCCAGAGTTGCAGAGGACGAAAGCGAGCGTTATGTATTCAACTCAACAAGCGACATAGTGATGCCGGTAATAATAGGCGATTTCAACAAGAACCTTGCCGAGACTTATGAAGGCACAAGAGATACTTCCGGTCACTGGATGAACATGAGGGCGGTGTACGGAGATTCCACAACAAAGTCTATATGGGAGAACATAGCGCACCTAAACACTTTCATAAACAGGAAGTTTTTCGGCCAGGAATCTGCGCTCGAAAAATACGAGAGAGACGTTGTTTACGGTAAATCCAGAAAATTGTGGGAACACCCTGTCGAAGACTTTCTTAAACCCATATTCTTCAACATGGCAAACGAGGGACCTTTTGCTGCTTTTGGGTATGGATCTTACCTCGGCGCGATGTCTGGCGCCACTCCAATATCCAGAGCTTTCGGCGCAATGTTCGGTGGTCTTGCGGGATTCGGCACATCTATACTTACTCCTGACAATTTAAAGCCAAAAGACACTACAGACAGATGGGAAATGGAAGCCAAATACGATGCCATGCAGTACATGAAAGAAGAGAAATATGGATTGCGAAACAAGTCGCTTCTTGGCATGAAGACTGCGGACAACGTTCAACGTGCGTCAAATAAACTGCCCAGGATAGAGCGAGAATTCTTCAGGTCTTTTGTAAACGCTCCTGAAAGCCAGAGAGAAGAGATACTGTCAAACACTCCAGTTTATATGCAGGAATTGTTGAAACACTTCTGGAGACTTAAAGAGGAAGCCATAACCGCGCAGCTATCCAGCCTTGAGTTGCCGAAACAATCTTTGGACGTCGATTGGGGCGGCTATGAAGAATACTCTCGCTCTCTTGTTGAAGACAATATAAACTGGGAAGGATACGACCGGTATATAGATCTCAAGAAATTACGCACACTAGAAGCTTTCAACAGGTTCAACGACTATTCCAAATTTGAGATATACGGAAGCGACATAAGGTCTGCAATGAACGACCTGCTTGACACAGAACAGATATACGGCAATTCTTATCAGTTGCTTTCTAACACAGTAAACACTTATTACGCAATGAAATCCATAGGCCAGTTGAACGGCGCTGGGATAATGGGATTTTCCGTTGCTCCTCAGTACAACGGTGCTAACATAACTTTCGTAAAGCGGTGATTGTATGAATCCAGAAGAGTTGGCTAAAGGACAGCAAAAATATTCAGAGATGGTAAGAGAGAGAGAACGTGCCGCAAACATACCGGTGAACACATCCGAAGAATTTAAACCACCGGCTGTTGTGATAAACGAGCAACTCGTGCAAAAGGTGCAGGACACTGCGGCAAAAAAACTCAGAGAGCAGAAATCTCTTTCGTTCGACGATATAGCCAATGTTCTGAATATAAAGAGGATGGAAGGCCAGAGTTTCTATCCCACAAAAACAGTGAAGATGATATCTCCAGAATTTGGAATATTCACGGGGGATAAATCTATAATCGCCGCAAACGAACTGAGCAGATACATGGAAGCTGGATACATACCTTCGGCGGCTGCCAATTCTAGTTTTCTCACAGTGCCTATACTTCCTTTTGCAGTAAGCAAAAAGAAAGGCGAAATTTTATCTACTCTTCTAGAAGCCTACGCTTCTTCAAAATCTGCAGGAATGGCCAGCACGCCGTTTTTCGTATCGCTTAACAATCTGAAATATAAACCGGAACTTTTTTCAGGACAAAACACCGAAGATGTTATAGAAGACATAAAGAAACTAAGAGAAGGAATAGAAATAGACAGGATTCTAACTCCCAATTCATTCTTCGATAGATTGACAGGTTCCAGAAGATCTGTTTCTCATATCGATATAGCAGGTTCTTCCGAAGGAAAACTTATAGTAAGTTCCGGATATTACCTGAACAGAGGAGTTGCTCCGCACGAGGCTTCTTCAATAAAAGCCAGGTTGACAGGATACACGTATCTGAACAAAAGCGGCAACATAAGTTTTATAGATGCAAACAGAATAACAGGAAAATACGAATTCACAGAAGACTATATGCCCGTTTTTGAGATAAGCGCTACTCTGAACGACGGGACCAAGATAGAACCTTACACTATAGACGTCAGACAGATTTACGAAGAGAACGCGAAAATACTCAGAGGTTTTGTAGAACACTCAAAAGAAGAGACGCAAAAGGTATCTTCAGATTCAATAATAGAAGCTGTAGAATCTAAATCCAGAAGATTGCCAGAAGCCATGTTCGCGTCAAGAATAAAAAAATCAGGAAAAGCCGCTTCAACTCTAACCGCAGAAGATTATTTCATAGATATAGAGACAACTCCCGCGATATCTGGAAAATCGTTCATCACACAGTTTGGTTATGTCACAGGAACAGAAGAAGAATCAGTAAATCTGTTTACCAAGTTTTCTTTTGCAGGAGAGGCTTCTGTTGAAAAAACGGCGGCGTTGACTTCGAGATTCGGCCAGAGAGAGATAGATATATCTACAAGAAGGATGCTGGATATAATCAGGCAAAACAAGACTGGCGATGATATCCTGGAATCCGCAGACGAATTATCTGAAATAATTTCGCCGGCAAAAAGGATAATAGGCTACAACATAAAGAAATTCGATATTCCGTATCTAGATTCCGCCGGAGTTAGCATGAAAAATGCCGAGATATTCGATCTGTTCGAGTTCGTCTCTGGAAACAAGAAGATAATTGAAAGCTATTTCGGAGTCAATTTTAAGGATGACCTCACGCTTGAAAACGTGTACAACGTTCTTAGAAAATCCGGTAAAGTCGCAGATATAGCAGGAAAAGCGCACTCGGCTGGATTCGACGTCATGATGACCAGAGAAGTTTACAGGTCTATGACTCCAATCATAGAATCGTTCAAGACAGATCCTGTTTTCCAGAATATAGAAGAGTTCCAGAAACTGTCGATGCTTTCGGTGTTCAGTAAAATAGTAAAGAGCAACAAGGATGTTCTTGGCGAGGAAAGAGCCGGAAAATATCTGTCTGCGGAATACAAGACTGTCGAAGAGTTGAGTGCCGCTTTCAAAGAAGTGCTTGAATTCGGCACCGAGTCAAGCAATATAAGATCAAGGATAATATCCAACCCGTGGCAATATTCCGGCGGCTCTATTACATCCATAGATTACTTCGATCTCGCAGACCAGACCGGAGGGGCCAGAGTAAATCTCTCTTCAAAAAGTCAGGTAGTTGACATAATAGAAGCAGTTAAGAGCGGCAACAACACTCTCAAGAATGTTGTTCTGAACGGGATAAAAGGCAACATCACTATAACCCAGGACAACGCTGCAATTTTTTCTCCTACAAAAGGCATAAAGTTTTCGGATGTTGCGGATGTGAGTTTTGGATCAGACACAGGCAAGCAGAGAGTGCTTGAGTCTATAAAAGATGTAATACGTTACAGGATAAGCAGGAGCAAACCATACGAACAAACTGAAGAAGGAACAAAGAAAATCATAAGGGATTTTGTATCTACGATAACCGGAGGGCCGCAGAGATTAAATTACGAAAAAATGATAGACGAAGTAATGACTGGCAAAAGCACTTCGGATATAGTGGATAGCGATTTGTTCTCAAGTCTGTACAACGATATATTTTCTTTTATTGCAAGAGGAAAAGATAAACTCCGCGGCGTTGCTGAAGATGTATACGATGCCATGCGCGATGAATTCACAGATACTATTCGTGAGAGGTTGTCTGGAAACGACTTGCTTTTAAAGAACGAAGGCATAAGAATGGTTCGCTCGAATAAAGTGAAACTCGGCGATGATTTGGCAGACAGGATAAAGCAGGAAATAATAGACATGGAATCCGGCAAGTCGGATCTTGCTTCAGAAATAGAAAAATTGCATGATCCTGAAGTACAGGAGAGGTTCATACAGAAGATTTTAAACACAGAAGAAGTTATAAACCTGCAGGACGAAAGATATTCTAAGATAGCCAATTATCTAAATGCCACTGTGCTGTTTAAAAGCAAGGTAGTACCTAAAGCCAAAGACATGGCAGGCGCATCGCAAACGTATTCGGACATGTTCGAGGATCTGGTTGATATGGTTGCAAAATATGCTAGGAGTATTAAAGAATCCGGTCTTTCCCCTAAAGAATACACCGATTTTCAGAGAGATATACTAGCCACAATAGTCACAGGCAAAACAAGAGAGTACATAAGAGACTTGCTTCTGAGGAGATTTAGAGGAACAGAAGAAGACATGATTGATTTTCCGGAAGAATTCAAAGAAATTACAGAAGATTGGTTCAAACAAGAGGATTTTGAGGATTCTTCTGGTTCTAATTTCACTATTAAAACAAAGAAGGTTATAAATCCCAAATATAATGAAAAAGCCAGTCTCGAGGATATAGAAAGAATAAGAAAAGAAATACAAGAAGTATCAGAAGAAGGCGGCGAGATAGCTCCTTACAGAATAAAGAAACTCGAGAGCGAAATAAAGAAAATACAGGAAAGCAAATACATATCTGTTTCCGGAGAATCTAAAATAAGCAATCTATACGATCTTCTGAGAGAGGAACTCATCGACCGCGTCGTAGGAACCGGGGAGAGAGAGATAGACAAGTTTGAAGGACAGATACTTTCTGAATTTGGCGAAGAATCAGATGTTGCAGAAAGTCTTATAGAAAGAGCCGACGAGATGGCCGGATCTGAGAGTGAAATCTCCAAGATATTCATTCCGCAGGCCGAATATGTTATAGACGACGAATACATAAACAGGTTCCTGTCTTCCAAATTGATGGAAGAGAACATAAATTTCGACGAGACCAATTTCTCTCAATACTTCAAAGCTTTCAAACAGTTCTTCGATGCGGAGATAAGCATGGAAGCCGCAAGAATGAAGAAATACAACAACCTGTCTCCGGAAGCCGCATACGAGAAGATAATGGCGAGCGAGTATCAGAAGAGGAATGTTGCGCAATCGGCATGGTCGGATGTTAGATTGTATGTTGCCAAGAGACAGGGAAACTCTATACTTGAAGCCGCAGACGCGCCGAATATATTTGCACTCATTACCACGAGAAAGTTGATAGACCGACAGAAATTGATTGACAGTCTTTATATAAGAGAAGAAGGAATAGATTTAGGAGGAAAAACAAGAGAGCTTTTTGATAAATTGAGTCAGGAAGAAAAAGGAGAAATATTCAGGATACTGGATATCGCCGGATACGAAAGCATGAACAGATCCGAAGAAGACATAGCAGACATAGTTACTAAGTCCGCAGATGCTTCCGGTAAACTAGAGCATTACATGGAACAGATGGAGTTTGTAGACGATACAAAAAGAACAATTCAAGGCAAGAGCGACAATTTCTCAGAGATGGTATTTGAGTTGAAGAAACAGCTTGACTTCATATCCGGAAGATCTGTTGATATGGAACAGGACAAATACATAGACGCTTTGAGCAGGATAAGCCTGCACGTTAGTGAAAATCACCTCTCCTACAACGCGTTCGATGCAGCAGAGGATATTGAAGGCAAATCAAGAGAAGCGTTTGAAGACTCCATAAGAGGTTACAGCAATATAGACGTAGACTCTCTTATAGAAGAAACAATAAGAGATATCTATTACTATGAAGACATAGAACCAGAAATGGAAGATCTTACAAAATCAGGAGTGCCTGATATAAACAGAGCCAAGCTATATGCCGGAATAGATTCTATCGAAGTGAACGGCAACGTGAACAAATGGTCTATGAACGACGAGACTTTTAGACTGCTCAGGGCCGGCGCCGTGGTTACCATGAAAAACAACAAGAAGTATACAGTAGAGAAAGTCGTGCGCGGCATTCCAGTTTTAATAGACGAATCTGGCAAAAGAGTTGCGTTCGATTTCCAAACCAGGCACAGCGCGTTTTCTCTGTTGTCGGATCTATTGAAGTACGAGAAAGAAAAACTGTCGTCTATGGATAGAGAAGCTATATCCGCAGCGAACGAAGCCATACTCAAAATAGGCATAGGCGGCAGGAGTATAGACAAGGCGGCTTCTGATATATATGGCACTTCCGAGAGGATGGTGTATGCAAGCAGAGAGATACTGGATTTCCTCAACAGGGATTTCGAGATGTCTGCAGACAGATTCAGATACTTTGCAGAACAGTATGCTTACATACTTGAAGGAAGAGGGATTTCCGGGAACAGGGCCGAAGTAGCCAGATACATAGCTGAAAATGCCAACGAAGTGTTCGAGCAGATAAGCAAAGACCCATCAAGGATAAGAACAATAACTGAGAAAGTCGAATCTTTCGCGCATTCTGAACCTGTTTATCCCAGGGAGTTGATTCCACCTTCGCTTAAACAGATATACGGCACTGATATAAACAAGCTTGTAGACTATTCTTTTAACGTGGATATAGCTGTCGGTCTTTCAACAAAGAGCGATGTGACAAGGAAATTCATGAGCGATTATGTGTACAAGTCTTTGAAGCCAGGAGTTGAAAGTAGATTTTTAACAGACGCCACCATATACGATAGTTTGGCAGAAGGTTCAAGACTCAAAACGGCGATGGAAAGCTCTGGCATGGATGTAAATCAGGCCGCGATTAAACTCCTTGAAGAAGATAAAGAAGTTATAGATGTTATTTCCGAACTTGGCGACGACTTCAGGAAAATCGGAAACCTGATATCTTCATACAACAAAGCCGGTGGCGAGACCTCCAGAAAAATACTGATCTCTGCGGCTAAATTCTACCAGCAAAACAGAACGGCAGATTTCGAAACAATAAACAGAATGGCCATAAGGGCGATCAACAGCGGCGGATTTGCAGAATCAATATACAGTTCCGATGCCAGCAACCTTGTTGTAAGAGCCCTGTCTGGAGACGCAGAAGCGATAGAACTCGTTACTTGGTTAGAGAAGAATCCAGAAAAAGCCAACACCTCTATCGAATACATGGACAAAGTTTACAGGATAAAATCTGGAAACAGGATAATAGAAGAGCAGGCAGTAAGAAGCGATGTGAACATATCGGATATAATCAGGAGCAAGAAAGTAGTGGAGAAAGTCATATCAGATATGCAATTGAGCGTTGAAGAGGCTTCTAAGTTCTCAAGTTACTTCTATTCCCTGTACGGCGGAACCGGAGAACGCGCGATAGACACATCCGACGCTTTCGATTCGCTAGACAAGATAAAAGACATATACATCAAAGACGCACAGTTCCTTGAAATGGTTAAGACTATAGACGGCGTGAATCTACAGAAGGTAGAGAACATGCTGCGCTCTTACAACTACGGGACTGTAAAGAAAGAAGCCGCGGAATCTTTCATGGATTATGTGAAAGAAAATATCACCAGATTGAACAAGAACAACATGGATTATCTGGTTGGAAAAGTATATTCTCTAAGCCAGGGCGACATCGCCGAGAACATAAAAGAAGCTCTTTCCAAAATGGAAAGTGTTTATAAACCGGCAAACGCTCAGGAAGCAATGAAGATGATATACAACATAGCAACTCTTGTTTCCAACAGAGAGCACACTCCGATGGGCGATTTCGAGAAACTCTTCAGCGAGTCTTTCGGTCGAAACAACCTCGACGAATTTCTCAAGCCTCTTACCGACATGGGAATAGACATCGATTCTTTGAAGAAACTTTTGGGAGCCGAAGGAGTTGCGCCAGAGAAGATATTCAAGGAAACACAGAAAGCCCATTCTAAAGCCAAACTGTTGAAAGAATTTCCTAATATCGGCACAGGACTTGTAAAATCGCTTCCTGCCATAGGAATTACTTCTGCGTTCATAGGACTGTTCGTTGCAATAGGCGCAAAAGCTAGAGCAGAAGCCAAAAAAGTCGAAGAAGAAATGAGGAACACACAGATGGTGAATACTCTCTCTTCCGTAAACCTTATAGCCAACGGCATGAGGTATTCTCCATCCGAACCGGAAATATCCGCAACGATGTCCGTTAACGGGCAGGAGGACATGGATGCGTCTTCGTCCATAATGAGTGGATTGGGAATAAGAAACGGATATATAACATATAGATCCTGACTTCAACAGAAAAGCGTATAGCGCAACCTCTATTTTCCGATTTCCTGCAAACGGTTATATCTATAATGGTGATTAAAATTGATTTACACTCCTGAACAGTTCGGCTTGATTTCAAACGAAATGGTGGTTATAGGTGCTGTTGCCCTTACCGGCGGTCCCGTCTCTGTAAGCACGGCAAACATGCCAAAAATAGCCATATCACAGAGCGCAGGGCGGAACGCGGCGATAAGGTCTGTTGGAAAAGAAGACTCTATGTTCACCATAACTGCCGTTTATGGAGACGAGTTCATAAAAGACGATGTAGAGATTCAGTATAAAGGCACAACTATACCGGGCGACATGATGTCGCTCATAGCTATGCTGAACTCGATGCCGTTCGTGCCAATATATTCCAACAAACTATATAAACTAGTCGGCGACGGAAAGAGAAGAACCGACGGAAATTCTGTGTTCGCCGTAATGAACAGCATAAGAGTAACTGCAATATCCGATCTTGCCAGCGGATACGAGATAACCATGAGTTTCATACCAACAAACATAGAATCTTTCTCCGGAGGATCTTTGTCGTTCAAAGATATAAGCCCCGAAGGCGTTGATTTCACCACTACTGCCATGTACCTTTCGGACAAGATAAAGAACTCAATAGCAGAAAAGAGAAGAGATCTTATAACTTCGTACGGTACTTTGAATGGCATATTCATAGGTCTGAACACAGGCGGCCTTGTCAACAGTTACGATACATACAAAAGAAGGGTAACCAACGCGCTGAAGAGTCTTCCTGCAAAATATCTGGATGATATAGACGGAGCAGAGATATCTGCTGCGGAGAGTTATTTCAACGACAACAAGATACCAGAAATGATACAGGCATTCGGTATTGAACTGAACAGGCTTGTAGAAGGCGACGCGTCTGAATCAAGCTCTCTCGTTGTAAGAAAAATTGCAGATACTACCAACACAACCACCCTCATATTCAGGAACGTAAACAACGTATCTGTTGGTTATGACAACTACATAGTACCAACTTATATGTCCGGCTCTAATGTGGCGGCTCATTCTTTCATGGGCAGATCTCCAATTTCCGCCGAGATAAACATCACCTTCGAGAAACCGGAAGACGTTTTTGCCATAAAGAGTATTTATTCAAGTCTTCAGGATATGGTCAGGTCGTTCGACTTTCTCGGTCACAACATGCCGTGCGTGGTCGGAGGAGAGCCGTTTTCACTTTTCGGTTCCAGTTCTGCCGCCATAACCAGATTAGATGCGTCGTCAGTTCCGGAAGTACCCGGAGCTTTCAACATGAAGATAAGTCTTGCCGATGGTTCAAAGGGCGTGTATGATGAAGAGGAAGGTATAGGTACATTCACTCTGTCCAATGCGGTTATTCTTGAACTTGTTGAAGACGTGTGCAAAGGAATAGCTTCAGGAAGCGGATACACAACAACCAACCTGATGCAGGCGTTCATAGACAAAAATCCTGAAGATCTGCTAAAGAGTTCGGACAGTATCAATTACATTCTTTCAGAAAACATGTGCAACGCCCTGAACGAATGCTACAAGAGTATAATAAGATACGCAATAGCCGCGGCAATCATGGCGTCTTTCCTGCCAAATAGAAATCAATGCGGCGACCAGGAAAATGAATATCCTCCTTTTTATGATCACATAAGAAAGTTGTTGGGGTTTTATGGAAACACTCCAGACTCTGTAAAACCGTTCAAGAACAAGATGATTTCCAGATGGAACGAAAACAACAGAATCAGGATAAAAGAGTCGGAAATTCTGGTAAAGAAACTTTCTGTTCTAAACTACATATTCAATTCTACAAACAATTCAACAAGCGAAGAGTCCTTTCAGACAGAAGGATACAAGCCGCTTCTAAATAAAGCTTCTCTTAGCAAAGAATTAAATCAATTCTACGCAACTCTTTTCGATTCTGTCGAGAGAAGAAACGCTGAGGTTGATGCAAAAGTCGATATAGGAGAGAAATCGACAACAGACAAGAACGGGAACAGAGTCTTCTCTACCGACTCAATTGCCCTCATGAATTTTACACTCAAATCCAACAAGATATATCTGGATTTTGATAATCTAATAAAAGATGTTTACAGTTACGGGAGCGTAATCGCCGAGGAATATCTGCTTTATTCTGTGAATACATTTGTTATAGGCAAAACTTATTTCGGACCGTCTTTCGTTAAACTGTACGATCTTCTGAGATATGTAGAGTATGATCCCGATGTCATAGATATATACAAAGATGTGTTCAAGGAAACCGGGTACGACTACGACGGGCAAGAACTGCAGGTTAGAGACAGGAACGACATAATATCCGATCGCCTCAAATTTGTGAACAAGATATTGGCTATCATAAGCCAGATAAATTCTAGAAATCTAGATATACTAGAGGCAAATATAAATGCTCTTTACAACAACCTCAGAGTAGACTACTCAGCAATAAACAAGGATTATCAAGAAGAAGAAAAGAAGCCTCTCAACTTCGATTCCAAAATCAAATTCGATTTTTCTCAGGTTACAGACATAAGCAATTCCGTTGCAAAAAGTATAATACCAATCACCACAAGCGGAAACGAGGAAATAGAGAATAGCGATTTCATGTACTCTGATCTTGATG